>CDZB01045611.1_pt1 | contig 157675 bp, 137 predicted proteins | sample 554961 | NCBI WGS metagenome assembly CDZB01 (sample SAMEA3182106, study PRJEB8094) | gut metagenome | biome: human; feature: gut; material: Stool; isolation source: human stools | place: Canada | collected 2013-02-26 | reverse complement strand
ACCCCATAAATGCGAAGCATTTATGTTTGGTAAAATAAAAATGCGGTAGAATCGAAAAAGGGTATAGATCGTTTCCCAGTTATGGCACCCCATAAATGCGAAGCATTTATGTTTGGTAAAATAAAAATGCGGTAGAATCGAAAAAGGGTATAGATCGTTTCCCAGTTATGGCACCCCATAAATGCGAAGCATTTATGTTTGGTAAAATAAAAATGCGGTAGAATCGAAAAAGGGTATAGATCGTTTCCCAGTTATGGCACCCCATAAATGCGAAGCATTTATGTTTGGTAAAATAAAAATGCGGTAGAATTAAAAAAGGGTATAGATCGCTCCAAGGGCATAACACCTCAAAAACGCGATAAAACGAAAAAGGCGGCGGGTGCTTTCCGTTTATAACATATGATCTGTAGATCATGGATAGTATAGCATTTTTTACACGGGATTGCAAGACATGTCGAAAAAAACAGATGATATTTTTTGCAAAAACCATTGACATTATAAAAAATACTGTGTATAATAGTTTTGAAAACCAGATGAGGCAACCGAAATCCCGCAGAAATTTGGAGGTGCGCGATGGAAAAGATACGAAGCAACAAATATATCAAGACGCCGAAGAATTTTGACTTTTCAAAAATAAAAGATTCCCTTGCCGGAAAGGGCAAGAGCTTTGCCGCGTTCGTGTTCGGCGACAGCGTGCTGCGCGGCGTTATTTTTGATGAAAAGGCGGGTGGGTATCGGATGCACCGCGGACGCTTTGCCGACGCAATGGCACGTTTTCATTTGGATGTTCAGAACAATTCCCGGTTCGGGTTTACGGTAGACAGAGGCTCCGAGCTGATCCGTGAGACGGTGACAAAGGAAAACCATCCGGAGTTTGTCTTTCTCGAATACGGGAGCAACGACTGCAACTTTGATTGGGAAAAGGTGGCTGAGGAGCCGGATTCCGAGCATGAACCGGTCATGCCTGCGGAACGCTTCACAAAGCTGTATTCGGAGCTTGTCGATTATGTATTCGACTGCGGTTCGATGCCGGTCGTCGTACTGCCGCCGCCGATCGATTCCGAAAAATTTCTCTCTTGGGTGTGCCGCAAGGGTCTTTCGAGAGAAAATATCCTGCATTGGCTCGGCAGCGCCGATATGATCTACCGCTGGCAGGAATATTACTCCGGTCTGTGTGAGAATATCGCGCGGGAAAAGGGCTGCCTTATCATCGACCTGCGCACGCCGTTTTTGACAAGGCACGATTATGATAAACTCCTTTGCGCCGACGGCATGCACCCGACGGAGAAAGGGCATGAGCTCATCGACGGCGCCTTCTGCCGGTTTTGGGAGAGCATGAGCAACTCATAATGCGTTCAATATGCGTTCAATCTTTTCATATATACTCCTTCGGAAAACAGAGAGACTGCCCTCCTGCCTGACGGTGCTTTCTCTGTTTTTCCATGAAAAAAGGCATTGCCGCTTCTGCGGCAATGCCTCTCTTTCGTATGCTCTGTGAGTTTTTCGCTTATGGGTTTTTCTTTCGTTTCTTAACAGATCCCGTGTGCGAGCATCGCGTCCGCGACCTTTTCAAAGCCTGCGATGTTGGCGCCCGCGACATAGTTGCCGGCCATGCCGTATTTCTCGGCCGTCTGGGAAATGCTTCTGTAAATACCGGCCATGATGCTTTTCAGCTTTTCATCGACCTCTTCAAAGGTCCATGAGAGACGCTCGCTGTTCTGCGACATTTCAAGCGCCGAGGTCGCAACGCCGCCGGCGTTCGCCGCTTTGCCGGGGACAAAGAGCACGCCGTTTTCCATGAGATACTGCGTCGCCTCGATGGTGGTCGGCATATTCGCGCCCTCGCAGACGGCCTTGCAGCCGTTTTTCACAAGCAGCTTCGCATCCTCCGCCGTCAGCTCGTTCTGCGTCGCGCAGGGGAGCGCGATGTCGCAGGGAACGCTCCACACGCCGGCGCCCGTCTTGTATACGGCGTCCGGATGCTTTTCGGTATATTCGGAGATGCGTCCGCGCCTTACTTCTTTGATTTCCTTGACGAGGGCGAGGTCGATGCCGTTTTTGTCATAGATCCAGCCGGCAGAATCGCTCATGGTGACGACCTTGGCGCCGAGCTGCGCGGCCTTTTCCGCCGCATAGATCGCGACGTTGCCGGCGCCGGAGATCGCGGCCGTTTTGCCGGAAAGCGTATCGCCGTGACTTTTCATCAGCTCGTCCGTGATGTAGAGCAGTCCGTAGCCGGTCGCTTCCTTGCGGACGAGCGAGCCGCCGTATGAGAGCCCCTTTCCGGTCAGCACGCCCTCGTAAAGTCCGCGCAGGCGCTTGTATTGTCCGAACAGATAGCCGATCTCACGGGCGCCCGTTCCGATGTCGCCGGCGGGCACATCGGTGTCGGCGCCGATGTATTTATAAAGCTCCGTCATAAAGCTTTGGCAGAACGCCATGACTTCTCGGTCGGATTTTCCCTTGGGATCGAAGTCGGAGCCGCCCTTGGCGCCGCCGATCGGGAGCCCGGTCAGCGAATTTTTGAAGATCTGCTCAAAGCCGAGAAATTTCAGGATGCTGAGGTTGACGGACGGATGCAGGCGCAGTCCGCCCTTGTACGGGCCGATGGCGTTGTTGAATTGGACGCGGTAGCCGATGTTCACGCGGGCGTTTCCCTTGTCGTCTACCCACGGCACCTTGAACTGGATCTGGCGGTCGGGCTCGACGAGCCGTTCGAGAAGCGCTTCCTTTTGATAGAGCGATTCGTTTTGATCCACCGCCGGAGCGATGGATTCGAGCACCTCGCGCGCAGCCTGCAAAAATTCGGGCTGGTATGGATACTTATTTTGGAGGTCGGAGAGAATGCGTTCGGTGTATTTCATAAAATACGGGTTCCTTTCTGATTGCAATTTGATTTTTTAAGAGCAATTTCTGATTTTTTATAAAATTATAACATAAAAATTTTTAATATTCAATATATTTCAGCTTGTTTTTTCACTTTTATTAAAATTCGGCAAAAAATCCGGAAAACGCTGCGAAATCTTGGCAGAAAAGTGAAAAAACGCTTGACAAGCCTTATGGTTTTATGATAAAATAAAATGCCGCATAATGCCAAGGCTCCGAAAAACACATTTGTGTTGCCTTGCTTAGCGAGTCGTAAACGAAAGAGAGGTGCTTTTCCAATGTTCGCAATCATCGTAACAGGCGGAAAGCAGTACAAGGTTCAGGAAGGCGATGTCGTTTTCGTTGAGAAGCTCGACGCCGCCGAAGGCGACACCGTCAAGTTCGACGAAGTGCTTGCGGTTTCCGGCGAAAGCTTCGTCACAGGCAAGCCCACCGTCGCGGGCGCTTATGTAACTGCAAACGTATTGAAGAACGGCAAGGGCAAAAAAATCCACGTTCTCAGATACAAATCCAAGAAAAACGAGAAGAAGAAACTCGGTCACAGACAGCCCTATACAAAGGTTCAGATCGAAAAGATCTTCGGTTGATCGGGTATGACAAAGGTAGTTTTTTATAAGAAAGGCGGCATATTTTACGGGTTCCATGAGATCGGGCATGTCGGCTGGGGCGAATTCGGAACGGATATCGTCTGCTCCGCGCTTTCCGCGATGACGATGCTCATTATCAACACCGCCGAAACGGTATGGGGCGTCGATGTCGATTATGAAATCGACGACGAGACCGCCGATATCACGGTCACGATAAAAGAGGCGCTGCCGGAATTTTCCTCCTCCGAGGAAAAGCAGTACGCGACCTCGGGTCTTATCGAGGGCTATTATTATCAGCTCATGGATATGCTGGAAGATTACAGCGACTACCTTGATGTCGAAGCAGAAGAAAAAGTGGTTTGAGCGGCATTTTGTGCCGCGGCGGAAAGATCCGCAGTTACAAAAGAAGATGGAGGTATCACACATGTTGAAGCTTGGCTTGCAATTTTTTGCACATAAAAAAGGCGTCGGTTCCACAAAGAACGGACGCGACAGCCGCGCGCAGAGACTGGGCGTCAAGAAATCAGACGGTCAGGCCGTGCTCGCGGGCAATATCATCGTGCGCCAGAGAGGCACGAACGTGCATCCTGGCACGAATGTCGGCATCGGCTCCGACGATACGCTGTATGCGCTGACGGACGGCGTTGTGAAGTTCGAGCGTTACGGCGCGAACAAAAAGCGCGTGAGCGTTGTTGCAGAATAAGAATTATAGAATAAGAAAAACGGACTTTTGGATAAAAAGTCCGTTTTTTTGTATGATGGAAACCGCACGCGCGGTTTTCTGTATGCAATAAAGAAAAAGGCATTCCATGGGAATGCCTTTTTTCCTAATTATTATAATCTCTGTAACGTCTCCATCACATAATTTCCGAATGCCTCGCAAGTCGCGCCGGTGTCGCGTCCGGTGATGACGAGCTTCTTTTCCTCAAACGAGCAAATGTCGAGCGCGCGCTCGAGCTTGTCTGCGCGATCCTGCAAGCCGATGTGAGAGAGCAGCATCACGCATGCGCGCAGCATCGAGCAGGGATCGGCGTATTTGCCGCGTCCCTCGGAGATCATGCGAGGCGCGGAGCCGTGGATCGCCTCAAACATCGCGTATTTCTTGCCGATATTGGCACAGCCTGCCGTGCCGACGCCGCCTTGAAATTCCGCAGCCTCGTCGGAAATGATATCGCCGTAGAGATTCGGGAGCAGAAGCACCTGAAAATCGCGGCGGCGCTTTTGATCGACGAGCTTCGCCGTCATGATGTCGGCGTACCATTCGTCCGTCGTGATTTCGGGATAAAGCGCGGCGACCTTGTGGCAGTCCTCAAGGAAATTGCCGTCCGTCGTTTTGATGACGTTCGCCTTGGTGACAAGCGAGACGCGGGTGAATCCGTTTTTGCGCGCGAAATCATACGCGAGCCTTGCGATTCGGTCGGAGCCTTGCTTGGTCGTGATCGTGAAATCCACCGCGAGGTCGTCCGTCACGTTGAAGCCGGAGGAGCCGACCGCATAGCCGCCCTCGGTATTTTCGCGGAAAATCGTCCAGTTGATGCCTTCCTTCGGCACCTTGACGGGGCGAATATTGGCAAAAAGGTCGAGCGCCTTGCGCATGGCGACGTTGGCGGATTCGATATTCGGCATGCCGCTGCCTTTTTGAGGCGTCGTCGTCGGTCCCTTGAGGATGATGGGGCAGGTTTTCAGCTGCGCCATCACGTCGTCGGGAATCGCCTTGCCCACCGCGATGCGGTTTTCGAGCGTGAGCCCCTCGATGCTCACAAATTCGATTTTGCCGCTTTCGACGAGGTCGGCGAGCATAAATTCCAGCACGCGGCGCGCTTCCGCCGAGATGATGGGCCCGATGCCGTCCCCGCCGCAAACGCCGATGCGCAGGGTGTCGAGCGTACTGTAATCGATGAAATCCCCTTGGGATTTCATGTTTTCCACTCTCAAAAGCTGTGCTTCCAGAATCTTTTTGAATTTTTCCGCGGCGGTATTCAGCGCCGCCTCATACGTATTGCTTTCCATGTTAAATGTCCTTTCCGCGTTTTATTTGCCGTTTGTTTTGGTGTAGTTCAGAAGTCCGCCGGCGCCGAGGATCTCCCGCTGGCGCTTGGTGAGGGTGAGACGAAGCGGAAGCTTCACGCCGCGCGACTTATCCTCGAGCGTTACCGTATCCGCCGCTGCGACCGCGTCCGCAAAGCCGGTGAGGATGAGCTCGTCGCCTTCCGAGATTTTGTCATAGTCCTCGGGATTTTCAAAGGTGAGCGGCACGATGCCGAAATTGATGAGATTTGCCACATGGATGCGTGCGAAGCTCTTCACGATAACGGCTTTTACGCCGAGATAGAGCGGCACGAGCGCCGCATGCTCGCGCGAGGAGCCCTGCCCGTAGTTGGAGCCGCCGACGATGATGCCGCCGCCCTCGCGCTTTGCGCGCTCCGGAAATTCCTTGTCACAGACGGTGAAGCAGAATTCGGAGAGCTTCGGCACATTTGAGCGGTAGGGCAGGATTTTGGTGCCGGCCGGCATGATGTGATCGGTCGTGATGTTGTCCCCGGCCTTGAGAATGAGCTTGCAGGCAAGATTCTTTTCCGGTGCCTTGCCGACGGGAATCGGCTTGATGTTGGGGCCGCGCTCCACGACGACGGCATCCGCTTCCGCGGGAGACGCGGGCATCTCGATGAGGTTATCGTTGATGTGAAAATGGGTGGGAACGGTGATTTCGGGCGCCTTTCCGAGGGTGCGCGGATCGGTGAGGACCCCTGCGATGGCGGACGCCGCCGCAGTCTCTGGTGAGACGAGATAAACCTTGGCGTCCGCGGTGCCGCTGCGCGCCTCGAAATTGCGGTTGAAGGTGCGCAGGGAAACGCCGCCGGATTTCGGCGAGAAGCCCATGCCGATGCAGGGCCCGCAGGCGCATTCGAGGATGCGCGCGCCCGCCGCGATGAGGTCGGCAAGCGCCCCGCATTCCGCGAGCATCGTGTAGACCTGCTTGGAGCCGGGCGAAATGGAGAGGCTGACGTCCGGATGAACGGTCTTTCCTTTCAGCATTGCCGCCACCGTCAGCATGTCGAGCATGGAGGAGTTCGTGCAGGAGCCGATGCAGACTTGGCTTATCGCCATGCCGGCAAGCTCCGAGACCGGGCGCACGTTGCCCGGACTGTGCGGACATGCCGCCAAAGGCGCAAGCTTTGAGAGATCGATCGTATAAACCGCGTCATAGACCGCGTCCTCGTCCGGCGCGAGCGGGATAAAATCGTCTTCCCGCTCCTCTGCGGCAAGGAATGCGCGCGTCACTCCGTCCGAGGGGAAAAGCGAGCTTGTCGCGCCGAGCTCCGCGCCCATGTTGGTGATGGTGGCTCTCTGCGGCACGGAAAGGGTCTTGACGCCCTCGCCGCCATATTCAATGATAGCGCCGACGCCGCCCTTGACGTCCAAAAGCCGGAGCACCTCAAGAATCACGTCCTTTGCACCGACGTAGTCGGGAAGCCTGCCGACAAGTTCAATATGGATGATCTTCGGCATTGTGATGTAGTAGGTGCCGCCGCCCATCGCGACCGCAACGTCGAGGCCGCCGGCTCCCATGCCGAGCATGCCGATGCCGCCCGCCGTGGGGGTGTGGCTGTCGGAGCCGATCAGCGTTTTGCCGGGGACGGCGAAGCGTTCGAGGTGGACCTGATGGCAGATCCCGTTGCCCGGTCGGGAGAAACGGATGCCGTGCTTTTTTGTCACGGTTTGTATGTAGCGGTGGTCGTCGGCGTTTTCAAAGCCGGCTTGAAGCGTGTTGTGGTCGATATAAGCGACCGAAAGCTCCGTTTTGACGCGCTCCGTGCCCATGGCCTCGAATTGCAGATAGGCCATTGTACCAGTGGCGTCCTGCGTCAGCGTCTGATCGATGCGGAGTCCGATTTCTGTGCCCGGAACCATTTCTCCGGAAACAAGGTGATTTTTGATGATTTTCTGCGCGATTGTGTAACCCATGATTCATTCCGTCCTGTCGTTATTTTTTTCGAGCGCCGTCAGCATATTGGAAAGCGCGCGCTCCACATGCGCCGATGTGAGCCGGTCGGCGGCATCTGTGTCGCCCCTCAGTATGGCGTCGAGAATCTCTCTGTGCTCCTCCACCGATTTTTCCAGTCTGCCCGGCACGGTCAGCGAAAGCTTCCGATACGCTTTGATGTTCCGGTGAAGCTCGGAGAGGATTCTGTATAAAATCCGGCTGCCGCTTGCCTTGTAGATCGCATCGTGGAACGTCGTGTCAAGCTCCTTGAGATGCTCGGTGTCTTTTTTTTGCAGATAAAATTCGGAAAGCTCGACGGATTCGGCGAGTGCTTCCTTTTCCTCCGGCGTCATCTTTTCCGCCGCCATGGCGGAGGCGAGTCCCTCGAGCCGCATGCGGATGCGGTAAACGTCGATGAGATCCTCTTTCGTCACGCCGACGACTACGGCGCCGCGGTTCGGCGCGATTTCGATGAGCCCTTCTTCCGCGAGGCGGTGAAGCGCGCCGCGTACCGGCGTCCGGCTGACGCCAAGCTTTTCCGAGATGCCGAGCTCTGTCAGCGCCTCGCCCTTTTTGAGCTCATCCGCGAGGATCGCTTCTTCCAGCTCCGTATAGACCTTTGCCTCAAGCGAGGCGGTATCTCGATTGATGATCATTTTATAAGTCCTCGGTAAAATGATTTAAGAATTATTTGCGCACAAAGCGTCCGGGCGCCAGTCTGTCGATGATGTGCAGAAGCTCCTCCTCGCTCATGACCGTGGTTCTCCCATCCGTGTACTGGCCGTCGATTTCTTTTTTCATATCGACGATGAGCGCGTCCTGCTTTGTCACCATTTGATCGGGCGAAAGGCCGTAATAGGTATTGATCCAGTAGGCGATGCCCGCAAGTCCGGATGTGTTGGAGATCGCCACCTCCGCCGGCCGGTTGAGAATTTTTTCGGTATTGAAGATGTTGTAGATTTCCGCGTCCTTCATGAGCCCGTCGGCATGGATTCCCGCCTTTGTCACATTGAAGTTTTCCCCGACAAAGGGGGTCATCGGCGGAATGTCGTAATGGAGCTCATGCCGGTAATAATCCGCGATTTCCGTGATGACGGTCGGATCCATGCCGTCGAAGGTGCCGCGCAGGGAAGCGTATTCGATCACCATGGCCTCGAGCGGGATGTTTCCGGTTCTCTCTCCGATTCCGAGCAGGGAGCAGTTGACGGCGGACGCGCCGTAAAGCCATGCGGCGACGCCGTTCACGACGCCCTTATAAAAATCGTTGTGGCCGTGCCATTCGAGCATTTCCGAGGTGACGTCCGAATAATGATGCAGTCCGTATACGATGCCGGGCACGCTTCGCGGAAGCGCCACGCCGGGATACGGAACGCCGTAGCCCATCGTATCGCACATCCGAACCTTGATCGGAATGCCGGATTCCTTGGAAAGCTCCGTCAGCTCATTGACAAAGGGCACGACGAAGCCGTAGAAATCCGCGCGGGTGATATCTTCGAGGTGACAGCGCGGCCGGATTCCTGCGTCGAAGGCCTGCTTGACGACGGCAAGATAGTGCTCGAGCGCCTGTGAGCGCGTCATACCGAGCTTTTTGAAGATATGATAATCCGAGCAGCTCACAAGGATACCGGTTTCCTTGATGCCGATGTCGTGAACGAGTGCGAAATCCTCTTTTTTGGCGCGGATCCATGTTGTGATCTCCGGGAATCTGAGCCCCAGCGCCATACATTTTTCGACTGCCTCCCTGTCCTTGTGCGTATAAACGAAAAATTCGCATTGACGGATGAGACCGTTTTCTCCGCCGAGCCGGGAGAGCATTTTATATAAGGTGACGATCTGCTCCGGCGTATACGGCGCGCGCGACTGCTGTCCGTCCCGGAAAGTGGTGTCCGTGATCCAGATATGCTCAGGGGTATTGAGCGGTACACGGCGGTGGTTGAACGCGATTTTCGGGATTTCATCATACGAATAGATTTCGCGGTAAAGGTTTGGCTCCTCCACGTCTTGGAGCGAGTATTTATACTGCGATTGTTCAAGCAGGTGGCTGTATGGATTTTTGGCGATCAAGGTGATGTCCTCCTGACTTATGTATTCTTGTATACAATTATACGTGTATTATATCGGAGAACATACGATTTGTCAATGCTTCTTGTGAAATTTTTTCGATGAAATATGAAATATCCTAAGTGACATAGTAAATCTATGTATTTTTGCATTAAAAATCATTCTATCTATTAAAATCTGTAACTGTAAATCATGGCTGAGACAGATTTTTCAAAAGCTTATGGTGAAGAGTGCGGTCGTCATCTGCGTCCGGAATAGAAAGGCGCCGCTGTTTTAACAGCGGCGCCTTTCCTTGCTTTTTTATTTTAGAAAATTATCAGGTTTTAGCAGCTCAACCGGTTTTCCTTTTTGTCTCGCGTAACGGATGATGTCCCATGTTTTTCCCGTTTCCTCGCCGTTCCAGACGGCAAAAATAAGATCGGCGTGATCTATTGTGTGTTCCATATGTCTGTCATTCGGCCGATGTTCGGACGGTTCAGGCGTTTTGCGGTCGCAGTTTGAAAGTACATAGCCGTATTGTTTGAAATATTTGTCAGGCCATTCCGGGTTTAATTTTGAAGCGGAGCTTATGCCATCCAAGATAATATTCAGGACATTCCGGAAGGTCTCGTTTTTGTGATAGATCACAGCGCAGGCAAAATCCAGCTCCGCGCCGGGCGAAAACCCCGTGACGAAGGCGGTATAGCCGCGGCGGATGAGCTCTTCGGCTTTTTGATACAGCGCGTCCGTATAAAGAATGTGTGCGTGTGTGCTCTCATCCGCATGATCGAACGGAAACTCATGTGGGCGCAGTCCGGTAAAATAACAGGTTTTCATGGTTCTATTTTATGTGGGAGTGCGTCATATTATACTATACATCATAGGGAAAGACAAATGTCCTGTATAGCCACAGGACTTTTATCAGGAAAAAATCCCGCCGCAATGCGGCGGGATCGAATTTATTTGCTTGTATAAAATAGAATATACATCTGTATTATTCTTCAGCGGCGGCTTTCTTTTTCATCGCGTCCGCAAGCCGATCCATTGTTTTTTCATCGAATTTCGGAGAGCGGTCGTAGTGGTAGATGCCGTTCTGTTCCTGTTCAACGTCGTAAAGCTGCGTGTAGCAGACGCCGCAGATGCGCGGATTTTTCATCAGAATCTCGATCATGGAGGTGTAACGCTCCACATACTCCTCGACGGATTTCGGCGTATCGCCGTATCCCCAGCTCGCTTCGTCCTCCGACCATTTGATGCCGCCGTATTCGCTGATGAAATACGGCTGTCCCGCATACGTCTGCCTGCCCGGGCGGTTTTCAAAAATCTCGCCGTCCTCGAATTGATCGTAGCGTCTGTGATAAGAGGGAATATCCTGACAGTATTCATGGATATCGTAAATATCGGTCATGACATGATAGTTGCCGCTCGTATCGATGACGGGACGGACACGGTCAAGCCTCTTGGTTTCGAGATAGACCTCGCGCAAAAGCGCGTCGGACTGCTGCTTTCCGTCTCTGTCCCATGTTTCGTTGAACGGGCACCAGCCGATGAGGGCGGGGTGATTGTAGTCGCGTGCGACGGCCTCCGTCCATTCGGGTAGAAAATATTGCAGTCCGTCGCTGTCCGTGTGGTCAAAGCCCCAGTTTGCGTATTCTCCCCATACGAGGTAGCCGAGACGGTCGGCTTCATAAAGGAAACGGCGTTCAAAGACGCGCTCATGGAGCCTTGCCCCATTGAAGCCGAGCCGCATCGAAATCCGAATGTCGCGGGCAAACGCCTCGTCGTCCGGTGCGGTATAAATGCCGTCGGGATAATAGCCCTGATCGAGCACGAGCCGCTGAAAGACACGCTTGCCGTTGATTTTCAGGCACGCGTCGTCAAGCTCGAGCTTGCGCATCCCGAAATAAGAGCGGACGGCATCGGTTTGTCCGTCTGCCGCGACCTCGATTTTCAGATCATAAAGCACGGGCGATTCGGGCGACCAAAGGGAGAGCGTGTCGAGCTCGATGACGGTTTTCAGCACTTTCATCGTAGTTTTTGCCGTGGCTGCGCCGACGGTTTTTCCGTCAAGCGCCGCTGTGAGCGTCACCGTTTTTTCACCGGATCCGGAGAACTCCAAATCGCAGAAAAGACGGCTGTTGTCGGGATCGGGATCCATTTTGACGGTTCTCAGATAGGTACGCGGCACGGTTTCAAGCCAAACCGGAGCATAGATACCGGTCGAGCGGGTATACATACAGCCGTATGAGGAAAATCGTTCGCTCTGCTTGCCGCTGGGCTCGAAGCGGCTGCGGGGATCGCCCTCACAGCACACGGTGATGACGTTTTCCCCGTCGCGGAGAGCTTCCGTGATATCAAAGGTGAACGGCGTATAGCCGCCGCGGTGGATCCCCACGGATTTCCCGTTTACGAAAACCTCCGTCGTGTGATAAGCCGCCTCGAAATTGAGCAGCGTGCGCTCGCTTTCACGCGGATGGACGGAAAGCGTTCTTCGGTACCAGCAGGCGCCGATAAAGTCCTTGTATCCGATGCCGGAAAGCTCGCTTTCCGGACAGAAAGGAACGTGGATCCGGCGTTCCAGTTTTTCCTTTTGAGGGATTCCGCGCTCTCTGCCGGAGCGGCCGAAATCAAATTCAAATTCCCACTCGCCGCAGAGGTTTGTCCAGTTTTCCCGGACGAGCTCGGGGCGAGGATAGGCGGTTCTTGCCATGCTATGGGCTCCTTTCAAATTAAAGCTTCCTATTTTATTATCATAGCATATGAAATGCGGAAGGTCAATATTGAGAATAGCGCGTTTTCTTTACTTTTTTATGATTTTATGCTAAAATAACAAAAAAATGCGGCGTCTGTCCCGTCGTATAGGAGAAAGGAACGAACTTTTGATGGGCATACAAAATGCGGAATGGGTGCGTGCCGAGACGGACGCGGCGCCTGTCATACGAAAAACGCTTGTGGTGGAAAATCCGGAAGATGCCGAAATCGACGTCTGCGGTCTCGGCTTTTTCGAGCTTTATATCAATGGGAAAAAGGTGTCGGACGACCGGCTTGTGCCGTCATGGTCGGATTACGGTCCCCGCGATCTCTCTACGCTCGCCTATCCGATACGGGACGGCTTTTTTCATCGTGTTTATTATCGCCGCTATGATTTGACGGCGTATCTTGTGCGGGGGGAAAATGTATTTGCGTTTCTTCTCGGAAACGGCTGGTTCTGTCAGACGGTGCGGGAGGCGGAGGGAAAGCTTTCCTATGGAACGCCGCGGCTTGCTTTTTCCATTCGGGTGGATGGGAAAGAAATCCTCTCCGACGAGACGTTGGAGTGGAAGGAATCTCCGATTCTTTTTCACAATCTATATGCGGGGGAAACGCAGGATTTCCGTCATGACGGCGGCGCATGGCGTCCCGTCCTGTCGGCGCCGTCGCCGGGCGGCACGCTTTGCCCCGATCCCTGTCCGCCGGACAGGGTTGTCCGAAAACGAATCCCCGTATGTGTGCATCGGGACGGCGAGCGCACCGTATGGGACGCGGGTGAAAATCTTTCCGGCGTCGTTTCCTTTGTCATGCCCGTCTGCAAGCCGGGGACGGAGGTCGTCGTGCGTCATGCGGAACGCTTCTCACAGGACGGCGGCGTGCTGTATACGCAGTCGGCCGGCTCCTTGGTGCAGACCGACCGTTATTTTGGAGACGGGACGGCGCGCCGGTGCGAGCCGCATTTTGTGTGGCATGGCTTCCGGTATTTTGAGATCATGGGGCCGCACGAAAATCCGGAGGTGCTTATTATCCATAGCGATGTGCCGGTCTGCTCCTCTTTTTTGTCGGATCATGCGGTTTTGAACTGGCTTTATGCGGCGACGGTGCGCAGCCTCCTTTCCAACCTGCATGCCGGTGTGATTTCCGACTGTCCGCACCGCGAGCGCCTCGGCTATACGGGAGACGGACAGCTCACCTGCGATACGGCGCTGACACTGCTTTCCGCGGCGCCGCTTTATGAGAAATGGCTGCGGGATATCGCGGACGGGCAGGATCCCGTGACGGGACATATTCAGCATACCGCTCCGTTTTACGGAGGAGGAGGCGGCCCCGGCGGATGGGGCTGCGCCATTGTCACGGTTCCGTATTTCCTATGGCGGCATACGGGGAAAAAAGAGCTTGTCGGCACCTATTTCCCGCATATGGAGCGTTGGGTCGCCTATATGGAAGCGCACAGCGAAAACGGACTTGTCGTGCGTGAGGAGGAGGGCGGCTGGTGCCTTGGCGAGTGGTGTACGCCGGAGGATGTCATGCTTCCGGAGCCGTTTGTCAACACCTATTTCCTGATCAAAAACCTTGACCGGATGGCGGAAATGGCGAGGCTTCGGCAATCCTCGGCCGAGCCTTGGCGGAAAAAAGCGGAAGCTGCGCGCCATGCGCTGAAAACCGCCTATTACAATGAGGCGGATAATACCTTCTGCGGCGGCGTGCAGGGCGCGGATGCGTTTGCGCTGGATATCGGACTTGGCAATTCGGAGATGGCGGCTTCTCTTGCGGCGAGATATGATGCGCTGGGCGAATTTGACACCGGTATTTTCGGCACGGATATCCTCATCCGCGTTTTATTTGAAACGGGCTTCGGGGATACGGCGCTGAGACTGCTCGTCTCGGAAAAGGAAAATTCTTTCGGAGGCCAGCGCGCCCGTGGGGAAACGACGCTGTGCGAACGCTGGAATGTGCGCTGGGCTTCCCATAATCATCACATGTTCGGAGCCTGCACGGGCGCGCTGTTCCGATATTTGCTGGGAATCCGTGTGGAGGATACGGGCATTGCCGTAGCGCCCGCGGCATTTTCCATGCCGCTTGCGGCAAAGGGGCGCCTTCTTACCCGTTTTGGCGAAATTTCGGTTGAGCGGCGTTCTGAGGCGGCGGGCGTCACCGCCTTTGCCATTCGTTCGGATTCGGATGCGGTGTTTCGGTTTCAGGGAGAGGAGCATAGGCTTCCGGCGGGAAAAACCGCTGAATTTTTGTTTCAAAATGCCCAGACATCGTAATAAAATACCAAAACGATTCGATTTTTACCTTGTTTCTTTCGCGGCGCTTTGTTATAATGTAGAAAATCAACGATATTCGGAGGACTTTTCGCTATGAATATGAAAAAGTGGATGGAGGCATTGAGAGCGGCTCCGGTCAAGACGGCGATGCCGGTGCTCTCCTTTCCGTCTGTTCAACTGATGGGAATCACGGTAAAGGAGCTGATTTCGAGCAGTGATTTGCAGGCCGAGGGCATGAAAAGGATCGCAGACCGTGTCGACAGCGCCGCTTCTGTCAGCATGATGGATCTTTCCGTCGAAGCGGAGGCGTTCGGCTCTAAGGTCAAGGTCAGCGACGACGAGGTTCCCACTGTGGTCGGCAGAATCGTCGAAACGGAAGAGGACGCGGAGGCGCTCGCCGTACCGACGGTCGGAACCGCCCGTACGGGACTGTATGTGGAGGCGATCCAAAAAGCATGTGCGCTCATCACGGACAGACCGGTTTTCGCCGGCGTCATCGGACCGTATTCTCTGTCGGGCAGACTGCTTGACGTGTCGGAGATCATGATCCTCTGCTATGAGGAGCCGGATATGGTCCACATGGTTTTGGAGAAGACCGCCGCCTTTCTGATCGATTATATCAAAGCGTATAAAACCACCGGAGCGGGCGGCGTCGTTGTTGCAGAACCGCTTGCGGGACTGCTTTCTCCCTCTTTGATGCACGAATTTGCGGCTCCCTATATGAAACGGATCGTCGATGCCGTGCAGGACGACGAGTTCCTTGTGATTTATCACAACTGCGGCGGCGCGGTCCCCGGACTTGTCGAGGATATCGTGTCCTCCGGCGCCGCGGCTTATCATTTCGGAAACGCCGTGGACATGAAGGAAATGCTTGAAAAAATGCCGTCGGACGTCGTGGTGATGGGCAATATCGATCCCGCGGGCGAGTTCCGTAACGGGACACCCGAATCTATTTACAGAGCGACGACGGCGCTGATGGAGAAGTGCTGCGCTGCGCATCCGAACTTTGTGATTTCCTCCGGCTGCGATATCCCGCCAATGGCCAAATGGGAGAATATCGATTCCTTCTTCTCCGCGGTAAAGGACTTTTATGCGGATGTATAAAAATGGACGACGTATCGGCCGAGTATAAATATACAAATATATAAAACAAGAAAAAGCGAGATACTATCTCGCTTTTTCTTGTTTGTAAGCTTGTTTTTCCGTCGGAGCGGAATCACATCATCCAAAATTCGGTATCGTTGTGAACGAATTCCGCTTTCGCGTTTTCTGGAAAAGAAGCCGTGGGATATCCCATGGGAATCAGCTCGACGCGCCGCCCGTTGCGGTCGTCCGAGCCGTCTGCGGCTTCAATCGGATCGCCGCGGCTTGATGAATTTATTTTGTCATCATATTGATTAAAAATAAATCAACCGTTGATTGAAATGAGAAGCTCACACGAGGTCGATTCCCGCCGCCTTGGCCTGCGTATGCTGGAATTTGCGCGGGATGCGGTAGATTTTTCCGTCCTTGCGAAAGCATGCGCCCGTTTGCTTGAAGTGGAACGGCACGTCCGCCGCTTCGCATTGGCGGCGGAGCTCCAGTACCCAGCCGTAGTCGCAGATCCTCGCCTCATTGCCGGATTCGCCGCCCGCGACGACGCCTTCTATGGCGGAATCAAGATATGGGGAAAGCTCGACCGGGGAGAGAAGCGGTTCGCAGATGATCTGTTTATGAGCGATTTTCGCCTCTTGGAAAATCGGAAGCCGGAACCGCGCCATGTCGTCGTTCTCGACGGTGCAGCAGACGGTAACGTTCGGATAGCCCTCGCCCCAGTCGGACGGAATACATTCCGCGAAGCGATGGATGCGCTTGGTGACGATGAAAAAGGAGAGATCGAAGCGTTTTCGCATCATATCCCAGCAGTCGGGACGCCATGCGTCCGCTTCTTCGAGAAAAAAGTCCGAGGTAAAGCAGGTATAAACGTAATTTCCGTCGGCCTGCAATTTGTAAGTCTTATCCCGTTTGAGCCTTACCGGCAGGTCGAAATCGGCGGTTTTTCTCACTGCGGAGCTGTCGATTTCATATTTGGAATCCCGCCTGTATACATAGCAGTTCATGCAGCCGGGACTGATCTTATGGCAGCCGTGCCACGGATTCCACGCGGACATAGTCGCCTCCGTTCTCAAAATAATACAAACAAATAAAATAATTTATACAAAAGGATATGATCGGAAAAAAGATAGGTCAGCGCTCGGAAAAACGGATTTTCATCTCATCAGTGCGCAGCTTGTCCGTGGCATAGGCGCGGCGCAGAAGCTCCGGCGGGATGCAGGGATCGTATTTTTCAAACACGGGCATTTCGCCCTTTCCGACGAGCTCCAGCGTGTCGATGTGCTCTGCGGGGATCCTGTGCTTCATAAGGGCAAGGAGCTCCTCCGGCGATCTGTCGCATTTGAACGTCATATAGTAGCAGCCGTCATATTCGATGCCGTATATGCCGAAAAGGGAAGCGTTCCTTTGCAGATATTTGCGCAGGGTGCGGAACGAGCGCGTGCCGAGCCACGGCGTCAGGCACCGCGTGTTCCCGCCGAGCGAGACGAGCATGCTTTCCCGCATGCCGGCGTTGACGAATACGCGCCGCGCCGCCGCAAGCCGCTCCGCGGCGTTCGGCTTCAGATATGGATATTCGTCGGCGCCAGAGAGGATCTTCCGCATCATTTCGAGGATTTTCGTGTGGATTTCTCCATAGTCTCCCGGCCATTCGACCTGCATTTTGCCGGCCACGCCGTGGACGTAGATCAGCTTGCGTTCAAGGTCGAGCTCCTCCACCTCCCATACGCGTCCGGCGAGCGCGAACCGGTCTCCGACCGGAGGCGGGGAGGAGATCGTGCCGATCTCCTCGCTTTCGTGCTTGACGGAATAATTTTCATCGTCCTTGAAAACGGCGTAGAACTTAAAGCTTTTGGTGAGCCGCTCGCCTTTCAGTCCGAGTATCAGCCCCTTTTCCTCCGTCATGTCGATATAGCCGCTTTTGATCATCGAAATCATGAGCTCCCGGTAATCCTCGCGGTCGACCTCGGCGAACGGGGAAAGGGAGAGAACCTTTTCCGCAAGGCGTTTCGGCGTGTTTTCGCCGGAGGAGGCGAGAATGCTCAGCGTCTGCTGAAACATGAGGCTCATCGGCATTTTTTTGATGGACGGCGGCTCGATGAATTTTTCTTCGAGATAGAGTTCGACGACGGCGATGCCGCGGACAAGCTCCCACGGAATGAGCTGAGGAAGCGGGGTGTCCGGAAGCGGTTTTTCCTCTCTGAAAATCATGAACATTTCGGGGATCCCCGTTTTTCTGCCGCTGCGTCCGAGTCTTTGCAGGAAGCTCGACACGGTGTTCGGCGCGCCCATATTCAGGATTCGCTCGATTCTGCCGATATCGATGCCGAGCTCCAGCGTGACGGTGGCGCAGGCCACGCATTTCTTTTCGTCCTTCAGCTTTTGCTCGGCCTCCTCGCGGATGGCGGCGGAAAGATTTCCGTGGTGGATATAAAAGATGTCGTCCTCCGCCCTGCGCGCGGCGATTTGGCGCAGCGTGGCGGTGACGTATTCCGTCTCCTCGCGCGAGTTGGAAAAGACGATGCTTTTTTTATCTTTTACGCAATCGTATAAATATTCATAGCCCGCGTCGATCTCGACTTTTTCCTCCGGCCGCTCCGCGGCGGAAATATCTCTGTCCTTGGTGTTGTCTTGCACATAGAAGTGCTCGAGCGCGAGACGCCATCTGCTTTTTCCTGTACCGGCGGACGGGATCTGCGTGCGTCGTCCCGTGCCGCCCGTGAGCCAGTCCCGCGCCTTTTCCGGATCGCCGATGGTGGCGGAAAGGCCGATTCTGCGCGGGTGATAGCCGATGATCTCCCGAATCCTGTCGAGCTGGCACAGGATCTGATTGCCGCGGTCGACTCCCATCAGCGTGTGGATTTCGTCGATGATCACATATTTGAGGCCGCCGAAGAGGCGTATGATGTCGGAACGGCGGTTCATGAGCATGCTTTCGAGCGATTCCGGCGTGATTTGCAGAACGCCCGCAGGATTTTTGATAAGCTTGTTCTTATGGGAAGCGGCGACGTCGCCGTGCCAGTGAAATACGGGGATTCCGCTGTCGCGCAGCAGCGTGTCGATACGCTCGAACTGATCGTTGATGAGACTTTTCAGCGGCGCGATATACAGAACCTCGACCGTCCCCGCTCCGGCGCCCTCGATTTGGGAGATGATCGGGAAAAAGACCGCTTCGGTCTTGCCGGAGGCGGTGTCCGAGCAGAGAATCAGATTGTCGTCCGAATCGAAAATGACCTCGGCCGCCGCGACTTGAATCGGCCGAAGCGTCTCCCAGCCGTTTGCATAGATAAAGTCCTGGACGAGCGGGGAAAAGCGGTAGAAGATTTCGTTTGCGTTCATATGTCCTCCGGTCTTCTTGTCGATGATTCGGAAATGCGCTTTCTGCAATATAGATAATCTCTCTCCCAAAGATGGACGCGCCGGACGATTTCAAAGCCCTCCCTTTGATAAACGCGGAGAGCGGCGGGATTGCCGGGACTTACCAGCACGCGGACGGAGGTGCCGCCGAGCCTTGCGCAAAGTCCGACGGCCGCGGCAAGCGCCGCGTGTCCGAAGCCCTTTCCCTGACAGCGCGGATGGATTCCAAAGCGCGCGAAATCAAAGGGACGCGCGCCGCAGGAGGGATCGGAGAGCATGGAAAGCTCGCCGGTCTCGCCGCATGACAAGAGGCCGATGATATCGTCTCCCGCCATGATTTTGTATAAGGCGCTATGCCCGACGTCCTCGGATAAAATCTCCGCGTTCGGATAATGGTCGTCCCATGTGCTGCCTTGGGTTTTCGCCGCGGCGCGGCAGACGACAAGCAGGGCGGGAATATCGTCTTGGTTCGCTTTTTCCAATATTATTTCCATGAAAAGGCTCTCCTTTTTCGCACTGTTATACGGAAATTCCGCCCGTGCCGGAAACCGGACGCCGCGGCGGAATTTGATTTCTTATTTTTTTGTGACCGTTACGATGAAGCCGTCCACGTTGTTGCCGGATATTTCATAGGTCCCGACGGATTCCGGCGGAACCGGAACAAAGGTGGTGGAATCCGCGGAAACGGGAACGTAATAGATGAGATATTCCGTGCCGTCCGCCGAAACCGTGAGCGGCTCGTTCGGATAGGCGTATGAATTTTTCAGAAGCTCCAAATATTCCTCCAAGCAGAGGTTGTTTTCCATCATATAGGTGGCGTGCGGGACTCCTACATAGCGGTAATGCCACGATTCGTCGAGAATTCCGGTTTTCTCGAATTTGCTGCCGTCGTACCGGACGATAAATCCGTATTTGGCGCAGTTTTGCTCCATCCACGCCTGTTCGTTTTCCCGCATGTCGATGGTCTTGGCGTCTGCGGTGAAAATTTTGAGGTCGATCGCATATCCGGTGTGATGCTCGCTGTAGCCCGGCTTCGCGACGAGATTTTCGTCCGAGGTGCCAACCGAGTTGTTATACAGCTCTGCCTGTTTGTCTGTGGTGCGGTATCCGCTCGACAGGATGATGCGGTCTTTATCGGAGGTGGTGCCGAGCGTTTCGGGATTGGCCGCGATCAGGGCGGCAAGCATGTCCCGCATATTGGAGACGATTTCGCGGCGGACCTTCACATCGGCATTGTTGAGGACGAAAAGCGTGTTGTGTCCCGTTGTGCCGTAAAGAGCGGTAAGTTTGGAGGCGATCGCGTCGGTCTGCGTATAGACGTTTTCAAAATTGACGAGGATCAGCTCGCCCGAGGATATCTCGGAGGAGGAAATGCTCTTTTGTATGTAGCCCTCGTGCCATGCCTTGACGACGGGGATTTCCGCAGTTGTGTCGGCGGACGAGGAGGTTTCGTCGCTGTTGCCGGAGGAGACGGCTCCGGCGATCGCCTTGATCGTGAGCACGAGCAGGATGATGACGATAACGGCGATGAGCACGAGTGCCCCGAGCGCCAGCATGCCGTCCTTATTGGGCTTGAATCGGCGCTTTTTTTTCCGCGGCGGCTGTCCCCCACGGGATTGCTTCACGGCATTTTCTTGCCTTTCGTCTTTATATGTATACCCGCCGGTGGGTCTTCCGTTTGAATTCATGTTTGACCGTTCCTTTCCTTTGCGGCGCGGGAACTGCCGCGCCGGCCAAATCTGTGGGGCTTTGCGGCTGTCTTGTGAGCGAAAAGAAGGCCGCGTTTTCTATATCCTACATTATATTACAAATTTTTCGATAACACAATAGGAAAAACGAATTTGCCAAAATTTTAAGGAATCTTTAAGAAGTATGGAGGGCGATCGGCTTTTTGCCACTGTGTACCCTTTCCGGCGCAGGCTGCGCTCCGCATATTTTTTCTTTCATGAAGGAAACCGAAGGAAATTTATATGGAAAAACGCGGAATTTGTTTTCCTGATTTTCAGCATGAAACAGCTTATTTGGTGCCGGCAGACGGATGAAAGCGGCATCTTGATGTGTGAAAGATATGCAAAACAGCTTGACAAATACGGAAAAAAGGATATAATGAAAAAAGAATTGTTTTCCGAATAAACCTTATTCGGAATTTTTTCGCCCTTGTGCCGCGCCGCGGCGGAAAAGTGCGGATTTTATCGGTGTCTTCGGAACGGCAGCTTGAAGAAGAACACGGTAAGCGCATATTGGCGGACATGATTTCATCGCTGTATCGCTGTTTTTGGGCGACGGCCGCAATGTCAAAATTCGGAGGAGAACCTATGAAAAAATTTTTAGCGTTTCTGCTGGCGTTTTCCGTGTGTTTGGTGTGTTTTGGTACATATGGATTTGAAAACGCCGCGATTGACACGCATGACGCGTGTGACCATGATCACAGTCATTCCGGACATGCTGTCCTCGCCGCGGATGACGATACGGAGAGTTTGTATGCGGAGATAACGGGAAGTGCCTATAACGAAACCCTGCAAACCCTCACCGTGACATTTTCGGTCGGCTCCAAGACGGGAAATAAAATCAGCGGCGGAACCGTTGTTGTGACGGCGCCGGTCAGTACGCTCGAAAGGCCTACTTCCGTAAGCGGCTATTTATTCGGGGAGTTTCTTTCACAATCCGCTTTTGTTTCGGTAGCCGGCACTGCCTCCGCATCGACGGTTACGATTACGATTCCGGATGTGGGAAAGGACTCCCGGTCGCCTACGGGTTCTTTTACCATCACCTATCCGGTCGATACGGAGTGGCTTGATCTCTCGTTTATGCGCATCAGAGAGCTTACGGTCTCCGGTGCCGCGAAGAAAGCGGACGGCACTTCTTTCGGCTTTGATTCACAGACGACGACGCACAACGTGTATATATGCAATCACAGCAGTACGAATTCGAGAGTTACGAAAGAAGCGACCTGTACGACCACCGGCACGCGCGAGCAGTACTGCACGACCTGCGGCTATGTTGTCAAGACGGAAACCCTTTTGCTGACGGATCATGATTTTGATTATTCCAAGCGCTATACGCCGTCCCAAGGGCAGGACGCGACTTGTACGGTGGCCGGGTACGGCTATTACAAATGCAAGCTTTGCGGGACGATTTCGTGGACGCTGGCCCCGGCTACGGGACATACATGGGGCGCACGTTATTTGGAGAACGGCGTCTATAAGCAGAAATGCACGGTCTGCGGACAGGTATCGGAGGCGGACAATCAGTGTGCGCACGATTCGGCGCTCTATACCTTGAAAAGAGTCGTAACGGCTTCCACTTGTACGACAAAGGGCTCTGCCGTTTATGAGTGCCCGACCTGCGGCGCGACGGAAACAAGAGAGCTTCCGCTGGCGGATCACGCCTTTGGCGAATGGACGGTGACGGTGCAGGCGGGCTGCACGATCTCCGGAAGCCGGTATCATAGATGCTCGGTCTGCGATGACATCGAAACGGAGATCATCGCACCGCTCGGCCACAGCTGGGGCGCTTGGACGATCACGAAAGAAGCTACGTGTATATCGACCGGAACCAGATCGCGCGTTTGCGTTGTCTGCGGCGACGTCGATACGGAAACGATTGCACAGTCCGGTCATAGCTGGAGCTCCTATGTGACTACCAAGGAAGCGACTTGTGTTTCGACCGGGACAGAGAGACGGACATGCTCTCTCTGCGGAGAGGTGGATACGCAGACGATCCCGCTTGCTTCTCACACCTATGGAGCGTGGGCGGTCACGGCGGCTCCGACCTGTAAGGCGGCGGGCACGGAGGAGCGGGTCTGCTCGGTCTGCGGGGACCGTGAGACGCGGACGGCCGCTTTGGATCCGAACGCACATTCCTACGGCGAATGGAAGGTGGTCGATTCCAAGACCTGTATTACGGACGGCTTGAAGGAACGTGTATGCGAGCTCTGCGGTTATGTGGACAGCGCTGTTGACCCGAGCACGGGACATGTGTTCGGAGAACCCGTGGTGAAAGGAAAGACTACGACAAAGACATGCAGCATCTGCGGTTATTCCGAGGTGGCGAAAACCGTAAAAGACGGCGTTGAGAAGACGCTCACGAGCATCAGCGGTTCTCTCTATGTTACCGGCGCCACGGCCTCTAAAAATGTACTGTTTGAAATCGGGGCGATGCCGATCGATGTGGCAGCTGAGTATAAGAAATATCGGGAGTTCGATGAGGGTTATGTTTATAGGCTCCTTGTGGACGGCGTAGAAACTCCCATTGCGTCGGATATGAAGTTGACGCTTTCGATCGACGCTGCCTTTAAGGATTACGACGTGTCCCTTGTCGTTCTTCGCGGCAATGCTTTCTATACGCTGGAAAATTACAGCAGAAAGGGACTGGATATCACCATCGACGGCTCGGAGCTTAACGGCGTGGACGCTATCTTCGTCACAAAGGGCGAGGGGGACAGTACGAACATCGTGGTGCCGATCATCATTGTGGTCGCCACGCTTGCCATCGCGGGCGCTGCTGTTTATCTTATTATGTCGAAAAATAAAAATAAAGGAAAAACCTTTTAATTTATAGAAAAGCGCGGATGCCAAAGCATCCGCGCTTTTTCATAAAATGCTGAGGCGCTTTTGCAGATACTGGCCGCGGTTTGGCTGCCTGATGTTTTACAGAATATTGTCGCTTATCCGATTTTTGTTAAAATATATGCTTTCTCGCATGAATTTCCTATGGAGGTTTTTCACAAAAAATCCGATTTGATGTTGATTATGTGGGATTTTTATTGTATAATAAATACAAAGAGCGAGAAAAAGCGGATATAAAAGTCGCTCGTTTAGGAAACGGAAGGTATGAAAATGTCAAACCAAGAAAGCGGAACACTGAAAGGACGGTATCTTGCGGCGAAGAGAGCGCTCTTCGACCGGAAATACGGCTTTCTCAATGAGGAGCAGAGAAAAGCGGTCTACACCGTGGAAGGCCCGCTGCTTGTGCTTGCTGGCGCCGGTACGGGAAAAACGACGCTTCTTGTCAATCGGATCGCATACATATTGAAATACGGGAACGCCTATCAAAGCGACATGGTTCCGGCGTCTGCCGACGAAGATTCGGTAAAGGAGCTGGAAGCCGCCGTCACGTCCTGCGATGATGCGGATCTGGATATGCTGCTGGATTCCTTTTCGATGGCGGATACGGCGCCATGGAACATTCTTGCTATCACCTTTACCAACAAGGCGGCGGGAGAGATGAATGCGCGGCTTGAAAGTCTTGTCGGCACTTCCGCAGGAGACCTTTGGTGCGGCACGTTCCATTCGATGTGCCTGCGTATTCTGCGCTCACATGCGGATAAGCTCGGCTTTGACAAACGCTTTACCATATACGATACGGACGATACGAAAAAGGTCGTCACGGACTGCATGAAGCAGCTGAACATCGATGAAAAGGTGATTCCCGCCAAATTTATCATGAATCAGATCAGCATGGCGAAGAACCGTCTCATGACCCCGCATGATTTCGATGCGGAGGTCGGGAGCGATTATAAGCTCCAGCAGGTTTCCTCCCTTTATACGCTGTATCAGGGGCGGCTCGAGGAATCCATGGCGGTGGATTTCGACGACATCATCATGAAAACCGTGATGCTGCTCCGTGAGAATGAGGATGTCCGTTCCTATTATCAGCGCAAATTCAAATATGTGCTTGTGGATGAGTTTCAGGATACCAACTATGCGCAGTTTGAGCTGGCGGCGGTATTGGCTGGCGGATATCGGAACCTCATGGTCGTCGGCGACGACGACCAGAGCATCTATAAATTCCGCGGCGCGACCATTGAGAATATCCTGCATTTTGAAGAGAAACTGAGAGCTATGGATGGATATGATTGCGTGCCGCAAATATTATGTATGACGTTAGACGAAAACTATCGGTCAAGAAGGTATATTCTTGAAGCTGCGAACTCTGTTATCCGCCACAATTTCGGAAGACGAGGTAAAGAGCTTCGAACAAGAGGCGGCGATGGCGAAAAGGTTTTCGTCAAGCAGTTTGAAAATCAAAATGAGGAGGCGAAATTCATCGTCAACAAGATGATGGAGCTCGTCATCCGCGAAAAACGGAAATACAGCGATTTCGCCGTTCTGTACCGCACGAATGCGCAGTCGAACAGCATTGAGAACGTGCTCATGAAGAGCGGGATCCCGTACCGCGTCGTCGGGGGCAGGCGCTTTTATGAGCGCAAGGAGATCAAGGACATTCTCGCCTATCTGTGTGTCGTGAGCAATCCGGCCGACGATCTGCGGCTTGAACGCATCATCAACGAGCCGAAGCGCAAGATCGGAGAGGCCACGATGACGGCGGTACGCGCGATCGCGGAAAGCGGCGCCGTTTCCGGCGGCAGTATGTTCAGCGTGATGGAGCATGCGGAGGATTATCCGACCATTGCCAAAGCGCAGAGTAAATTCGCGCCGTTTGTCGAGCTGATCCGCACGCTTCAAAAAATGACGGAGACGGAAAGGCTTTCCGATATCGTGCGCGCTGCAATCGAGAGATCCGGCTATCTTGCGATGCTGCGTATGGCGGAGGAAAACGGAGAAGGCTCCGAAAGACGCGAGAACGTCGAGGAGTTTGTTTCCAGCGCCATGGAATATGAACAGACCCATGAAAATGCGACGCTTGACGGCTTTCTCGAAGAGATTTCCCTTGTCACGGATATCGACAATTACGACGGCAGTGCCGAAGCGGCGGTTCTGATGACCATCCACAGCTCGAAGGGGCTTGAATTTCCGGTCGTGTTCCTGCCGGGCATGGAGGAGGGCATTTTCCCGAGCCAGATGTCCAATTTTTCCGCCGACGAGCTGGAAGAGGAGAGGCGGCTCGCGTATGTGGCCATCACGCGCGCAAAGGAGCGCCTATATGCACTCTGCGCAAGAGAGCGGCTTCTCTACGGCCGCACGCAGTATAACCCAAAATCGCGTTTTCTCGATGAGATCGACGAGGAATGCAAAACCGAGGAGCTTGCGGCGCCGAGACCGAAATTCCGGACGGAATTCGGCGAGAAAACGAAAAAATATGTGCTTTCCAGCGAATTTACTACAAAATCTGCGCTGACGGGCGACGTCGGAAAGACGAAATCCGGAGAAACGTTCCTGATGGGCGACCGCGTGAGCCATTATATGTTCGGCGAGGGAACGGTGATGTCCGTCCGTGAAATGGGCGCCGATATCCTGTATGAAATCGCATTTGATACCGTCGGAACCAAAAAACTGATGGCGACTTATGCGAAGTTGAGGCGGGTATGACTTGCTTCGCTTAAAGCGTGCTTGCGCGCAGTATAAAAGCCCCGCGCAGAGGGTATTCCCTCTGCGCGGGGCTTTTTGCCGATATGCGGGGCTCATAATGTGATGTCCGCATGATATTCGTCATCGATCAGGATACAGCGGTATCCGTATCGACGGCAGGCATCGAGATAAGCGGCATTATCCCGGATCAGGGCTTGCGGATCGAGGGCTTCGTCGAGCCGCTTTTCTGCGACGTTCGCGTATTTTTGAATATCGGAAAAATGGCGGCTTATGTAGTCCTCCGACATGACAAGGCAGTAGTATCGGATGCGTTCGAGATAAAACTGCTCGAAATCATGGTGCCAGCCGGCGGGAATATAGCAGCCCTCGACGATCAGATCCTGTTCGTTTTCGACCGCGGTTTTGACGATCTCCCGGACGATCGGCCAAAGATAGTCCGTGAGAAGAGCGTCATCCTCGGGCATCAGTGCTGTCTGTCCGCTGCGGATCAGTCCCATTTTCAGATGATCGATGGAAAGATAGGGGTAATGATATCGTTCGAGCAGCTTCTGCGCGAGCGCCGTTTTTCCGGTGTGGGAGGCGCCGGCGATGAGAATGATCATGGATTTTTCCTCCTTTTTCGGAATTTATGCTGGCAGAGGCTTGATGGTGCGGTTTGTTTGCCGTACAGCCGTCATGCTTCGGCTTCCTTCTCAAAAATGAGATCCATCTCCTCTATATGGCCGGTTCCTCGTTGTACTGCGGGGAGAAAGCCGACGTACCGCCAGCCGTTTTTTGCCCGCGACTGGATGACCGCGCGGTATTCCTCCGTTCCGTAACGGTTGCCGCCTATCATGCCCCAGCCGGACATTCCGGCGTGGATCCTTTCAAATTCATAAATATACATATCGCGTCTCCTCCTTGTAAAATAAAAAACGACGCGCGAAGCGCAATCGTTTTTTAGGCTTTGTTTTTCTTCTTCGGGACGGATGTGATCGGCTCCAAAACGGAAATCACGTTTTTACAGAGCGGAATATTGTCGATATCGAGGATATAGTGTTCCTTGGCGCCGCTGTAAGGGACTCCGAGCTCGGAGTCCCTTAATATTTCCGTAAGGATATCAAGCTTTTTGACGTATACCGTGTTGTCGCAGACGAGCAGCAAAGGCTTGTCGTTCACATAAACCATGTATTCTCCGAACATTTTCCGGTATCGTACATGGCCGGTGCCGGAGATTTGCTCGCAGACAAATTCGATGTATTCGCTCGAGGTTGCCATCGTCACGCCATTTTGTCGGCGAGCTTTGTACCGCCGAGAATATGGAAATGGAGATGGCGGACGCTTTGGCAGGCGTCGTCGCCGCAGTTGGAAATCACACGGTATCCGTTCGTGATACCGGCGAGCTTCGCGATTCTTGGGATATTTTCAAAAATGTAAGCGACGATCCCGCTGTTCATATGCGAAATCTCATCGACCGATGCGATATGGGTCTTTGGGATCACAAGCACATGCACCGGCGCCTGCGGGCTGATATCGCGGAATGCGAGAATTTTTTCGTCCTCGTATAGCTTTGTCGACGGGATCTCTCCTGCCGCGATTTTGCAAAAAAGACAATTTTCCATATAGATGGGCCTTTCCGCCGCGGTGCGGCTTTTTATTTGGAAGCGAGCGAATTCCGGATTTCGCGGAGCAGCTCGACGGTCTCCTTTTCACGCGCGAGAGCTTCCGCTTCTCTTGCCTTTTCGGCGAGTCTTGCTTCTTCGGCGGATTTCTTTTCCGCTTCCGCTTTGGCGGCGGCCTCCGCTGCCGCTTTTTCCTGCGCTTCTTTTTCTTCCTTGGAGATGCGCAGCTCTTTTGCCTTGTTGGAGGCTTTTGAGACGATACGGAGTACGATGAAGAGAACGAGCGCGATGATCAAAAAGTCGATGATCGCCTGCACAAAGGCGCCCCATGCAAAGGAAACCTCGGCGACGAGCACATTGCCCTCTGCGTCAAGCGTTTCCGGTCTTGCGACCCATTTCAGATCGGCAAGGCTTGCCCCGTCGGTCAGAAGGGCGATGAGCGGGGAGATAAAAGCCGCCGTGAATTTTGAAACGATCGCGCTGAACGATGTAGCGACGACAACGCCGATGGCCATATCAACGACGTTTCCGCGGCTGATGAATTTTTTGAAGTCTTTCCAAAAGGTCCTTTCTTTTTTTTGTTTCATCGTAATGCTTCCTTTCTGTTTTATTGGATGAGTCTATTTATGATTTCCGGAAGCGCTGAGAACGCCTCGGAAAGCTTTTCGGGATTTTTTGCGCCTGCGGTCGCGCTGTCGGGACGTCCGCCGCCTCCCCCGCCGACATATTCGGCAAGGCCGGCGAGCACGTCGGGAGCTTTGACTCCTTTTTCAACGGCGTTTTTGCCGCATATGCAGAGCAGGGTAAGCTTTCCTGCGAAATCGGAGGCGATGACCGCCGTCATATCGGGATAGCGCGCTTTCAGATCGTCGCCCAAAAGCCTCGCTGCCGGAACGGGAAGCTCGGTCTGCATGGAAGCGACCTTGATCCCCATCACATCGACCGCTGCGGCCAGCATGGACGCGGCCTTTGCGGAAGCCAGCTTTGCGGAGGCGCCTTCCAGCTCTTTTCTGACGGTTTTCAAATCGTCGGTAAGTGCGGCGATTTTGATAAGCACGTCGGCGGAGGTGCCGGCTTTCAGGGTTTTCATCGCCGAGGAAATCAGTGTCTCCTCCTGGATCATTCTTTGATAGGAGCCGAAGCCGGATACCGCGGTGATGCGGCGCGTTCCCGCTGCGACGGAGCTTTCCATCGTGATTTTGAAAAGTCCGATCTTCGCGGTGTTGTCCACGTGTGTCCCGCCGCACAGCTCGGCGGAGAAATCGCCCATCTTGACGACGCGCACGATATTGCCGTATTTTTCTCCGAAAAGCGCGATTGCGCCCGACTTTTTCGCGCTTTCAACGTCTGTTTCAAGCGTGGATACCGGGATTCCGTCGAGAATTTTTTCGTTGACGAGCATCTCGACTCTCGCAAGCTCTTCCGGTGTGACTGCGGCGAAGTGGGTGAAGTCGAACCGCGCTTCCTTGTCGTCGACATAAGAACCCGCCTGCCTGATATGCGTGCCGAGCACGTCGCGCAGCGCGGCGTCGAGCAGATGGACGGCGGAGTGGTTGCGGGCGACCGCGGCGCGGCGCGAGGCATCCACCGTGAGCGTCACACGGTCGCCGACGGAGAGAGAACCGGATTCGATTTTGCAGACGTGCATATAAACGCCGTCCGTCTTTTTGGTATCGGTGACGATCGCGTAACCGTTTTGCCCCGTGATAACGCCGCTGTCGCCGACCTGTCCGCCGCCTTCTCCGTAGAAGGGTGTGCGGTCTGTGATGATGACGGCGGTCTCGCCTGTGATGTCGCAGAGCTCGTCCGAGTCACCGTCGATGATGAAAAGGATCTTGCCCTCCGCCGTAAGCTCCGTATAACCGACAAATTCGGTTTTGACGGCGGTGTCGACAAGCGATTTCATGCTGTCGTCCCAGCCGCTGATGGAGCCGCGTGCGGCGCGTGCGCGTTCTTTTTGCTCCGCGAGCTTTTCCTCAAAGCCGCCCTCATCGATATCCAGTCCGTTTTCTTCCGCGATTTCGCGCGTGAGGTCGAGCGGAAAGCCGAACGTGTCGGAAAGGCGGAATACGTCCGCGCCGGCGAGGATTTTTTCCCCTGCTGCTTTGGCTGCCGTCATGAGCCCCTCGAGCAGATTGGTGCCGGCCTCGACCGTCGCGTTGAAGCGCTCCTCCTCCATGCGCACGATTTTCTGAATATAGTCTAACTTTTCGGTAAGCTCCGGATAGGGAAGCGCGTTTTCATGCGCGACGACCGCCATGATGTCATAGAGGAAAGCGCCCCTGATTCCGAGGATCCTGCCGTGACGGCAGGCGCGGCGCAGGAGCCGGCGCAGCACGTAGCCGCGTCCCTCGTTGGAGGGCATGACGCCGTCCGCGATGAGGAATGCCGACGCGCGTGCATGGTCCGCGATGATCCGAAGGGAAACGTCCGCCTTTTCATTGGTTTTGTAAGCGATTCCCGCCTTTTTGCTGATTGCTCCGATGATATTCTGAATGGTATCGACCTCGAACATGTTGTCGACGCCCTGCATGACGCAGGCAAGCCGTTCGAGCCCCATGCCGGTATCGATGTTTTTATGCGCAAGCTCGGTGTAGTTGCCGTTACCGTCGTTATTGAACTGGGAGAACACGTTGTTCCAGATCTCCATATAGCGGTCGCAGTCGCAGCCGGGACGGCAGTCGGGACTGCCGCAGCCGTATTTTTCGCCGCGGTCGAAGTAGATTTCGGAGCAGGGGCCGCAGGGGCCTTGTCCGTGCTCCCAGAAGTTGTCCTCCTTGCCGAGGCGCACGATGTGGTCCTCGCGCACGCCGATTTTATCGCGCCAAATGCGGTATGCCTCCTCGTCTTCCTCATATACGGAAGGCCACAGCAGATCCTCCGGAATTTCCAGCACCTCCGTCAGAAATTCCCACGCCCATGTGAGCGCTTCTTCCTTAAAATAATCGCCGAAGGAGAAATTGCCGAGCATCTCAAAGAAGGTTCCGTGGCGCGCGGTATAGCCGACGTGCTCGATGTCGTTCGTGCGGATGCACTTTTGGCAGGTCGCCATTCTGCGGCAGGGCGGTTCAAGCTCTCCCGTAAAGTATTTTTTGAGCGGCGCCATTCCCGCGACGATGAGCAGGAGCGATTTGTCGTTTTCCGGCACAAGGGAATAGCTTCTGCGGCTGAGATGTCCTTTGGATTCAAAGAAATTGAGAAATTTCTCGCGCAGGTCGTTGAGCGATGTCCATTCCATGATTTTTCTTCCTTTTGATTTGACGAATCTGAATTTTGGGGGTGATTTCCCGTCTATTTAAAATAATTATATTAGTGTTGCATAAAAAAGTCAATATTATTTGAAAAAAACGACAAAAAGTTATTGACAACTTGACTTTTCGGTGCTATACTTGTAAATTGCATTACAATCGCTTGTATTATCGTCGTTTTTGGGAGAAGCGCCGTCCCATCGGGCTTTTTCCCCGTTTTTGAATGACAGTATTGCAGGCTGTGGAAAAATATCATATATTTACCAAAGTAAAGGCAAGCTTAAATTAGAATTGGAGTGATTTTATGAGGATCAAACCCCAGCAGCTTGGCAAAAACGTGCGCATGAGCTTCGCCAAGATCGACGAGATTTTGGAGATGCCGGATCTGCTCGAGATTCAGAAGAAGTCGTACAAATGGCTTGTCGAGAGGGGAATATCCGAGGTACTGCAGGATGTTTCCCCGATCGTCGATTATTCCGGAAATCTCGTGATCGAGTTCGTGGACTTTTCCATCGATCAGACGCCGAAATACCCTGTCGAGGAGTGCAAGGAACGCGATGTGACCTATGCCGCTCCTTTGCGCGTGACGGTGCGTCTTACGAACAAGGCCACGGGAGAGGTGAAGCAGCAGGATATCTTTATGGGAGATTTCCCGCTGATGACGGAAAACGGCACCTTTGTGATCAACGGCGCGGAGCGTGTCGTCGTATCGCAGCTCGTCCGTTCTCCCGGCATGTACTATACGGCGGCGATGGATAAGGCCGGAAAGTGCATGCTCACAGCGCAGATCATCCCTTACCGCGGCGCATGGCTCGAATATGAGACGGATATGAACGACGTGTTCTATGTCCGCATCGACAAGAACCGTAAAATCCCCGTGACGGTGCTCATCCGTGCCCTTGAGGAATCCATTTCCACCTCGACCGACGTGCGCGCGCTGTTCGGCGACGATGTGAAGATCATAACGACGCTCGAAAAGGACGGTATGCAGGCGGAGGCGGAGAAAAACGGTACGACCGCTTATGAGGAATCCTTGAAGGAAATCTATAAAAAGCTGCGTCCCGGCGAGCCGCCGCTCGTCGAATCCGCGCAGATCCTGCTCAACAACCTTTTCTTTGACCCCAAGCGCTATGACCTCGGCTCCGTCGGAAGATACAAGTTCGACAAAAAGGTCGCGCTCGGCCGCAGACTTTCGGGAAGGACGCTGTCTCGGCCGGTCATCAGTCCGATCACCGGAGAGATCCTGTTTGAGGCGGGAAAAACGCTTGCCTTTGACGAGGCGGTCTCCATCGAGGACGCCGGCGTGAACGAGGCGTATGTCTATATCGGAGAGGAAACGGAGACCAAGGTTTTCGGAAACGGCATGGTGGATCCCAAAAAGGTCATCGGCTGCGATCTTACCGAAGTCGGCATCTATGAAAAAGTAAAGCTCAGCCTGCTTCTCGAGATGCTGGAGGCGGCGGGCGGCGATTTCGACGCGCTGAAAGCGGCGGCGAAGGAAAGAGCTGCGGAGCTTTCCCCGAAGCATATCACGAAGGACGATATTTACGCTTCCATCAATTATCTTATCTGTCTGTCGCACGGCATCGGAACGGCGGACGATATCGACCATCTCGGAAACAGAAGGATCCGCGCCGTGGGCGAGCTGATTCAGAATCAGCTGCGCATCGGCTTTTCCCGCATGGATAAGATCATCAAGGAGAGGATGACGATTCAGGATGTCGATTCTCTGACGCCGCAGGCGCTCATCAACATCCGTCCGGTCGTCGCGGCGATCCGCGAGTTCTTCGGCTCCTCGCCGCTTTCCTCGTTCATGGATCAGAACAATCCCTTGGCGGAGCTGACGCACAAGCGCCGTCTCTCCGCGCTCGGCCCGGGCGGGCTTTCCCGTGACCGCGCGTCGTTCGAGGTACGCGACGTACACTATACGCATTACGGACGCATTTGCCCGATCGAGACGCCGGAGGGACCGAACATCGGCCTGATCTCATATCTTGCGACCTATGCGAAGATCAACGATTACGGCTTCATCGAGGCGCCTTACCGCAAGATCGACAAGGCGACCGGCAGGGTGACGGATACCGTCGAATATATGACCGCCGACATGGAGGACAATTATATCGTCGCGCAGGCGAATGAGCCGATCGATGAGGAAGGGCATTTCGTCAACAAGAGAGTTCTTGCACGCGACCGCGCCGAGATCGTCGAGGTGGACGCGTCGAAAGTGGACTATATCGACGTTTCCCCGAAAATGGTCATTTCCGTGGCGACGGGCTTCATTCCGTTCCTTGAAAACGACGACAACTCCCGCGCGCTCATGGGCTCCAACATGCAGAAGCAGGCGGTTCCGCTGCTCATGACGGATTCTCCGATTGTCGGAACGGGTATGGAATACAAGGCGGCAATCGACTCCGGCGTCTGTGTGCTCGCAAAGGAAGCCGGCTATGTCAAAACCGTGACGGCGGACAAAGTGGTCGTCGCCGAGGACGCCGGGCGCAATCACACCTATGAGCTTCTCAAATTCAAGCGTTCCAATCAGGGAACGTGCATCAATCAGCGTCCCATCGTGAACGTGGGCGACCGCGTGGAGAAGGGCGACGTCATCGCCGACGGTCCCGCGACGTCGGGCGGCGAGATCGCGCTCGGCAAAAACGCGCTCATCGGCTTCATGACGTGGGAGGGCTATAACTATGAGGACGCAGTCCTTCTCAATGAAAATCTCGTCCGCAACGACGTTTATACCTCCATTCATATAGAAGAATATACCCTCGAGGCGAGGGATACCAAGCTCGGACCGGAGGAGATCACCCGCGAGATCCCGAACTGCGGCGACGACGCGCTGAAGGATCTCGACGAAAACGGAATCATCCGAAACGGCACCGAGGTTCACGCGGGCGATATCCTCGTCGGCAAGGTCACGCCGAAAGGCGAGACGGAGCTGACTGCGGAGGAGCGCCTCCTGCGCGCGATCTTCGGCGAAAAGGCGAGAGAGGTGCGTGACACCTCCATGCGGCTGCCTCACGGCGAATCCGGGATTGTCGTCGATGTGCGCGTGTTCTCGCGCGAGAATTCCGACGAGCTGGCGCCGGGCGTCAACAAATCCGTCCGCGTTTATATTGCGCAGAAGCGCAAAATCTCCGTCGGAGACAAAATGGCGGGCCGTCACGGAAACAAGGGCGTCGTATCGCGCATCCTGCCGCCGGAGGATATGCCGTTCCTCGAGGACGGCACTCCGCTCGACATCGTGCTCAATCCGCTGGGCGTTCCGTCCCGAATGAATATCGGACAGGTGCTTGAGGTGCATCTCGGCATCGCAGCGAAACGCCTCGGCATGAAGGTCATGACGCCCGCATTCGACGGTGCGAAGGAAAGCGACATCACCGAGATGATGACGGAGGCGGGGCTTTACCGCGAGGTGCTTCCGAGCGATTCTCTCACGAATAAGAAATTTTACGAGGAGATCGTCGACGAGGAAACCGGTGAGCGCCGCTATGAAGAGGTCGGGGAGGATAAGCTCTCCAACAAGGCTTGGGTAGCGGAGAAGATCGCCGCTAAGAAGCTGAAAACCGTCGACGGCAAACGGATCCTTTACGACGGCCGCACGGGCGAGGCGTTCGACAACCCTGTCACGGTCGGGATCATGTATTATTTGAAGCTCCATCATCTTGTCGACGACAAGATCCACGCGAGAAGCGTCGGTCCGTATTCGCTCGTTACGCAGCAGCCGCTCGGCGGCAAGGCGCAGTTCGGCGGACAGCGCTTCGGCGAAATGGAGGTTTGGGCGCTCGAAGCTTACGGCGCGGCTTATACGCTTCAAGAGATCCTTACGGTCAAGTCGGACGACGTGACCGGACGTGTCAAGACCTATGAGGCGATCGTCAAGGGACAGAACATTCCGACGCCGGGCGTTCCGGAATCGTTCCGCGTGCTGGTCAAGGAACTTCAATCTCTGGCGCTCGATATCCGTGTCCTCGATGAAAACGGCGAGGAAATCGAGCTTTCCCAGATCGGCGAGGATTTTGCCGACGACAGCAAGGGCGGCGGCTTCGTAACGGCTGAGGACGTCGGACCCGCGGTGCTGGAGGATGGCGACGAGGACCATTATACGCTTGTCGACGAGGATGAGATCGAGGATGATTTCTCCGACTCCGAGGATGAATTTGAGCTCGACGGCATAGACGACGACGCGGACTTCGATGAAGAATAATTTAGGGGGAGAGAAAGATGAGTAAAAATGTTTTTGACTCGATCAAGATCGGGCTCGCATCTCCTGAAATGATAAGAAGCTGGTCTTACGGCGAAGTGACAAAGCCGGAGACCATCAACTACCGCACTCTTCGTCCCGAGCGCGACGGCCTTTTCTGTGAGAAGATCTTCGGGCCGACCAAGGACTGGGAATGCGCGTGCGGAAAGTATAAAAGAGTGCGCTACAAAGGCAAGACCTGTGAAAAGTGCGGCGTCGAGGTGACGACGAAAAAGGTCCGCCGCGAACGGATGGGGCACATCGAGCTTGCGGCGCCGGTGTCGCATATTTGGTATTTCAAGGCGACCCCCTCCCGCATGGGCCTGCTTCTCGATATTTCGCCGCGGCTTCTCGAAAAGGTCATCTATTTCGGACAGTATATCGTTCTGGATCCCGGCAATACGCCGCTTGAAAAGAAGCAGATGCTGACCGAGACGGAATACCATCAGATGTATGAAAAATACGAGAACGATTTCCGTGTCGGCATGGGAGCCGAGGCGATCAAGGAGCTGCTTCACGAAATCGACATCGAAAAGCTTTCCGAGCAGCTCAAAACGGAGCTTAACGCCGCGAGCGGCCAGAAAAAGCTGCGCATCATCAAGCGTCTCGAGGTGGTCGAGGCGTTCCGCAAATCCGGCAACAAGCCGGAATGGATGATTCTCGACGCGGTCCCGGTGATTCCGCCGGAGATCCGTCCGATGGTGCAGCTCGACGGCGGCAGATTTGCGACCTCCGATCTCAACGACCTTTACCGCCGCGTCATCAACCGCAACAACCGTCTCAAAAAGCTTTTGGAGCTGTATGCGCCGGAAATCATCATCAAAAACGAAAAGAGGATGCTTCAGGAGGCGGTGGACGCCCTGATTGACAACGGCCGTCACGGCAAACCCGTGACAGGCTCCTCGAACCGTCCGCTGAAATCGCTTTCCGAGATGCTGCGCGGCAAGCAGGGACGCTTCCGTCAGAATCTGCTCGGCAAGCGCGTCGACTATTCCGGACGTTCCGTTATCGTCGTCGGACCGACGCTGAAGATCTATCAGTGCGGCCTGCCGAAGGAGATGGCGCTGGAGCTCTTCAAGCCGTTTGTCATGAAGCGCCTTGTGGAGACGCAGAACGCCTCCAATATCAAGGACGCGAAGAAAAAGGTGGATAAAGCGAGCCCCGAGGTTTGGGACGCGCTTGAAAATGTCATCAAGGACCATCCCGTGCTTCTCAACCGGGCGCCGACGCTCCACCGTCTGTCGATTCAGGCGTTTGAGCCGGTGCTTGTCGAGGGACGCGCGATCAAGCTTCATCCGCTCGTCTGTACGGCTTTCAACGCCGACTTCGACGGCGACCAGATGCCGGTACACGTTCCGCTTTCCAGCGAGGCGCAGGCCGAAGCCCGTTTCCTCATGCTTTCCGCCAACAACTTCTTGAAGCCGGTCGACGGCAAGGCGGTCACGGTGCCGTCGCAGGACATGGTGCTCGGCTCCTACTATCTCACGATCGACCGCCACGGCGAGCCGGGCGAGGGAAGCGTGTTCCGTGATTTCGACGAGGCGATGATGGCCTATGCCAACGGCCTGCTCGGCATTCACGCGCCGATCAAGGTGCGCGTCACGAGAGTGATCGACGGCGTCGCTCACACCGGCATCATTGACGCGACGCTCGGACGGCTGATCTTCAACGAGCCGATCCCGCAGGATCTCGGCTTTGTCGACAGAAGCAAGCCCGAAAATCTCTTGAAGCTTGAAATCGATTTCCCGACTGCGAAAAAGCAGCTCGGACAGATCGTCGACCGCACCATCAAGACGCACGGTCCGACCGTGACGGCGCAGGTGCTCGACGATATCAAGGCCAACGGCTATAAATATTCGACCAAGGCATCCATTTCGATCTCCGTTTCCGATATGACGGTGCCGGCCGCGAAGAAAGAGATCGTGGCCAAGGCCGAGCACGACGTCGAGAAGATCACGCGCAACTTCCGCCGCGGACTTCTTTCCGACGACGAGCGCTACGGCAGCGTCATCAAGGTCTGGGAGCAGGCGACCAAGGACGTTACGCAGGCGCTCCAGGACTGTCTCGACCGCTATAATTCCATTAAGATGATGAGCGATTCCGGCGCCCGTGGTTCCATCGCGCAGATGAGACAGCTCGCCGGCATGCGCGGACTGATGTTCGCGACCAATGGTAAGACGATGGAGATCCCGATCAAGGCGAACTTCCGCGAGGGGCTGAACGTGCTCGAATACTTCATCGGCGCGCGCGGCTCCCGTAAATCGCTTTCCGATACGGCTCTGAAAACGGCTGACTCCGGATATCTGACAAGACGGCTGGTCGACGTTTCGCAGGACGTCATCGTCAGGGAGGAGGACTGCGGCACGCACGAGGGCATTTGGGTATCCGACGTCAAGGACGGCAACGAGATCATCGAGCCGCTGATCGACAGACTCCCCGGAAGATTTGTAATCGGGGACGTTGCAGATCCCGCGACAGGTGCGGTGCTTGCGCATGACGGCGACATGCTGTCGGCCGCGCAGGCGAAAGCCATCGTAGATGCGGGCGTCGAGCGGGTGCATGTCCGTTCGATCCTCAAATGCAAATGCAAATACGGTGTGTGTGCACACTGCTATGGCTCCGACCTTGCTACGGGCAAGAAGGTCAGCGTGGGCGAGGCGGTCGGCATCATCGCGGCGCAGTCCATCGGCGAGCCGGGCACGCAGCTGACGATGAGAACTTTCCACACGGGCGGTATCGCCGGTTCCGATATCACGCAGGGTCTGCCGCGTGTCGAGGAACTCTTTGAAGCGCGCCGTCCGAAGAAAACGGCGACGATTTCCGAGGTCTCCGGCCTTGTGGAGATCCAGGATGCCAAGCGCGCGAGAAATATCATCGTGCGCAATTCCGTGGAAACCGGCGCGGATGTCGTGTATGCGGTTCCTTACGGCACGAAGATCCTTGTGAAGTCCGGCGACTTTGTGACGCGCGGCGATTCGATCACCGAGGGCAATCTTGCGCCGACGGATATCACGAGGATCAAGGGACTTTCCGAGGCTTACGACTATATCATCCGCGAGGTACAGAGAGTTTACCGCATCCAGGATATCGAGATCAACGACAAGCATATCGAGGTCATCGCAAGACAGATGACGCGCAAGGTGCGCATCGAGGACAGCGGCGATACCGACCTGCTTTTCGGGACGGTCGTCGATGTTTCGGAATTCGACGAGGCAAACGCGGAGATCGAACGCCGCATCGCAGAGGGCGACAGAACGATTCGTCCGGCGACGGCATCGCCGATTCTGCTCGGCATCACCAAGGCGGCGTTGCAGACGGAATCCTTCCTTTCCGCAGCCTCTTTCCAGGAGACGACGAGGGTGCTCACCGAGGCCGCTATCAAGGGCAAGGTCGACAATCTGGTCGGACTCAAGGAAAACGTCATCATCGGCAAGCTGATTCCGGCCGGGACCGGTCTCCAGACGTACCGCGATATCGAGGTCGTGAAGAACGAGGATCTGATGGCAGCGAACGATTTCGACGTGGAATCCGCGGGCTGATAAAGCCGGAACGGTGCGTATCGGCGCTGTGAAAAAATACAAGCCCGCCGGCATTTTGCCGGCGGACTTTGCGTTATTTTTATCGGCCGCATTTATAAAATTTTCCGCGGTGAGCATGAGCTGCCGCACTTGTGAGGGCAGAATCGTCTCCGAATATCAAATAATTCATGGATTTTTTGCGAAATTTTTGATAATTCCGTTGACAAGGGCTGGTTTTGGTGATATTATATAGGATAGCTTTATATGCTAAAATGCTGTCTTTATATGGTTTCGCATATCGGACGCATAATTTTTTGAAAGGATTTTTGATTAAAATGTCATCCGACAGTCCCGTGCCTGTGGTAGTCGCAGGCCTGAACCAATCAAAAAAACATATCAAAGGAGGAACGGCGAAAGCGGCTTTCGTAGCGTCCGACGCCGAGGGAAAAATCATTTCCGCCGTGACGGAGCTTTGCCGCGACTGCGGCATTGCGCTCGATCTTACCCGCACAAAAACCGAGCTTGGCAAAATGTGCGGCATCGATGTGGACTGCGCCGTGTGCGTCGTCCTGAAATAACGGATACAACCGGACTCCGCAAGGATTTTCGGTGGTATATATAAACAAATATTGATTCTGAAAAAAGGAGGTTTAACATGCCAACATTTAATCAGCTCGTTCGCAACGGCCGTGAGAAGAAAGAGTACAAATCCAAAGCGCCTGTCCTTCAGAAAGGCTTTAACTCGCTTACGAAGTCTCAGACGGATCTCAGCTCTCCTCAGAAGAGAGGGGTTTGCACGAAAGTCTACACCACGACGCCGAAAAAGCCGAACTCCGCTCTTCGTAAGGTTGCCAAGGTGAAGTTCACCAACGGGATGGAAGCGATCTGCTACATTCCCGGTATCGGACACAATCTTCAGGAGCACTCTGTCGTACTGATCCGCGGCGGACGTGTGCGTGACCTGCCTGGCGTGCGCTATCACATCATCCGTGGTACGCTCGATACGCAGGGCGTCGCCAACCGCAAGCAGGGTCGTTCTCTGTACGGCGCGAAGCGCGGCAAAAAGACCGGCAAATAAGCTTGTCGGACGAGGTATTTTAGCATTCTGATCGCATGTGATTCCATTTTTACAGATATTTTGTTTATATCCTTCGCGGGATGGAACCATCTTTGAAAACGGAGCATCGCACGGTCGGGAGGAAACTTTCGAGTACCTATGATATCATGAAATTTTAATGAAGGAGGGAATAACAGTGCCAAGAAGAGGTCAAATTTCCAAGAGAGATGTGCTGCCGGATCCGCTTTATAATTCCAAGCTTGTTACAAAGCTTATCAACAACGTCATGCTGGACGGCAAAAAAGGCGTCGCACAGAAGATCGTTTATGACGCGTTCGCAACCGTGGAAGCCAAGACGGGAAAGCCCGCTTTGGAGGCATTCCAGCAGGCTCTTGAAAACATTATGCCGGTGCTTGAGGTCAAGGCACGCCGCCTCGGCGGCTCGACCTATCAGGTCCCGATGGAGGTCCGTGCCGAAAGAAGACAGACGCTCGGACTTCGCTGGCTTGTTCTCTACGCGAGAAAACGCGGCGAGAAGACGATGTCGGAAAGACTTTCTGCCGAAATCATCGATGCGCTCGGAAATACCGGCGCCGCGGTGAAGAAGAAAGAAGAAACGCACAAGATGGCCGAAGCCAACAGAGCTTTCGCGCATTTCAGATATTGATTTCTTGATTCTGAACACATCTTGTGATTCCATGTATATAAAATTTAAGGAGCAAAAATATGGGTAGAGAATACTCGCTTGAAAATACGCGTAATATCGGTATCATGGCTCATATTGATGCGGGAAAAACAACGACAACGGAAAGGATCCTTTTCTATACCGGAAAGACCCATAAGCTCGGCGAGGTCCATGACGGCGCCGCGACGATGGACTGGATGGAGCAGGAACAGGAAAGAGGTATTACCATCACCTCCGCCGCGACGACGTGCTTTTGGAAGGGAAACCGTATCAACATCATCGATACGCCCGGACACGTGGATTTCACGGTAGAGGTGGAGCGGTCGCTCCGCGTGCTTGACGGAGCGGTTACGGTGCTCTGTGCCAAGGGCGGTGTGGAGCCGCAGTCTGAGACCGTATGGCGTCAGGCTGACAAGTATCAAGTCCCGAGAATGGCTTATGTCAACAAGATGGACATCACGGGCGCGGATTTCTACCGCGTAGTGAAAATGATCAAGGAACGCCTCAAAGCAAACCCTGTGCCGATCCAGCTTCCGGTGGGCAAGGAGGATACCTTCCGCGGTATTGTTGACCTGATCAATATGGAGGCCGACATCTATTATGACGATCTCGGCAAGGATATCCGAGTGGAACCCATTCCCGACGATATGAAGGATCTCGCTGAGGAATACAGACAGCAGATGATCGAATCCATCGCCGAGACGGATGAGGAATTGTTCGAGAAATACTGCGGCGGTGAGGAGATTGCCGCCGACGAGCTGAAAAAGGCGCTCAGAGCCGCGACGATCGAGAATAAAATCGTTCCCGTCGTCTGCGGAACCTCTTACAGAAATAAGGGCGTTCAGAAGCTTCTCGACGCCATCGTGGATTATATGCCTGCACCGACGGACGTTCCTCACATCAGAGGAATCAATCCGGAGACGGACGAGGAGGAGGAAAGACCGTCCTCCGACGATGCGCCGTTTGCCGCGCTTGCCTTTAAGATTATGACAGACCCGTATGTCGGCAAGCTCTGCTTCTTCCGTGTGTATTCCGGAAGTATTTCCGCCGGTGAAACCGCTCTCAATACCGAGAAAGGCCAAAGAGAACGCTTCGGCCGTATTTTGCAGATGCACGCCAACGAGAGAAAGGATATCGATAAGGTTTATGCCGGCGATATCGCGGCGGTTGTCGGAACGAAGAATACGACCACGGGCGATACGCTCTGCGACGAGAAGCATCCGATCCAGTTGGAATCGATGGAATTCCCGGAGCCGGTTATCAAGGTCGCCATCGAACCCAAGACCAAGTCCGGTCAGGAAAAGATGGGCATCGCCCTTGCAAAGCTGGCGGAGGAGGATCCGACGTTCCGCGCTTATACCGACGAGGAAACGGGACAAACCATCATCGCCGGCATGGGTGAGCTTCACTTGGAGATCATCGTGGACAGACTTCTGCGCGAATTCAAGGTGGAGGCCAACGTCGGCAAGCCGCAGGTATCCTATAAGGAAACCATCACCAAGGCGGAAAGCGAAGACTGCAAGTATGCGCGTCAGTCCGGCGGTAAGGGCCAGTACGGTCACGTCAAGATCACGATCGAGCCCAATGAACCCGGCAAGGGCTATGAGTTCATCAACAAGGTGGTCGGCGGCGCCATCCCGAAAGAATATATTCCCGCTGTCGACGCCGGTATCCAAGGCGCGATGCAGGCGGGTGTTCTCGCCGGCTATAATGTCGTCGACGTAAAAGTCACGCTTTACGACGGCTCTTATCACGAGGTCGACTCCTCCGAAATGGCGTTCAAGATCGCCGGTTCCATGGCGTTTAAGAATGCGATGAGAAGAGCAAATCCGATCCTCACCGAGCCGATTATGAAGGTCGTCGTTATCACGCCGGACGATTATATGGGCGACGTCATGGGAGACATCAACTCCCGACGCGGCCAGATCCAGTCGATGGAGCCGATCGCGGGCGCACAGCAGATCACCGCTATGATTCCGCTTTCCAACATGTTCGGCTACGCAACAGACCTCCGCTCCAAAACGCAGGGACGCGGTCAGTATTCGATGGAGCCGAGCCACTTTGCGGAGGTCCCGAAGAACATCGCGGCGGAGATCATTGCGGGCAAGGCCGCAAAATAAGAATCAACTCCGGCAGCGCCGGATTGAGGTAATCAAGAAAAATAAAAATATAGCGATATATTCGCAAATCAAGGAGGAAAATTTCAATGGCAAAGGCTAAATTCGAAAGAACAAAACCCCATGTTAACATTGGTACAATCGGTCACGTCGACCACGGCAAGACAACTCTTACCGCTGCCATCACCAAAACACTTTCTCTGAAGAACGGCAACGTCGAATTCCTCGCTTATGATCAGATCGACAATGCTCCCGAAGAGAGAGCCCGCGGTATCACAATCAACACAAGACACGTCGAGTATGAGACGGATTCCCGTCACTATGCGCACGTGGACTGCCCCGGACACGCCGACTACGTCAAGAATATGATCACCGGTGCCGCTCAGATGGACGGCGCGATCCTTGTCGTTGCAGCTTCCGACGGTCCGCTGCAGCAGACCCGCGAGCACGTTCTGCTCGCCCGCCAGGTCGGCGTTCCGGCTATCGTTGTATTCCTGAACAAGTGCGACCTCGTTGACGACGAAGAGCTTCTCGAGCTCGTCGAGATGGACGTCCGCGATCTGCTTTCTCAGTACGATTTCCCGGGCGACGATACGCCTATCATCCGCGGCTCCGCAAGAGAAGCGCTTGAATCCGCAAGCAAGGACATCAATGCTCCCGAATATAAGTGCATTCTTGAATTGATGGATGCTGTCGACAGTTATATCCCGACTCCCGACAGAAAATCCGATCTGCCGTTCCTGATGCCGGTCGAGGACGTATTCTCCATCACAGGCCGTGGTACGGTTGCGACAGGTAGAGTTGAGAGAGGTACGGTCAAGGTCGGCGATGAGGTCGAAATCATCGGTCTTACCGAAGAGAGAAAGAAAACCACCGTTACCGGCGTCGAGATGTTCAAGAAGCTTCTCGATCAGGCTGAGGCGGGCGACAACATCGGCGCGCTTCTGCGCGGTGTTCAGAAGGACGAGATCGAAAGAGGCCAGGTTCTCTGCAAACCCGGCACGATCAATCCGCACACCAAATTCAAAGGACACGTTTACGTTCTGACCGAAAAAGAAGGCGGACGTAAAAAACCGTTCCTTGCCGGTTACAGACCGCAGTTCTATTTCAGAACGACAGACGTTACAGGCGTTATCGAGCTTCCCGACGGCGTCGAGATGTGCCGCCCCGGCGACAATGTCGATATGACCGTTGAGCTGATTACTCCTATCGCGATCGAGCAGGGACTCCGTTTTGCTATCCGTGAAGGCGGCAGAACAGTCGGTTCCGGTGTCGTTTCCGAGATCATCGCATAAGATACTTATGCGTTCATGAGAAAAAGGGACGCATCGCGTCCCTTTTTCCATTCGTCATGCTTTGCATGTCCAATATCTTTGGGGGTTGGTGAAATTCCACATCGGCGGTAAAGTCCGCGAACGCCATACGGCGCCGAGCAGGTGAAATTCCTGCACCGACGGTATAGTCCGGATGAGAAAAGATAAAAAATCACGCGCGATATTTGCGCTTTCCCCCTTTTTTCAAGGGGGAATTTTTTATCTTTCCGATTCAAAATTTTGGGAGGATAGAATGAAAAAGTATAATATCAGACGTTATGTCATTCTTGCCATGTTTGCGGCGCTCGCTTATGCGAGCCTGTTCGCGCTCCGCATCAGCGGCATCGGCGGCTTTTTGACGTTCGACGTCAAGGATGCGATCATTACCGTTTGCGCTATGCTTTTCGGCCCCGCTGCGGGCGTGGCTATTGCACTTTTGGTTTCTCTTTTGGAGATGATTACGGTCAGCGGAACGGGACCGTGGGGTTTCCTTATGAATTTTGTAGGGAGCGCGGTCTTTGCAGCGGTTGGAAGCGCGATTTACTACCATGCGCCGAAGCTCAAAAAGACGCTTTCCGGTGCGATCGTCGGCCTTATGAGCTCCATTTTGGCGATGACGCTTTGCATGCTGGTCATGAATCTGCTCGTTACGCCGATTTATTTCGGGATATCGGTGGATTCGGTGAAGGAGATGCTTTTGCCGCTTCTTCTGCCGTTCAATCTGATCAAAGCGACGCTCAACGCAGCCATCGTACTGGTGCTGTATAAGCCTCTTTCCACGGCGCTGAAAAAATTGCGGGTGATTGACGGAAAGCCCGAAAGCTTCCGACTTGATAAGAAAACGATTCTTTTGATTATTACCGGGCTTGCTGTCATTGTGGCGTGCGTGCTTCTCTTGATCCTTGCGCTGAACGGACAATTCCATTGGCATAAATAACGATAAGTTTTATGATTTTGTCTGTTTTTTGTCGAAAGCACTTGAAATCGGCGGACAGATATGATACACTATAAAAAATGAATACGAACTTATCAAGAGCGGCTGAGGGACTGGCCCGATGAAGCCCGGCAACCTGTGTTACATAAGGTGCCAATTCCCGATAGATGAGTACGGTGAGAAAAACTCGCTTTCGGGATAAACGGAAGCGAGTTTTTTAGTCTGTTTCCGTTTTATGCAGAATCAAATTCGTATCAAGAAAAAGGAGACAGAAAAAATGGAGAAAAAATTTTTTTCATCGGAATCGGTGACGGAAGGACATCCCGACAAGCTGTGCGACAGGATATCGGATTCCATTCTTGACAAAATCATCGAATCGGATCCAACGGCGCGTGTCGCATGCGAGACCTGTGCGACGACCGGCCTTGTCATGGTGATGGGGGAGATCACGACGTCCGCCTATGTGGATATCGCGGAGACCGTCCGCGCGGCGATTGTGGATATCGGCTACAACAAGCCCGAATACGGCTTTGACGCTGCATCCTGTGCCGTACTCAATTCCATCCATGAGCAGTCGCCGGATATCGCGATGGGGGTCGATCATTGCTTGGAGGCCAAAACCGGAGAGCAGAACGATCAGTATAACACCGGTGCGGGCGATCAGGGCATGGTATTTGGCTTTGCCTGTGACGAGACGGAAACGCTCATGCCGCTCGGGTATGTGCTGGCTACGGAAATGGCGAAAAGATTGACGAAGGTTCGCAAGGACGGCGTGCTTTCCTATCTTCGACCGGACGGCAAAACGCAGGTGACGGTCGAATATGACGGGGACACTCCTGTGCGGCTCGATAATATCGTCGTTTCCACACAGCATGATCCGGATGTGACGCTCGATGGGATCCGGGCGGATATCATTGAGCATGTGATAACCCCCGTCGTTCCGGAGAATTTTATAGACGATCAAACGAAGATCTACGTCAATCCGACCGGCCGTTTCGTCATCGGCGGTCCGCAGGGGGACAGCGGTCTTACGGGCCGAAAAATCATCGTCGATACCTACGGCGGCTACGGCAGACACGGCGGCGGCGCTTTTTCCGGCAAGGACCCGACCAAGGTCGACCGCAGCGCGAGCTATGCCGCAAGATATGTGGCGAAAAATATCGTTGCCGCGGGACTTGCGAAAAAATGCGAGGTGCAGGTTTCCTATGCGATCGGCGTGGCAAGACCGCTTTCGGTGAATGTCAATACGTTCGGCACGGGAAGAATCGCCGACGAGAAAATTGCAAAGATTGTCTGCGATACAGTGGATCTGCGTCCCGCGGCGATCATCGATTATTTCGATCTGCGCCGTCCGATCTATTCCGCACTTTCCGCATACGGTCATTTCGGCAGGGAAGAGCTGAACGTAAGATGGGAAAAAACCGATATCGCCGGAATTTTGAGCGAAAAAGCCGGCGTTTTCACACACTAATCACCAAAAAGCTCTCTTTTTCATAAGATATCCTATCGATACATGAAGGGGAGAGCTTATGATGTTACAATATTTGACTGCTGTTTTGCTGGGCGCCGCGGCGGTATTCGGACTTTATATGCTGGGCTGTGCGTTCGCTGCGAAATTCGGCAGACGGGAGCTCATGCGCTCCGGTATGTCGTCGGAGGAGGATGACGCGATCCACATTTATGCGAACGCGGAAAGCCTCGAATATTATATCCGGTGCGCGCTGATGTCGTCGAATTTGGAAAAAATCCGGATCGTGGTCCATATCCGGAAAAACGACGCCTGCCGCGACGAGATGATCGACATTACGGAGCGGTTTTCCAAAACACATAAGAATCTTACATACCGGCTGGTATAAGCGGATATGGATATGCCCATGCGGCGGAACGGAGCGGAGAATGAACAGAGACGGACGGGAGGAGCTGCTTTCGATCGAAGGTACCGTTGAGAAGCTCATCTATCAGAACGAGGAGAACGGCTATACCGTTTGCGAGCTCATGGCGCCCTCCGACGAGTGCTTTGTGCTTGTCGGTATGATGCCGTATCTCTGTGAGGGAGAATCCATTTCTGCGCTCGGAAGCTGGACGACGCATCCGTCTTTCGGCAGGCAGTTCAAGGTCGAATTTTATGAGAAGCAGCTTCCGGCCACCGCGACGGCGATCCTCAAATATCTTTCTTCGGGTGCGATCAAGGGAATCGGTCCCATGACCGCCAAAAAAATCGTGGAGCAATACGGCGACGACACGCTTGACGTGCTGGAGCATCATCCGGAGTGGCTTTCGGATGTCCCCGGCATTTCCCGCCGGAAGGCGGCGGAAATCGGCGAAATTTTCCGCACACAGTTCGGAATGCGGAATGTCATGCTGTTTTGCAGCGAATATCTGAGTCCGTCCGCGGCGGTCAAGGTCTATAAAAAATGGGGGACGGGCGCAGTCGAGGTCATCCGTCAAAATCCGTACGTCTTGTGCGGAACGATCCATGGCATCGGCTTTGAAAAAGCCGATATGATCGCCAAAGACCTCGGGATCAGAGAAAATTCGAGCGAGCGCATTGCCGCAGGGCTGTCCTTTGTGCTGTCCTACAACATGAATCAGAACGGGCATGTTTATGTGCCGCAGGACAAGCTGCTTCCGGCGGCGGTGAAGCTGCTTTCCTGTACGGAGGACGAGGCGGAGGACGAGCTTGCCCGTCAGGTGATGCTAAAAAAGCTGCGTGCAGCGAAAATCGGAGGCCGGAACTGCATTTATCTTCCCGAAGCCTTTGAGGCGGAGAAATACATCTGTGCGAAGATGGACGCGCTGGAAAATACCGACCACCTTTCGGATGTGGAAAATCTGAATTTTCTCATCGAAAAATCGGAGCTTGAAAACAATATCCGATATGAAAAGCTCCAAAAGAAAGCGATTACGGACGCGGTGAAAAACTCAGTGTTTATCCTGACGGGCGGTCCCGGAACCGGTAAAACGACGGTCGTGCGGGCGATCCTGCGGATTTTTGAAAGCATGGGGCTTTCCATCGCGCTTGCGACGCCGACGGGACGCGCTGCCAAGCGTCTCTCAGAGGTGACGGGCATGGAGGCGAAGACCATCCACCGTATGCTCGAAATGGATTTTTCCGGCGAGTCGGGCGTCGCCTTTCGCCGGGACGAAAACAGCTTGCTTGACGAGGATGTCGTCATCATCGACGAGGCATCGATGATCGATCTTTTCTTGATGGAGGCGCTGTTGCGCGCTATGCGTCCCGGTTCGAGACTCATCATGATCGGCGACGCGAACCAGCTTCCGCCTGTCGGCGCGGGCTATGTGTTTCGCGATATCATTTCGAGCGAGCGGTTTTCCACCGCCTGTCTGACGCACATTTTCAGACAGGCGAGCGAAAGTCTGATCGTGACGAACGCGCATCTTGTCAATCGAGGCGAGCATATCGACCTTGCCAAAAAGGACGGCGATTTCTTCTATCTCCCGTGCGGGACGGATGAACAGATCTCCGCGACCGTTGCGGGACTTTGCAAGACGCGGCTCCCGCGCGCCTACGGCGCCAGCGTCTATGACGGGATTCAGGTCATCACGCCGTCCCGAAAGGGACCAAATGGCACAGAGGTTCTGAACGGCGTTCTTCAAGCGGCGATCAATCCTGCATCTGCGGAGAAAAAAGAGAGAAAGTACCGCGACATGGTGTTCCGTGAGGGCGACAAGGTCATGCAGATAAAGAACAACTACGATATCCCGTGGCAGAAAAACGGCGTGGACGGCTTCGGCATTTTTAACGGGGATATCGGCATCATCCGGGGGATTGATCCCGTCGTCCAAATCATCGCGATCGATTTTGACGGACGCATCGCGGAATACGATTTCAGTATGACGGAGGAGCTGGAGCTGGCTTATGCCATCACCGTCCATAAAAGTCAGGGCAGCGAATATCCGATCGTCGTGATTCCGCTCTACTCCTATACGCCGAAGCTTTTGACGCGGAATCTGTTTTATACGGCGATCACGCGGGCGCAGCAAATGGTGATCCTTGTGGGGGACGGCGAGATTGCGAACCGTATGATCGACAACAACCGGCAGACCAAGCGCTATACCGGCCTCGGATATTGGATGACGCAGTATGATTGAGTTTTTGAGAGGACTTTTATTTGTCCGGAAATGTATTTTCTGCGGCGGGGTGCTGATCGATTCGGCCGACTCTGTGTTCTGTCCGAAATGCAGGCTTGAATATGAGAAATTGAAGCGCCGTCCCTGTAAGCTATGCGGAAAGCCGCAGACGCTTTGCCGCTGTATGCCGGAAAAGCTCACCGGGGAAAGACCGGTGTCCGCCGTGCACTTGTTTGAGTATGACGGGGAATTGCCGCAGCGGATCCTCTATTTGCTGAAACGGAAAAATCTGCGTGCGCTGCAAAGGTTTTTATCCGATGAGCTGGCGGATGCCGTTTCCTGCTTGCTCGACGGTGATTTTGAGGACTGTCGCATGACGTTTGCGCCGCGCAGTCCGAAAAGCATACGGCTTTATGGCTTTGATCAGGCGGAAGCATTATGCTGTGGGATTGCCGATAGATTGGATATCCCGATGACGAAAATCTTCCGTCACGCGCGCCGTTCACAGCAGCAGAAAACGCTGAGTACGGCGGAGCGCGGGGAAAACGCGGAAAAAAGCTATGAGCTTTGCCGTGGACTGCCGCGGCCGTCTGCCAGACTGATCATCATCGATGATGTTGTGACCACCGGAAGCACGGCCGCAAAGCTTGTCCGTTTGGCACGGGAGGCCGGATATGCTGAAATCGTTATCGCTTCGGTTGCACGCACGCCGTACCGCAAGCAGGAAAAAAGAGAAGGGAAAGATAAAAATGCCGCCGACAGGAAAACGCCTGAAAAACAGGCTCATGAACTATAAATATTATTATACATACGGACTTTTTGACGTTGTGAGACGCCATGAAAAGAATATTCTGGCAAGGCTTTCGCCGGAATGCCTGCATACCGTGGCGATAGAGGAAGCCCGGCGGTGTGACAGCCTGATTCTTGTGAGTCCCGATTATCCGATTACAACGGATAGGACGGAGGAGCTTGTTTCGCTGGACGAAAAAAATCTGATTGCCCGGGATGCCGTGGAGCCGCTCGCGGCTCTTGTCCATGCGAGCGAGGCGGCGTGCGGGGAGAAAATCCTTTTTACGAGCGTCTATCGCACCCTTGAATTTCAAAAGTCCATTTACGGTGTCAATCCGTTTGCCGCGAAGCCGGGCGAGAGCGAGCATCATTCCGGCCTTTCGGCGGATATCAAGGTGGAGGGCTACGCGCAGCGCCGCTTTATCATGTCGAAAACAGGGAAATGGATGGCGAAAAATGCGCATCGCTTCGGCTTCATCATCCGTTATCCGCTGTGGGCGGAAAAGCGTACCGGCGTGGATTATGAACCGTGGCATCTGCGATATGTCGGGATTCCGCATGCGGAAATCATTTACCGAATGAAGATCACATTGGAGGAATATTTAGAGCTGTTGGAGGCAGGAGCTTTCTATCGGTATGGAAATACCGTCATTTCGCGTCAGACCGGGAAAAAAATCGATTTTCCTAAGACGGTGGAGGATATCTGTATATCCGCGGACAGCCGCGGCGGCTATATCGCGTGGGGGACGGAAACGGTGTGAATGAGCGGCTGCCCGAGGCCGGCTGCGGTCTGGTTGACAAAAAAGGCAAAAAGAATCGGCGGATTCATTTGAATCCGCCGATTCTTTCTTCTTGCAATCAATAATTTTCCGCTTTTACTTGGAAGTAGCTCTTCGGATGTGTGCATACCGGACAGATCTCCGGCGCTTTTTTTCCGACGACGATATGTCCGCAGTTGGAGCATTGCCAGATCACGTCGCCTTCCTTGGAAAAAACAAGTCCGCCGTCGACGTTGGCGATCAGCTTACGATAACGCTCCTCATGCTCCTTTTCGATTTTTCCAACGGCTTCAAAGAGATAAGCGATGCGGTCGAAGCCCTCTTCCTTGGCTTCCTTGGCGAATTTCGCGTACATATCGGTCCACTCAAAATTTTCACCGGCTGCGGCGTCCTTTAAGTTGTCAAGCGTATCCGGCATCTCGCCGCCGTGAAGCAGCTTGAACCAGATTTTCGCATGCTCTTTTTCATTGCCCGCCGTTTCCTCGAAGATGCTGCCGATTTGAACGTAGCCGTCCTTTTTTGCCTTAGAGGCATAATAGGTATATTTGGTATAGGCTTGCGATTCTCCGGCAAAGGCCGCCATGAGATTGGCTTCTGTTCTTGATCCTTTGAGTTCCATATCGATGCTCCTTTTTGAAATTTTGCAGAATGCTCGGATATCCGTTATTATATCCAATATTTTACTACAAATTTCAAAATAAATCAATAGATTCTTTTTGCATGGATCTCGACGGTGGAACGCTGCGGTGTCGTCGCCGTCATAGCGAGCGTGACTTTCTTTTCGTCGGCCGGGAATGCGCCGCGCATGTGTTCCGCATAGGTATGCGCAAAAAAGCCTCCGTCTATTTCGACATACCGGCGGCCGTCTAAGAAGTAGCGTGCACTTCCTTCTTTGATGAAAAGATAGTCGCCCGCTTTGGGATAGGTCGCAAAGCTTGGCGTATCGAGCTTGCCGCCGGGCATCATGACAAATTCGAGCTTGGTAGGGATCCTTTCACAGCCGGAGGTCTCGATGTCGAGCACGGCGCCGTCCTCCTTGATGTGGACGGTGATTTCGGTGTGGAAATGCTGGATGTTTATGATTTTACGCTTGGAGTGGTCCATGTGGCGCCACTCCGAGGTTTCCGGCTTTTCTTCAAATTGGGAACGATAGCCGGCGGATTCGTCGCAGATGAGCCGGAAGCCGTCTTCCGTCGGTTTGATTTCTCTTGCACGGAACTGGGAGTGCGGATCGCCGAAGAAAGAACCCGCGTAACGGACTTGGATGATGCTGGAACCGTAATTGAGCTGCATGAATACGGGATGTCTTGTTCCGAGAAGCGTGATGACGAGATCGTTTTCAGGCTTGTAGATTCTGGCGATGTTGCTGTTAGGAAGGAATTTTGTCTGATCCTTTGCGGGAGCTTTGGATTCGAGGGCTTCCTGCTTTTGGATCATTTCGGGGAAAAGCATGAAAAATGAAAGAATATCACATTGATAAATGCTGAGCGCCGACGGCAGATCCAATTTTTCGATAATGGTGTCGGCCATGTAGGCAAATTCGGGATTTTCATCCCAAAGTGCGAGGATCAGATAAAAGATATAGTAAGGCGCGATGCTGTACTGGCCGCCTTGATCCCATCTTGTGGAATTCAGCGTGTTGACGGTCAGATCCGGCTCGGTAAAACTGAACATCAAGTTCAGATTGCGTCTCGGATATTCCAAAAAGGATGGATCGTTCAGGAAATACGCGAGAAGAAGGAAAGAATGATTGCAGATGTTGTTATAGGAGCCGGTCGAGCGTTCGGTATATTCGCCGTTTTCGTCGCAGTCGATGCCCTCCATCAGGAAGCGGTCGATCGTCTCAAGAAATTTCGGATTCTGCGTGTATCTATAAGCAATCGAAAGGGAGGCGCTGATGACCCAGCGATGATTCGGCGTATGGAAGCCGAGCGTTGACATCGCTTCGCCCATTTTGGAAAGGATCCTGACGGTGATTTCCAATAGCTTTTCCTCGAGTTCGGTATGCTCTGAGAATTTCACAAGAATTTCCGTCACACCGAAATAAGCCTTGACGTGAAAACCGGTTTGCGCCGGATCATGAAAGTTCGTCTCGATAAGGTCGACCGAGCCGTCTTCATGGATATAGGTTTCATATTTTTCCAGCGCTGCGACCGCATATTCAAGAAGCTTTTTGTCATGGTAACGGGGAGAATCGGACATGTAATAGCCGAGGATACACCATGGATAAAAGCAGCCATAGTAACCGGGATCGTCGAGCCCGAGAAAGGCTGATTTCTCGAGGGCGGAGGTTTCCGGATCCATGCGGGTTTCATAAGCCTTTAAGGTGGATTCGAGGTTCTGAAAGAAATGTTCTTTCAGAAGCTGATAATGATTTTTCATTTTGTGATGTACACTCCTGATTTTCATTTTTCGCGAACATTCTATCATAATAGAAAGGATTAGTCAATGAAAATATCGACAAAAAAATGTATGAAAAACGATAAAAAACGGCCGATATATTATAAAAAATGCACAAAAAATGAAGGCTCGTTTGGATATGAATTTTGTATGAGGCGGCAAAGAGGCGCCGCCGGAAATTGCTTCTCTGCGGGCGCCTCTTTTGGATTTTGGGTATATGATATGGTTATGCGGTGATGGCCGGTTCTCCCTTTTCCGCCGCGGCGGGAATATCCGCCTGTCCTTTCATGGATTCGTATCCTTCGTCAAGGCCGAAGCTGACAGTAATCGCATTGTTGACTCTTTGCATAAGTACGTCGTCAAGGTGTCCCATTTTTTCACGCAGTCTGGTTTTGTCAATGGTCCGGATCTGTTCGAGCAGGATCACGGAATCCTTGACAAGCCCGTACTTTTCAGCGTAAACGTCGATATGCGTCGGCAGCTTCGCCTTTCCGAGCTGACTTGTGATCGCAGCGGCAATGACCGTCGGGCTGTATCGGTTTCCAACGTCATTCTGCACGATCAGCACAGGCCGCAGTCCGCCCTGTTCGCTTCCGACGACCGGACTTAAATCCGCATAATAAATATCTCCGCGTTTGATGGTCAATTTGGCTCACTCTTTCTTTTTTTACTTTCGGAGGGCTTCTTTTGCCTTCCGATTCTATTTTTACCAACTTACACTGTTTTTTAATCAGGAAAATCAAGAAACAGGTTGTCAAATTCTGACAAAATACGCCCTGTGACAGACCTTCCGTTATTATTGTATTAAGAAAGACAAGTCTTTGCCACACGCCTTTGTCCGGCGAAGCCGGGCAAGCGGACAAATATTCAAAGCCGCCGTGATGCTTGGATCCGGCGGCTTTGAATAGAGTGAGATTTAATCGAAAAGTCTTTCGATTTGGATCAGTCTGTTGTACTTTGCGACCCTTTCGCCTCTGGCCGGCGCTCCCGCTTTGAGAAAAACGGCGCTCGTCGCAACTGCGATATCGGAGATAAACGTGTCGGAGGTTTCTCCGGAACGATGAGAGATGACGGCTTTATAGCCGCTTCCGGCTGCAAGCCTTACCGTGTCGAGCGTCTCGGAAAGCGTGCCGATCTGATTCGGTTTGACAAGGACTGCATTTGCGATGCCGTTTTCGATGCCGGCGCGCAGACGCGCGCTGTTTGTCACGAAGAGATCGTCGCCCACCAGCATGATCTTGTCTCCCAGCCGCTTTGTGATCGCTTTCCAGCCGGCGTCGTCGTTCTCTCCTACCGGATCCTCGATGGATAAAATGGGATATTTGCCGCACCAATCCTCAAATTTGCAGATCAGCTCCTCCGCAGAGAGCGTAATGCCGCGTCCGGGCAAGGAGTAGTTATCGCCGTCTGCCCACTCGCTGGCGGCGACATCGAGAGCGAGCTTTACCTCGTCCGTCGTGTAGCCTGCTGTCTCGATCGCTTTCAGGATCAGCTCGATCGCGGCCTCATCGTCCGAAAGATCGGGAGCAAAGCCGCCCTCGTCGCCGACCGAGGTGGTATATCCCTCCTTTTGAAGCGTGGCGCGAAGAGCATGATACACCTCGCTGCCGATTCTGACGGCTTCGGAGATGGTTTTCGCACCCACTGGAACGATCATAAACTCCTGAATGTCGATGTTGTTATCCGCATGCCGTCCGCCGTTCAGAATATTCATCATCGGTACGGGCATGGAAACGCTCCCGTAGATGCCGCCGAGATAGCGATAAAGCGGCATTTCATAGGCGTTTGCCGCGGCTCTTGCCGCCGCAAGAGATATGGCGAGAATGGCGTTCGCACCGAGACGCGATTTGTTTTCAGTGCCGTCAAGCTCGCAAAGCCTGAGATCCAGCGTGCGCTGAAAGGAGACGTCGAGGCCGCGGATCGCCGGAAGAATGATTGTTTCGATGTCTGCGCATACTTTTTGTGTACCGCGGCCGGAAAAGCGGGCGGGATCGCCGTCTCTGCGCTCCGTCGCCTCGTATTCTCCGGTGGACGCGCCGGACGGCACGCTGGCCGTGCCGAAGCCGCCGCCCTCCAATGCAAGGTGCACCGTGACGGTCGGATTGCCTCTGGAATCCAGCGTTTCAAAGGCGCGAACGGATGAGATTTTTCTGTTTGTCATGACTCGTTTCCTCCATGCCCATAGGCTCTCCCAAACAGAACACGATGTTTGCCGGTGTATTTTGTTTGGGAAAATTAGAATATTGTGGAGATTATTGACATATATTGAATTACTTATGCGGCATCAACGAACGAAACGGGCGTAAAGGGACAAAAAATCCTCAAAATACTTGATTTTTTTATAAAAGTATGATATACTCATAGGAGAATTCCATCATTATGCGTGTATGGGATTCTGTCTTTTCTATTTTTGAGTGGGGCGGAAAGGGTGTTCTTATGGCTTCCAGAATCTTGCTTACCGGTTTTGAGCCGTTCGGCGCCGATAGGTGCAATCCGTCTGCCGAGGCTGTGAAAAGGCTGCCGGATCTAAATGGAAAAGAGATCAAAAAACTGATTTTGCCGGTCACGTGGAGCGGCGCATTTGCAGCACTTCTCTCCGTATGGAGGGAGTTCGAGCCGGAGGCCGTCTTGATGACGGGGCTTGCGGGCGGTTCCGACCGCATCCGGATCGAACGGATCGGAATCAACCTCTGCGGCGCTGTAAAAGATAATCTTGGAAAATATCCGGATGGAACGGAGCTTGGCGCTTTGGAACGGAAAATTGCGGACGGCGGTCCGGCCGCATATTTTACGACGTATAATAGCAGTGCCATTCTGCATGCTTTGCAGAAAGCCGGTATTCCCGCAGGCTTTTCCTTTTCCGCCGGAACGTATTTGTGCAATTATGTCCTGTATTCCTCGCTCGATAAGATTGCAAGAGAAAACAAAGACATCAAAGCCGGTTTTCTCCACGTGCCCTATGCGGAAAAGGAGAAGGAAAATGCTCCGTTTCTGCCGCTTGACACGATTGTTTCAGCCTTGGAGCTTGCGTTATCCAATATGTTTTAGGAGGTAGGATAATGAAGTATGTAAGGAAAATTGCCGCGCTGCTGCTTGCCGCTTCTTTGATTTTGGCAGTTTGCGCATGTACACCGTCAAAAAAAATACAGAATAAGGTTTATGAGTATTTGGACAGCAAATATAAGGGAATGGAGTTCGAGCTTATCGATTATACACAGGATAAGGAAACGAGCGGGAAATATACCATCAATGTTAAATGCCTGACGACAAATGTAGATTTTGAGATTTATTATACTTCCATGCTTACGACGGACAGTTATTCGGTAAGACTCGCGAATTCCGTGATCGACCCGCAGCTTGACGAGGCTCTGGGCGATGCCCGGGAGCTTGCCTGCGTGGAGGACGTTCAGTGGCTCGACCTCTATGCCGACGACAGCAATGGCTATAAATTCCGCGAGGTGGATGCCGGGATCTCCTATGATGTGAAAGACGTGAAGGAGATTTATCGTATCAAACTTTCCGAGCTTGAGGATGCCAATGAGGCGGCTCAGTGCGTCTATATGGTGATGACCGCTTTTGATAAAGAGGGCATTGAGCTTGATAAGGCGACATTTGAATTTACCGTCGAGGGTAAACCGATCCTGTTTACCACCGATACCACTTCGATCAAGCAGATTCCTCTTGAGGATTTGGAAGCGAAGTTTTATGCTGCGGAATCCTCCGTGAAGGACGGAAACATTCTTTATAAAAATACGCTGTATAATGAAATCAACTATTTCCTCGACGATTCCGGAAAGGAAACGCAGGAAAAATAATCGGTGTGCAAGAAAGCCGCCCGCGTCGTATTTGGCGTCGGGCGGCTTTTTCCTTTATACACTTTTGTGAGCGGAACACCGGCGCTGAAGCGCCGGTGTTCTTCTGTTAAAACATAAAATATTTTTCACGCAGCTTTTGCGTTCTGCCGGAGATGCGGCGCAGCTCGTCTCCGGCTTCTGCGTCGCCGCAGGCGTATTCCTTCATCAGCCGTCCCTCCTCGAAGCAAAGCTCGTCGTGGAGCGGGAAATAATTCGTGAGAAGGAACCACGCATATTTCATCATGCGCAGATCGCCCAGCACCTCGAGATGCTCGCCGATGTCCTGGACCGCCGCATTGTAAAAATTCTTGACGGCAGACACGATCTCGTCTCTTGTGTTTTCCTTGGCAAATACGATCGTGCGCGCGGTTTTCATGAGAGGGTTGTATTCCGTCGAGCCGTGAGAATCCGTATTTCCCACAATCGGAACCTTGATGCCTTTTTCCCGGAATTCATAATATTTGGCGGCCTGGAATCCGTTTTGCTCAAAATACGGCTCTCCGCCGAAAACTTCAAAGGCGTCGAACGGATGGGTTTCAAACAGATAATCGATGAATGTCTCCGGCACCTGAAAAACATTTGAAATCCAGTACGGATGGGCGAAAATTCCGAGTCCGTGCGCTTTTCTGATGTGGTTCAGGATCCAAACGCAGGACGCATATTGGAATTTTTCGATTCCCTCCGGAATGTTCAGCGTCCCTATGAGCGCGTTTACTTCCTCTTCATACTGGGGGACGGTGAGAACGTCGGGGCAGCTTCCGTCGATGGAGCGCCATTTCGGGTCGGCGCCGCGGCAGATAAACTGTTGTGAGGATTCCAGCAATCCGTTGATGCTGTAATCGCCGCCGAAATTGACGATATGAATGTCGTTCCCGGGAAGATGGATTTCCTCGCCGGTATAAAACCGGATGTCTAAGTTCAGATCGCTGTAAAAATTGCGGGTTTCCAAAGAGGGGTAGAATTTTCGGTGATCCGTGATCGCCATGAAATCATAGCCGAATTTCCGGTAGTTTGCCGCGACGATATACGGATGCTCCTTGCCGTCCGACATCGTGGAGTGCATGTGCATATCTCCCATGTACGGATAGCGTCCGACGAGATCGGGCAGCACCGCATAAACGGAAAGCTGAACGATGCGGGCGCCTTCCTTGAAGATCCGGACATAGTATTCGCTCTCACCGCGGAAGGTGTGGGTAACGCGGATACAGCCGTCGCCGTCCGGGACCACTTTATATTCCGTCAGGCCGTGCCTTCCCGGATATCTTGCAGGATCGCCCTTGTCCATCGCGTAAATGGAGACGGTATGCTCTGCGCCGGACTCAAACGCCGCGTGTCCGCCGAGCGGCTTGACCGTGAAGCGTACACAGGTGTCGGTCGGGAATACCTTAGGAAAAATGTCGTAGTTTAACAGTTCTCTTTTCATGAAGAATTTACCTCTTTCTCCGTTTTGACCGGTTCCGCGCCGAGACGCGGAACGGAAAACGACCATGCAAATTTTATCACAATCCGTACCGTTTGTAAAGGGATATGAAGTAACGGCGAAAAAATTTTGTCATATACTGTATTAGTTTGGATATCTTCGGCGTGAAGCCCTGCGGCTCATGCTTGTGTAACGATGCCGCTTTGCGGCGGAATGGAGCTTAAACTATGGATAACACAGTCAATGCGAATTATTACGGAAGGCTGATCGTGCAAACGACCTCTGCGAGGAACGCGATCCCGATCGTCGGAGCTACCGTCGTCGTCAGAGAGATTTTGGACGATGGGACCAGCCGCCTAATCTCGGTCATGAATACCGACGCGGATGGAAAGACCCAGCCGCTTGAAATTCCGACGCCGTCGCCGTCGGAGTCCCTTTCTCCGGGCGGTGCAAAGCCGTATACGGACGTTTCGATTGAGATTTCGGCCGACGGCTATTATGGGATCGTCAACACGCATGTTCCCATCTACCCGGGAGTCACTTCTATCCAGCCTGCGTGGATGATTCCGGTCAGCAGCTCGGAATCCTCAAGATATCCGTCGGGCAGTCTCATTATCAATGAGAATATCAGAAAACCGAATTTATAAAGGAAAAGGAGCGTGTAAACTATGCCATATCCGGTTATTCCGGAATATATCACCGTTCATCTCGGCGCGCCGGATTCTCCGGCTCAGAATGTAACGGTCCCGTTTCCGGATTACATAAAAAACGTGGCGTCGAGTGAAATCTATCCGACATGGCCGGAAAGTGCGCTGCGCGCCAATATTTTAGCACAGATATCCTTTGCGCTCAACAGGATTTACACCGAATATTATCCGTCCCGCGGGTATGATTTCGATATCACCAATTCGACTGCGATGGATCAGTCCTTCGTATACGGTCGGGACATTTTTGAAAATATCAGCAGGATCGTCGATGAAATTTTTAACAATTATATCCGGCGGGGAAACAACATCGAGCCGCTTTTTGCGGTGTACTGCAACGGTACGACCGTGACCTGCGAGGGACTTTCTCAGTGGGGCTCTGTGGAGCTTGCCAATTTGGGCTATGTACCGTATGATATTCTGCGTACCTATTACGGAGACGATATCAATATTGTTTACAATGCGCCGGTGAGCGAGATCGAACCGTCTGTGCCGGAGATCCTGCTTCGGCTCGGAAGTGTGGGCAATGACGTAGCCTTTGTGCAGACAAGGCTGAACCGGATATCCGCGAACTATCCGTCCATACCGAAAATCGAACCCGTGGACGGTATTTTCAGTGTGGAAACGGAAAACGCCGTTAGGGAATTTCAGCGGGTATTCGATCTCGATGTGGATGGGATCGTAGGCAAGGCTACTTGGTATAAGATCCAATTTGTTTATAACGCTGTCAAAAGGCTCAATGAGCTTTTCAGCGAGGGCTTGACGTTCGATGAGGTCGTGCAGCAGTTTCAGGGGGTGATGTCGGAGGGCGATACGGGATATGAGGTCAGCGTCGTTCAATATTATCTGAATACGGTCGCAGAATTCATAGCGGAGGTGCCCTCCGTATCCATGAACGGCGTTTTTGACGAGCAGATGAAAAACGCGGTTATCGCGTTTCAAACCTATGCGGGACTGCCGGCGACCGGGGTTGTCGACGATGCGACGTGGAATCTGCTTTTCGATGCCTATTACGGGATCATACAGAGCTTATCGCCCGAACAGTCCGGCGCTGAGGTTCCGCCGTTTCCCGGGACATTTTTAAAGCTTGGCTCCACCGGTCCTGAGGTGGAGCAGCTGCAAAGCTTCATCAATGCGGCGGCGGGCGTATACGAGGAGATTCCGGAGATACCGCTGACCGGCATCTATGATGAGAATACGAGGGACGCCATATATGCTGTGCAGGCAGTGTTCGGCTATCCGATCAACGGAATCGTCGGTCCGCTTACATGGGATACGCTTGCGAATATTTACAACGATGTGGAAGCGGGCTCCGGCAGAGCGGAGGGGCAGTTTTCCGGAAATGATCTTTCGATAGGAGACGGGGAGGGATAATATGAATACAGCACGCCAGGATGAAATCTACGAGCTTCAGTCGAAGCTGCGAAAAATCGCTCAGACAAACAAGAATATGAAGGTGATCGCACCGGATGGCATTTTCGGTACGGAAACCGAGACGGCCGTAAAAGAATTTCAGGCCTTGTATGGACTTCCAAGTACGGGGATCGTCGATTTTGCGACTTGGAACAAGGTCAAGGAGGAGTATGGGAACGCCGTCTATAAAACGACGCCGGGGATCGCGATCATTCCGTTTCCGAATCCGGATTATAAGACCCATCTTGGAGAAAAAAGCGATATCATCTATATCATACAGATCATTTTATCTGCGGTGGCGGTCGTTTACGACGATTTTGAGAATATCGTGCCGAGCGGGATCTTTGATCAGGAAACATCGGATGCGATCCGCCGATTTCAGGAGATCAACCGACTTCCGGTGACAGGGATCGTCGATAAACAGACGTGGAACACGCTTGCCAACAATTACAACATTTTTTCCGATAACAGCGATTATACGAGCTGACAAATCCCCCTCCTCCGACGGCTTTCCGGTCGTCGGAGGAGGGGGCGCTTTGTTTTGTGATTACAGATTTTTTCCCAGCTCATATGCCTGTTTGGGATAATCGGTTTTCTCCAATGCCTCTATGTCCGCGCAGGATACGCCGGCAATTATGCCCACGATCTCCCATTCGAGGAAGCTCGCCATGCCCTTAAAGGAGGCGATCGCCCCTTGGGCTGACTCCATGGTGTCATCCGCCATTGTTATCATCAATGCTGTTTTTTTATGTTTATGTAGAGCCGCATCATTTGCATAAAAACGGTCGATAACCGTTTTGATCTGTGTATTCATCGCATAGTAGTAAATTGGTGAGATAAAGACAACAGCATCGGCATCCAGCAGCTTTGGATTGAGCTTCTGCATATCGTCTTGAAAGATGCAGCCGCTGTCTGTCCTGTGGCATTTCTCGCAAGCGATACAGGGATGTATCGTTTGAAAGGCGGCATCGAAGCGAAAGATATCATGACCGGTCTCTGCTGCGCCCTTTATCAAATTTTCTGCCAGCATTGCTGTTGTGCCATGCTTGTGTGCGCTCCCTGTGATTACCAAAACTTTCATATAAGTTCCCCTGAAAATTTAATTTTTGCATATTTAGCAGAAATACCGCGATCTTAATGCTATCAAAAGTCCGGTATCTCAATCAGCCCCATCCCTTTTTTCATTTTTCAGAATATCCAAAACGCCGACCGGAAGAGAAGTATCCGGCATTTCTCCCGACAGGAGCTTCTCTCTTGCTTTCGTGGAGGAAAGAGCGCACAGCTCCCGTGGGGCTGGGAAAAAGACCGTTCTTACACCGGTCCGGCGGAGGTTAAAGTCCGCCATTTCCAGCTCGTAGGCCGTGTCCTTTTCGTTCCGTATCCCACGCACGATGGCGTCGGCGCCGATTTCCTTCGCGTAATCCGCAGTCATGCCGTGGCAGGATGCGATCGTCACATTGTCAAGCCCTTTTACCGCGGCTTTCAGCGCCTCCATGCGCGTAGCCTCATCGAACATGCAGTGCTTTTCCGGATTGATCAGGATGCAGACCGTCACCTCGTCAAAGAGCGCGGCTGCCGCCTCAATGATTGCGAGATGTCCCCGGGTCACGGGATCAAAGGTCCCGGGAATCAGTGCTTTTTTGCTTTTCATTCGGGTTTCCCTCCCTTGAAGCCGCGGGACTCACTCGCCGCCCTGTGCGAGCGGAGCAAGATAGGTGATCGATACGCGGCCGTACCGCGCGTCCTTGATTTTTTGATAGCGTGCTTCCACCATGACGTCGTCGGCAAGGCCGAGGCGTTCGTCCTCGCAGATGAGGATGGCGCCGTCTGCGAGAAGCCCTGCGTCGTAAAGCTCCGCCGTCACCTGCGGGAGTATCCGGAGCCCATACGGCGGATCGAGAAAGACAATGTCAAATTTGTTTTTTCCTTTTGCAAACCGGATATACTGCTTCCAGTCCATGCAGAGGACGTTTGTTTTTTGATAGAGATGAATTTTTTGGGCATTGGCCTTGATGACGTCTATCGCTTCGCGGGAGCTGTCCACAAATGTAGCCTTTTCCGCGCCGCGGCTGAGCGCTTCGAGTCCCATTTGACCGGAGCCGGCGAAGAGATCGAGAACGCGGCGTCCCTCGATGTCGAACTGTATGGAGCTGAATACCGCCTCTTTTACCTTGGCGGGCGTGGGACGGGTGGCTTCTCCGTCAAGCGTGGCAAGTGTGGCGCCTCTGGCGCTTCCTGTAATGATTCTCATTTGTAATTATCGTCCTTTGTCATGAATTTTTCGGCAGCCGTTGTCATTGCGGCAAGGCATGTTTGGAAAATGACAGGCGTTTGCAAAGCGAATCGCCGGTCTTATTGAGATATTCAGGGCTTCCTCATGTCATTTTTTAAAATGCCGGCGTATATTTTCCGCGATTTCCGGGGTGATGCCCCGCACGGTGCGGAGCTCCTCCGGTGATGCGGCCTTGACGCCCGAAAGCCCGCCGAAGCGCGCAAGCAGCGCCCTTGCGCGTGACTTTCCGACGCCGTCGATCTCCTCCAACACGGAGGTCTTTTCGGTTTTTCGCTTGGCGGCGCTCATTTTGGAGATGGTGAAGCGGTGCACCTCCTCCTGGATTTTATAGATGAGCGTGTAGACGGACTGCTCCGCCGCGATGGAGATTTCTCCTCCCTCGCCTATGAGCGCGCGCGTCTTGTGATAGTCGTCCTTGACCATGCCGAATACGGGAATATCGAATCCGGCCTCGGCGACGACTTCTGCGGCGGCGCTTCTGTGCGCTTCGCCGCCGTCGATGAGAAGCAGGTCGGGCGGAACGGCTCCCTTGTCGTTCAAATGGGCGATCCGCCGTCCGACCGCCTCCCGCATAGAGGCATAATCGTCGCGTCCGGCGACGGATTTGATCGTGAAAAGCCGGTAATCGCTTTTTTTAGGTCTCCCGTTTTCATAGACGACCATTCCTGCGGTGATCGCTTCGTCTCCAAAATTGGAGATATCGAAGGCCTCGATCCGTTCCGGCACGGTTTCCAGTCCGCAGAGTGCGGCGAGCCTTACGATGGATTTTTCGTCCTTTTCCATCATGCGGGCATATTCCCTGGCGCGCTGTCCGGCATTTTCCTTTGCCATATCGCAAAGGCGCTTGGTTTCTCCGCGCACCGGTGTGCGGAGCGTGACGCGATATCCTGCTTTTTCCGAAAGCCAAGGGGAAAGCGCTGCGATATCTTCTTCGGCAAGCGGCTCGGAAAGATCGATCTCGTGCGGGATATATTCCCGCCTGTTGTAGAGCTCGGCGAGAAAGGAGGCAACGGCAGCGCTGTCGAGAATCTCCCCTCCGGAAAAATAGAATATTTCGGAATCGATCAGCTTGCCGCTGCGGATATAGAAAACGCAGATAGCAGATACGGGGTCGCCCACATACCACGCGGCGATATCGCGTTCCGTATCGGGATTTGCGACGACCTTTTGTTTTTCCTCGAGCTTGGAGACGGCGCGTATCCGGTCGCGGTATGCGGCGGCGGCCTCGAACGCGAGGTTTTCCGCCGCGAAGTTCATTTTTTCGGTGAGCGCGGCGATGACCGCGTTATAATTTCCCGACAGGAAAGAGACCGCCTCCGAAAACGCTTCCCGATATGCTTCCGGCGCGGTATTCGGGTCACACGGCGCGACGCAGCCGAGCTGCTTGTATACGCAGCTTGACACCCGTCCGCGGTCGCGCGGGAACAGACGGCGGCAGGAGGGAAGCCCGAAGGTTTTCTGCATAGCGGAAATGATGCCGTAAGCCGTGGCCGTGCTGGTATACGGACCGAAATATTTCGCCTTATCCGAATCGCGCCGTCGCGTCACCAGAAAGCGAGGGTACTCCTCGTCGACCGTCGCTTTCAGATAGGGATAGGCTTTATCGTCCTTGAGCTTGATGTTGTATTTGGGATGGTAGAGCTTGATCAGACTGTTTTCCAGCGTCAGCGCCTCGATCTCGGTGTCGCATAGGATATAGTCGAAATCGAATATGCGGGAGGTCATGGCGTCCGTCTTGGGACCGTTTCCGCTGTTTTCATGAAAATACTGCGATACTCGGTTTTTGATCGCGCGGGATTTTCCGACGTAAATGACCTTGCCTGCGGTGTCCCGCATGATATATACGCCGGGAGAGAAGGGAAGAGATGCGGCCTTTTCCCGCAGTCTTTCTGCGTATTCGGGATTTACCATGATTCCTCCGTAATGAAAAACGACAGAGAACGTGTCTGCATATTCTGCATGCCGTTATCTGCCGTGGATTATATGTGGGGAATGGAGGGAGCTCAAAGCTCCGTGCTGACAAGAAGTTCCAGTCCGTTCAGGGCTTCCGTTTCGTCGGGACCGTCCGCGATGAGCGTTACGGTCGAACCGCCGGAGATCGCCATGGAAAGCACGCCGAGCAGACTTTTCGCGTTGACGCGCCGATCATCTTTCTGAATCCATATGGAGCTTTTATAGGTGTTTGCTTTTTGGATAAAGAAAGTCGCGGGTCTTGCATAAAGACCGACGCTGTTTTTGATCGTTATATTTCTGGAAATCATTTTCGTTCGCTCCTGTGTGTGTTGTTTTCACGCGGCTTCTACCGAAATAAACTGCAAATAACAGATTTGATATCAATTATTATATCAATATCAGCGTACAAAATCAATAGTTTTTTGCAAAAAAGTGCCGAAAGTCTGCGGGAATTTTCAAAGTCAGCTCTCCGAAGCAGTGATGCCGACGATCGTCATGATACATTCCACGTCCTGTGTATAAATATTGACGGTTTTCCCTGCGAGAGCGAGAATGGTGCCGTTTATCATAAAACCGTCGTCCGTCCAGATGCCGTAGAGCGTCGCGGTTCCGTGTACGTCCTTTTTATCCGGATGGGATGCGGAAACCGGTTTTCCGGCCGCATCCAATGCGTATATTTCGGAGGGGACGTAGGCGACTTCCTCGATGGCGCCGATCTCGTCGCCGCCCGAGGAAAGATAAATTTTCCGCGACGGATGGAGCGAGGCGGCGGTATTTTCGGATACGCTGATGACGGAAAACTCGACCTTGGCTGTCGTGAAATCATCCTTGATGTTGGCGGTGAAATACGCCCTTACGATGATGGCCGCAATACACGCGAGAACGATGAATATGATGATGACGTCGAATATATTAAAGCGGGCGCCTGACTTTTTCGTGTCGGTTTTGTTTGCCATAATTTTATCCTTTCATGGAAGTTCTGTCAGCCGGGGATTCCTGTCGAAAACGCAGTGATATACGAAACGGCGGTGAAGGAGGGGACCTTGAAATAAATAGGCGCTCCGACAAGGATCCGCGAGCTTCCTATCGTATAGATTCCGCGGTCGTCCGCCTTGGCATAAGCGGAAATCGTGACATATACGTCATATTTGTCGTCATATTCCGCCGCCGTGACCGTATAGCCATTCCCTGCGGGAATCGCGGTATCTCCGTAATAGCGGGTTTTCTCCATTGTGATTTTTTGGATTGTGCCGATCACCTTGTCCGTCGAGGAATCCTTGACGGATTCGTTTTCCCGAATCAGGGAAAGATATTCCTCATCTACCGCCGAGAGCCGGACGGTAAACTCGATGTTGGCGCTTTCCGACCTGCGGGCTTCCATGTTGCCGGTTACAATCAGGTAGACCGCGGCGCCGACCACGGCCAAAATAATGAGAATAATGAGGACGTCGATGAAATTAAAACGCGTCTTTTGTCTGTCGTTTGTCATGGTTTAGCTCGTTTCCCTGCGGAGATTTTGAAAATGCCGTCCGACCGCCGCAGACGGCCGGAGAGCTTCGGATTCAATAATAAAATTGCTCGGATTCCTCGGCGGTGCTTTTCGCCGTGAAAATATGCGCGATACCAAGTCCCGCTATCATCCAAAAAAGCAGGAACAGGCGGTAATTGTACCACACGTAGTCCGTGAATCCTTGGATAAGGAAAGCGACGATTCCGCAGAATATGCCGAGACATATGGTTTTGTTGGCTTTGGAGACGGCATTTTTGCAGAAGCTGAGAGAGCACTGCGCGAAAGTAAAAACAAAAATGAGAAAGGCGATGAGAGCGAAAAGTCCGATCTCGACCGTGATTTGCAGATAAAGATTGTGGCTGTGAGGAGCGGTTTCGATCCCGTTTAACGCATAGAACGGATAGATGTCGGCGAACGCCTCCTCCCCGATGCCGATTCCGAAATAAAATACGTCCGCGAGCATGAGAAGCACCCCGCGCCATATCCCGAGCCGATAAGAGGTCGAGCTGTCTCCAAGACTGGTGAAGCGGCGGACAATGGAAGTCCCGGAGCCGAAGAAGAGAGCCGCTGCAAAAATCGGAAGCATAAGGATCCCCGCCGTGAAGAAATGCTTGCTCGAAAGACAGAGAAAAAGAACAAGCGAGACAGCAAATCCGAGCCATGCGCCTCTCGACCAGGTGAAAACGAGGCAGGCGCAGCTTGCCGACGCGGCGAGCAGGAGAGCGAAGCGTTCATTGATATGCTTCGCCGTGATCATCAGAGCGAGAATGATCGGGAAAATGAGGATCAGATATTCGCCGAGAACATTCGGGTTGGCGAACGTGGAGACGACGCGCCCCTTGATTTCAGAGAACATCGCTGTGTCCTGCCAAACCGTGGACGGCGTTCCGAAAAAGTTTTGATACAGCCCGTAAAGAGAGACAAGCACGCTTGAGACCGCGAGGGAGTAGAGACACTTCCGCACCAGCGCGGGAGAACGCACCGTGTTTTTCACGACAAAATAGCCGAGCATGAAGCACACGAAAACGAGCATTTTCGGGACGCTCGAAAAATCGACGGTGAAAACGCCTCCGAAAAACAGAAAAAGGAGAAATGCCGCTACCGTAAAATCCACAAGCGTGAATTTGATGACGCGCCGTCCGCAGATCAGCTTTAAGACATAAGACAGAAAGATCAGCAGCAGAACGGCGACGAGCGTCATGGTCGACAGAAAGGGAAGTGTGAGGAATATCAGGAGAAGTCCGGCTTCCGGAGACGACATGACGACGGCGGCCATCAGCAGAAGTCCGAGCGCGGCTACGATATAGATGGGTTCGATAAAAATCGACAGAACGCCGAAAATCATTCCGAGAATGAATGGGATGTTGAAGCCGCGCCGGGATTCGACGTCGGAGGCTTCGGCGATGTCTATGACACGCAGGCCGAGAAAGTCGAAGAGAAGAAAACGCAGGATCCGGCTTTCATAGATGGCGCCGGCGAGATTCTTTTTGGAGAAAAACATGAATACCGCGACGCTCATAATGATGATGCCGGCGACAAGAGAGAGCGGATTCAGATCTGTGACATTGAACGTATACTTTTTGAGCAGCTGAATGATAACGATATAGAAACCGAAGGAGAAAAGAAACAGGCCGAGCGTGTTGACATGAGTGAGAAAGAGACTATGGGACAGCCGGCGCAGCTTGGAAAGAAGAAAGCTGCTTTCATATGATTTCGCCACGCTTTGCTTTGCTTTTTTGACGGAGGCGCCGCCTCGGTTTCCCGACAGCGACCGGACCTTGGTCACGATCAGAGAGGAAGAGAAAGCCTCCGACAGCCTGTCATATGACGTCATGACGGTGCCGAACACGCTGGATAGGATCGAACGATAGATGAAAGCCGAAAATCTTGTGAGATGATAAATGAAAAAGGAGCTGCGGAGCATGGAAAGCATTTTTGCCCCCCTGCGCATTTTTTTATCGCCGCCGGCCACGGGCATTTTCACCTCTTTTCCAGCCTGATGGGGATATCATCAGGGATTTTGTCGATATCATACATATTAAATATACCACAATTCCGGTGAGAAAAACAATAGCTATGATGATAAAATTTCCGAGCGAGGCAAAATTTACAATTTTTCGTATGAGGAAACGACGGAGGATCGCCATTGCCGCCGCGGATGCCGCGAACGAAAACGCCGTTCCGACGATCTTTTTGATATCCTCTTTCCGGATCATGTCCGGGATCACGCCGCGGCAGAAAAAAAGCAGAAGGAGCGCCGCCGCAATCTGGCCTATGGCATTTGACAGCGCAACGGTCATGACGGTGAGCGAATCTGCGGCCAGGAACAGAAGCGACGACAAAATCCCCGTTACCATCCCTGCGGCCGCGGCGTACATCGGATATTTTTCCTTGCCGCAGGAGTAGAATACGCGGGAAAGCAGCTCGATGACACAGTAGGCCGGCATCGCGGCGGTGAGTGCGCGCAGGCTCGCGGCGACGGAGGCTGCAAGCTCCTCGGTAAAGTCACCGCGCAGATATAGTAGGCGGATTCCCTCGCCGGAGAGGATGAAGGTGCCCGCCGCCGCAGGCAGAATCATGGCGAGCGCGGCAAAAAAGCCCATGCGAACGGTTCCGGCAAAGCCCGCGGCATCGCCGGCGGCGGATTTTTCCGACAGCTTCGGAAAGATGAAATTGCATACGCCGTAGGTCAAGATTCCGGCGATGATGGAGTAGACGGAAAACGCATAATCGAAAACGACGATCGCGGCGCCGCTTGTCTGCATATCGATATAGGAGGAAAAGAACGTCGCCGTGAGCGTACCGACAGGGATGAGCCATGAACCGAGCATGACCGGAAGCGAGCGCTTCACCGACAGGCGAAGGTCGGGGTTTCCGAAGTCGGTGCTGGGACGCGGGAAGCGGCGGCGTCTCATGAGGGGCACCGCGAGGGTGAGAAACTGCACCATCCATGACACGAGATAGGCCGCGGCAAGTCCGTATGCGGCGGCCGCGCCCGATAAACCGCGGAACAGAAAAAGATATCCGATGATGACGAGGTTGGAGAACGCGCTGACAAGCGACGGCAGGATAAAGCTTTCGTGGGATTGCAGAATGCCGACGAGCGTATAGGCAGTCCCCGCGAAGATCATGGCGGGGAACATGATGCGAAGCAGTCCCGCGGCGAGCGCGGCGGTTTCCTCGTCGAGCTTCGGCGCCGCCAAAAAGAGGATCTGCCGCGAGAAAATCATGCCGAGCACGGCGATCCCCGCGGTCACGGCGGCGATGCAGGTGAGGAACGACGCGGAGAATTTCCGAGCGCGTTCCGGCTCCTTTGCAAGGCTCCCTTTGTAAATCGGGATAAACGAGCCCAGCACTGCGGCGGAAAAGAGCATGTCGAAGATCGCAAACGGGATTTTGGACGCCGCGGCGAAGGCGACGCCCTCCATGCTGTCGGCAAGCGTGCTTGCGATCATCACCTGACGTAGCATTCCGAGAAGCTTGGAAAGCAGGGTGGCGAGAATCATGGCGGCGACGGTAAAACCGGCTTTTTTTGCAGTTTTTTCCATGGATTCTCCTTCCCGCCGCGCTGCGGCTTTTTATGCTTCGGGCTTTGTTTCCGGTTTATCGCGGACAAGCTCGGGACGTGCCCGTCTTGTTTTTTCGAGCGCCATCTCGGCGCGCCATTTTTCGATGTTCGCGTGATGACCGCTGAGAAGCACGTCCGGGACCTTTCGGCCGCGGAATTCATAAGGGCGCGTATACTGGGGATATTCGAGAAGCCCCTCCTTGGAAAAGCTTTCCTTTTCATAGCATTCCGCGTCGGAAAGCACGCCCGGGATCAGGCGGGAGACCGCGTCGACGAGAATGCAGGCGGGAATTTCACCGCCTGTCAGCACGAAATCACCGATGGAGATCTCCTCATCGACGATTTCCTCGATGATGCGTTCGTCGACGCCCTCATAATGGCCGCAGAGAATGACGATATTATCATATTCCGCAGCGAGCGTGCGTGCCTTTTCCTGTGTCAAAACCCGTCCCTGCGGGGACATATACAGCACGCGCCGCCTTTTTGCGGGATTTTTCTCGGGATCGGTGGCCGCGAGGAAGCAGTCGTAAATCGGCACGGGACTCATGAGCATTCCGCGTCCGCCGCCATACGGCGTATCGTCGACGCGGCGATGCTTGTCCTTGGAATAATCTCGTATGTTATAGGTATTGATTTCCAAAATCCCAGCTTTTCTCGCCCGGCCGATGATGCTTTCGGAAAGCACCGTCTCGACAAGCTCCGGGAAAAGCGTCATGATATCGAAGCGCATTGGCTGCCGCCTCCTGTCAGTCAAAGAAGCCGGCGATCGGCGTGATGAAAATACCGGCTTCCTCGTCGATTTTGCGGATAAATTCCGGGACTGCGGGGAGAAGGACGGTGCCGCCCTCCGGCGTTTTCACGGCGTAAAGCTCCTGCACGGTATTCTGCATGACGTCCGAAAGCGTCCCGTAATGCTTGCCGGTCACGGCGTCAACGACGGGAAGCCCGATGAGGTCGCAGATAAAATGCGCGCCCGGCGCGAGCGGGATATCCTCTCTCTTGGCAGAAAGGACTTTGTTTTTCATCCTCGCCGCCTGTTCTACGGTTTCGATGCCGGAAAGGGATGCGGCGAGGAATCCGCCGTTTAACGTCTTGACGTCGGATACCGCAAAAGCGGTTCCGTCTTGGAGGTACAGCGTTTTGACCTGTTTTAGAACGTCGGGGCTGTCGCACCACGGCTCGAGCTTCACCGCGCCGCGCACGCCATGCGTATTGATGATTTTCGCGATTTCCAGATATGCTTTTTTGTCCATGTGGATTCCTTTTCTTCCGGTATTATTTCCCGTTTGCGGCGGATTTAACGGATAAAAACAAAAGCCCCGCGAAGCGCAAGCCTCCGCGGGGCATGTTGTGCTGCAATCAGCTTTTGAATTTACGCTTTCTTGCCGCTTCTGATTTCTTTTTACGCTTAACACTCGGTTTCTCGTAGTGCTCTCTTTTTTTGACCTCGGCGATGACACCGGAGCGAGCGCACTGTCTCTTAAATCTGCGAAGAGCGCTGTCAAGCGATTCGTTTTCTTTAACTCTTATTTCAGCCATTCATAATCCCTCCCTCCGCATGAAAAAGGTGCAAAGAGAATTAAATTTTCTCAGTGGTTATTATACACCGGAGTACTCCTGTCTGTCAAGTAAAATTTAAAAAATTGTCGGAAAAGCAGTCATATTTTTCAAAAAAGATTGGCGGGCGGACAATTTCCTGCATACAATGCAGTGAAAAACCGAAAGCTGCCGCGTGCGGCCGATTGCGGCTTCGTATGGAAGCGCGCCGTTTCAGTACGGGCGCGGGCGGCGGGGAAAGAGGAGCGAATGGAGAACTATACGACAAGATTTTTTGCCGCTGCCAATACCGAGGGAGGCTTTTTCAGTTTGTTCGGCGAAATATTTCCGCCGGAGAAGCTGAATCGTATTTACATACTCAAGGGAGGTCCCGGCACAGGAAAATCGACGCTTATGAAAAGCGTCGGCTTTGCCGCCGAGGCGAACGGATATGAGGTGGAATACGATTATTGCTCCTCCGATACAAGCTCGCTTGACGGCGTTCTGATTCCGGAGCTCGGCATTGCCGTCATCGACGGGACCGCCCCGCATATGACCGATCCCGTATATCCCGGCGCCGTGGAAAGAATTGTCAATCTCGGGGATGCTTTCGATTTTGCGGGATTGGAGGAGCAGCGCGCGCATCTGATCTCGCTGATATCGGAAAAGCGGGATTCCTACCGCACGGCATATCGGTATCTCTCCGCGGCGGGACGCATGGAGCGGGAGATCACGGAGCTTGCCGCGCCGGCCTTCCTCACGGAAAAGGCGGACGCCGCTATCGCGCGGATCGTATCGTCGATGAAAAAAGCAAAGGCGGGCGGCATATCGCGCCGGTATTTGTCCGCGATCGGAACGTCGGGGAGGGTCACGCTCGACACGTTTCGCAGAAAAGCGGAAAAGACCTATGCCGTCACCGATAAATACGGGCTCGGCTATGTTTTTATGGCTCGCCTTTGTATAGCGCTCGAGCGCGCGGGGCTTTCCATGACGGTTTGCCCGACGCCGCTGCTGCCATCGCGCACGGAGGGAATTTTTGTGGACGGGGAAGATGTGTTCTTCGCCGTTTGCAGCGAGACGGAGGCGGAAGCCTTCGATAAAACGATCAATATTTCAAGATTTGCGTCGAGGGAAAAGCTTGCCGCGCACCGCGGACGGCTCCGCTTCTCTGAAAAATGTGCGGCATCGCTGATGGACGGCGCGCTGGAAGCGCTGGCGGACGCCGGGCGCTTTCACGCGGAGACGGAAAAAATTTACGGCGGATATATCGACTTTTCCAAGGTGGATTCCATCAAGAACACTATAATTTCCGAAATATTTGCTAACAATATGTAAAAAATAAAAAATATAATTGAAAATACGGATAAAATATGATAAAATGATTCGTATAAGTCTTATGAGAATAGAAAAGCTCCGCGCCGCCGGCAAAAACAGAACGAGGCGTTTGGATCTGCCGGCGGGCATCGCGGAGCGTTTTGGTATAAAATCAAGTCGTTCAAATCCTTTTTGGAGGTAATTCATGAAGAAGTTAGGAAAAGCGGTATGTCTCGCTGTCGTACTTTGCATGCTTGTGACGGTATTTGCCGGCTGTGAGCGAAAGCCGGGGCTTTATGCTTGGTACGGCGGAAGAATCGATGTGGACAATGTCCTGAAAATCACGGTCGATGCGGGGGATGGGGCAAAAAGCTATGATGTCCCGTTTGAAACGTACCGCGCGGTGTTTATTTATCTCAAGGGAATCGTTTCCGACACGATTGTAGACGAGGACGGAAATGCTAAAATTGCCACGAAAAAGGAAAAAACGGCGGCGGTCAAAGAAGTCACCGAGGACACTCTTGTCGAATATTACAGTCTTGTGGCACTCGGTGAAAGATATGGGATTGCCATCACGGAGGCGGACAAGCAGGCGTATTACGACGATTATATGAAAAAGCTCCAAGCATATATCGATGAAATGGACGAATCTCAAATCGATTATAAGGGGACCAAAGAGGAGTACGCCGAGGAGCTTTACCGCAAGACGCTCTCTCTTGCGGGCGGCATGACGCCGGAATACTTTGAATTTACCTATTACAAAAATCTTTTGGAAAAAAGACTGAAGCTTGCGTTGTCCTCCGACCTTGATGATTATTTGGGTCAGAGCTATTATCACTATAAACAGGTCGTCGTTTTGTATACCAAGGGAGATTCTGCGGCGGAGGAAAAAGCCCGCGCGGATATCGAGGCCGCTTATCGCGAGCTTCTGGCGGGGAATTCTGTCGATGACGTTATCTCGGAATATTCCAATTCCGATTATATGAGCGAGATTTATTTCGATTCTTACGGCGCTATCGTCGGCTCCTCCACCGGAGATTCCGTCAACACCATTACGATGAATGCGGTCATGGCACTCGATACGGATGAGATCAGCGATGTGATTTCCGGCGACGAGGACGACCGCACTGGATATTTCGCCGTGTTCCAGCGGCTCGGCTTTGATTTGGATTTCATTTGCGGCAGCGACAGCCGCGCCAAAGCGATGTTTGAATATTCTTATGTGGGAGCGTCGAATGCGACGCCGCATTACGACAGATATCTTACGATCAAGGAGAGCTGTATTCAGAATTCGACCTGCGTTCCCATAGACAGCAAAATCTATAAAAGGATCGCGGTCAATACGTTGTATTGAGCCTGCGCTTGCGGGAAATGCGATGCTGTTTTGGCTTTCAGGGACGCCTTTTTTGCCGGATTCTTTCCAAGCGGCGCGGTTTTGTCTTATAATGGATTCCGATATATTGGACGAATGCGCGCACCGCAGTTTGATACCTGAAAATTGGCGCCGCCGTTTGGATTCGGGCGGTGCGGAGGATGATAATTATGAAGATTTCTTTGGTTATCCCGATGTATAACGAGAGCTCTATCATCGACGGTGCTCTCAAAACCTTTTCGGATTATATGAAGTCCGCATTTGAGGACTGGGAGCTTATTTTCGTGGACGACGGCTCCTCGGACGGCTGCGGCGCCGTCGTTTCCGCTGCGGCGCAGACGGAGCCGCGCATACGGCTCTGCGCTTATTCGCCGAACCGCGGGAAGGGCTATGCCGTGCGCACGGGAATGCTGTCTGCAACAGGCGACATCATTCTCTTTACCGATTGCGACAACGCATATGGGACGGAAGCCGTGGGAGAACTGGCGGGTGTTTTTTCTAAGTCCGACGCAGATATCGTCGTCGGCTCGAGAAATTTGTCGAAGGACGGATATGAGGGATATACCTTTATCCGCAAGCTCGCTTCCAAAACCTACATAAAAGTGATTTCGATCGCGGCAGGCTTTCGTCTTTCCGATTCCCAATGCGGGATTAAAGGCTTCCGGCATGATGCAGCGAAAAAAATATTCTCAAACTGCGAGGTCGACCGTTTTGCGTTCGACCTTGAAGTCATTATGATCGCCAATAAGCTGGGTTATCGGATCGAGGAAATGCCGGTAAAAATCATCAATCACAGGGAATCGAAGGTGAATGTCCTGAGGGATTCCTTCAAGATGCTGCGTGACGTCCGCAGGATGAAAAAGAGAATCAAACGTCAGCAGCTTCAATAAATATAATTGGAAAGAATTTGTGGAAATACCGGCCTCATGCGTGGTGCGGCTCGTGTGGCGGCTGTTATTTTTCGGGCGGCTGCTTTTCTTTAGGATGCGATTTTTCCGGTTTGCCGGATGCCGACCGATTTTTCCGGCAAACCGTTTTACTTTGTTTATGATCCGTAACAGGAGAGGAGGCCGCCTTTTATATGGATTCTGCCAAGCAAAAACACAGACGCGGCTTCACGCTTGCCGAGCTGCTTGTCGCCATTACCGTCGGACTCATCGTGATCGCGGCGCTTCTGTCGCTTGTCGTGATGATGAATTCCTATCTTGTAAAACGGACGGCGACCTCCAAGCTTTCCAGTGAGCTTTATCATGTGAAAAACGAAATATCGGACTGGTTTTATCAGTATGATACGGAGAAGTATGAGTTGTATCAGAATCCCGATTACGGGTCGAAAGCATTGGCCATGTTGAAGCTGGATACGGACCCGATCGTTACGGTGACGCTGCGCTTTGACGAAGGAGAAAAGCGTTTTGCCGGGATTTCCGATCCGCTCACGTATACCCTGATACGAAATGTAAGCTTTGAGTATGATAAAAATATTCCCGACGTTGTGAAATGCACGGTCATTTACATGGCAGATGGGAAAACAGGGGAATATGTTTTTGCACTTGTAAAAAAATCAGGTCAGCCCTCCCCATAAGTGTGGGAAAGGCATAAAAATTTGAGTAAGAGAAGCCGCGCAGTCTGCGGCGGAACGGAGATAAAAAATTCATGGCAGCGAACAACAGTCCCATAATCGTGGTGGAAATCAACGCCGCAGCGGAAAAACTAACCATTATGAACGCGCCGGGCGCTTCCGTGCAGAAGGCGAGAGCAAAGGATTTCCCTCTGCCGGGGGATAAGCTCCGGCGCGGTCAGTACGCGGAGGCGCTTGACGAGGCGCTTCCCGCCGTATCGCCGCTGTTCCGCCAGCTCCGCATGTTCGCGCTGACTGTGGTGCTGCCCGCTTCGCTTGTGACGTTTGATATCATCACGATTCCGACAATGTCGAAGTCACAGATGGAATCCGCCTTCAAGGCGGAAATCAAAAACCAGTATAAAAACGCGGATGAGCTGAAAATTTCACCGCAGATCTTCTATACCAACAAAAAGAGCACCGCCTATCTTCTGACCGTGACGAGAAAAGCACTGATCGACGGAATCCGAGAGACCTTCGCCAAGCATTCCATGCCGGTCACAACGCTCACGTTTGCGCCGGCCACAGCCGCAGGTGCGCTTTTTGAGCTGCGTCCCAAGGTAAAAAAAGACAATCTTCTTTTTGTCGATATCAAGGAGAACAGCACGCTTCTCGTCCTGACCGAAAAGGACAGGATCCTCGGCTTTTCCGAGCTGCCGTTCGGACAGGATATCTTGAAGCCCAATAAAGTCGTCGGGGAGAATACGATTTACGGCGACGACGTTGCGGAGCTGGCTGTGCTGAATGCCAAGGAGTCCGCAAGAGCAAAGCAGCTGACGAAATCGATCATCACCATCAGCGACGAGGAATATTCGGACGAAGAGGACGAGGAGACGGGCGTCCGGCTGGCTCCCGCCGCGCCTGCGGCCGAGGAAACGGCGGAGACCGCCGCCGCGACAGGGGAGATCCCCGTCATGAATATGGAAAATCTCTCGGAGGAGGAGATGCTGAAGCTCATCGGGGAGCTTCAAGCAGAGGACGCCGCGGGAGCGGCTCCCGTCCGCAGCGAAAAAACGCTGACCAAAAAAGAGGGACGAAAGCTGCCGAAATTCATGCAGCGTGAGCTTCCGGAGGATGAACGCGGCTTCGTTTATGAGAACTTTCGGTATATTCTGAAGCGGATCCTGCTTTTTATCAGAAGGTGCAGGCTGACGGAGGGAATGCCGATGCCGGATTATACGGTGCTGAATCTGCCGGCGCAGTTTACATTCTTGCTTGAAAGGCTGAACGCGGAGGAGGATTCTCATATGAAGTTTCTGTATTTTGACCCGTCTGTCGAGAAAAATCCCGAACTGACGGGAAATCTCTCCGCCTACGGCGGTTATTTCGCAGGCTCATTCAAGGGACAGCAGATTTTGTGATAGGATCATGCGATAACAGGAAAGGAGGCGCGCGTAAGTGAATCAAGCAAATGACAAATCCCGGCGCGGTATGACGCTTGTCGAGGTCGTTGTGGCCATGACGGTTGTCATCATCGTTTCCTTTGCGGCGCTTTCGACCGTGCTTTTTGCCGCGGAATCCTTTGAAAACGTGGCTTACCGTCAATATGCGGTGAACGAAGCGGACAACGTTCTCTCCTGTCTGCAAAGCGACGATCCCGAGGCGGCGTTGAAGTTTGTATACGATATCTCGTCGATTGAGGGCGGTTTTCCATCCTCGTTCGCAAATGGCGAAACGTGGAGGCTCGCCGTCTATATCCCTTCCGATTATTATACCATGAAGGAAGAGGGGACGCCGCGTTCCGGCGATGTCGTGGCGCGTATCGATAAGATTGTCGGAGAAAATACGATCGAAGGGGATGCCGAGCGCTTTGACAGCCTTGAAACCTGCTCCGTAAAGGTGGTGGTTTACATTGAAAACCGCGGGGGCATCGTTCGGGTGGACACTTTGATTGCCGAGGCGCTTTATGTGAAAAGCGGTTCGACAGCACTGCGCCGCGCGTATTATCTGACATCCGGACTGACGCTTGCACAGGCGGACGAATCGGGAACGGAGGTAAGCGGCTCATGAAAACCAGCAAAAAGGGCTCGGTCATGCCGATCGTCGTTATCGGCCTTATGATGGTCAGCGTCATCGCGTTCATCTTTCTTTCCGCCGTGCTGTATGGGAATACGGCATACCAAACCTCGTACGACGAGCTGGACGAAAAGCTGATTTTGGATGAAATCGGGAATAAGTTTTTGAAAAGCGGAAGGGAATATGCGGATTTTATTGAGGAATATTCAAAGCATTCGGGCGAGAATGTCGGCGCGGTGCCTTACGACGATACGGATTACTCGCCGAAGAACTATAACGTCGTCGTGAGTTATGACAAAACGACGCTGATCGTCAAGGATAAAACCATGACACAGACGCTTCTGACGGTGATCGTCGGAGAAAATGAGGATGGGAGCCGCTTTATCAGGGCTTGGACCTACGGCGCGTACCGGGGAGATGTATGATGGAGACGGTTTATCTTGTTTTTACGTATGTTCTCACCGGACTGCTCGGTCTTTGCATCGGGAGCTTTCTCAACGTCGTCATATATCGGGTGCCGCTCGGTATGAGCGTCGTCTATCCGCCGTCACACTGCCCGAAATGTGATTATAAGCTCAAATGGTATGACAACATACCGGTGCTGTCGTATTGCCTGCTCGGCGGAAAATGCCGGAGCTGCGGGGAGCATATCTCGTTCCGTTATACGGTTGTGGAGCTTGCCAACATGCTTTTGTGGCTTGCCTCGGTCTCTCTGTTTTTCTCCTTTGACGCATACGGCATTATCAAAACGGTGTGTGCCATGGTATTGTCCTCTATCCTTATCTGTGTGTTTTTTATCGATCTTGAGCACAAGATCATCCCAGACCGGTTTTCGGTGATCCTTGCCGTGCTCGGTGTCGTTCTGACGGTTTCCGACGCGCTTCTCACGGACGGGAGATGGACGGACCACCTGATCGGGCTTGCGGTCGGCGGCGGCTTTTTCCTTCTGATTTATTATTTGGCGCTTTGGATTTATAAAAGAGAAGGACTCGGCTTCGGCGATGTGAAGCTGATGGCGGCCGCGGGACTTTATCTCGGCTGGATCGGAACCTTTATCGCCGTTTTGGTCGGCTCCGTGGCAGGCTCCGTCATCCTTTTGATCATCAAACACCGAAAGGGGTCGGAGCGCTTTACGGAATATCCGTTTGCACCGTTTCTTGCGTTCGGAATCCTTATAGCGGCGCTTTTCGGCGACGCGCTGACTTCTTGGTATCTCGGACTTCTGTCGTTTTAAAAATCCGCGCCGTTGCGGCGGGAAAGGAATGTCTTTTTTCAGATGCAAAAATTCAAATATACCGCGATCAATTTCGATAAGATGAAATTTACGGGGACCTTTTTTGCGGAAAATGAGGAGGCTCTGCGGGAGGAGCTTGCCAAGCAGCGGCTCTACCTTGTCAAGGCGAAAGCCATTTCCGACGCCCCGCCCAGCGCGTTTCTGACTGCAAGCGGCGGAATCTCCATCAAGGAGCTCACCATTTTCTGCCGCCAGTTCGCTATTATGATCAATGCGGGCGTTTCCGTTATCGACTGCCTTGAAGTGCTCAAAGAGCAGTCCTACACCTCATTTTTCAAAAAGGTGCTCGCGCGCGTATATGAGGATGTCAAATCCGGTCTGCTTCTTTCGGAGGCGATGGCGAAGCATAAGCGCGTATTTCCGGAGTATTTCCGCAGTATGACCTATGTCGGCGAGGTGGGCGGCGTGCTTGACAAGGTGATGGTGAGCGTCGCCGATTATTACGAGACCGACCACAAGATTCGTTCCAAGGTCAAAAGCGCCTTGGCTTATCCGATGGTTCTTCTTTGCCTGACGGTCGTCGTGCTGGCCGTGCTGACCATGTATGTCATTCCGACGTTTAAGACTTCGCTTGCCGTCATGGATGTCCCGATGCCGGGCATTACGCTCGCGATGTTCAACATCAGCGAATTTTTCCTTGCCAAATGGAAAGAGATTCTGATCGTGATTTTCGTCGTGGTGGCGTTCTTTGTTCTGCTCGGCAAAACAAAGCGCGGCCGGTATTTTTACGATACGCTGAAGGTCCGCATTCCGTTTATGAAGAAAATACAGGTGGCCACGGTCACTTCGCGTTTTGCCAGAGGCTTCGGGCTTCTCATCGAATCCGGTATGGATATCGTGGACGCGCTCGACGTTATGGCGAATCTTATGGGCAATAAAAACATCGAGCGCCGCTTCCGCATGGCAATCGAGGATGTCAAGCAGGGTGTGCGGCTCGCGCTGGCGCTGGATAAATACAAGATTTTTCCGCAGCTGCTGATCCAAATGATCGCGGTCGGCGAAAATACCGGCGCGATGGACGAGGTGCTCCTCAAATCCTGCGATCACTTCGATTCCGAGGTGCAGAATGCGCTGAACAGCGCGACGACGATGATCCAGCCGATTATCCTTGTCATCATGGGCGGCGCGATCGGCGTAGTGTTCATCTCCATTTACGCGCCGATTCTGTCCATCATGCAAACGCTTTGATTACGGAGGCAAAACTTGAATCTGAATCTTGAGATTTTACAATTTTTCGTTTATAAGAGAATTATCAAAAAGAAGGACGTCGACGGCATTCTCGCCGAGTGTGAGAGACTGAGCCTCGATGTGGACCAATATTTGATTGCAGGGGGATACTGCAACGACGTTGCGGCGACGGCCGCGCTCGGCGAGTATTACTGTATGCCCTATATCGAGATGGACATGCTGGAGGTCGACGATGCGCTCATCGATCAGGTGGAGCTTGATTTCCTGAAAAAGCATAAGATCGTTCCGGTGTCCATTGCGGACGACGGGACGATGATCGTCGCCGTGGGAAATCCGTCGGATTTTATTTCGATGTCGGCTGTGGCTTCTATTTATTCCGGGAAAATCAGCTATGTGCTGGTCCCGCCGACGCAGATCGATATTTTCGTCGATTCCATCGCGGCAGTGCGTTCTACGGCGAACGCGCTCGATAATTTGAAGCGGGAGCAGGACAGACAGCTGCAAAAAAAAGCGCAGGGCGGCGGCGTTCAGGCGCAGGTCGAGAGCGAGCAGGATGTGATCAACGCGCCGGCAGTCAAGCTTGTTGACTCCGTTATTCGGGAGGCCATTCCGTTCCGCGCGAGCGATATCCATATCGAGCCGTTTGAAAAAATCGTGCGTATTCGTTACCGTATCGACGGCGAGCTTTCCGACAGGGCGAATTTTCCGATCGAATCCTATCCCGCGATCTGCGCGCGTCTGAAAATCATTGCGGAAATGAATATCGCCGAGCGACGTATTCCGCAGGACGGACGTGTCAACATGGTGATCAACGGTGTGGAATACGATTTCCGTGTATCTTCCATCCCGACGGTGTGGGGCGAGAAATTCGTTATCCGAATCCTCGACAAATCCGCGTTCAACTTCTCGCGGGAGGAGCTTGGCTTCACGGCGGCGGGCGGCGCGCTTGTCGATAAGATTTTGGCGCATCCGCACGGCATCGTGCTTCTGACGGGACCGACGGGCTGCGGCAAATCGACGACACTCTATTCTTTCCTGCGCGAGCTGAACAAGCCGAACGTCAATATCACAACGGTCGAGGATCCTGTCGAATATACGCTGGAGGGCATCAACCAAATCCAAGTCAACGTCAAGGCGGATATGACCTTTGCCGCCGCGCTGCGTTCGATTCTCCGTCAAGACCCGGATATCGTCATGATCGGCGAGATCCGCGACGAGGAGACCGCGCAAATCGCCATTCGCGCGGCGATCACGGGACATTTGGTGTTTTCCACGCTTCACACGAACGACGCGCCGGGCGCCATGGTGCGTCTTGTCGATATGGGCGTGTCCGGCTATCTTGCGGCGGATGCGCTCGTGGGCGTGATTTCTCAGAGACTTGTCAAGAGGCTTTGCCCTGCCTGCAAAAAGAAGGGCAAGACGAACGCCCGGGAAATGGCGATGCTCGGGATCAAGGAACCGATCTCCATTTACCGTCCGCAGGGCTGCCAGTATTGCAACGGCACCGGCTATAAAGGACGTATCGCGGTGCATGAAATCATGTATATGAACGACGCGCTCCGCGAGGCGATTCTTGGAAATCCCAATGCGGAAGAGGTTCGCCGGATTGCGATTGAAAACGGCATGACGCCTCTTTTCTCCGCGTGCCGCGATTATGTATTCAAGGGGATTACCAGCTTGCAGGAGCTGATGTCGCTCTATATGGGATAAACATTCGGAGGTAGCTTATTTTGTCTTTGATCGATCAGATTTTGACGGCGGCCGCATCCTCGCGCGCCTCCGATATTCATATATCCTCCGCAGGACAGGCGATGATGCGGGTGCGGGGGAGGCTTGTTCCGGTCTCGGGCGATATTTTTTCCGCCGATGCGGTTTGGCGCATGGCGGAGGAGATGATGAACGAGGAGCAGCTGGAAACGCTGCGCGGCGTCGGCGAATGCGACTTTGCTTATGAGATCGAGGGAATCAGCCGCTACCGTGTCAACATTTATATGACGATGGGTGCGCCGGCGATCGCGCTGCGCGCCATTCCGACGGATATCCCGCCGCTGACCGCTCTGAGTATTCCGCAGACGGTCGTCGACCTGTATCAGAAAAAGCACGGGCTGATTCTGCTGACGGGACCGACGGGCTGCGGCAAATCGACGACGATCGCTTCCATTTTGAACGTCATCAATCAGACGAAAAATCTGCATATCATCACGCTTGAGGATCCGGTTGAATATATTCACAAGCACAAGGGCTGTATCATCCATCAGCGGGAGGTCGGCAGAGATACAAAAAATTATGCTGCGTCTCTCAGGGCAGCGCTGCGCGAGGATCCCGACGTCATCATGGTCGGGGAAATGCGCGATTTTGAGACGATCAGCATCGCCATCACGGCCGCGGAAACGGGACATTTGGTGTTTTCCACGCTGCATACGGTCGGCGTCGCAAGCGCCATCGACCGTATGGTGGACGTGTTTCCCGCGGCGCAGCAGTCACAGATTCGCTCTCAGCTCTCGAACACGATTGAGGCGATCATCAACCAGCAGCTTCTGCCGCGTGCCGACGGCTCGGGACTTGTGCCGGCCTTTGAGATCCTGCACAGCAATTATGCGATCCGCAATTTGATAAGAGAAGGTAAAACGCATCAGATCGCCTCTGCGATTCAGACCAATAAGGCTACCGGAATGGTGCTCATGGACGAATATATCGCGGACTTGTATGCCAAACGGCTGATTACCGCCGATACGGCCGTTGAATATGCGAGAGATCCCATCAACATCAAACGCAAGCTGGTATAAGGGCCCAAAAAGGCAAAGATACAGAGTGAAGTGATTGATAAAAAGAAGAAGGATTGATATAAAAAGAAAAACGGTACTGATTTCAGTACCGTTTTTTTGTTTATCAAAGTCCGCGCTTGATATAATGCGTATGCAGGATCTCGTGGGCGAGATGGCTGCCGGGCTTTTCGAGATACTCGTCATAGATCTTCTGCACGGCGAGATTCTCGTGCGATTTGCGGATCGGAAGATTTTTGTCGGCATTGTAGAGGATCGACGCTCTCTTTGCTTTGAGATCGACCGCTGCCTTGACCGCCGCGCTTTGTACAGGCTGTCCGCCGCCATTGACGCATCCGCCGGGGCACGCCATGATCTCGATGAAATCGACCTCGAGCTCGCCGGCTTTTACCTTGTTCAGAAGCTCGCGGGCGTTCTTTGTGCCGGAGGCTACCGCGACGCGCACCTCGGTGTCGCCGAGCTTATAGGTCGCCGTCTTGATAGGCGCCGTACCACGCACATCGTCGAAGTCGAGCTTTTCGAGCTTCGTACCGAGAATAACCTCTGCGGCCGTGCGAAGTGCCGCTTCCATAACGCCGCCGGTCGCGCCGAAGATCGCGCCCGCGCCGGATCCGATATCGAACGGCTCGTCGAATTTTTCATCGTCGAGCTCGCGGTAATTGATTCCCGCTTTTTCGATCATGCGGGCGAGCTCGCGCGTCGTGATCGCGTAATCGACGTCATAGATGCCGTCGCCCGCGGCGCTCTGTCCGGGACGGCGCACCTCAAATTTTTTCGCGGTGCAGGGAATGGCGGAAACAAACACGATGTCGGCAGGGTCGAGACCGCGCTTGCGCGCGTAATAGGTCTTATACATCGCGCCGAACATCTGCTGCGGAGATTTGCAGGTGGAAAGATTGTCGGTGAATTCCGGGAAGTAATGCTCGCAGAATTTGATCCAGCCGGGAGAGCAGGAGGTGATAAGCGGCAGATTTTCGCCGGTTTTCATTCTCTCGAGGAACTCGGTGGCCTCCTCCATGATGGTGAGGTCGGCGGTGAGGTTCATATCGTATACGCCGTCGAAGCCGAGACGCTTGATGGCGGCGACCATCTTGCCTTCCGTATCCGTGCCGGGCGCGAAGCCGAAGCATTCGCCGATGGTGGCGCGGATCGAGGGAGCGGTGCAGATGGCGACATGCTTGGTCGGATCGTTCAGCGCTTCCCAAACCTTGTCGGTGTCGTCCTTCTCATACAGCGCGCCGACGGGACAGGCGACGATACACTGTCCGCAGGAGACGCAGGAGGTCGCGGCGAGCGGCTGCTCGAACGCGGAGCCGATGTGCGTATCGAAGCCGCGGTTGAGCGCTTCGATGACGCCGATGCCTTGCATGTTCTTGCAGGCGGCGACACAGCGGCGGCAGAGAATGCACTTGTCGTTGTCGCGAACGAGGAAAGCGGTGCTTTCATCCTTCGGGTATTCGACATTTTTGCCGGCGAAACGGGCTTCGTCCGTTACGCCGAGATCGCGGCAGAGCTTTTGGAGCTCACAGCTTTGGCTGCGGATGCAGGAAAGACATTCTTTTTTATGGGTGGAAAGAACGAGCTCGAGATTGGTTTTTCTCGCTTCGCGTACTTTGGGCGTATTTGTGAAAATCTCCATCCCCTCGGTGACGCCGGTGACGCAGGCTGCCATCAGTCCGCGCGCGCCCTTGACCTCGACAAGGCAGAGCCGGCAGGCGCCGATCTCGTTGACGCCCTTGAGATAACAGAGCGTGGGAATGTCGATTTTTGCGATTCTTGCCGCATCGATAACGGTGCTGCCGGCCGGGACGGCGTAATCGCGGCCGTTGATTTGAATATTAACCATTTCCATATTTTGACGGCTCCTTTCTTATTCTTTGACGATCGCGCCGAATTTACAGGTGGAGATGCAGACGCCGCATTTGATACACTTTTCGGGGTCGATCGTATGCGGAGCTTTGATCGTTCCTGTGATGGCGCCGACCGGACATTTTCTCGCGCAGGCGGTACAGCCCTTGCACATGTCGGGCAGGATCTTATATTTCATGAGGCTCTTGCACACGTGAGCGGGACATGTCTTGTCCACAACGTGCGCAACGTATTCGTCGCGGAAATACCGGAGCGTGGAGAGGACCGGGTTCGGCGCGGTCTGACCGAGCGCGCACAGCGATGCGGACTTGATATAATCGCTGAGCTCCTCGAGCTTGTCGATATCCTCAAGCGTTCCGGTGCCGGAGGTGATTTTCTCAAGCGTTTCGAGCAGTCTCATCGTGCCGATACGGCAGGGCGCGCATTTTCCGCAGGATTCATCGACCGTAAATTCGAGGAAGAATTTCGCGATATCGACCATGCAGGTGTCCTCGTCCATGATGATAAGACCGCCGGAGCCCATCATCGAGCCGATGGCGATGAGGTTGTCATAGTCGATCGGTGTATCGATGAGCGACGCGGGGATACAGCCGCCGGAAGGACCGCCGGTCTGCGCCGCCTTGAATTTCTTTCCGTTCGGAACGCCGCCGCCGATTTCCTCGACGACCTCGCGAAGCGTCGTGCCCATCGGGATTTCGACAAGACCGGTGTTCGTGATCTTGCCGCCGAGCGCGAATACCTTTGTGCCTTTGGACTTTTCCGTACCCATCGACGCGAACCATTCCGCGCCGTTGAGAATGATTTGGCAGATATTGGCGAGCGTTTCCACGTTGTTGATGATCGTGGGCTTGCCGAAAAGTCCCTTGACTGCCGGGAATGGAGGACGGGGACGCGGCTCGCCGCGATGTCCTTCGATGGAGGTCAAAAGGGCGGTTTCCTCGCCGCAGACGAACGCGCCGGCGCCGAGGCGAAGCGTGATTTTGAAGTTGAAACCGGTGCCGAAGATGTTCTCGCCGAGAAGTCCCTCTTCTTCCGCCTGCTTGATGGCGATTTGAAGTCTATGCACGGCGATCGGATATTCCGCGCGGACATAGATATAACCCTCGTCGGCGCCGATCGCGTAGCCGGCGATCGCCATAGCCTCGAGCACGGCGTGCGGATCTCCTTCAAGCACGGAGCGGTCCATGAAAGCGCCCGGGTCGCCCTCGTCGGCGTTGCAGACGACATATTTTTTGCCGGCAGGCTGTGCTTCGGCGAACATCCATTTTCTTCCCGTCGGGAAGCCGGCACCGCCGCGGCCGCGAAGTCCCGAATCGAGCACGGTTTTGATGACGTCCGCAGGCGTCATGGTGGTGAGCACCTTTGCGAGCGCCTGATAACCGTCGACCGCTATGTATTCCTTGATGCATTCGGGATCGATGACGCCGCAGTTGCGAAGCGCGACGCGCTTCTGCTTGGCGTAGAAGGGCGTTTGGTCGAGCGCGAGAATGTCGTCGCCCTTGACCGTTTCATGATAGAGCAGGTGGCGGACAGGTCTGCCGCCAACAAGATGCTCTTTTACGATTTCCGGCATGTCCTCCGGCTTTACCTTGCTGTAAAAGGTGCCCTCGGGGTAGACGATCATAATCGGACCGAGCGCGCAGAGTCCGAAACATCCGGTTGTGACGACCTTGATTTCGTCTGCGATGCCGGCAGTTTTCAGCTCCGCAAGGAGAGCATCCTTGACCGCCATGGAGTTTGAGGAAGTACATCCCGTACCGCCGCAGATCAGCACATCCTTGCGGATGCCGTCGCCGGCGTCGACAAAGTGTCCATGACCGTGGCGCATTTCCACCTTAGGCGCATATGCCGCTTTGATGGCGTTCAGTTGTTCTATTGTAATCATTGCTTTTTTTCCTTTCTATGTATTTGATCGGATCAAAGATATTTGGCGATGATGCCTTCGACATCGGCGGGGGTGATCCTGCCGTAGACGTCTCCGTTCACCGTCATGACCGGAGCGAGTCCGCATGCGCCGATACAGCGCGTCGCCTCATAGGAGAATCTGCCGTCCGGCGAAATGTCGCCGGCTCCGATTCCGGTGATCTCCATACATTTTTCATGCAGCTTGCCGGAGCCCTTTACATAACATGCCGTTCCAAGACATACCGAGATGGCGACCTTTCCTTTCGGATTGAGCGCGAACTGCGAATAAAAGGATACCGCGCCGTAAACCTCGGACAGGGAAAGTCCGAGTCCTTCGGCGATCTTTTTCTGCACCTCGATGGGGAGATATCCGTAGATATCCTGTGCGCCCTGAAGGACAGGCATGAGATTGCCTTCGACATTTTTGTATTCGGCGATCAAAGAGGCGAGCTTTTCCTCTTGCTCTCTTGTCCCGTCGAATACGACCGTCGTAAGTTTCTTTTTCATGGTAGAGAACTTCCTCCTTAGAATCTGTGATTTCCGATGCGGTTTTTCTGATTTTTACCGAATATTCCGCACCGTAGATTTTGACCAAATTATATTATACACTACCGCATTCAAAAATGCTATACTTTTCGATAAAAAAATATCGAAAAAACGAAAAAATAACCTAAAAATTTTAACCTTTGCGGGCAAAATATGTGAGAATTGACATATGAATTTTGAAACCCATTCCATATTATGAATATCATGGCGGAAGCGGAAAAAACTCCGCACAAAGCCCGCAGAAAACGCGGGCCTTGTGCGGAGGAAAAACGCCGTATCGATTTTTGCTTCTGTGCCTGTTCTCGACTCTTCTTTTACTTCGCGCCGGGATTCACTGTGGCTTCCGCCAAGCATAGGGTAAGGCTGAACGGCTTGACGCTCTTATTTTTTCACAAGATGGAAGGCGAAGCCGCCGATCTCTTCTTTCAGATAAACGATTTTGAGGTTTCCTTTTTCATCATAGGCCGCCGTGGATTCGTTGAACTCCACGCCGAGACGCTCGAGATAGGCTCTTGCGCGGTCGGGAAAGTTGCAGCCGATGGCGATATGTCCGTTTTTGCCGAGGTAGGGCGTTTCCATGACCTCGAATTTTGTGCCGGCGAAAATCGCTTTGGAGCGCACGTCGGGGGTGAGGAGGAAGAGCCGGCAGAGCGTTTCCGCGGTTTTCTTCATTTCTTCGGCATTTTGACTGTTGATGCCGACGTGGACGATTTCAAAGCCGTGCATGATCGCGACCGCTTCTCGCGTAAGACGCTCGATCTCCGCAAAATTGCCCTCTTTGATGAGGGCGTCCTTTACCATGAAGCTTCCGCCGCAGGCGAGGATCTTCGGGAATTTGAGATAGGAGAGGATGTTTTCCTCGTTGATGCCGCCGGTCGGCATGAATTTCAGGTTTCCATAGGGCGCCGATACCGCCTTGATGACGGAAAGTCCGCCCGCCGCTTCGGCGGGGAAGAACTTGACGACGTCGAGTCCCAGCTCCATTGCCTGCTCCATTTCGCCGCAGGTCGAGCAGCCGGGGCAGACCGGAATCCCTTTTTCGATGCAGTATTTCACGATTTTCGGATTGAAGCCGGGGGAAACGATGAATTTTGCGCCGGCATCCGCGGCGCGGTCCACCTGTTCGGTTGTGAGCACGGTTCCGGCGCCGACGAGCATATCGGGCATCGCCTCCGTGACGGCGCGGATGGCGTCCGCAGCCGCCGCGGTGCGGAATGTGACCTCCGCCGCCGGCAGTCCGCCGCGCGAAAGCGCTTCGGCCAGCGGCACCGCTTTGGACGCATCCTCGATTTTGATGACGGGGATAATGCCGATCTCGCCGATTTTCTTTAAGGTATCGTTCATGCAAAAACCTCCTAATAACGCCGTTCCGGCGCAGTTATATTTATGTATAAAACAAATTATAAATTTGTATTATTACCTGATTCAAGGAATATTGGACCTTTTCCGTCCTCCGTCATAGATGATTTTTTCAAATGATTTATATGCCGAGGAGTAGGATATCCGTCATGGCGATTCCTTCGAACTATTCGGGTGAAAGCTGGAAAGATTCTTTGGTAGAAAAGACGCAAAGTATGCTGCACCGAAAAAATATCTCGCCGTAATTATACAATATTCTGTTGCATTTGTAAAGCATTTGGTATATAATTTATTTTGAAATATCGGAAAGCTTCGTGCCGTAGGATATGGCACGCGGGCTTTTCGGAAAAATGTTGAAATATTATGCTTGAAGAAAGGAAACCATAAAAATGAAGCCTTTTATGGACGAGGATTTTTTGCTGGACAGCGATATGGCGAGGGTTCTTTATCACAACTATGCGGCGGAAATGCCGATCGTCGACTATCACTGCCACGTGAGTCCGAAAGAGATCGCGGAAGATCGGAAATATGAGAATATCACTGAGATTTGGCTCGGAGGCGATCATTATAAATGGCGCGCCATGCGCTGCTTCGGACTTCCTGAGCGCGTAATCACGGGAGACGCCTCCGATTATGAAAAATTCGAGGCGTTTGCGTCGGTGCTTCCGTCGCTCATCGGCAATCCGCTTTATCATTGGTCGCACTTGGAGCTGAAACGGTACTTCGGCTATGACGGGATCCTCTCGCCGGACACCTGTGAGCAGGTTTGGAATCTTGCGAATGAAAAGCTTTCTTCGGACGATATGAGCGTGCGGGAGATCATCAAAAAATCGAATGTGAAGCTGCTCTGCACGACGGACGATCCTGCGGATTCGCTCGAATATCACATCGCGCTTTCGCAGGACAAAACCTTTGATGTGAAGGTGCTGCCCGCGTTCCGCCCAGACAGAGCGATGAACGTGGAGAAGCCGGATTTCGCGGACTATATCGCGAAGCTTTCCGAGGCGAGCGGGGTGGAAATTACCGATATCGTCTCCCTTTGCGACGCGCTGGAGCGCAGGATCGAATTCTTTGATGCGCTCGGCTGCCGCACCGCAGACCACGGTTTCGACGATTATGTAGCGTTTGACGAAACCAAATCCGCCGCTCAGTCGATTTCGATCGCGGATGTCACGCTCAAGCGCGCGCTCGCCGGCGAGAAGATCGATTCCGAGATGGCGAAGATATATAAAGGCGCGCTGATCCGCTTCTTTGGCCGCGAATACGTAAAGCACGGATGGGTGATGCAGCTTCATTTCGGTGCGATGCGTTCGCCGAACACGGTGATGAAAAATCTTCTCGGGCCCGATACGGGTTACGATGCCATCCACGGGACAAACTGTATCTATGCGCTGGCGAGGATGCTCGATACGTTGAATTCGGAAAATGCGCTCCCGCGCACGATTTTGTATTCGCTGAATCCGACCGACAACGCGGCGCTGGCGGTGCTTGCCGGCAGCTTCCAATATACGAGCGACGAGGCGGAGGGGCTTCTCAATATGCCGAAAATGCAGCACGGCAGCGCGTGGTGGTTTAACGATCATATCCGCGGTATGCGCGAGCAGCTGGAAAATCTTGCGAGCCTTTCCGCGCTCGGAAAATTTGTCGGAATGCTGACGGATTCCCGCAGCTTTCTCTCCTATACGCGCCATGAATATTTCCGCCGCGTGCTTTGCTCCGTGATCGGCGGATATGTGGAGCGCGGGGAATATCCGCTTGATATCGATACGTTGGCGCAAATGGTCTGCGATATCTGCTACAACAATACGAAGGACTTCTTCGGCTTTAATCTGATTTGATTTTATGTGCATGTATAAAATGATTTATACAAAAGGATAAAACTAAAAAACGGGATCCGGACAAGCATTTTAGCGTTCGATTCCCGAGAAATACGATAGCCGTCCGGCGTGACGGCAGTTAGGAGAATGAAACATGATGGATGAAGAAAAGGAGATCCAGGGAGGGGAATGCACGCACGACTGCTCGACGTGCGGTGCGGCGTGTCCTTCCAAGCAGGGATCGATGTTTGAGGCGATCAATCCGATGAGCATGGTCGGAAAGGTGATCGGTGTCGTCAGCGGCAAGGGCGGAGTCGGCAAGTCGATGGTGACGGAGCTTGCCGCGGTCGAGCTTCGGCGCAGAGGACTGAAGGTGGGAATCATGGATGCCGACGTGACAGGCCCTTCCATTCCGAAGGCGTTCGGACTTTCCGGCATCTGCGAGGCGGCGCCGCTCGGAGGCATCCTGCCGAAGGAGACAAAGACCGGCATCAAGGTCATGAGCGTCAATCTTCTGCTGGAGGATATCACCTCGCCTGTCGTGTGGCGCGGACCCGTCATTGCGGGAACGGTCAAGCAGTTTTGGACGGATGTCATTTGGGGCGATCTCGACTGCATGCTCATCGACTGCCCGCCCGGAACGGGCGACGTACCGCTCACGATTTTCCAGTCGATTCCGCTTGACGGCATCATCGTGGTGACAAGCCCTCAGGATCTCGTTTCGATGATCGTTGCCAAGGCCGTGAATATGGCGAAGCTGATGAACATTCCGATCGTCGGCATCGTCGAGAACATGAGCTATGTCAAGTGCCCCGACTGCGGGCGTGATCTGAAAGTGTTCGGCGAAAGCAAAATCGATGCCGTAGCAAAGGAGTTTGAGATTCCTGTTCTTGCGAAGCTGCCGCTTGATCCTGCGCTTGCCGCGATGTGCGACGCCGGAACGATCGAGCTATGCGAAAACGGGACAGCTTCCTCTATTGCGGATGCGATCGAGGCGCAGCCGCAGCGAATCCTATAATGGAAAGAAAAAAGAGAATCCTGTTCGTATGTTCCGCCAATACCTGCCGCAGTCCGGCCGCGGAAGCGATTCTCCGCGAATACGGCGGCGACCGCTATGACGCCGCCTCGGCCGGACTCTTCGCCCATGACGGCGAGCCGATGATGGCCTCCTGTGCCGCCGTTCTTTCCGCGCTGTTCGGGAGGGAGGTGTCGCCTGTGTCTCATCGCTCGGCGAGACTGACGGAGGAAATGCTCCGAAGTAGCGACATGACCGTTGCGGTTTCGGAGGGCTATGCCGCGCTTCTGCGCGCCTATTTCCCGGAATATTCGGAGAAAATCACGGCGCTGCCGGAGGGGATTTCCGATATTTCCCGTCTTGCCGGCGAAGAGCTGATGGACGGCATACGACGCATACGGGACGGGATATCCGCTATGTTTTTGGAGAATAAGGATGAAGATTGAAACGGCTCCTCTGACAGAGGGCGAGGCGGGCGCCGCGGCGGCTTTGGAAGCCCAGTGTTTTTCCGCGCCGTGGAGCCGTGAAATGATCGAGGCTGCCGTCGTGCAGAGCGGCGCGGTGTGCCTCAGCGCCGCCGTGGACGGTATATTTGCCGGACATGTCACGATGTTTTGCGTGCTCGACGAGGGACAGATCTGCAATCTCGCGGTGGCTCCCGTGTTTCGCCGCATGGGGGTGGGAAGCGCGCTTCTTGACGCGCTGAAAACGGAGGCGGCGCGCCGCGGGCTTTCTGTTCTGATGCTGGAGGTGCGCGCCTCCAACACAGCGGCGCAGACGCTGTATGAAAAAAATGGATTTGAACGGGTCGGTGTGCGCCGCGGTTTTTATGCGGCTCCGCGTGAGGATGCGTTTCTCTATAATTGGTATTTGAAATAATCCTTGTTTTCTGATAAAATGGTTTATCGAGGAAGAGAAGTTCCGGCTTCTCTTCCGATTTTGAATTTATGCTTGCCGCTTGAAGGATTCCATGCGGCAGATAGGATGCTTATGCGTATTCTTGCTTTTGAAAGCTCATGCGATGAGACGGCCGCCGCCGTCGTGGAATATAAGGACGGGCGGTTTGCGGTTCGCTCCAATATCGTTGCGTCTCAGATTGCCGTCCACGCGAGGTTTGGCGGCGTTGTGCCGGAAATCGCGAGCCGCGCCCATTGCGAGGCCGTTTCCGGCATCGCTTATGAGGCGCTGGCAAAGGCCGGACTTACGGCGGCGGAAATCGACGCTGTGGCGGTCACGAACAATCCGGGACTGATCGGCGCGCTGCTTGTCGGCGTGAATTTTGCGAAATCTCTCGCTTTTTCTTGGAATAAGCCGCTTATCGCGGTCAATCATATTAAGGGACATATTGCGGCGAACTATCTTTGCCATGAGACGCTTACGCCTCCGTTTCTCGCCTTTGTCGCCTCCGGCGGACATACGTCGATGCTTCGGGTGAATGATTACCGCGAGTATGCCGTGCTCGGCGGTACGCGCGACGACGCGATGGGGGAAAGCTTTGACAAGGTGGCGCGCGTCATGGGGATGCCGTATCCCGGAGGCGCTGCGCTCGATAAGCTTGCTTATGAGGGAAAAGATCCGATTTCCTTTCCGTCCGCGGCGATCCATGACGGCACCTTGGATCTGTCGTTCTCTGGCATCAAGACGGCGGTTTTGAATTTTATCAATCAGGAGACACAGAAGGGAAATGAGCTGCCGCGCGCCGATATTGCGGCGGGCTTTGTGAATGCCGCCGTTTCCAGCGTGACGGCAAAGCTCGGTATGGCGTTTGACCGGAATCCCGATCTGCATACGCTTGTCCTTGCGGGCGGCGTTGCGGCCAATTCTCACCTGCGCACGGCGCTGGGCGCGTTTTCCGCCGCTCGGAATATTTCCTTGTATATGCCGGAGCTTCGCTACTGCGGCGATAACGCCGCGATGATCGGGGCTGCCGCGTGTTTTGAATTTGAAGCGGAAAATTTTTCCGACGAGTCGCTGAACGCATATGCGTATTCGGTGTGAAAATCCGATAAAAAATTCATAGAATTTTGAGCTTGAATTTTGGTCATTTTTTTGGATGAAAATGCCGTTTTTTTCATTAACATTCGTATAAAATGAAATTTTAGGTTTTCCACAATCGGTGGAAAGAAAAAATTGAGATACACCTGTATAAAAGTGAAAAAACCTTTAAAACAGGGCTGTTTTTATAAATTTTGGTGGAAAACTCTGTGGGAAATGTGGATAAGACGCCCGTCGTTTTCCACAAAAAATCCTGTGGAAAACGGCTTAAAAACACTTTATTTACCCGATTGGTAAGAAAAATTTACTTTGCATCAAAAATTCATTTTTTACTAATAAAACGCTAATGATTGACTGCGGCAGAGAGGACGATGAATCATGAAAATTGAATTTTTATATGACCGTTCGGCGGTCAGTCTGCCCGGCCGCGCGCTCGCCGCTGCTGACCGTGCGTCTGCGGAGGAGCTGCGTGTGCTGCTTGCCCTCGCTGTCGAAAAAAATGATATCGGCCGCTTGTCCGAGCTCTCTGGCGTCTGCGCGGACAGGATCCCGGCGGCGCTTCGCTTTTGGTCGGAGGCCGGGGTGATTGCGGCGGAGGACCTGGAACCGGAGCGCGCGGTGCGAATGCCAGCCGGCCGTCCTGCGTATTCGGGAGAGGAAATGGAGCGCATCTGTGCTGAAAGCGACGTAAAGGAGCTCATCGACGTCTGCTCCGCCATTCTCGGCAAAACCTTTACGCCGACGGAGACCGAGTCGATTCTGTATCTCCATGACGGCCTGCGGCTGGATTTCGAGTATATCGTGAAGCTTTGCAAGCATTGCTACGATATCGGAAAGCCGGCGCTTCGGTATATCGAAAAGGTGGGGATTTCGCTTTACGACAGCGGCGCCGTAACGGTCGGAGCGCTTGACGCTTACATAGAGAAGGAAGAACGCAAAAACGATATGGAGTACCGGATCCGCAGCCTTTTCGGCCTCGGCGAGCGTGCGCTGACGCCGAAGGAGCGCGAATATCTCACGGTTTGGACGATCGACTGGAATCTTCCGTTTGAGCTCATCGAGCTTGCCTATAACGAGATGATGGCGGCGATTCCGCAGCCGAAGTTCTCTTATGAAAACGGGATCTTAAAGAAATGGGTGGAGGCCGGCTGCCGTACGAAAGAGGATGTCGCGGATTTTGCGGAAAAGCATAAGAAATCCGGAAAAGCGGGCGATAAAAAGAAAAAGGAGATCGGCTTCGATCTTGACGAATTTTTTGACGCGGCGACACGCCGCGGTGAAGCGGCGGAGAAAAGCGAGTGAGGCGCGCTCAAATCTGAAAAGAACAGGTGGTTTTTGGCATGGCATATAATCCGGAAAATTACAAGAGAATCGCGGCGCAGTATAAGGATAAAAATCTCCGCGCGAAGGAGGCGGCTGAGGCACGGCGTGCCGAGCTTCATGAAAAGCTTCCGCAGGTGGCGGAGATCGACCGCGCGCTTTCCGCGACGGGACTGCGCATCATGCGGGAAGCTCTAAACGGCAGGGAAGGACTTGACGCGCGCATCCGGAAGCTGGAGGAGGGCAACAACCTTTTGCTCGAAGCGCGGCGGGAGATTCTGCGTGCGAACGGCTATCCGGAGGATTACAGCTCGGTCAAATACGAATGCGAAGAGTGTCAGGACGTCGGCTTTGTGAACGGAAAGATGTGCAAATGTATGCGCCGTGCGCTCACGCTCGCGGGCTATGAAAGCTCCGGCGTTCTGAAGCTGATCGGCAAGCAGAATTTTGATACGTTTGATTTGACATATTACGAGGGCGCGGAAAGGGCGAATATGGAACGGATTTTAGACCGTGCCAAGCGGTATGCCGCGGGCTTCGACGGAAAGCATATGCGCAATCTGCTTTTTATCGGTACGACGGGACTTGGCAAAACGCATCTTTCCAGCGCCATCGCCAAAGAGGTGGTGGAGGGCGGCTTCGACGTCGTATACGAGAGCGCGCAGAGGATTTTTTCCGATTTTGAAGCGGAGAAATTCGGCCGTGCCGCGGCGGGTGAAAACCGGACGGAACGCTATCTTTCCTGCGATCTTCTCATCATCGACGATCTCGGCACGGAGATGCAGAGCCAGTTTACGGTTTCCTGCCTCTACCATTTGGTCAATACGCGGCTGATTTCGGAGAAGAGCATGATCATTTCCACCAATATCCGCAAGGAGGAGCTTCTCGCAAAATACACAGACCGTATCACTTCGCGGCTCTTTGGGGAATTTGAGATCTGCGTCTTTGCGGGAAAGGATATCCGCAGTCAAAAGCTGATGCGCGGGTGAGGGGAAGGCTTTGGCTGCGAATTTAAAAGTCCAAAGATGGAATGGATGTCGGCAAAAATCGGAGGGAAAATGAATACACCCGCGCTTGAAACCGAACGCTTGATATTGAGAAGGTTTTCTGAAAATGACTTGGAAGCCATATACCGAATTTTTGGTGACGAAGAGGTCAACCGGTTTCTGCCGTGGTTTCCTTTAAAAAGCGTTGAGGAGGCAAGGCTGTTTTTCGAGGAAAGGTATGCGTCAAAATATGCACTGCCGCAGGCTTATGCCTATGCTGTCTGTCTGAAAAAGGATGACATTCCCATCGGTTACGTGAATGTCGATATGGCGGAGCATCACGATCTTGGCTACGGACTGCGAAAAGAATTTTGGAATCAGGGCATCATGACGGAGGCTGGGAAAGCGGTCGCCGCACAGGTGAAAAAGGACGGACTGCTATATATCACCGCGACTCATGACCGAGGCAATCCCCGAAGCGCGGGTGTGATGAAAAACATCGGAATGAAATATCGATATTCATATGAGGAGCAATGGCAGCCCAAGGATATCTTGGTCACTTTCCGTATGTATCAGCTGAATTTTGACGGACGGAACGACAGGGTTTATCAAAAATACTGGGATCGCTCTCATGTCCGTTTTATAGAAGCGGATATATGATTCTCATTTGTCACGCAATCGCAAAAATGCTGTCGAGGGCGGTTTTCATTTTCAACGGCACCTTTTGTCGGACAGCCAAAAAGCGCAAGCGGTTTATCCGCTTGCGCTTTTGATATGATTGTGGATTTTCATATAAAGAATCGATTTCCCTGATTTGATGCGGTTTTTCATGCGCGCCGAAAGCAAGAACGGTTTTTCTATGCGATAGCTTCAAGAGGTTGTTTTTGCTTTGTGGCAAAGGGAAAAAGACGGACAAGGCACAGATATTTTTATGCCTGCTTTTTGCCGCTGCTCCGGTTCGGCGTTTTGGATAATACTGTTTTGTGAATGCTCCCGAATTGTCTTTTTGGGAGGTTATGTCCAGTATTTCCGGTCGAGCGAGCGGAACTGGATGGCTTCCGCGATATGCGGCGCGAGGATATCCTCGCTTCCCGCGAGATCGGCGATCGTGCGGGCGACGCGCAGGATCCTGTCGTATCCGCGGGCGGAAAGTCCGAGCTTGTCGAACGCCTTTTTGAGAAGCGCCGCCGCCGCGGGATCGGTTTTGCAGTATTTTCGGATTTGCGCGGACGTAAGCGCCGCATTGCAGTAGAGCTTTTTTTCATTTTCATAGCGGCGGTGTGCGAGAAGACGCGCTTCATTGACGCGCGCTCGGATGACGGCGGAGCTTTCTCCCCGCTCCGGTTCCTCGCCGGCGATCTCTCCGTAGGAAAGGGAGGGCATTTCCACCTGGATGTCGATCCGGTCGAGCAGAGGTCCGCTGATTCTTGAAAGATATCGGCGGATATCGTTCTGCGAGCAGGTGCAGGCTCTGGTCGGATGCCCGAAGTAGCCGCATTTACATGGATTCATCGCACAGACGAGCATGAAGCTTGCCGGAAACGTCACCTTTCCGCTGACGCGGGTGATCGTGACCCTGCCGTCCTCGAGCGGCTGGCGCAGTGCCTCCGTCGCCTGCGTCGAGAATTCCGGAAGCTCGTCAAGAAACAGCACGCCGTTATGCGCGAGGGAAATCTCACCCGGCGCCGGTACTTTTCCGCCGCCCGCCAGTCCTGCCGCCGACATGGTATGATGCGGCGAACGGAAGGGGCGCTCTGTCATGAGGGCGGTTCCCGCGGGGAGCGTTCCTGCGGCCGAGTGAATTTTTGTGACCTCAACTGATTCATCCAGCGTCATTTCGGGCAAAATAGTAGGGATGCGTTTGGCCAGCATGCTTTTTCCGGTGCCGGGCGGTCCGATGAGCAGAACGTTGTGTCCGCCTGCCGCGGCGATCTCAAGCGCACGCTTAGCGCGCCCCTGACCTTTTACGTCGGAAAAATCCAGTCCGGCATATATTTTCTCTTTTTCAAATATACTTTTATCGAATACGGCGGGCTCCAGCGTATGCTTGCCTTTGATATGCGCGACAAGCTCGCGCACGCTGCGCACGGGAAACACGCGCATATCTCCCGCGATGGCGGCCTCCGCCGCGTTTTCGGCGGAGATATAGATCTCCGATTTGCCGCTTTCCTTCGCCGCCATGCACATGGAAAGCGCGCCCTTGACGCCGCGCAGCTCGCCGGATAGCGACAATTCGCCGATAAAGCATTTATCGTCGAGCGAGAGCTCGGAAGGAATGGCGCCCGAACACTTCATGATCGCGACAAGGATGGCGAGATCGTATGATGAGCCCTCCTTTTTCTTATCGGCAGGCGCGAGATTGACGGTGATTTCGGCGTCCGGAAAGAAAAAGCCGCTGTTGATGACGGCTGCCTTGATTCTTTCCTTGGACTCCTTGATGGCGGCGTCCGGCAGGCCGACGATATTGAAGGCGGGCAGTCGGTCGTTCGCATTGCATTCCACCGTGACGGAATAGCCCTCGATCCCGAAAATCCCCGCGCCGAAAACCTTTGACAGCATTTGGTTTTCCCCCTCTGTGTAGATTCGCATTCATATTCTTATTATAAAATGAAATACAGAAAAATGCAATTATAATTTCTGAATCTGCTTGAAATTTACTCAAAAAATGTTATAAAACGCGCGTGCTTGCATGCGCGATATCTATCCTCAAAAATTTGGTCTACGGAGGAATCACGGTTCATGCAAAACAAATTTACGGCAACGGCAAAGAATACCCTGAAGCAGGCGGCGGGAGAAGCGGGAAAGCTGGGGCATACCTATATCGGAACGGAGCATCTTTTGCTCGCCATGCTTGGGGACAGAGACAGCGTCGCCGGCAGTATTCTTTCGTCGAGAGGAATTTTCTATGCGCCGACTCACGAGCTGATCGAGGAGCTGTCGGGCGTCGGGGAAAAGAGCGTGGTGGATGCCGGCGATATGACGCCGGGCCTGCGCCGCGTGATCGAGGCTTCCTCGTCGGTCGCCGCGAAATACGGACACACGCTGATCGGAACGGAGGATCTTTTGCTTTCCTTGGTGTCGGAGCGGGAATCCGTCGCGGTGAAGCTGATCGTCGCGCAGAATGTGAGCCTCGGCGAGCTGCAAAACGACATCATCGCCTTTTTCGGCGATATGGGCGCCGAGGTGGACACGCCGCAGGGCAAGCCGATGAAGAGCGGGGGAACCAGCGGAGGCACGGCCTCCGCCGTAGGGCAGTATGGGAGAGATCTCACGACGCTTGCCATATGCGGTATGCTTGATCCGATCATCGGCAGGGAAACGGAGACGGAGCGTGTGATCCAAATTTTGTCGAGACGGACAAAAAACAATCCGTGTCTGATCGGCGAGCCGGGCGTCGGCAAGACGGCCGTCGTCGAGGGGCTGGCATCGCGGATCGCGGCAGGCGCCGTACCCGACAATCTCGCCGATAAGGTCGTCATCACGCTTGATATCGGCGCGATGATCGCCGGCGCGAAATACCGCGGCGAGTTCGAGGATCGGCTCAAAAAGGTCATGGACGAGGTGATGAAAAACAAGAATATCATTCTGTTCATCGATGAAATCCACACGATTGTCGGCGCCGGCGCCGCGGAGGGAGCTGTGGATGCGGCGAATATCTTGAAGCCGGTGCTTGCCCGAGGAGAGATACAGGTGATCGGCGCGACGACGATTGCGGAGTACCGCAGGCATATTGAAAAGGATGCCGCGCTGGAACGGCGCTTCCAGTCCGTCCTCGTTTCGGAGCCGGACGAGGAACAGACGCTTGCTATCTTAAAGGGGCTCCGTCTGAAATATGAGAATCATCACCATATCACCATCACAGACGAGGCGCTTTCCGCGGCGGTATCGCTTTCCGCACGATATATCCCAGACCGCTTTCTTCCGGATAAGGCGATCGATCTTGTGGACGAAGCGGCGTCCAAAAAGCGGATCGAAAGCTATGGAAGCACGCCTCATCTGATGGAATACGAAAACGAGATCAAAGCGCTGCTTGAGAAAAAGGAAAATGCGATTCACGAGCAGAAATTCGAGCTTGCCGCCGAGCTTCGGGACAGAGCGGCGACGCTGGAAAAGAAGTATCGGGCTGAAAAGGAAACGATTCGCCGCGAAAGAGAGCGGCACAGAGAAAAAATCGGCGCCGGCGATATTGCCGATGTCGTCACTGCATGGACGGGGATCCCGGTGAGGAAGCTGGCCTCCACCGAGGGGGAGCGGCTGCTCCATTTGGAAAAGCTCCTGCGGGAACGCATCATCGGGCAGGACGATGCCACCTCGGCCGTCGCACGGGCGATCCGCCGCGGAAGAGTGGGGCTTGGAAATCCGGCGCGCCCGATCTGCTCGCTGCTCTTTATGGGGCCGACGGGCGTGGGAAAGACGGAGCTTGCCAAAGCGGTCGCCGATGTCGTTTTCGGTTCCGCAGGCGAGCTTATCCGGCTGGATATGAGCGAATATATGGAAAAGCACAGCGTTTCCAAAATGATCGGCTCTCCGCCCGGATATGTCGGATACGACGAGGGCGGGGGGCTCACGGAGAAGATCAGGCGCCGTCCGTATTCCGTCGTTCTCTTTGACGAGATCGAAAAAGCGCATCCCGATATTTTTAATTTGCTTCTGCAAATTCTCGACGACGGCATCCTGACGGATTCGACGGGAAGAACGGCGAGCTTCAAAAACGCCATCATCATTATGACGACGAATATCGGCTCACCCGTCGCCGGCGGCGGAGGCTCGCTCGGCTTTGCCTCCGTTGCCGACGAGAATATGGAAAAGAAGATATCCGAGCGTGCCGAACGGATGAAGCGCCTGCGCGAAAGCTTCCGGCCGGAGCTTATCAATCGGATCGATGAGATCATCGTATTCGACAAACTTTCCCATGACGACATCGTAGCCATTGCCCGGATGATGATACGGGAGGTGGAAGGACGCATCACCGCACTCGGCATCACCGCACAGTTCGATCCGTCCGTCGCGGAGATGCTGGCGTCCTGCGAATCGGTAAAAACGTATGGAGCACGTCCGCTGCGCCGCGAGATTTCCTCTAAAATCGAGGATGCGTTTTCTCTTTGGATGCTGGACGGTAAGATCCGCGAGGGCGACCATGTGTTTCTCTTCGCCGTGGACGGCAAAATCGAATATCTCAAGCTCGAAACGGAAAAAAGCGAGGCATAGCCTCGCTTTTTGTGCGGTTGCGCTTTGCATGTGAAAATAGGATCGCTTTTATGCTCCCCAAATGATAAATTACACCCATTTTACACCCAAAAACAAGAGAAATCAGGAGAAAACAAGAGAATATAGAGGAAGCAAAAAACAAGAAAAAACATAGCGCTGGTCTGAAAAATCAGAACAGCGCTATGTTTTTTGATTTTGTTATGTTTGGTGCCGGTGGCGGGGGTCGAACCCGCACGGTATCGCTACCACTGGATTTTGAGTTTTAAACGATACTCCGTACACCGCCGAATTGACCGCCTTTCAGGGGATTAGAACCGAACCCCCAAAGCCAGTATTTTCAAGGGTTGTGAGACTGTTTTCTGCAAAAAGCCTTGATTTATAAGGGCGCATGGGATTTTTCCATTTTGGCTCTCGATTTTGCAAAACGGAGGGATATTGGAGGGACATCCCTCCGCAACAGATTACAAATCCAACACATCAAACATAACATGGGGCTCGACCCCAAATGCGTGATACCTCTGCCATTGACAATTTACTATCGTATAAATATAAGGAGGATATCATGCCAGAAAGATTTGAATACGAAATAAAATTTAGCAACTATCCCGATGTAGTAACGACAAAGGAACTCATGCTTATGCTGGATGGTATTTGTGAACATACTGCTTTATCTTTGCTTCAAAAAGGTAAAATAAAGCACTTTCGCATTGGAAACCGATACCGTATTCCCAAGACATATGTTATTGACTTTATGATGAGCGATGAATATACAACTTTCAGGAGAAAAATAGACTGCGCCCACATTAAAAAAATCCAAGATAAAGAAGAACGAGGAAAACAAAAAATACTGTTTCTTTGCGAGACACCACGGACAAGAAAAGATTTGATGTATCTCTTGGATGTGAAAAGCAAGAAAACTTTTTTTCGGGTTTACTTGAACCCTTTGTTGGAATCGGGAGAACTTCAGATGACTAATCCTGAGCAACCAAGTATATCAACGCAGCGATACATACGAACTTCCCGAATAAGAAAGTAGGACACATAATCCACTTGAATTTTGCCGCTTATTCTACATAAGAGTAAGCGGCTTTTCATGTCCGAATATAGACGTCCATTTCACAACCTAAGTGACTAAGTTTTTAACCCGATAAATCAAGAACTTATCTATAAAGAAAACTAAGTCGGATTGCTGTTATCAACCCCAATAAGCATAAAAAAACACGCTCGCACATAGTAGGTGCCACATTGAAATTGAATGGAAAGAACTTATTGTACAATAAATCCTAGTTCCTCAAATTTGCTTTTTTGTAGTTCAAAGTCACCCTTGATTTTTGATTTATTCAGTAATATGGTTAGATTTTTTCTTGCTCTGGAGCAACCTACATAAAACAACTTATATGCACTAAGTACGCCATATACAGTGCTTTCTTTCATGCATTCTTTAGCCTTAGTAACGCCAGGCTTAGACAGGAATTGCTCATATTTTTCTTTGCACAAGAATTCAAAATACGGATTTTCAGCAAATCGCTCCATTATCGCGCTTATCTTTTTTTGAATTATATCTTCATATTGAGTGTAAGAATCTTTGGTTAGATCGTTTATTTTCATGTTAATAGCGATTTGCAAATCAGACAATTCATTAATATAAGCATAATAAAATTGATTAAATGATTTTAATGAAACCGATAAATGCCCCCACATTTCAAAAAAGCGATACATATGAACTATAGGATTACTACGGCTATCCTCTGCAACAAATATTACGCTGTCATGACTTTCTCCTTTAACACCATGCTGTGTTGATACCTTTGGATCATTTAAATACTCAATAACTCGTAACAATTCAATGGCTGGGACATCGAATACCGGTCGGTTTTCGTCATCGGCTTGAACACCTTCTATGTATGAGTTATTAACCATAGATGTATCAATAAGTGCAGTGAGTAGATCGCCTATAGTTTTGGTTTCGTCTTCAAAGACAGAAAAAATCACTTTCAGATTATTGAATAGTATCTGTTTATCTCTGTGTTCCTTGATATACCAACTATCTTGGCAAAAGAGCGTTTTGTTAGCCCTCAATGTTTGAACTATGAGTCCATATTTCTGAAATTGATAACAACGAAATAGATCAACTATACAATACAGTAATTTCATTAGTGGATCTGGGTTGTCATTAAAAGAGGTAGTCACTATGTCCACAGCAGAATAGGTCTTTCCATAAGAGTACTTTTCCATGCTGTCAAACGCCAAATAGAGGTTAATTGCACCGATATCAGAAAATCGCGCTTTATTCAGCAAATACAAAACTAGCGTATCAGGATGTGATTGCTTTATTTCCTCAATTGTCGTCTGAATATTTTCACTTACAATTACCCTTGGCGAAAAATCTGGTGTAATTGCTTTCATTTGAGATGAGTTGTCTTGGATAAAAGAAGAATCGTTATAGACTTTATTCAGTATTGTTACAATTTCTGTAACAGAACGGTAATTCGTTAATAAGGTCGTGGCAGTATCAAAGGTGTCGAATTGTTCTTCAAACGAACCATCGTAGTTTTTGTATATCTGCTGCATTCGATCACCAAAAAGATACAATCGTGTGTTTGAGGAAAAAACACTTTCATAAAAAAGTTTTAAGACATCTGCCATTGTATCTTGATACTCATCTATAAAAATATACTGATATTTTAACGATATTCTTTTTCGAATAATTGGAAAACGATCTAAAACGCATTTGGAAAAAGATATTAAATCATCATGCGATAATCCACCATAGTATAACGAGCTAAATGGTGACTCATTGTATGATATCGCTACAATGTTTTTCTTTACTGTTTCAAAATCAATTGCGCCATATTTTTCTTTATACTTATTATTACTCGTCTCTATATGCCCATCTTTCTCGGAATTTGCAATACGTTGCTGTATGCGTTCCCCATATACTTCAAAATACAAATTCAATATATCGGTATGGGCAAAATAGCGCTTCATAAAGCTGTGCAAAAAAGAATGAATTGTTCCAATAAAAACATTTTTGGCATCAAAGTTCTTAGATAATTCCTCCGCAGCCCGGTTTGTATATGTAATGCACAGAATATTATCTTGGGGATTGTCTGCTAGACAATTTTGCACCATAGCTTTAATCTGAGTTGTTTTACCACTTCCGGCAGGAGCATTTACGAGAAAACAATTTTTCAATTTATCAGCCAAAGTAAAGCCTCCTTTATATATGCAGGTAGCATATCCTCTACTAAGCCATTAAGAATGACTGAGTACATAAAATCTGTTTTTCCGTTTGATGTATGCTGAACGATAGAATGGACGTTACAGGTATCACCGTCACGAGGAATAGTGTATTTCAGTTTATCTTTTTTTCTGTACTCTTTCCAGTCATCTTTAGCCTTTTCTTCTAGTGCGGAAACTTTATAGAATTTAGTAAGCATCGCTTCCTCAAGTGTACGAGAATAGCCATCACATATACCCTGAAAAGCAAGGCAAATATGATCTATCACAATAGGAGTAGATGTAGCTTTCCAATCGTATAACATTTGGACTGTAGGAGATGAATTATTAAGGGTAGATTCTGCAAACTTATTAATTGTTGAATTCGTAGTACCTGACGCTAAAACATCAGCGATAGTAGACGAGTCTGCAATATAGTCTAAATCCGTTATTAAAACTGATTTAATACCTAAGAATTCTATGATGGCTCTGTAGTTGTAGGCATATGCTCCGCCGACCTGTACAAAAGAAATATACTGATTTCGCAAAGATTCAAATTCTTTAGATTGTAATAAGCTTTTAATCAGCATTCGTTCTGTATCACCTTCATACATAATGATTTTGTCAGCAAAAATAATATCAGGAAAATTGATATTATAAAACCAATCATAGAATTCTAATAACTCTTTATCTGTTGCAATTGAGTTTTGGAATTCGCGCAAATCAAATATATTGCATTTAAAAATTGTTTCTTGTCGTAATACTCGCAATTGAGAAATTGAAGCAATGCGGACAACTTCATGTGAGTGAGTCGTTAATACTCCTTGAACACCTTTTGCATGATTATAATAGTCAAAAAGATATTGAGCAAATACATTCTGCATTTGAGGATGCATATGGGCTTCTGGTTCTTCAATAACAAAGAAATTCACAATAAGCGGATCTATTGTCTTTTTGAACTTCTCCAATTGCAGATGAATATATATGAGATTGCTATATCCTAAACCTTGTGAAGACTCTCTCAAATAGTAATCATCTTTTTGGTATTTAGCACATGTAATGTTTTTCAACAGAGAGTGAACAGCCTCTTCTGTCACATTCATATCAATAATAATATTTCCCGCTTGTCCACCATTAGTTTTAGAAACTGCATCAATAGTATCACTTAAAGTTTCCAACGAAGCTTTACGCACGATTTCTTGAATATGTGCATCTTGTATTGGCTGAATAATTTGATCTGGAAGACTCTGGATCAGCTCCTGCCAGCTTTCTTCTCTACTGGCGATATCTATCATATTTTTGCTCAAAATCTTTGTGCGATCTGAGTTTTCGTCGTCTAACGTACGCCCCGCCATGATATTATGGTAATTAAAAAGGGCCTTGAATGATGGTATATCTATAGGAACTATATTCATAAATGATTTGTCAGAAAAGTAGGCAGTCTCCTCACATGAGTCAGCATATAGTTGGACAAGCATTTCTCTAATTATACGAACAGTATCCTTGTCCTTATCTGCATTACCTGTTAGCTTATTAAACCGCGCTAAAAGCTTTTCATATGCAGTATCAACAGACTTTTTGAATGTATTAGTATTTATAACATATCGATAGATGAAATAAAAACTTGTATTATCCGGGGCAAATTCCATAATATAATCGGCAAAGTTTCGAATATCATCTTCGTTTTCGTCATAATCAATTTGAATTTTTATTTCAATGGGAGGTATTAACATGGCATTCTCTGGTTTCTCAAATGGTTCTATAAGTTCAACAATATCGGATATAATGTCTTCTCTCTCTTTTTTAGTTGAAAATATAGTATTTACTCGGGAATACATATTTTGACTCCATTTTTGGCACTCAGTAGCTGGAAGGTCATCACAACACAACCTACCTTTTACATTGCCAAAAACTGAATTAAATAACTCAACCAATGAAGTTTTCCCACTATTATTTGCACCAGCAATAACTGTGATATTATTTTCCATGTTGATTTTTGAATCAATAATCTTTCTATAGTTGGATATATGGAGAGTTTTGATTTTCATTTTTAATCTTCCTCTTATACGATTTAAGTTTTTGTTGGATGCTTGTTTTCCTTACCTACTGATTAAGTGCTATATACCGGGATAGTCGTTCCTCTACATACTCGGCAACCATTTGAACCATTGCCCCTGCGTCGTTATCTCTGTAATAACTGTCAAAGGCTTCATAATACCGCTTGCGGTCAGCAAACTTCACATTGATAGGAGGATAGCCGTTCTGCATAAGAAACAGGTTCAGAATCAAACGCCCTGTACGGCCATTGCCGTCTACGAACGGGTGGATTCCCTCAAATTTTAGGTGAAACAGCGTAGCGCTCTCAATCGGGTGTAGCTTTTTCTTTGAAAACTCTTTTATGAGCTTTTCCATCTGTTCCGGCACAACAACAGGCTCCGGCGGCGTATGGTATGCTCCCATGATTCTAACGGGAATCCGTCGATAAACGCCACGATCCTCCGGTCTATCCATCAAAACCAGCGTATGAATCTGCTTAATAATGCTCTCTGAAAAAGGGACTTTATCTTTTACCAAGTCTTGAACATAAAGAAATGCGTCTTTGTGCCCGACAGCTTCTAAATGATCTTTCAACGGCTTTCGGTCAATCGTAATGCCCTCTAAAACAAGAGCTGTTTCCTGTAAAGTTAAGGTGTTTCCCTCAATCGCATTCGAGTTATAAGTGTATTCGACCAAAAATTCTTCTTGTAACCGCTGTAATTCCCCTGCCGTAAGTGGCCGCCGCTGATCTAACTGTTCCTTTATGCTGTCAATGCGGGAAAACAACGGCAAATATTGTTCCGATACTGCTTTATGACGGAGGGTGCGCCCGTCCACTGGCTTTACAGCGTCACACGGTATTAAGTAAGAGCGTCCTTTTTGAATAACTCCCTCAATTTTTCCTTGTTGGCACAGAATACGAACCCTGCGATCAGAAATGCCCCATTGTTCCGCCGCCTGCGTGACTTTCATATATTCCATTGCGTTCACCGCCTACATAACATTCTTGTTTTTTTATAGTATAGCACACATTCGGAATAATATCAATCCGTTTTACAGAAACTTCGATTTTATATCGTTCCGAAATTTACATAGCCGTCTGCGGCGAAGCAGACGGCTAAATCTATGTAAAGGAGGAAACCCAAAAATGGCGAATTGCAAAGTAATTGCGGTGACGAACCAAAAAGGCGGTGTGGGTAAAACCACAACAACCGCCAACCTCGGAATCGGGCTTGCACAGGAAAACAAACGGGTCTTGCTGATCGACGCAGACGCGCAAAACTCTTTGACGCTCTCCCTCGGCTATCCGAAACCCGACGATCTGCCCGTTACGCTTACGGACATCTTACAGTCGGTGATTGACGACAAGCCGATTCCAGACGGTCACGGTATTTTGCACCACGGCGAAGGCGTTGATCTGCTCCCTGCAAACATTGGATTGTCGGGTATGGAAATTCGGCTCATAAACGCTATGAGCCGTGAAAGCGTACTGCGGACATATATCAATGCGGTAAAGCCCCATTACGATTATATCCTCATTGACTGTATGCCGTCGCTCGGAATGATGCCGATTAACTCACTGGCGGCAGCGGACACCGTGATTATCCCCTCGCAGCCGTCTTTCCTTTCCGCAAAGGGTCTGGATTTGCTCATGCAGTCCATTTCCAAAGTGAAACGGCAGATTAACCCCAAGCTGAAAATCGACGGGATTCTTTTTACTATGGTGGATAGCCGCACAAACGAAGCAAAAGAAATCATTGCTTCTCTGCGCGCTCACTACGGCGAGAAAACCCGTGTGTTCGGTACGGAAATACCCTTTTCCGTGAGAGCCGCCGAAACCAGCGGCAGGGGCAAGAGCATTTATGCTCACGACAAAAACGGCAAGGTTGCCTCCGCATACCACGCGCTGACAAAGGAGGTGTTGGAGATTGAGCGTAAAAACGAGAGATTTAGGAATGACGCCGTTAGATGATCTGTTTTCTACCGATGAAAGCCGCGCAGATTCACAGCTTGAAAAGGTTGTGACGCTGAATCCCGCTGAAATCTCCGACTTTCCGAATCATCCGTTCAAGGTCAAGCAGGACGAGGCAATGGCTGAAATGGTTGAGAGCGTCCGAAAATACGGTGTATTAGTTCCGGCTCTTGTCCGACCGAAAGAGGACGGCGGCTATGAAATGGTGGCAGGTCACAGGCGAAAGTTTGCGGCTGCTTTGGCTGAACTTACGGAAATTCCCTGTATCGTCCGCAATCTCACCGACGATGAAGCTACCATTATTATGGTAGACAGTAACCTGCAAAGGGAAGCGATTTTACCGTCCGAAAAAGCATTTGCCTATAAAATGAAGCTGGACGCTATGAAAAGGCAAGCAGGCAGACCGAGCAAGGATAATTTGCGCCCACTGGACACAAATTTAGTCTGAACACGATCCGACGAACAGTTAGCAAAGGATTCGCCTGATAGTGCTCGGCAAATCCAACGCTTTATCCGCTTGACCGAGCTTATCCCGTCTGTCCTGCAAATGGTAGACGACGGGAAAATCGCTTTCCGTCCTGCCGTTGAGCTTTCCTATCTTTCAAAAGACCAGCAGGAATCCCTATACAGCACAATGGAATGTGAGGACTGCACCCCGTCTTTGGCACAGGCAATCAAAATGAAAGAGTTCAGCAAGGACGGCAAACTGACCGACGAGGTGATTCTCTCCATTATGCAGGAGGAAAAGCCGAATCAGAAAGAGCAGTTCAAAATGCCGAAAGAGCGTATCAGCAAATATTTTGCGCCGGGGACGCCCGCGCAGAAAATTGAAGATACCATTATCAAGGCTTTGGAGTTATACCGAAAGCGTGAACGGCAAAGAGATATGGAAAGATAATAACGGGGCCCCCGAAAAGTCGCAGACTTTTTGGGGAGAGGCGGAGCAACGAAATGAGCGAACTTTTGCCGCTTGCGGCAAAACGAGCGATATGTAGTTTGTGACGACGACCTAACAAGGGGCAGCCATACCCTTTTATTCGAAAGGGTGCGGCGGTGTTCGCTTGTTCCCCCTCTCCACACCTCTCCCCCTCAAAAACTACCTGTACTACCCGAAAAAAAGATGTTTACAGGGCAGCGATTTTCGTACCTTTGCAGAAATCCGCAGAAATTCGTACAATGAAGCTGCAAAGGAGGTTTGCGAATATGAAAAAAGCAAGGATAATCGCTGTTATATCGGTATTGATTGTTTCTTTATCGGGTTGTTCAAACGCGGATCGCCCGCAGACGATACAGAACAGTTCAGATATTGAGGCGGTAACAAGTGCGGTTGAGGTAAGCACAGAGCCGGAAGAAAGCTCGACCGTTTCTGTTTCGGAGAGTAAAGAGAGTTCCGATGACAGTTCGGATCAGGCTGAAACGGAATCGGCACAGGCTGAAAATTCGCAGCCTGCCGCAGAACAAAGCCCTGCGCCGGAAACGCAACCGCCGCAGACCGCTGTTCCAAACAATACGCCGAAGCCTGAAACGCCGAAAACAGTTGAGCCTACGCCTGAACCAAAGCCTACACCGATACAGCAGCCCACGCCGCCCCCTGCGGAAGAAACGCCAAAGGTGGAGCAGCCGCAGGAAACCGCACCGCCCGAAGAACCTGCCGTTCCTGAATTTAACATTCAGACTTGGATTGACTATGCCAAAACCTACGCTGTGAGTGTTGGGTTACGGCTTGAAAGCTCGGCGGTTGACTGCTGGGACAATCCCATTACCGCGGGAGCATACAGTTCCCAACTGGAACGGGATATTCAAAGCCGGCTGAACCGATACAGCCGCGATGAAGATATTACCGATGTCTGGATATGGGCGGAGCAACGCTCCGACGGGAGCTACGATTTGTATATCGGCTACGCCTAAAACCGAATATTTTACTATGAACGCACTGTGTAAGACACGGTGCGTTTTTTCATTTCAAGGAGGATTTCAAATGAAAACGCAGAAAATCAAAAAAGTTATGTCGTTGTTTCTGGCGGCGCTGATGTGCGTTACCACTCTGTTTGGGGTTGGGACAACCGCCTATGCCGCAGAAGAAACCGACGAAGTATGCCTTGTTTCCTTTCCCCGCGACGGGGACGCCAGTTACGGCGGTGAATGGGGACACGGCAGCTTTAATTTTATGAATGGCTGGTCGTCCGACAGTTCCCGTTATACCACCGTCCGCGCTATGGGTTCGTATGAGGGCAATATCTGTTACTGCATTGAACCCGGCGTTCCGCAGGAATCGGGCGACCGCTTCACAAAAAAGGGCGAGGACTTTTGGGACAATTACCTTTCGTCCTATAATCACACCATTTCGCCCGACGATATTAAGCTGTTTATCGGCCGTATCTTTCAGTACGGCTATACGGGTACGATTTCGACCTCTTGGCGTTCGCAGAATGAGGGCGGCGACAAGCTGGCTCACGCCGTTGCCACACAACTTTTAGTTTGGGAAACCGTTGTTGGCGAGCGTGACGCCGATTTTAACAAGGTCGGCACAGGCGGCAAGGACGCTATCTGCGACCAAATCAGCACAAATCACCCGCTGTATAGCAGGATTATGAGCTACTACAATTCCATTGCCGCCAGCGTTCAGACCCATTCCAAAGTGCCGAGCTTCTTTGCAAAGTCCACAGGCAAGGCGCAGAATATTGAGCTTGAATGGGACGGCGAAAAGTATACCGCCACGCTCACCGACACAAATAATGTTCTTTCTAACTATTCATTCTCCGCAAGCGTTTCGGGAATTAGTTTCTCCGTAAGCGGAAACAAGTTGACGATTACCGCCGACAAAGCGCCGAGCGATACCGTTACCATTACAGCCGAAAAGAAAAATTTACAAAGGCGTGGGGTTATCACTTGGACGGACGGCGTTTACGGCCCGAACGGAAAGCTGCAAGATACCGTCACCTATGCACAGTCGGTCAGCGACCCCGTAAAGGGCTATTTGAATATCAAGGTTTCTTACGGTTCAGCAAAAATCGTTAAAACTTCCGAGGACGGCAAGGTTGAGGGGATTTCCTTTACCATTACAGGTAACGGCGTGAACAAAACCGTTCAGACAGGCGCAGGCGGCACGATTCAGATTGACAATCTCACCCCCGGCGTTTACACCGTGACCGAACAGAACTACGACAAATACGAACCGCAGGAGGTTCGCCGTGTTACCGTTGTCAGCGGTCAGGTTGCTACCGTGAATTTCAGCAATGTTCTGAAGCGCGGCGATCTCACCGTTACCAAAACCTCGGAGGACGGTTTGAATGAGGGTGTGAAATTTCACTTGTCCGGCACCTCTCTTTCGGGGCTTGCGGTGGACGAATACGCCGTAACCGACAGTTCGGGCAAGGCATATTTCCGTGATGTGCTGATCGGCACAGGCTACACGCTGGAGGAAGTCGATACTGCCATACGCTATGTCGTCCCCGAAAATCAGACGGCGGCGGTCGAATGGAACAAGGTTACAAACAAGAGCTTTACCAACATTCTGAAAAAGTGGAATGTCACCGTCACCAAGAGCGACAAGGAAACAGGCACGGCGCAGGGCGACGCTTCGCTTGCCGGTGCGGTTTACGGGATTTACAAGGGCGAGCAACTCATCGACACCTACACCACAGATGCAAACGGGCAATTCACCACAAAATATTATGTCTGTAGCGATGATTGGTCGGTTCGTGAAATTGAAGCGAGCGAAGGCTATTTGCTGGACGAATCCGCACACCATATCGGCGCAGAGGCAAAGAATTACACCGTGGAATACAATTCCACTGCTAACGATGTGACCGAGCAGGTTATCAAGGGCAAAATCGCTTTAATTAAGCATACGGACGACGGCGAAACGCAACTTGAAACTCCCGAAGTGGGGGCGGAATTTGAGGTGTACCTTAAAAAATCCGGCTCCTATGGAAACGCAAAGGAAACCGAGCGCGATTATCTCATCTGTGACGAAAACGGCTTTGCACAGACAAAAGACCTGCCTTACGGCATTTACACCGTCCACCAAGTCAAGGGCTGGGACGGACGCGAATTGCTTGCCGATTTTGATGTGTATATCGCAAAGGACGGCGCGGTTTACCGCTATCTTGCCAACAACGCAAACTTTGAATCGTATATCAAAATTGTCAAGGTGGACGCTGAAACCGGCAAGGTGATTCCGTATGCAGGCGCAGGATTTCAGCTTTACCACCCGGACGGCAGCCTGATTACGCAGACTTTCACCTATCCCGAAATTACCACCATCGACACATTCTGCACCAACGACGAGGGCTATTTGATTACCCCTGAAAAGCTGGAATACGGTTCGGGGTATTCGCTGGTCGAAGTATTTGCCCCCTACGGTTACACGCTGAACAGCGAACCCGTGTATTTTGATGTGTTACAGGACGAAGCAAACGACGAGGGCAGCGTTACCGTAATTGAGGTTATCAAGGAAAACACCGCACAGAAAGGCATTATCAAAATCAGCAAATCCAGCGAGGTCTTTTCCTCTGTGACCGAAGCGGACGGACTGTATCAGCCTGTTTTCTCTGTTCAGGGATTGCCGGGCGCAGTCTATGAAATCACCGCCGCCGAGGATATTATCACGCCGGACGGCACGACCCGATATAGCAAAGGCGAAATTGTTGATACCGTAACGACCGATGAAACGGGACTTGCCGAAAGCAAACCGCTGTATCTCGGAAAATATGAAATCCGAGAAATCACCGCACCGTATGGAATGGTTCTCAATGAGGAAATCCGCACCGTCGATCTTGTCTATGCGGGACAGGAAATCGAGATTACCGAAACAGCGACGAGCTTTTACAACGAGCGACAGAAAGCCGCTGTATCGCTTGATAAGGTTTTGGAGCAGAATACGCAGTTTGGAGTCGGTATGAACGGCGAAATTGCAACCGTGACCTTTGGCCTGTTTGCTGCCGAGGATTTAACCGCAACGGACGGTTCGGTTATCCCTGCGGACGGACTTCTTGAAATCCTCTCTGTGGCCGAGGACGGCCACGCCGTATGCAAAACCGATTTGCCTTTTGGCAGCTTCTATCTTAAAGAGCTTTCCACCGACGAGCATTATATCCTCTCCGATGAAAAGCACCCTATTGTCTTTGATTATGCCGGACAGGACACCGCCCTTGTGGAAATCAAGGCAAACGACGGCAAGCCGATTGAAAACGATTTGATTTACGGCGAAATCCACGGACTGAAAAAGGACGAGGACGGAAACGCACTCGGCGGCGCTGTGATCGGACTGTTCAAAGCGGACTGCACCGAGTTTACAAGAGAAAATGCGATTCTCACCGCCATCTCTGCCGAGGACGGCGGTTTTTCTTTTGCCGATGTACCTTTTGGCAACTGGCTCGTGCGTGAAATCGAAGCTCCGACAGGCTTTGTATTGTCTAATGAAACTTTTGCTGTGACGGTCGATAAGGACGGCGCAGTAATTGAGGTTGAAATCGAAAACACGCTGATCCGCGGTACGGTGCAGCTTACAAAGGTTGATAAAGACTATCCCGATAACAAGCTGACGGGTGCAGAATTTGCCGTTTACCGTGATTCTAATGGAAACAAGGAGCTTGACGCCGACGATGAACTGCTCGGCACACTCACAGAAACCGGCACAGGCGTTTATGAAATGCCCGACCTGATTTACGGTGGCTATTTTGTAAAAGAACAGAAAGCGCCGGAGGGCTTCTATCTGGACGAAAACGCCTATTATTTTGAAATCACCGAGAACGGCAAAACCGTCATCGTGGAAAACGAGGCGGGAAAAGGATTCGTTAATGCTCCGCAGGTCGGTTCTCTGAAAATCGTCAAGACTTCCTCGGACGGCAAGGTGGAGGGCTTCTCTTTCCGTGTGACCGGACCTAACGGATATTTTGAAACCTTTACCACCGACGGAAACGGTGAAATCCTCATTGAAAATCTCCGTATTGGCGACTACACCATAAGCGAGGTATCGGACGGTGTTTCTGCCGCCTATGTTCTGCCTGCGGATAAGACGGCGAGCGTATTTGAGGGCGCTGTTACCAAAGTGGAAATGCACAACGAATTACGAGATACGCCGAAAACAGGCGACGACAGCAATCCCGTTCTTTGGCTCTCCCTGCTCGGCATTTCTGCGGTGGGCGCTGCCACTCTCGGCGTGATTGGCTGGAAAAAACGCAGAAAGGATGGTGCTGAATAATGGAACTGAAAACAATCGTTGCAATCGGACTGGCTGTGTTCATTGTGGGCGCTTTGATTTTTCTTAAAATCAGAGCAAAGAAGAAATAACGACCGGGGCGGCTGAAATATGCCGCCCTCTTTACATATCCCGAAAGAATAAAAGGAGGCTTATATCTATGGTTCATTTCTTTGATTCAGACATAGCGCAGAAATACGGTATCAATGCGGCGGTGCTGGCGGGTTTCCTTTGGGAGTGTATTAAGGAACAAAGCACGCAGTCACCGCAGCTTCACGAGGGCAGGGTTTGGGTTCGCTGCTCGGTGCAGATGATGACGGGGTTCTTTCCGTTTCTCACCTATGATGAAATCCGCTATGCCCTGAAACAGCTTATACGAGGGCGTGTTCTCATAAAAGGGCGTTTCAACGAGAGCCGTTTTGACCGCACGAACTGGTACGCTTTTACCGAGTTCGGTCAATTCCTTATGACAGAAAGCGAGGCAAAAACACAATGAACGACGACAGACACATTATTTGGACTGATTATCTTGACTACGACGATTGGAAAGAAGATTTTGAGGCACAATACCCCGAACTATCCGAGAATGAGCGTATGAATTTGATGTATGAAATCAACGGCACTTATTTTCAAGACGAGAAAACGAATCTGGATATTCAGCTATCCCGTCCGATTCTCGTTATTGGGGATTTGGGGCTTTGGAACGGCCGCCGTATGGGTTACAAGGAAATTGAAAGCGGTAATATCAGCGATTGTCTTTGCAGCGAACGGGATATAGACAACGCCACTTGGTATGTTGATAAAAACGGTGATTTCCGTTGCGAGGCTATTCACCACGACGGCACAAATTACTATCTATACCGTGTATATAAAGACAATGTTTCCGAAACACAGATTGACAATCTGAAAGAAAAGCTATACCGCGGTACGGCGACCCGCACAGACATTGTGAGAATCACCCGCAGGCTCGGTGATGAAATTGCTAAAGTACACGGTTTCCCGATTCCGCGCCAGCGAAAAACCGCCGTACAAGAACGGTAAGGAGGCGAAAGTATGCAAGATTTAACCGATTCAAGGGACTGTGCCTTTGAAGCCTTTATTACCAATCTCGGCAAATACAACGAGGGTTATTTAGTCGGTGAATGGGTCAAGTTCCCGATTACCAATGAGGAAATGCAGGAGGTTTTTAAGCGAATCGGCATTAACCGCCGCTATGAGGAATGGTTTATTACCGATTATGAGTGCCCCGATTCCCATATTTATGACCTGCTCGGAGAATACGAGAGTTTAAGCGAGCTCAATTACCTTGCGGGAAAGATTATGGAGCTTGATGAAAGCGAGGATTTCTGGCAGGCAGTTTTAGACTTGGGCGAGAATACGGGCAGCGTTAAGGATTTAATCAACCTTACCGAAAATATGGATTGTTTTGATTATCTTCCGGGTGTTACCGATGATTCTGACCTCGGCTATTATTGGATTGAGGAAAGCGGTTGCTACGACACAAAAGCAATGGGCGCTCTTTCAAATTATATCGACTATGAGGGGTTCGGGCGTGATATTCGCTTCGATGAAAGCGGTGTTTTCACCGATCACGGTTATGTACGCTCAAACGGCGGCCGCTTTGTTGACATCTACGATGGCAATATCGAGAATATCCCCGAAGAATACCGTATTCAAAGCCCGAATCTCTATGTCCGCGCTATTGGGAGAACAGAGCAAAATCAGGAATTTGCACGATGAAAAAGGGGCAGGTCTTTTTTAGACTTGCCCCTTACAATAGTGCAGCGACACGTTGTCGCATATAAACTCTGCGTGGGATTCTCCTGCAAAGAGGTAAAAGTGACGGAAAGGATATAACCTTTCTAACTGATATTCCGAGAAGTGGAATGACGGGGTAACGCCCTGAAACGCTTCCCTTGATACTGCGTTGGAAGAAGCGGAACGTATTTTCCGTAACTGACACAGCACGCTGAAGTCGGCTGTCTGCACCCGCGACTGTCCCTTTTGGGGATAAAGCAAAACCGAGCCAGAGGTGGCCGGGGGTGTTAGGCCGGAGGTCTATAAAGTACCTATGTCCAGAATGCGGCTGACTACCGCTGACAAAAGCCCGAATGTACAGGTCTATAACGGGATATGGTAGAAATGCCATAGCCGTGAAAACGGCGTATGTGGGGTAAAGTAAGATTTGTCGATATGAAATTCCCTATGGTGTTACAGGCATCATCAGGCATACAGGCCTAAAGGGCAGGGCTAAGGGTATTATGTAAAGATAGGAATGTCGGAACGTGGAAAGTCCCGGATGTGGAGTGGATACGCACGATGAAGCAATGAGCGGGAAAATCGTGTCGCCCTTATGGGAGGTACGGTATAACCGTTCTTAATCCGGGAGGAAAGAGCAGCCATGCTACCTGTGAAGCCGTGAACAAAGTAAGCGGTGGAGGGACGGGCTGTAGTCAGGAACAGAAACAAAATCATAATCAATAAACACACATAGGTTCGAGTAGGACTAAGAAAGGCGAAAATCCAAACGAAAGTGGGGATAAGTAACCGACTATGGCAACAGGAAAGGCAAAGAAGAAAGATAAGTTAAGGCACACCGAGTATTATGACTTTCAGGCAATTCAAGATAAGCTGTATGCCGACAGCAATAAAGGCAAAGTTTTCAAACATCTGGTTGAAATCATTGCATTACCCGAAAACATACGGCTGGCATACCGCAACATCAAGAAGAACCACGGAAGTATGACGCCCGGCACAGATAGAAAAACAATCACAGAATTATCAGCACTCTCTGATGAACAGCTTATATACGCGGTACAGCGCAAATTAAATTGGTATGTACCACAAAGCGTCCGGCGGGTAGAAATTCCGAAAGGAAATGACCCAATGAAGAAGCGCCCGCTCGGAATACCGACGATTATGGACAGGCTGATACAACAGTGTGTATTGCAGGTTATGGAGCCGATATGTGAGGCGAAATTCCACGACCACAGTTATGGATTCCGCCCTAATCGGAACCAACAGCACGCAATCGTCCAGGTTCACAAAAATATGCAGAGAAGCAATCTCCACTATGTCGTAGATATAGATATTAAGGGATTCTTCGACAACGTGAACCACGGAAAACTGCTGAAGCAGCTCTGGACAATGGGAATCCGTGACAAGAAGCTGCTCAGTATTATATCAGCTATGCTAAAAGCGGAGGTGGCCGGGATAGGATTCCCGGAGGTCGGTACGCCACAGGGAGGTATTATTTCTCCCCTGCTATCCAATGTGGTTCTAAACGAATTGGATTGGTGGCTTGCCAGCCAATGGGAAGAAATACCAACGGAGTTCCCTTACAAGGAATCGGTCAATTACAACGGAAGTGTGAGCAAGAGCCATAAATTCGCCGCACTTCGGAGGACAAGGCTGAAAGAAGTCACCTGCGTCCGATATGCTGATGATTTTAAGATATTCACGAACAGCTATCAAAATGCGGTGAAATTATTCCACGCAACCAAAAGCTGGCTCCATGAAAGGCTTTCTCTTGAAATCAGTCCTGAAAAATCAAAGGTGATTAACCTGAAAGAACAGTATTCAGAGTTTCTCGGTTTCAAGTTAAAGGTTATTCCCCGTGGGAAACGGAGCGATGGACGCACGAAATATGTAGTGGAAAGCCATATCAGAGAGAAATCTATTGCGAAAATAAAACCAAACCTAAAACGGCTGATTTATGACATTGAGTTTCCGTCACAAGGCAAGCGTACTGAATATCAGGCGATTTGCCGATACAACGTCTATGTAATGGGGATTCATGATTACTACCAATTAGCCACAAAGGTCTGCGATGACCTTACGCCATTCGCCTTATCTGTCCACAAGAGCCTACGGGCAAGATTGAAACAACGAGTTAAAACTGCAAAGCAGGTCAGGAAAAGGAAACTTCCGTGTGAAGTTCCGAAAGCTATCAGGGAAAGATATGGGAAAAGCAAACAGCTCCGATATGTAGCCGGACACGCCGTTGTCCCGGTAGGTTACATACGGCATAAGCCCCCAAAGTCTATGAACCGCAAAATCAATTCCTATACGCCGGAGGGCAGAGCCGAAATCCACAAGAATCTGGACAGAATCGACATGACGGTTCTTCATTACCTGATGAGGAATCCGGTTCTGTACCGTTCTATCGAATACAACGATAACAGGCTTTCGCTGTATTCGGCTCAAATGGGAAAATGTGCCGTATCTGGCAAAGTGCTTTCCATTGGCGATATTCATTGCCACCACAAAGTGCCACGGCATTTAGGCGGTAAGGACAATTATCAAAATCTGGTGTTGGTATGTGAAGATGTACATCATCTGATTCATGCTACAAACCCTGATACTATCAGAAAGTATATGGAAATCCTCAACCTTGGCCAAAAGCAGAAAGAAAAACTCAATAAGTTGAGAAGCCTTGTCCACGTTGAGAGTTATTGAGATGAAATAAAATTTGTTCCTGATGGCAAGCCGGGTGAGCTGAAAGGTTCACGCCCGGTTTAGGGCGGGGGAAAATCCGGAGATAACATCAAAGGATTACCTATCGCTATTATTCGAGTATGATTTTAGCAGTCGGTCTGTTTACGAAGATGAGCGTCACGGCGCAGTGTTTCTTTGGTTGCAGCCGCCATATCACGGATAACACGAATTTCGTATTCGTCGCAATCCTCCAAGACGAGCGCAATATCTTGTTCAAACTGGACTTTTGCTTTTATGACACTATCGCACAGCAAATCGTCACTTGTAATTTTCAAAGCATTTGCAATGCTGACAATAGTGTTCAAGCTAACACGGGTTGTTCCTGTTTCAATATTGCTTAAATGTGTGGGAGAAATACCGACCATTTCAGAAAGTTTCTCTTGCGTTAAATCCACTTTGATACGGGCGATCTTGATTCTTTTCCCGATAGCCTTATAATCAAGTTCCATATTGCACCCCCTTTGTTTTAATAATTTCCTTAAATGTATTGTAACCACGGGTGGGGTGCATTATAATAATTTATATCCGTATAATACGGTAATAGTTTATAATTCTAAAAATAAATGCAGTTCTTTCGGCGGTTTTCGGGTAAAGCAAGCAATTTCATAGCTTTGATATTGTTTCGCCCGTTGGGTAAAATATAAGAAAAAAGACAAGGAGTGATTTCAAATGAGCGACGGCAATTCATACTTTGATTTAGCCGACCGTATATCCGATTCCTTTTCAGAAATTGAAAGCGATATAACGGTTGATTTAAGAAAATGCAACGAGGACTATTTTTCTCTGTATGAGAGCATTTCCGATTTGAAAGTCAAGCATCCGTTTATTTCAAAGGTTATGGAGGGCAACGGTGAGCTTTCGTTATCAGCAGAGGAACACGAGATTTTGACAAAGTTTTTTCGACTGCAATTTCGGCTCGAAAGTATGGAACGGGAGCATATTTATTTCAGAGGACATACCGACTGTATTTCATATCTGAAAAAGGTCGGGGCATTGTAAATTGAATATTTCAGCATAAGCGGTACGGGAATTTCCTGTACCGCTTTTTACATGAGCAAAATATATTTCAAAGCCGAAAAAGAAGTTTAAATTTGAAAGTTTTTACGAAATATCAGCAAAAACTATTGACTGCACAGAGCTTTTTGGATATACTAATAGTAAAGGAGGCGATAGTATGATCGTTAGACCCCATTATTTAGACTTACTGAAAACCTATCGTGATGTCCCGCTGGTCAAAATTCTTGCCGGTATTCGCCGTTGCGGGAAATCTACAATTTTAGAAATGTTGCGGGACGATTTGATAAAAAGCGGCGTTCCTGCCGACCACATTATCCATATGCGCTATACCTCGGAAGATTTTGACGACGGCATGACCGACAAAGATATGTATAACGGTATCAAGGAGAAAATGACAGACGATGAGCGTTATTATCTTCTGCTTGACGAAGTGCAGGAAATCACAAGCTGGGAAAAGGCTATAAACAGTCTGCTTGAAAACGCCAACACAGACATCTATGTGACCGGCTCCAATTCCAAGCTGATGTCAAGTGAAATATCCACCTACCTGACGGGACGATATATCTCCATTCCCGTGTTTACACTCTCTTTTGCCGAGTATATAGAGTTCAAAAAGGCAAGCGGATACACGCCGAAAGAACTGCTTACCGAATATATCCGCATGGGCGGATTTCCTATCGTTGCGTTGAGTAATTTTAATGAGGGTGCGGCCTATCAGATCGTCGAGGGCATTTACAATTCCGTTATCACCAGCGATATAACAAAACGGCACAACATCACGAACTTTGACTTGTTCAACCGTGTAGTGAAGTATATCGTTGAAAATGTTGGCAAGACCTTTTCCGCTAATGCGATTGTGAAGTTTCTGAAAAGCGAGGGGCGTTCTCTCTCGGTGGAATCGGTGTATAATTATCTGGAATGGTTGGAAAAAGCCTTTGTGATCTACCGCTGCCAGCGGTACGACCTGCAAGGAAAATCCGTGCTGAAAACGCAGGAGAAATTTTATCTTGCCGACGCTTCTCTGAAATACTGCATGATGGGGTTCAATCCGAAATCCGTTGCCGCTATGCTTGAAAACATCGTGTACTTTGAACTTCGCAGAAAAGGCTACGAGGTCTATATCGGCAAGAACGAAACGAAAGAGATTGATTTTGTAGCTGTTCGGCGTGATGAGCGTATTTATGTGCAGGTGTGCCGCAATCTGCCGGAGGAATCCGACCGTGAGGTTGCCAACCTACTTGAAATCAAAGACCACTACCCCAAGTATGTCGTGACCCTTGATGAGCTTGCCGCAGGCAATATTAACGGCGTGAAGATCGTGCATTTAGCGGATTTTCTGTTAGCTGAGGATTATTAAATTATGGGTATGAGTAAACAGGGAAAATTTATGATTTATTGTGCCGAGCAATACAAACTGGCAAAGCACCTGACAGGGAAACAGCTTGCGGAGCTTTTCAGCCGGTACCATGTATGGGAGTATGTTTATACCTGCTATGAAGCTCTGCACACGACGGGTACAAACTATATTATCGAAGATATTGACCTGTATATTGAATCCCGCAAGCCTGCGATGGCTTAATTCTCTGCATACTAAATATTTTTATCTGCATATATTCCACCTGTTTTATATGCAGAAACTTACATAGCCGAGAGGTTTTCGTTAAGAAATCCCCTCGGCTTTTTCTGTTTCAGAACGGAGGTGAAAAAGTATGCCGTATATCCCGCCGGAGGTGGTGGAGAAAGCCCGTGAAATGGATTTGCTGACCTATCTGAAAAGCTACGAGCCGCAGGAGCTTGTTCATTTCGGAGGAAACACCTACTGCACCCGTGAGCACGACAGCTTGAAGATTTCAAACGGCAAATGGTGTTGGTTTTCCCGTGGGATTGGCGGCTATTCTGCGCTGGACTATCTAATCAAGGTCAAAGAAATGCCCTTTATGCAGGCAGTTGAAACGATTATGGGAAATGTCGCGGTATCGCCGCCGACCTATACTCCCGTACCGAGCAAGCCGAAAGAAAAGGTTTTGCTATTGCCAAAAGCGAACCGCTGCGCCACCCACGCCGTCGAATATCTGCACCGCAGAGGGATTGACTACGAGCTGATAGATTTTTGTATCAGTACGGGACGGCTTTATGAGAGTTACCCTTATTACAATGTCGTATTCGTCGGGCAGGATCGGGACGGCAAACCCCGCTATGCCAATCTGCGCGGTATCGGCTCGGATTTTATCGGGGACGCAAACGGCAGCGACAAGCATTATTCCTTTGGGATTCCTGCGGAAACACAAAGCGGCACGCTGAACCTGTTTGAATCGGCGGTTGATCTGCTGTCCTACGGGACAATGCAAAAGCTGGACGGCAAGGACTGGCGACATGAAAACCTGCTTTCACTTGCAGGCGTGTATAAGCCGAAAGCAGAGATTGAGGAAAGCAGTCTACCCGTCGCCCTTGTTCAGTATCTTGCAGACTATCTGCATATCCGCAAGGTGGTGTTACGGCTCGATAACGACAATACGGGACGGATTGCCGCAGCGACAATCAAAACCCTGCTGTCAAAAAGATATGCGGTCGCGGTAGAGATTCAGCCGCCCCCGCAAGGCAAGGATTACAACGATTGTTTGTGCCTGCGGCTCGGACTACCCATTACCAAACGAAAGGAGCGAACAAAGGAGCGATAACAAATGACAGAACTATTGAATACGGGCAAGCGAATCCGGCATTTTCGTATTCTGTGCGGTATGACGCAAAAGGCGTTAGGTATAGCGGTCGGTTTTCCGCAGGACAGCGCCGATGTACGAATCGCACAGTATGAATCTGGCGCAAGGACGCCGAAACGAAACCTGTTGTGCCAAATGGCAAAGGCACTCGGCGTTTCTCCCTCGGCGCTTGCCGTCCCCCGTATAAAAAACAGCGACGAATTACGCTGTTTATTGATTGCACTGGAGGACGAGTGCGGTATCAAGTTATCTCCGCAATCCGATAATGCCAAAGCAATTTATGAATCATATGGAAAAGGAGCAAAGAACAATGAAAACCTATGAGGTCACGATTACCGAAACCCTGCAAAAAACGGTTGAGGTTGAGGCAAATTCCCGTGAAGAAGCTGAAAGGCAGATTGAGCAAAGATGGAACAACAGCGAATATATCCTCGACGCCGATTCCTTTGTCGGGGTGGATTTCTCCGCAAGTACAAAAGAGCGTACCCGTGATTATGAGCGCTGAATTTATTTCGGTTGGTGGCAAGATGTTCGGCCTATGGGACGAACGCTATGCGATATACCAGCAAGCATCGCCTTTGTGATACCACAAAGGCAAAATCTTGTCAGGGGCTACCCCTGAAACCCTTAATCCGCTCGTCCCCGCCACAAACGGAGGACGATATTTTTATGCACTGAAAGGAGGCGTATGTTATGAGTGAATTACTCTTTTTCATCATCGGAACTATGCTCGGCGGCTGTGTCGGCGTTGTGACAATGTGTCTGTTACAGATCAACCGCCTGCGCGGAAAGGACGACGAACAATGAGCGAACCTTTAACCTTTTTGGATTTTTTCAGCGGCGTGGGCGGTTTCCGCAAGGGCTTTGAGCTTTGCGGTATGGTCTGTATTATCACTTTGTTAATGCGGATTCTGCGGAGGATTTCGACGCCTATATCGCCAAGTGCAAGGAGCTTGCTTTCTATGATACGGGCGTGACCGCAGAATATGGCGACAGACTGATAACCCTTTCCACCTGCGAATACAGCAGGCAGAACGGCCGCATGGTCGTTGTAGCGAAAAAGATTGTTTCGCCCTCTGCGGAGGTGGGCGAAAATGAAGCCTGAAAAATATGTCCTCTCTCTTTCGGGTGGGAAAGATTCAACAGCTATGCTCCTGCGGCTGTTGGAGGAAAACAGACCCGTTGATTTGATTCTGTTCTGCGATACGGGGCTTGAATTTCCGCAGATGTACGAACACCTTGACCGATTGGAGGCGTATATCGGCAGACCCATTATCCGGCTGAAAGCGGCACACGATTTTGAATACTACTTTTACGAGTACACCCCGAAAAGGAAAAATCCCGCGCTGTCGCAGTACAGAGGTATGAGCTGGCCCGGTCCCCGCGGCCGCTGGTGTACGGGGATTCTCAAAACCCGTATTGTCGCCGCCTATCTGAAAAAGCTGAAAGAGGAATACACGGTTATTGAGTATGTAGGAATCGCCGCCGATGAAACAAAGCGAATTAAGGACAAAAATTACCCGCTTGTAGAATGGGGAATGACGGAGCAAGACTGTCTTTCCTATTGTTACAGGCGGGGTTTTGATTGGGGCGGTTTATATGAGATATTCAGCCGTGTTTCCTGCTGGTGCTGCCCTCTGCAAAGTTTAGATGAACTGCGGAAATTATATCGGCATTTTCCCGACCTATGGCGGCAGCTTGAAGAATGGGACGAATCCACTTGGAGGACATTTCTTAAAAACTATTCCGTTCGTGAGCTTGCCGCCCGTTTCGATTTTGAGGACAAATGGCAAGCCGCAGGCGGCAATATCCGAAGCAGGGCGTTTTATACGGCTCTGCGGCAGGAGCTTTCACGGCTCGAATCGGAGGTGACGCTATGCCGGAGATAAAAACAAGGGAGATTGCCAAAGGAACAGTCAAGGCGATTGATAAATCGGCGGTTGCCGCCGAGCGTATGAAATCAGCCTATATCCGTACCAAAGACAAAGCGGATCACAGTCTGTATTCTGCGGAGAACTCTCCCGATGAGTACGCCGCCGACCGTGTTTCGGGCGGGACGGAAACCGCTGCCCGTGAAACCGTCCACCAGCTTGACAAGTTCGGGCGCAAGGGCGTAAAGGAAACCAAAGAGAATATTTCCAAAGTTAAAAATCATTTTCAGCAAAAGAAAGCCGACTTCCCGAAAAAACAGGCTCAAAAATCCATGCAGAGGCTTCGCCGTTCTGCTGAATCTGCGAAACAGTCTATCAAGACGGTGGAACACAGCGGCAAGACCATTAAGCAAACAGCGAAGTCTACGGGCAAGGCAACCGTCAAAACCGCAAAGGGTACGGTCAAGACCACGCAGAAAACCATTAAGACCGCCGAGCACACTTCCAAAGCGGCAATCAAGACGACCCAGCAGGCAGCGAAAACGGCGCAGAAAACCGCACAGGCTACGGCGAAAGCTGCACAGAAAGCAGCGCAGGCGGCGAAAGCTACCGCAAAGGCTACCGCCCATGCCGTTAAAGTGGCGGTCAAAGCGACTATTGCAGCGGTCAAGGCGATAATCGCTGCGACAAAGGCGTTGATTTCCGCTATCGCCGCCGGGGGCTGGGTTGCCGCCCTCGTGATTATCGTTATCTGTCTGATTGGCTTGCTTGTCGGCTCGTGTTTCGGTATCTTCTTTTCAAGCGAGGACAGCGGATCGGGACAGACTATGCAGGCGGTTGTTCAGGAAATCAATACAGACTATCAAGCACAGATTGACACGACAAAGGCGAATATCTCCTATGATGTGCTGGAAATGTCCGGCTCCCGCGCCGTTTGGCCGGAAGTGCTTGCCATTTATGCGGTCAAGACCACCACCGACCTCGACAATGCACAGGAGGTCGCCACGATGGACGATTCCAAAAAGGCGATTTTGAAAGATATTTTCTGGCAGATGAATCAAATATCCTCCCAGACCGAAACCAAGACCGAGGAAGTGATTACCGAAACCGACGACGGCCACGGGAACATTGTGGAAACAAAGACTACTGTTACACGAACCTATCTGTATATCACGGTCAATCACAAGACCGCCGAGAAAATGGCGAATCAGTACAATTTCAGCGCAGACCAGCGAAAGCAGCTTGCCGAGCTTCTTGCCGACGAAAACCGCAGTATGTGGAGCGCCGTTCTTTACGGTATCGGCACAGGCGACGGTGAGATTGTAACGGTCGCGCTCTCGCAGATCGGCAATGTGGGCGGTGCGCCTTATTGGTCGTGGTACGGATTTGACTCCCGTGTGGAATGGTGCGCTTGTTTTGTTTCGTGGTGTGCCAACGAGTGCGGCTATATTGACGCAGGCGTTATCCCGAAATTTGCAGGCTGTGTTTGGGGTGTTGAATGGTTCAGAGATCGCGGACTTTGGCAGGACAACAGCTACGAACCCCGTCCCGGTGACATTATCTTTTTCGATTGGGACAACAAAGGCTCGTCAGGCCCGCAGGACGGAGAATCCGACCATGTGGGTATCGTTGAGAAAGTCGAGAACGGTATTATCTATACCGTAGAGGGCAATTCCAGCGATAGCTGCCGAGAAAATCACTATGCCATAGGGCATTATGAGATTCTTGGGTATGGAGTACCGCAGTATTAAAAATCAGCCGCTTTGTTTGGGCGGCTGATACATAGTGTGCGTTTTTATCTAATCTTTATCTGTTAATAGTTGTCCTTTTTCCCGTTTTAATTTCTCCCGTGCTATTGTATCAATGTAAGGAGGAATGTGTTATGGCAGCAATATGGAAATCAATTCATAACTTTGAAGATAAATTTGACCGATGTGCGGAGCACTTTGCATTGCACCATCCGTTTTGGGCGTTTTTAGCCATGTTTATCGGAATACCGATTTTTATTTTAATCGCCGTTGCTGTTTCAACAACGCTTATTGCTCTGCCGATAGCGTGGATTTTTGGATGGTTGTAACCATCTTTATAAAACTTTAATTTCAGGCGTATCTTGATAATCCCGTTTTAATGCAGAAGCTCGTAAAATGACAAAAGTACAAGGAGGGAAAATTATGACGATTGTTGTTTGTATGATTGGTCTATGTGCTGCGGCACTACTGATTTATTATGTTTATGTTCTAATGAAAGGAGATTCCAAGTGATGAGTGCAGTGGTTCAATACATACTCTACCTTGCCGTTCTTGTTGTCCTTGCAATTCCACTGGGGGCATATATCAAAAAGGTAATGAACGGTGAAAAAACATTTTTATCAAAAATCCTTACGCCTTGCGAAAATGCAGTGTACAAGGTTATGAGAGTCAACAAAGAGGAACAGATGAATTGGAAAAAGTATGCGGCTTCCGTTCTTATTTTTTCCGGTATCGGGCTTGTGTTCTTGTTTTTACTTCAGCTTTTACAGGGTGTTTTGCCCGGAAATCCGCAGGGGCTTTCGGGTGTAAAATGGGATTTATCTTTTAATACCGCTGTCAGTTTTATAACGAATACAAACTGGCAGGCGTACAGCGGTGAATCCACATTAAGCTATTTGACACAGGCACTCGGACTTACCGTACAGAACTTTGTTTCAGCGGCAACAGGTATTGCTGTGCTATTCGCCCTGATACGGGGATTTATAAAAGTCAAAGCAGATGGATTAGGCAGCTTTTGGGTAGATATGACGAGGATAGTAATTCATATCCTTATCCCGCTTAATTTAGTGATTTCTTTGTTGTTGGTCGGCGGCGGTGTAGTTCAAAATCTAAAAGGCGCTGAAACGGTATCTCTTGTAGAACCGATTGCGGTAAGTGCTGATGGCACAATCCTTGAAAATGCAGAAATCAACCTTGAAACAGAAACCGTTACGGTAGACGGACAGGTGATCGAGGACGCAGAAATTGTGACGGAGCAGTTCGTTCCGATGGGACCCGCTGCAAGTCAGATTGCCACCAAGCAGTCCGGTACTAACGGAGGCGGATTTAACGGCGTTAATTCGGCTCATCCGTTAGAAAATCCGAATGCGTTTACCAATTTGATTGAAATGATTTCTATTCTGCTGATTCCTGCTGCGCTGTGTTTCACCTTTGGCAAGGCAGTAAAGAATAAAAAACAAGGCATTGCAATCTTTATGGCAATGTTTATATGCCTTGTGCTGGCACTTGGCACGATTGCCGTCAGCGAACAGCTTGCAACCCCGCAGCTTGCTCAAGACGGGAATGTCAACATTTCTATGACCGATCAGGCAGGCGGCAATATGGAGGGTAAAGAAACACGGTTCGGTATCGCTTCATCCTCTACTTGGGCGGCGTTTACCACAGCGGCTTCCAACGGTTCTGTCAACTCTATGCACGACAGCTATACACCACTCGGCGGTATGGTTACAATGCTTCTGATGCAGCTCGGCGAAGTGATTTTCGGCGGCGTTGGCTGTGGTCTTTACGGTATGCTTGCTTTTGCCATTCTAACGGTATTTATAGCAGGACTTATGGTTGGCAGGACGCCGGAGTTTTTAGGTAAGAAAATTGAGCCGTATGAAATGAAGTGGTCTGTTCTCGTGTGTCTTGCAACGCCTATTGCCATTCTTGTGGGAAGTGGTATAGCGGCTATTGTTCCAAGTGTTGCGGATAGTTTGAACAACGGAGGAGCACACGGATTTTCAGAACTGCTCTATGCTTATTCTTCCTGCGGAGGCAACAATGGTTCTGCATTTGCAGGGTTTAATGCAAACACCGTATTTTTGAATGTTTCGCTTGGATTTGTAATGCTGTTTGCCCGTTTCCTGCCGATTATCGGAACGCTGGCGATTGCAGGCAGCCTTGCCGGAAAGAAAAAGATTGCAACCACAGCCGGGACGCTTTCTACTACGAATGCGATGTTTGTATTCTTACTGATTTTTATTGTTTTGCTTGTTGGTGCGCTCAGCTTTTTCCCAGCGTTGGCACTGGGACCGATAGCAGAATTTTTCCAAAGTATTGTGTAAGGAGGTAGCGTTATGGCACAGTCAACAAAAAGTGCTTTTGCCGATAAAAAAATGCTCGGCAGAGCAATCAAAGATTCTTTTATTAAGCTAAGTCCGAAAACACAAGTGCAAAATCCCGTTATGCTCTTGGTGTATATATCTGCAATTTTGACAACCGGATTATGGATTATTTCTCTGTTTGGTTTCAAAGATGTTTCCAGCGGATATACGCTGGCGATTGCGGTGATTTTGTGGTTTACTTGTATATTTGCAAATTTTGCAGAAGCCATCGCAGAAGGCAGAGGTAAAGCGCAGGCGGATTCTTTGAGAGCCTCTAAAAAAGATGTAGAGGCGCATAAGATTCCCTCTGCTGACCGAAAAGAGCAGATTACAAAGGTATCCTCTGCTACCCTCAAAAAGGGTGATATTGTTATTGTGAAAGCGGGAGAACAGATCCCCGGTGACGGTGAGGTAATCGAAGGTGCTGCATCGGTAGATGAGAGTGCGATTACGGGCGAATCTGCCCCTGTCATTCGTGAGGCGGGCGGTGACAGAAGCGCCGTAACCGGAGGAACTACTGTATTATCTGATTGGATTGTAGTACAAATTACCAGCGAAGCAGGAGAAAGCTTCCTTGATAAAATGATTGCTATGGTTGAGGGTGCGGCAAGAAAAAAGACACCAAATGAAATTGCTTTGCAGATTTTCCTCGTTGCGCTTTCCATAATCTTCATTCTTGTTACAATGTCGCTTTATACATACTCCGTATTTTCGGCAAAGCAAGCGGGAATAGAAAATCCCACTTCTATTACAACGCTGGTAGCCTTGCTTGTCTGCCTTGCGCCTACCACCATCGGCGCACTGCTTTCAGCAATCGGTATTGCCGGAATGTCGAGACTGAATCAGGCAAATGTCCTTGCTATGAGCGGCAGAGCGATTGAAGCTGCCGGAGATGTGGATATACTTATGCTCGACAAAACAGGCACAACTACACTTGGCAATCGGCAAGCCCACGCATTTATTCCGGTAGATGGTGCGAGCGAAGAAGAACTTGCGGATGCGGCACAGTTATCCTCGCTTGCAGATGAAACGCCAGAGGGAAGAAGCATAGTCATTCTTGCAAAAGATAAGTTTGATATTCGTGGCAGAGAACTTTCCGACAAAAATATGACCTTTATTCCTTTTACAGCGAAAACCCGTATGAGTGGTGTGGACTTTGACGGCAATGAAATTCGTAAGGGTGCGGCCAAAGCAATGCAGATATATGTCACCCATGCAGGCGGTATGTATTCTGAAGAATGCGACCGTATTGTGCAGGATATAGCCAAGCAAGGCGGAACGCCTCTTGTTGTTGCTAAAAATCATAAAATACTCGGCGTTATCCATCTGAAAGATATTATTAAACAAGGTGTAAAGGAGAAGTTTGCCGATCTTCGTAAAATGGGCATTAAAACCATTATGATTACAGGTGACAATCCGATGACCGCCGCTGCTATTGCCGCCGAAGCGGGTGTAGATGACTTTCTTGCAGAAGCAACCCCTGAGGGCAAACTTCAAATGATTCGTGACTTTCAATCGAAAGGCCATTTGGTGGCAATGACGGGAGACGGAACAAACGACGCGCCGGCCCTTGCACAGGCTGATGTGGCGGTTGCGATGAACACCGGAACACAAGCGGCAAAGGAAGCCGGAAATATGGTAGATTTGGATTCATCCCCCACAAAGCTGATTGACATTGTTCGTATTGGAAAACAGCTTTTAATGACAAGAGGAAGTTTAACTACTTTCTCCATAGCGAACGATGTGGCAAAATATTTCGCCATTATTCCCGCCTTGTTTATGGGACTGTATCCGGGGCTTTCTGCGCTCAATATTATGGGACTGCATTCTCCGCAGAGCGCTGTGCTTTCAGCAATTATTTATAATGCGCTGATTATCATTGCGCTGATTCCGTTGGCATTAAAGGGCGTAAAATACCGTGAGGTTCCGGCAGGAAAACTATTATCACGCAATTTGCTGATTTATGGCTTGGGCGGACTTGTGGCTCCGTTTATCTTTGTAAAACTAATTGATATGCTGCTGGTTGTTTTGGGATTGGCGTAAGGAGGTATAGAGATGAAAACATTAAAAAATATATTACCGAAAGCGGCTGTTATTTTCCTGATTTTCACTATGATTTGCGGTATTGTTTATACAGGAGTTGTAACAGGGATAGCGCAGCTCATTTTCCCTGATAAAGCAAACGGCAGCATTATAGAGGTCGATGGAAAAAAGTACGGCTGTGAGCTGCTCGGTCAGCAATACACGGATGACGCTCATATGTGGGGACGCATTATGAACATTGATGTTTCAACCTACAAGGATGAAAACGGAAAAACGCTGATGTATGCCTCGCCGTCAAACCTTTCCCCTGCAAGCGAAGAATACGAGGCTTTGGTAAAAGAGCGTGTAGAAAAACTGCGTGCCGCTAATCCTGATATGGACGAAACAGCAATTCCTGTTGATCTTGTCACCTGTTCGGGCAGCGGACTTGATCCGCATATTTCCCCTGCTGCTGCCGAGTATCAGGTGGCAAGAATCGCAAAAGCCAATAATATGACGGAGGATGAAGTGCGAGAGATTATTGATGAATGCACGGACGGCAAATTTTTAGGTATCTTTGGCGAAGAAACCGTAAATGTTCTAAAGGTCAATTTGATGTTGGACGGTATTTTGTAATCTTAGATTAAAGAAAGAAGCAGAAGTGTTTTAAGCGCTTCTGCTTCCTCTTTATATAATCTTAATTCGACGGTAGGGTTGCTTATGCGAATTTAATGCAAATAAAGATAGAATAAAGGAGGCATAAAAAAACAATTAAGATAACGAGGCTACATACGCTATGCAGAAAAAAGAAAAATCAAAGCATTATCATATTACATCCTTTCAAATCATTATTTTGGGGTTCCTGTCGGTTATTTTGATTGGAAGCCTGTTGTTAATGCTTCCGATTGCTGCCCGCAGCGGCAGCGCCACATCCTTTTCCGACGCCTTATTTACCGCAACATCGGCGGTTTGTGTAACAGGCTTGGTTATACACGATACGGCAACCTATTGGTCTGTGTTCGGACAAGGTATCATTTTGTTGTTGATTCAGATCGGTGGAATGGGGATTGTTACAATCGCCGTTTCGATTGCGGCAGTTTCAGGACGCAAAATTGGATTGATGCAGCGAAGTACAATGCAGGAGGCAATCGCAGCGCCCAATGTCGGCGGTATTGTGCGGAGAACGAAGTTTATCTTAAAAACAGCCATTTCTGTTGAATTGATCGGTGCGGCTGTTTTAGCGCCTGTTTTTTGCAGGGATTTCGGATTTTTCAAAGGAATATGGTATGCGCTGTTTCATTCCATTTCTGCGTTTTGCAATGCGGGATTTGACTTAATAGGCGCAAAAGAACCGTTTTCCTCGTTGACTTCCTATTCGGTACAGCCGGTCATAAATATGACGGTTATGGCGCTGATTATTATCGGAGGCATAGGCTTCCTTACTTGGGAGGACATAAAGAACAATAAATGGCATTTCAAAAAATACCGTATGCAAAGCAAGGTCATTCTTGCGGTAACAGCCGCTTTAATCCTTTTGCCTGCCATTTACTTTTACTTTTTTGAGTTTTCCCGATTGCCGTTTCCCGAAAGAGTATGGACTTCTCTGTTTCAATCGGTTACGCCGAGAACTGCTGGATTTAATACGGCGGATTTAACGCTGATGAGTGAGGTTGGGCAAATGCTTATGATTATGCTAATGCTGACGGGCGGTTCTCCCGGCTCCACCGCAGGCGGTATGAAAACAACGACGCTCGCTGTCCTTGTTTCATCCGCATTGTCTGTGTTCCGAAAAAAAGAACACACCCAATTTTTCAAAAGGCGAATCCCTGACAATACGATAAGAAATGCGGCTACAATTTTTCTAATGTATGTTACTTTGTTTCTTGTTGGCGGTATGATAATCAGCGGCATAGAAGAGATTCCGTTAATAACGGCGTTGTTTGAAACAGCCTCTGCAATCGGTACGGTTGGATTGTCGCTTGGAATTACACCTGAAATTGGAACAGTCTCTCGCATGATTTTAATTTGCCTGATGTTTTTCGGCAGAGTCGGCGGTTTGACATTAATATTTGCCGCAATCTCCGAAAAAACATCAAACGGCTCAAAATATCCACAGGAGAAAATAACAGTAGGTTAAAGGAGAAGAACGATGAAATCTGTTTTATTGATAGGACTTGGAAGATTTGGACGCCATATTGCTATGAAACTGGATGAACTGCATCATCAGGTTATGGCGGTAGATAAAGAAGAACGGCGAGTAGAGGCTGTTCTTCCGTATGTAACAAATGCTCAAATTGGGGACGCAACAAACGAGGACTTCTTATGTTCTCTTGGTGTGCGGAATTTTGATGTGTGTATCGTAGCCATCGGAGATAATTTCCAGAATTCGTTAGAAACCACTTCACTCTTAAAAGAGCTTGGCGCAAAAGTGGTTGTCTCCCGTGCTGCCAGAGATGTTCACGCTAAATTTCTTTTGCGAAACGGCGCTGACGAGGTGGTCTATCCGGAACGCCAGCTTGCCGATTGGACGGCAATTCGTTATAGCGCTGATCATATCCTCGATTACATAGAGTTAGACGAAGAACACGCTATTTTTGAAATATCTGTGCCAAATGGATGGGTTGGAAAAACAATCGGTCAATTAGATATACGGAAAAAATATGACATTAACATTATGGCTCTCAAACATAACGGTGCAATGAATTTGAGAATAAGCCCGGACACTTCCTTGCCAAAGAATGATACGATGCTTGTTCTCGGAGATATAAAGAGTATTCAAAAATGTTTCCATATTTGATTTTTGAGGAAAAGCGGCGATATGAAAGATTTTATTTTAATTTGCACAGTAGTATCCGTATTTATTTTAGGTTACTTTATTATGAGAAAGGTAGATATGTTTCTTGCCGAAAATAATTTGCAGACGAAAGAACATTATCTCGCTTCTTCGATTCGTATTGCATTTGAAACACTTGATTTAGTCGAGCAGTCGGCAGAACTGTTAGAACGCTTTTCAAAGAAAGATCCAAGCTGCGAAATCATGCTTTTTTACGGCTCCGCTGAAAAAATTGAAACAGGGCTGAAAAATCAGGAACTTGATTTTGGCTTTATAACAAATACTTGTTACGACCTTTTGGATGGAGGATTTGATTCTTTGTTTATTTCGATCAAGCAAAGAACGGTTATTTCTGATTCGGTAGGACTTTCAGTTATTCCGCTTGATAAGTCAGAAAAAAACATGAAGATTGTTTGGATTGCGGATGGAGAAAATTACAAAAAAAAGATGTTTGCAGAGCTGCTACGGAGTTTTTCTCAAAGTTCAACTTCATATTCGGCGAACGCAGAGACAGAAAGATAGAAAATGTGGTATAATCTTTATGCAATCTTAATGCGAGTGCCAAAATGCTTGTCAAAAATTTATTCGTTTTCATTTATAATAATCGTGTGACGGAGGTGAGTGTATGAGTGAATCCAGACCAAATCCGGATGAGCTGTTAAAGGTAATCCGAGTTGAAGAAGAAAATCAAACCAAAGGGCATTTGAAAATCTTTTTTGGATATGCAGCAGGCGTCGGGAAAACTTATGCTATGCTCAAAGCAGCTCATATAGCAAAAAATCAGGGTGTAGATGTGGTGGCTGGTTATATCGAACCGCACGCACGCCCTGAAACGGCAGCGCTTTTGAACGGCTTGGAACTTCTTCCTACCAAAGAAGTAGAATATAACGGAATCACACTGCATGAATTTGATATTGATACGGCGCTGAAAAGAAAACCGCAGCTTATGCTTGTGGACGAGCTTGCCCATACAAACGCACAGGGCTGCCGTCACACAAAGCGCTATCAGGATATTAAGGAGCTTTTGAATGCGGGAATAGATGTTTATACAACCGTTAATGTTCAGCATATTGAAAGTCTCTGCGATGTAGTTGCATCCATTACAGAAGTTTTTGTACGGGAACGCATTCCGGATTCCTTGTTTGACAATGCGGATCAGGTCGAATTGGTAGATATAGAACCGCAGGAACTAATTGACCGACTTAACGCCGGAAATGTCTATAAGGAAGCACAAGCCAAACGAGCCGTAGAGAATTTTTTTACCGTAGAAAATTTGACGGCACTTCGGGAAATTGCACTGCGCCGATGTGCAGATCGGGTAAATATCCTGACGGAGAACGCTCGGTTGAAAAGTCACGGTAATTATCATACAGACGAGCATATTCTTGTCTGTCTTTCTTCGTCTCCCTCTAATGCGAAAATCATTCGTACCGCTGCAAGAATGGCTACTGCTTTCAAAGGAGCTTTCACAGCGCTGTTTGTGGAAACTCCGGATTTTTCGGTAATGAGTGAGGAAAATGTGAAACGCCTGCGCTCTAATATGCGTCTTGCCGAACAGCTTGGCGCAAAAATTGAGACGGTTTACGGTGAAGATGTCCCCTTTCAGATTGCAGAATTTGCAAGGCTTTCCGGCGTTTCCAAAGTTGTAATTGGGCGAAGCTCCGGGGTAAAACGCCATTTGTTCAGCAAACCGACTTTGACAGAAAAATTGATTGCGAGTGCTCCTAATTTGGATATACACATTATTCCCGATACAGTTTCCAATGAAGCTGTTTATCAGTTGAGGAAAGCAAAGAAAAGAAATCACATCATTTTTTCTGCTGCGGATATATTAAAGTGTATTGTGATTCTACTCGCTTCCAGCCTAATCGGAACGATTTTTGAAAATCTTGGATTTGCTGAAGCTAATATTATAACTGTCTTTGTTCTTGGCGTATTGGTAACATCTGTTATAACCAAGCACCAAATTTACAGCCTGATTTCTTCTATTGTCAGTGTTTTGGTTTTTAACTTTCTGTTTACCGAGCCTAAATTCACATTGCAGGCGTATGATCAAGGCTATCCGGTAACCTTTTTGATTATGTTTTTGGCAGCTTTTTTGACAGGCTCCCTCGCTATACGGCTTAAAAATCAGGCGAAGCAGGCGGCAAGAGCAGCTTACCGTACAAAAGTATTATTTGATACCAACCAGTTATTGCAGCAATCAAAGGATAGAAATGAAATTGTATCCGTAATCTCCAACCAATTGTTAAAACTGTTGGGAAAGGATATTGTTTTCTATTTGGCTGATAAAGAAAAATTGGAAGAACCTCATATTTTTTCAGCAACCAATGAAAGTTTAGAAATGTGTACTTCTGATAATGAAAAAGCAGTTGCCGGTTGGGTATTCAAAAACAATAAGCGTGCCGGGGCAACAACCGAAACGCTATCCAGCGCAAAATGTCTGTATTTTGCTGTTCGTGTCAACAACACAGTATATGGTGTTGTTGGAATTGTTATGGGAGAGAAGCCTCTCGATCCATTTGAAAACAGTATTTTGTTATCCATCCTCGGTGAATGTGCGCTGGCTTTAGAAAACGAAAAGAATGCCCGTGAGAAAGAAGAAGCGGCAGTCCTTGCGAAAAACGAACAGCTTCGGGCAAATCTGCTTCGGGCAATTTCACACGATTTGAGAACACCCCTGACATCTATCTCCGGCAATGCGAGCAATCTTTTGTCTAACGGCGAGTCCTTTGATATGGATACAAAAAAGCAGCTTTATACCGATATTTATGACGATTCGATGTGGCTGATCGGCCTTGTGGAAAACTTGCTTGCCGTTACCCGAATTGAGGAAGGCAGGCTGAACCTGAATATCTCCCAAAACCTGATGGATGATGTGATTACAGAAGCGCTTCATCATATTAACCGCAAAAGCGTGGAACATCATATTACCGTTGAAAATGAGGACGAGCTTCTTCTTGCAAAAATGGACGCTAAACTCATCGTTCAAGTGATTATCAATCTTGTGGACAACGCCATAAAATATACGCCCCAAAATTCTCATATTAAGATCAGGACAGAGAAACACGGAAATATGGCAGTTGTTTCCGTAGCTGATGACGGTGAAGGGATACCGGATGAAATAAAGCCACGAGTGTTTGATATGTTTTACAGCGGTGCAAACAAAATTGCAGACAGCCGCCGCAGCTTGGGACTTGGGTTGTCGCTATGCAAATCTATCATTAACGCTCATGGTGGAGAAATTAAAGTTTCCGACAATCAGCCGCATGGAACAGTATTTACATTTACATTACCCATAGGAGAGGTCAAGGTTTATGAATAAATTACTTATATTAGTTGTAGAGGATGATACCTCTGTAAGAAATTTAATCACGACTACATTAAAGGCGCACGACTATCGCTATCTTACAGCGCCAAACGGTCAAACAGCAATTTTGGAGGCTTCGTCTCATAATCCGGATATTGTTTTGATGGATTTGGGGCTGCCGGATATAGATGGTGTTGAGGTCATAGAAAAAATTCGTACTTGGTCGAATATGCCGATTATCGTTATAAGCGCCCGTAGTGAAGATACTGATAAAATTGACGCTTTGGACGCAGGAGCAGACGATTATTTGACAAAACCGTTTTCGGTGGAGGAATTGCTTGCAAGGCTTCGAGTTACGCAAAGGCGGCTTACGATGATTCAAAAGGAATCTCCTGCCGAATCTGCTGTTTTTACCAACGGAAAACTCCGTGTTGATTTTGCCGCTGGCTGCGCCTATTTGAATGAAGAAGAACTGCATTTGACTCCGATTGAGTATAAATTGCTTTGCCTGCTTTCAAAAAATGTCGGCAAAGTCTTAACGCATACTTTTATCACGCAAAACATTTGGGGGAGTAGTTGGGATAACGATATTGCTTCCCTGCGAGTGTTTATGGCTACGCTTCGTAAAAAGCTGGAGAAGAACGCAGATTCTCCGCAATACATCCAAACGCATATCGGCGTCGGATACAGAATGATGAAAGTGGAATGATATATAGCTATGGATATGAAAAACAATATAGAAGAACACACGGAATGGATATATTGTCCCACTTGCGGAAACAAAACAAGGTTACAAATACGGGAAGATACGGAATTAAAAAATTTTCCTCTCTACTGTCCAAAATGTAAAAGGGAAACATTGATCGAAGCGAAAGAATTACAAATAACTCTCATCAAAGAGCCGGACGCATAGACGCAGAGCCGATGAATTTGTGAGTAATCACAGATCATCGGCTCTGTTCTTTATAAAGAGGAAAAAGCGGCCTTGCAGCTACTTTTCGGGTGTGGTATCAATCAAGGCTTTCGCAGTTGCTTTGACGACTTCCAATGACCGTTCATCGCAAACTGAAAGCATACGGAGGAGATTTTCTACCTCGGAATCTTTGGACGGCTTCTCAGGGTAGAAAATCGAATCCGCAGAAATGTTCAATTCCCGGACGAGCTTATGTAGAACATCGAAACTCGGCTTTTTGCCTTCGTTTTCAATCCGATATAGGTATCGCTCAGTAATATCCACTTTGTTTGCCAACGCTTCTATGGTAATTCCGGCATTCTCACGGGCTGTTTTGATGATACACCCAAGTGTTTCAGGTTTGCTATGCACTTGCAGTTCACCTCCATATATAATTATACTGTTTTATGCCATCTTTATAATGGCATAACAATTCAATTATAAATGGACTGATAGTTCTCAAATGACTGAACTCAATATAAACACTAACCCCGCCAAATAAAAAAACGAGGTTTTGTCGGGGCAAATCAACACGCCTATACCCTCCAAATCCGAGTTTTTGGATTGGAGGGATTTTTCATGCGCTGGACTATTCTCGGCGTTTCGCTGCTTATAATGAGCAGCGAATATGAATTTATGACATAGGCATTATCAGAGGTGATTTATTAAAAAAAGCGCTTGCCCCTTAAAGGGGCATTTCAGCTTACACAATGAACTGATATGCCATAAATACAATGAACTAAACGCACTTGCACAGCAAAATTTGTCGCTATGCAGGTGCGTTTTTATATTTAGCGGTATTTCGACTTTTTATAGTGTCGGCTGCCGTAGCCCTCCGGGTCAATCTGAATCTCAAAAAAAATTCAGATTGATCGGAGGTAAACGACTATGGACGAGAAGCGTCCAAAACGCAGAAAAGACAAATACAATCCCTACACACTTACCGAAAAAGAGGACAAGCATTTTCTTTCCTTTCAGGACGGACAAGGTGTGTTTCGGGAATTACAGATAACAAAAGAATTGTTCGAGGTGCTGAACCGCTTTGAACTGGACGACCTTTCTATTCTCAACGAATGGGACAGGCATTATGAACATTCGGAGCTTACCGAGGCTTCTCTATATGATCGGGCGGTAATGCTCCCAGAATCGGTGGAGGAAGCGGTATTTCGGAACTTACGGTATGAAGCCCTGCACAGAGCTATTAAGCAACTGCCCGAAGTACAGAGGCGGCGGCTTATACTCTATTACTTTATAGGGCTTACATACGCACAAATCGCTGAAAAGGAGGGTTGTACCTTTCAGGCCGTCGGGAAATCCATATCGGCGGCTGAAAAAAGATTGAAAAAAATTCTTGAAATAGGTGGTTGAACAATCATCATTAAGTGAGGAAACAGGTGGAGAGGTACGAAAAACTCTCTGCCTGTTTTCCTCTTTATGCGGTGAATGGGCGTGTCCTTTGACAACTGAATACCCATTCATCAAGCACATTCCTATTGCTATTGTGATGAGCATAAGCCACATTAGCGGCTGCGCCACGATCTGCGGGAAATGAAGCAACGAGATTTCACCTGTATTTGTTTTAAGGGTCTTTGGCTTTCTCTTTCTGCAAGGAGCGAATAACAGTCGGCTATCAGTATCGGGTGGCTCCCGATATGGCGACGACCGGCAATAGGGACAATGATACTCCTGTTCAGTCACAGTCCGAGCGTTGAAGCGTTTTTTCGTGCGTGATCCGTCGCAGGCAATGAGAGCAGCCGGCAGAGAACCTGCCGGGGGTGAGATTCCCGTGGAGCTGACAAGCCGTCAGCCGTTTGATGACTTCCCGCAGCAATTCGGGGTGTCGAGGACAAATTGAATTGTTTGAAAATACAAGGGTCAAACGGCAGGACGGGTCTACTGAAACGGAGATTTGTTTATATCTTTCCGACCTTAATTCTGTTCTGCCTCTGACCTCTACATAGGCGGCAAGCCGCCTAAATTTTCAAAGGAGGTCATAACACTATGAACCACACATATTTACGAGGCGATATGTATTACGCCGATTTAGGACAAGGAATCGGCTCGGAACAGGAGGGCTACCGTCCCGTCGTTATCATTCAGAACAATGTCGGCAACAAACACAGCCCTACGGTCATTATCGCTTCTATTACGAGCCAAAAGGACGCAAAGCCGAAACTACCTACCCACTACTACATCGACGCTGAAAACGGCTTGGAATTGCCCTCTATCGTCCTTTTGGAACAACTGCGAACCGTCGATAAACGCCGCTTGGGTGACTTTATCGGTCACTTGTCCGAAAAGCATATATACGGTATCAATCACGCTCTGGCAGTCAGTATCGGTCTGATTGAGAGCGTACCGAAAAAGTTAATCCTTTGCCTTTGCAGCGCTTGTGCCGACAATTTCTACGGTACGGGCGCTTATTCTTTACGCCGGATTGACCCACAGCAGACCGAGAAAGACACCTGCACCTATTGTAATCAACGAAAAGGATATGACTACGAGATTATCCCGAAGAACCGTTAGGGGGCTGCCTATGGAATCACAGACAGCCTATAAATTGCTGTTCACCGAATATCCTGATGTAGTCAATGTTGAGCAAATGTGTGAAATGCTCGGTGGTATCTGCGACAAAACCGCTTATCGACTTTTGAAGTCTGGCAAAATCAAGAGCTTTATCGTAGGCCGCCGTTATCGAATCCCGAAGCTCAACATTTTGGAATACTTGGAATTGATAGATAAATCTACTGCGTAAAACCTCGTTTGCACATTTGGCCTATGAGGTTCTTTCTGCTACAATGTAAATGTCAATGGCAGATGAATCTACGCTGTACCACTCAAAGGAGGTTTTATTATGGTAGCAGGACATCTGCGAGAGAAAAACGGGTACTATCATATGGTACTGAACTATGTGGACGAATACGGCAAACGGCATACACCGTCGAAATCCACGGGGCTAACAGTAAAGGGAAATAAAAAGCGTGCCGAAAAAATGCTTTCCGAAGCTCGTGCCGCAAAAGAAGCTGAATTAGAGGCGAGAGCAATCGAACGCAGCACAGGCAAAGCCCCCGCAGGCACAATTCTTTTTACGGCTTTTCTGCTCGACTGGTTGGAAATGACGAAAAAGAATGTGGAGGAAACAACTTACGGAGCGTATTCTATGGCGATAAAAAGCAAAATCATTCCGTATTTTGAAGAACACCACCCCGGACTGGCTCTGTGCGAGGTCACACCAAAGCATATACAAGATTACTACACCTACGAATTGACGGTGCGGGGCGTTTCCGCAAACACGGTCATACACCGCCACGCCAATATCCGTAAAGCCTTACAACACGCTTTCAAACTCGGTCTGATTGATACGAACCCAGCGGATCGCATTGAACGACCGAAAAAAGAAAAGTTTGTCGGCAGCGTTTACGAAGAAGATGAGTTAAACCGTCTTTTTGAAATCGTAAAAGGCGACCCCATAGAGCTTGGCGTTATCCTCGGTGCGTTTTACGGACTGCGCCGAAGTGAAGCGGTCGGCTTAAAGTGGGACGCGATTGATTTCAAAAAGAAAACAATCACCATTCGGCATACGGTCACACAGGCGACCATAGACGGCAAAAGCAAAATTATTCAAAAGGATCGGACAAAGACAAAGGCAAGTTACCGCAGCCTACCGCTTGTACCGCCGTTTGAGGAATTATTGCACCGTCTGAAAGCGGAGCAGGAACTAAACCGAAAGCTGTGCGGGAAATCTTATTGCAGGAAATACACCGACTATATCTATGTTAATGAAATCGGTGAGCTTGTAAAGCCCGGCTATATCACACAGCATTTTCCGCTGATTCTGCAAAAGAACGGTATGCGGAAGATTCGTTTCCACGATTTGCGGCATAGCTGCGCAAGCCTTTTGTATGCAAACGGTGTAAGCCTGAAAGAAATTCAGGAGTGGTTAGGTCACAGCGATATTTCGACCACCTCAAATATTTACACGCACTTGAATTTCACCTCAAAGGTTGCGTCTGCCAACGCAATTTTAGGTGTATATCCCTCCGCATAGTGCTGAATGTCCCTCCAAAATCGCCCCAAAAATCGGAGGGACATTGAAAAAAATCACCGTGACACGCCAAATTTCCAACCCCGCCGACAAAAAGAAAAAGCCCGCAAACCCCGATATATCAAGGGTTTACGAGCTGTTAAGGTCTGGTGCCGGTGGTGGGACTCGAACCCACACACCCTTGCGGATAACAGATTTTGAGTCTGTCTCGTCTGCCAATTCCGACACACCGGCATTTAATATTTTAAGTCGTCTCCCGATGTTCTGTCCGAGAAATCGGAGGGACATCGTGGAGGGACATTAAAAGCAAGTTACATATTCAGTTTTCAAAAAGCCCCGTAAAATCAAGGGTTTACGGCAAAGTGGTATGAAACGGCGTTGCAGATTTTGAGTCCAGCACGTCTGCCAATTCCATCACACCGGCGTTTGCGTATCTATTATATCATAAATTCGGAAAAATGCAAGATAAATTTTTCAAATAGAGAAATTTCATTTGACTTTTGTGCAGCGGTCTGTTACCATATCCATATAAAAATCATTGGAGTGAAGTGATGATGCTTGAAAAATACGGTGCGCTGAACGCGGCGCTTGACGATCATTTGGCAAAAGGGGAAATAACGGTGCTGGCAATCGACGGAATGGCTGCCTCCGGCAAAACGACGCTTGCCGAGATGCTGTCGGAGCAGTATGGGGCGCCCGTCGTCCATATGGACGATTTTTTTCTGCGGCCGGAGCAGAGAACAGCTGCGCGGTATGCCGAACCGGGCGGCAATTTTGACAGGGAACGCTTTTTGTTAGAAGTAGCACCGCATCTGCGAGAAAGGAGAGGGTTTGCCTATCGGCGGTTTGACTGTGCTCTCATGCGTCTTTCGGGGTCGGTGACGATACCGCCGTATTCCATGATCATCGTCGAGGGCACATACAGCCTGCACCCGGCGCTTGCGCCGTTTTATTCCGTGAAGGTCATGCTTACCATATCGGAAGAAGCTCAAAAATCGCGTATCCTGAAACGCAACGGCGAGGAGGGCTATCGGCAGTTCGCAGAAAAATGGATCCCGCTTGAAAATCGGTATTTTTCGGAATTTTATGTCAGAAATAGCGCAGATTTTGTATTTGACGGATAACTTTTGAAGCGCTGCCAAAGATTTTGCATTGAATCCGTGGGCTCGATATGTTACGATATAGACACGGAGGTGATGCAAATGAAAAAGATGTTATCAGTGATATTGGCAGCTGTGATGCTGACGATACTGATTTGTATTCCCATTCATGCCGGAAACAGGCAGATTCCCGTGTACATAGGAAATACGACGGTCGAGGGCGTGCTGATCGAGGATACGACGTTTGTGCCGTTCGATACTTTCTGTTATGCGATGGGCGCCGACAGTGTTACATGGGATCCAAAAACAAATGTTGTCTCCGCATCCTGCCGCGGCATTGTGATTGAGTCCAAGGAGGGTGTTTCTTATATCGAGGCAAACGGCAGATGCTTTTATACAGGTCTCTCCTGCCGTCCGATCGACGGTATGCTGTATGTTCCCGTGAGACCGCTTGCCAAAGCCTTTGACGCTGAGGTAATTTGGAACGGCGAGGATTACAGCGTTCAGATCATCGACGGGGGAGGGGTATGTGAGTCCGGCGATTCTTATTATTGGGACGGCGCCGTGATGTGGCTTTCCCGTATTATTTATGCGGAGGCCAATACTGAGCCGATGCTTGGCAAAATCGCGGTCGGGAATGTCATTATGAACCGTGTCAACAGCCCGGATTTCCCGAATACCATATACAGCGTCATTTTTGACCGGAAATACGGTGTTCAGTTTACGCCTGTGGCAAACGGAAGCATTTATAACAGCGCAAATGCGGAATGCGAGCGCGCTGCTAAGATGGTTTTGGAGGGCACAAGCGTGGATAACGAGGTCTTATACTTCATGAATGCCGCGGCGGCGAGCAATCTGTGGGTGCAGAACAACAGGGAGTACCGCTTCTCGATCGGAAGTCACAGCTTTTACAAGTGAGCATATAAAGGCTTTCAAAAATTGGACAGACCGAAATTTTCGGTCTGTCCAATTTTTATACCGGTTTTATAACTGTCGTTTTACATTATAGGAAGCCCCTTCTTTTTGCTTCTCCTATCAGATCAGGCTGTATATTGGGGTAAGTCCAGTTATCGGGAAGAGCATCCGTAATTACAATTTTTTCACCGGATCCAGTAATTTGATTTCTGCATAATAAAACATACCAAAGGTTTCGTTTCCTTTAAGGTTTTTTTCTGTGACGGAATATACGCAGATCGGTTTCATATCAAAATGAATCGCACCGGTTTCTTCCCGTAATTCTCTGCGGGCGGTTTCATCGATTGCTTCACTCTTTTCGCGATGTCCGCCCGGGATTTCCAGTGTGTCCCTTTTTTTATGCTTGCAGAATATGTATTTCCCTTTGTATTTTGCAAAGATTACAGCGAATTTCAGCAAAGAATCCTCTATTTTATCATAAAAGTAAACTGCCATGTTTATCTCCAATCATTGAATTTTTCACTAAGAAAAAATACTTCTATGTTTGACTTTTACCAAGTAATCATGATACCGTCGATAAACTGCCGCACAAAAAAGAGCAGCACGGGTATAATCACATGGGTTTTCTCCCTGTTTATCGTTATCAAAAGAGCTGTCCGATGGACAGCTCTTTTTTATACTCCTGTTGTTTTGATATCGTCGAAATCCTTGACCGAGCACTGGCCGTAGGTGTTGTCGCCGACGGCATGCACACGTCCTGCCCGGTCGAGCGCTACGGTGTGGTTGCGTCCGGCGGAAAGCGCGATGATATCCGACCATTCGGAGACATTGCACTGTCCGTATCCGTTGTGGCCGACCGCGATGACATGTCCGTCCTCTTTTAATCCGACGGTGTGGAAATTGCCCGCCGCAATCGCGGTGATTTTATTCCAGCGCGAAACCTCGCACTGATTGTTGGCGTTGTTGCCCACGGAGACGCAGGTACCGTCGCTGCGCAGTCCGATGGTGTGCAGTCCGCCGGCCGCGACCGCGGTGATGCCCCCCCATTTGATCGCGCCCCATTGTCCGTCCGTATTGGCGCCGACTGCGACGATCGTGCCGTCCACGCGCAGTCCGACCGTGTAGTTGGAGTTGGCTGCGATGGAGATGATGTCCGTCCAGTCATAGACGTTGCACTGGCCATAAGTGTTGTCGCCGACCGCGACGCAGGTCCCGTTTTCGAGAAGTCCAACCGTGTGGCTTGTGCCGGCTGCGATGGCGCAGATGCTTTTCCAGTCGGAAATGTCGCATTGACCGTATCCGCTGTAACCGCAGGCGACACAGGTGCCGTCCGCCTTCAGTCCGACGGTATGATGATTTCCCGCGGATACCGATACGATATCGCGCCATGCGGAGACGCCGCACTGGCCGTATGTACCGTATCCAGTGGCGGCGACGTAGCCGTTCCGGCGCACAGCGACCGTGTGCAGTCCGCCGGCTGAGATCGTTTGAATGGAAACGAGCGGGACGAACCGTGTGACCGCCTTGTATTTACGGTTGATTTCAAAGGTTTCGGAGCCGACCGACATAATGGTGCTTTTCGGGCGGCGCGCCTCCTCTCTCATTGCATCCTCGATGCTGACCTCACCGGTTTCTGCGTTGAGATGAGGCTTTTCCGACTGGGAAAATTCCCGTGTGAGATCTCCGGTCGGCTGCTTGGGACGCGATGTCGGGGCGGGATTGAGATCCGCCGCTTCATAATGGATGGTGCGCTCCGCCGCGTTGGGAATGGAGACGGAGGCTCCTGTCGGAGATTTTCCTCTCCCGACCGCGTTTTTGGACATCGGCGAATATTTATTGACCGCGTCGGAGGCGGATTTTGAGAGCTTGGACTGACGGTTGGCGAGTATTTTCAGCTTTTCCTCTTGGGAGCCGAGCCGCTCCGCTAAATTGCCGACCTGATAAAGCGGGTACATGAGGATCAGAAAAATGACGGCGAGCAGCAGCCAAAGAATTTTTGCCGTGATATGATCGGTTCCTGTGAACGCCATGGCGGCGCAGACCGCGGCGCCGAGCACTCCGCCGAGCACAGCGATGAATTTTACGGCTTTCGCCTGATTGCCGGACATAAGCACCTCCTTCGCCGCTTCCCGCGGCCTAAAAAAATGGATGACGATGAAAAATTCAGCCTATGAGACTGTTTTCCGTGACAGCCTCTCTGATGCTGTCCAGAACGACGGCGTAAGCCGCCCTTGTCAAATGCATATATTCGTCGTTTTGATAGATGACACGCAGATATCCGGTATCGTCTGCAAGCCTTGAATGGGTATCGACATATAAAATCCCCATTTCCGCACAAAGCCCGGAGATCCAGCAGTTGGCCTCAACAACCGCTTCGCGCGTCAGCTTTTTGTAATGATTGACCGATTTATCGGAGAGGGGCAGGATCGATTGCACGATGATCCGCGTGTCGGGGCTCGCGTCTTTGACGGATTCCAGCATTTCGCGGTAAATCGCGACGAATTTATCCCTCGGCAGAAAGCCTGCCCCTCCGGATACGCCGAGTGTGATGACGAGGATCTCCGGTTTTTTCAGGGCGACGGCGTCCGAGAGGGACAGGTCGAGATTTTCCTCCTCCAAATGAACGCATTTCGTCCGGTTGACCGTCTCAAACAGCACCGTGTTTCCGGCGCCGGACCAAACGCGCTCCTTCGGGATCCCTCCGCGGGCTGCGAGATGCGCCGTGGTCGAATCGCCGAAAAAGACCATATGGTCGATGATATCTCCTTCTGCCTTGAGCGTTGCTCCGCAGGGAGACAGAATAAAAGCAAATATGACGGCAAAAAGAATCAGTTTCCGATATTGCTGCACAAGAGTGGCCTTCCTTTATTATGAAGTAAGGCGGAATACCTCTTTCTTGTCGGAGCAAAGGATGATGGTGCCTTCCTCGTCGGTACGCAGGATCTGCACGCCCGCGTTTTCCAGCTTCTCCACGGTTTCCTCATGCGGATGACCGTAGGAGTTTCCCTTGCCGCAGGAAATCACGGCGAGATCAGGACTTGCGGCGGCGAGAAAAGCGTCGCTTGTGGATGTCGTGGAGCCGTGATGACCGACCTTCAGGACATTGCACCGAAAAGAGGAAGCGGGAAAGCGATCGAGCATTTCAGCTTCGCTTGATGTTTCCGCATCTCCTGTGAATAAAAAGGAGGTCTCGCCCCAAGAAAGGCGGATGACAACGCTGTAATTGTTGGCATCGCTTGACTTGACGGAGGTGGCGTCGATTGGTCCGAGAATGGTGAAGGAGGCTTCGCCTATGGTATAAGTTTTTCCAGCCTCGCTCGGAATATACGCGAGGTTTTTCTCGTCCATCGCCGTCAGCACATTCAGCCAAGCCTTGGAGGACGCTTCACATTCGGGCATGATGATGTTTTGGATCGCGAAGTCCGTGATCACCTCGTCCGCGGCGCCGATATGGTCGAGATGCGGGTGCGTGATGATCATATATTCAAGCTCGGTGATTCCAAGCCCGTTCAGATAATTTACGATATTGGAAGCCGGATATCCGTCTGAGGTGCCGGCATCGATAAGCATATTTTTGACGCCGTCCGATGTCGGAACACGGACAAGAATGGAATCCGCCTGTCCGACGTCTATGTAGTGGACCTGAAGGTCGGTGACGGCGGCTTCGTTCTTGTTTCCGATTTCATTTTTCTCTCCGCCGATATACTGCCACGGTTCGGTAAAATAAGAAATAATCGCGAGAACAAGGACGATGAAAATGGATATCAGGGTTTTTGCTGTTTTGCGGCTCTTTCTTCTTTTTGCCATTGTATTCTCCGAAATCATGCTTTCTGCCGGGGATGAGCATCACCGTTATATGCTCGACAGCCCGGCCGAAAGAGTATGTAAAAATATTTGATACAAATATATTATATCAAACTCTACCCCCGTTTACAATAGAAAAGCGTGAAAAAATTTTTTTGTTTTTACTCGTAAAAAACGGGGCTTGACCGAATCCTAAACAGACCGGCCGGATGCTTCCGAGCATATAAGCCTGTTCCGTTCCGGAGCAGTGAACTCCGCGCAGCCGTATCAGACCTGTGCCTGTCGGATGAAGCTTTCGGTGCCATTGCTCCGAATGGATTTGAAATGTCGGTTTTCGGCGAAGCGGTGCAGAATTGGTTGGATAATGCACCGGCCGAAGAGAAATACGCGGTCGGCGAATCTCTTTCAGAAAAATCGTCAGATTAAAGAAAAAGCGGAGCTTGCCTTAAAGCTCGATTACAAAGCTTGGCGGCAATGCTCCGGGGCGAAGGCACTGACATGGATTGCTATATTGTTATACGATTTCATAATTTTTGCACTGAAAGATTGTTGAGTTTTGAAAATATATTTAAATGTGAGTGAGAACGATAAAAAGCAATATATAAATCCAGGCCGATGAAAGGAAAATCAACCAATCATCGGCCTCTTTGCTTTTAATAATAGTTACAGCTTCTATGACTGTGGACATGAGATATATTCAAAAATTGTTTGTATAGCTCCGTTACGACGATCCAAATCCGTACATCTCTGCCGTTGTAGCCGAAGATGACCTCGCTTGTACCCGTTCTCGCGGTCTGCTTGCCGTAGGTGTCATACTGGAATGTATCGGTGACGGCTCCCGTGCTGTCCGTGATCGCCACGGTGCTGCCTCGGTAATCGAAGTGGTAGGTCTTGAACGTGTTCTCTGTTTCCTCACCGATCAGTCCCATGCCGTATACATACTTTGTCACCGTGCCGCTTGTCGTCTTGACAAGCAGCCGGCTGAGCTTGGTGTTGGTGTCGTAGGTGTAGAGCGTTTCGTCCCCGCCGCAGAGGTTTCGGATTCGGATGTCCTCCGCGTTATAGGCATATTCGCAGTCGCCCGCCTTCAACAGCCGGTTTGCGGAATCGTATTCAAACGCTGTTTCCTCGCCGTCCGGCGTCATGGAAAGCATGTTGCCGTCCGCATCGTAGCTCACGGCCTCGCCGTCTATCGAGATGAGCCGGTTGTTCGTATCGTAAACGAAGCCGGTTTCCGTCGAGCCGCCGACGAGATTGCCCGCAGCGTCGTAGCTGAAAGTCTCCTCCGAGAGCGTCACGTCGTTCAGATCCGTGACCGTTCGTTTCGTCACCCTTGACAGACTGTCATAAGTATAGCATAGTTTGACAGTTTTTGCAAGATGTTTTTCCACAAAAATCCTGCCAAGTGCATCATATGTGTACTCAAACCCGGTAATGATAGCGTCGGCGGACGTTTTTTCCACTGTGGAGGTGATGCGCTGCTTGCTGTCGTATACCGTGGTGGTGATACTGCCGTCCGGTTTTGTGACACCGGTCACTTTGCCGTTGGCATCATAGGTGTAGGCGGTCACTCTGCCCGCCCAGTCTGTGACGGTGGAGAGTGCGTTGTTGGCGTCGTAAGCGTAGAGGACTGCGGTATCGTCGGGATAAATCATCTTGGCAAGATTGCCGGCGGCGTCATACTCATACTGGATCACCTTGCCGAACGTATCGGTATATTTTGTGATTCTGTTCAGCGCGTCGTATTCCCGCGTTATCGTGCCGTTCCGGTCTGTGACGGTGAGGACGTTGCCGACGGCGTCGTAGGTATAGCTGACGGAATCCTCCGCGCCGACATAACCCGTGATTCTGCCCATTGCGTCATAGAAATACTTCCGGATCTGTCCCCTCGCATTGGTCAGCTGCCTTTTCACATTCAATTCGTTGTAGCCGTAGGAGACCGTCCCGCCCGACGCGGTGCTCTCGGAAATAAAAAAACGACTGCTCTTAAAAAGAGCAGTCGGAAAATGGGTATTACATTTACAGAAAAAACTATGTTATTTCAATTTCTCTGCGGTAATTAGATAAGCTGTGATTAGATCTCCGCGAGAATTTGTGTTTATTTGAATTAAATATTTGGGGTTTCCCTCTTCATCGGACTCTACAATATAATAATAGTATTCATCATTATGTATATCAAACGCTCCATATTTCTCCACAATCTCTTTTTGGCTTTTTATCTTCCAATCAAGCAAATCTTTATAATTTTCGTAGAGATAATAGTAATTTGGAAGCTTGATAGACGGATATTCAATTTCTTCGGGTAAAAGATTTTCCTCAATACGCCAAAGTACAATTTTTTGCTCGGTTCCAAACTTTGTTGTTTCAGTTGGTTTTAAGATGATTTTATTGTTTTTGTTCGGCGATGGACTGTATTTGTAAGACCAAATTTCATTTTTAGCTTCATCTGGAGGTGGTTCAACGGAGTCCCAATATAGAACAAAGTTTTCACCATCATATACTTCTACGGGACTAATGGACAAATTTACACCATCAAGCCAACGTACTACGATATCAAATTGCTCTCCATTGTTAAAAATCGTACCAAAAGACTGACGGTCACCATCTATGTAAAGAACAAAAGTACCGTCTTCAGATTCCCATTTTGTATAAGTCTGGGCATTGGGCCGTTCTGCTATGCGAGAACAGCGGGAACAGGAACATAAAGAAAACAACAAGAAAAGTACAGCAAATAGTAGCATGGCCAATCGTTTTTTCATAAATGCCTCCGCAATATTTTGTCTTATTTTCTGCCTAGACCATATATGCGATAGCCTGTTATAAAGCCTTCCTCAAATTGTTTCAAATTGCTCAAATCCGTAACGGAACAGTTATATAGCTTATATCCATTATCAGTCTTTTGAAGTGCTATGGTATGAATCATTGAATCGAACTCAGTGCTGTTCCAATATGACATAATATATACACCATTGGCGCTCAACTGATTGAAAGATACAACATCAAAGCTCAAATCTAAAATATCAAAAACTTTGGGCAAAGAATATGGATTAGAACCAAAATAACCGCCAATCAAGTTGTCGCCTATAACTGTTCCCGAGGTTTCAAATAAGAAAGCTAAACCCGCCAAAGATGTCTCATATCCTGATAAATACATGGCATTATTTACAGCAATAACTTCACAGCCATTATCCGACATATATTGTTTACCAAGTTTAAAATTTGAATAGGGAGCCATATCTTGGTCATGTATAAGTGTATTTTGAACATCTATTGCACTGTTATACTCAAGATTTTTAAAATCTTGTTCAGAAGCAAGCATATAAATATAGAAATCTATACCCATAAGGAGATCAAATACATTGGTAGACGGATTATATTTTTTTGAATAATCAAGATATTCGGTAATGGATTTGCAATTTAATAAAGATTCTGCCCTTAACACACCGTTTTCAACATTTTTAAAAACATCTTGAGCGAACTCTTTAATATCGTTTCCTGTACTGACTAACCAATTTTTTATGTCGTTATAAGCATTGATTGTCCAGTTTTTGGCTGAATTATATAAGCTTTGTGCCCATCCGCTTACACCATCCCAAAGGGCTGACCAAAAACCTTCCAATCCAAACGGATCAACATTCGACACCGGATTGCCGTTGGCATAAGCATAACGATTCAGCGTAATAGCGTTGGAAATCTCGCCGGCGATGATGTCCGCGTTGATGAACCGTCTCAATTCGGGGCTGTAATATCTCGCCCGCATGTAGAGCAGGGAATTGCTGTCGGTGATAACGCCGTATAATAACTTGGTAGTGACGAGTTTCGACACTACCAAGAATGTAATTTTATTGTTCGATAATCGACTGAAAATGTGCTTTAATTGGAAATAACTTATTTGTCATTGATATCTTCCAATGGAGCAAAATAATCTGATATCAAGAACAGCAATATTACAATAATACATACAAGCCATAAAGGTATATGAAACCAGTTCTCATTAATTATTCTTGCGCTGATTCCAACCACCAACACAATTAACAATATCATGATAATCGAAAAAGCTCTATTGACTTTGAACTTTTTTCCACAATATTTACATCTTATTACTGGGTTATGTTTATAACTTGTTTTAAAAAAAGCGGATATTCCGTGTTTTTTACAATGTGGGCATTTGCTGTGTGTGATCTTTTCAAAATTCATTATAGTGCTCCTATTTGTAGATTAATTGATACATAGGATCTTTTTCTTTAATCACAGTACCTGTGCCTCCTGAAAAGAGTTCTTTAAACATTAAATCGCTATCGACTACTGCATGGTACATGAAAGAGCCGCCATTGCCGCTTTGTAAAAAGATGGAGACTTCTGTCGCTATTTTATCTGGAGAATTCCAGTTGAATATTGTTTCTACTGTATTGGCAATTCCTATAATAGTCAACAGGTTACCTAATCCTGTTAGACTATCAGCAGCCGGAGTTAACTCTGCAATGTCGCCTTCGGTAATAGCAGAGAATATAGCCTCTCCTATTTTAGATATATCTTTATTTTCATCACTATAAAAATCGGAAATTATTCCCAGCTCGCCCAAAATTGGTACAAACCCCATAATTTCTAAAAGTAATTCATCGCGAGATATGTTATAGTAGGGATTAACCTCAATTTTAACTTTTATTCCATTGTCAAACTCATCCGGTTCAGTATTGTTTTTCAAACTATCAAGTATCTTTAATATTGCATCGTTATATTTTGCTTCGATATCACTATAACCTTCTTTATTTTTGTAATAATAAGCGATACTTTCTTGTGTTTTAGCCAAAGCTTTTATAAGTAATTTTTTACGTTGACCAGTTTCTTTACGAAGCCTTCTCTCCGCACTCAGTCCAAACGGGTCAACATTGGAAACCGGATTGCCGTTGGCATAAGCATAACGATTCAGGGTAATAGCGTTGGAAATCTCGCCGGCGATGATGTCCGCATTGATGAACCGTCTCAATTCGGGGCTGTAATATCTCGCCCGCATGTAGAGCAGGGAATTGCTGTCGGTGATAACGCCGTCTCTGCCGTTGTAGCCGAAGATGATTTCGCTTGTGCCCGTTCTCGCGGTCTGCTTGCCGTAGGTGTCATACTGGAACGTATCGGTGACGGCTCCCGTGCTGTCCGTGATCGCCACGGTGCTGCCTCGGTAATCGAAGTGGTAGGTCTTGAACGCGCCCTCTGTCTCCTCACCGATCAGTCCCATGCCGTATACGTACTTGGTTGTCACGCCGCTCGTCGTCTTGACAAGCAGCCGGCTGAGCTTGGTGTTGGTGTCGTAGGTGTAGAGCGTTTCGTCCCCGCCGCAGAGGTTCCGGATTCGGATGTCCTCCGCGTTATAGGCATATTCGCAGTCTCCCGCCTTCAACAGCCGGTTTGCGGAATCGTATGTGAGCGACCTCTCCTCGCCGTCCGGCGTCATGGAAAGCATGTTGCCGTCCGCATCGTAGCTCACGGCCTCGCCGTCTATCGAGATGAGCCGGTTGTTCGTGTCGTAAACGAAACCGCTTTCCGTCGAGCCGCCGATGAGATTGCCCGCAGCGTCGTAGCTGAAGGTTTCCTCCGAGAGCGTCACGTCGTTCAGATCCGTGACCGTTCGTTTTGTCACCCTTGACAGATTATCATAAGTATAGCATAGTTTGACAGCTTTTGCAAGATGTTTTTCCACAAAAATCCTGCCAAGTGCATCATATGTGTACTCAAAACCGGTAATGACAGCGCCGGAGGACGTTTTTTCCACCGTGGAGGTGATGCGCTGCTTGCTGTCGTATACCGTGGTGGTGATACTGCCGTCCGGTTTTGTGACGCCGGTCACTTTGCCGTTGGCATCATAGGTGTAGGCCGTCACTCTGCCTGCCCAGTCTGTGACGGTGGAGAGTGCGTTGTTGGCGTCGTAAGCGTAGAGGACTGCGGTATCGTCGGGATAAATCATTTTGACAAGATTGCCGGCGGCGTCATACTCATACTGGATCACCTTGCCGAACGTATCGGTATATTTTGTGATTCTGTTCAGCGCGTCGTATTCCCGCGTTATCGTGCCGTTCCGGTCTGTGACGGTGAGGACGTTGCCGACGGCGTCGTAGGTATAGCTGACGGAATCCTCCGCGCCGACATAACCCGTGATTCTGCCCATTGCGTCATAGAAATACTTCCGGAGCTGTCCCCTCGCATTGGTCAGCTGCCTTTTCACATTCAATTCGTTATAGCCGTAGGAGACCGTCCCGCCCGACGCGGTGCTCTCGGAAATCAGCCGCCCCATGTTGTCATAGGTATAATTTGTGACCCCTCCCAAGGGACCGGAAAGCTGTGTGATATTGCCGAGCGTATCATAAGCGGCGGTGCTTTGATGGTTCGCGGCATCCGTGACGCCGATGTTCAGACCGCGGGCATTGTACGAATATTCCTGACGGTTGTTGAGCGAATCCGTCGCCGAGGCCGTTTTGCCGATGGCATTGTAGGTGTAGGTCGTGGTTTTACCTGTGGAGTCGGTCACCGTCGTTGGCAGGTTCATATTATTATATGCCGTTTCACGGATGGTGTTGCCCTTGGCGTCGAGACTTTTCAATACATTGCCGTTGGCGTCGTAAACCACGGTAAACACGTTGTTTTTCGCGTCAGTGACGGTCGTTCTTCTGCCGAGCGCGTCATATCCGTAGGTCACGACGTTATTTTTGGCATCCTTCACCGAAATCAGCTGGTTCAGGCAGTTGTAGGTATAGGTCGTGATGTTGTTCAGCGCGTCCTTTACGGTGAGCAGATTGCCGGCCGCGTCGTAGGTATAGCTCGTAGTATTGCCGTTGGCATCGGTAAAGGTGAGCTTGTTGCCGAACGCATCATAGGTGTAGGTTTTCTTGTTTCCTAAGGCGTCGGTTTCGCAGAGCAGGTCGCCCGCCGCCGAATACCGGTATGTGACGGCGCCGGAAACGGCGTTGACCGCTCTTGTCACTTTGGACATGGCGTTGTATTGGAAACGGGTCGTATTGCCGTCGTCGTCGGTGACGGAAAGCACGTTTCCTGCCGCGTCATAGGTCTTGACTGTGACGGCTCCCTTGGCGTTGATTTCCTTGATCGGATTGCCGACCTCGTCATATTCGTACTGAACGGTGCCGCCGTCCGGAAAATGCTTGGAGAGAACTCGGCCGGCGTCGTCGTATTGGATCGTTGTGACGTTGCCCGCCTGGTCGATCGTCTTGATCGGCCGGTCCTCGCCGTCGAACTCGTACTGGACGGTGCTGCCGTCCGGCGTGGTGACAGAGGTGTTTTTCATGTTTCCGTTGTAGGAATACTCCGTTTTGCTGCCGCGCGCGTCGGTCACGGACGTCTTTTGATGGTTGCCGTCATATGTGTTGATGACCGATTTCCCATTGGCGTCGGTCACTTTCAGCAGATTGCCGGCGGCGTCATACTCATATGAGGTCGTATGCTGGTCTGCATCGGTGATGCTTGTCGTCTGCCCGATGGCATTATGGCCGTACTGCGTCGTATTTCCCATGGCGTCCGTCTGGGAAACCAGCAGACCGTTCTGATAGGAATACAGCACCGCATTTCGGCTTCCTTCTTTTTTGCTTGCAGGCAAGGACGCCGCATCGTAGGTATAGACTGTCACCGTGCCGCGAAGGTCGGTATGCTGAATGATTTGGTTTCTGGCGTTGTAAGCAAAGGTCTCCTCCGGAATTTCGCCGTCTGTTTCCGGATAACGGATTTTGATGACGTTTCCGGCCTCATCGTAGGTGATGTAGGTCGTGTTCCCGTTTTTGTCGGTGATTTCCGTCGGTTTGTTGAAGCCGTTATAGACTTTGACGACGGAATTGCCTCTCGCGTCGGTCTCTTTTATGACGTTGAACCGCTCGTCATAGGCATAGGTTTTGGTATTGCCGTTTTCATCCGTATGGCTGACCAAAAGCCCGTTTTGATCGAAAATGCGGACACTCTGATGGCCGCAGCGGTCGGTGGTGATTCTCTTTCCGTCGCTTTCGTATACGAAGACGGACGGAACGGAGCCGGCAATGCCGTCTCTCTGGCTGATGACCCTGCCGCATGCGTCATAGGTGTTGTAGAAATAGCAGATTTCTTTTGAATCGACGCCGGATTGGATCCTGTTTTCATCGTCATAGGTGTAGGTCAGGGTGTTGCCGTTTACATCGCAGATGCCGGTGAGAAGACCGCTGCTGTATGTGAAAGTGACCTCTCTTTCGGCGTCGTCATAGATCTTGGAGATTCTGCCGTCGGCGTTCTTTTCCAAATATATCTTTTTGCCGGAGACAGCGTCTGTGACAGCAATGAGCGAATCCGTATAAGCGAGCAGGGTTTCAAAGCCCTGATGATCGACAATTTTGGCAAGCTTGCCGTCGGTGTTGTAATATTCCGTGCATTCCGAATTGCAATGAAGGATATACGGATACGTCTGTGTCGTGTCTACCTGCAAAATATATCCGTTTCTGTTCGCTGCGGCGCAGGTGAAGGTCACGCCGTCCTCCGAATCGTATTTGGCGTATACGGAGGGGCTGCTGTATACACGGACTTCGGAGCCGGAAATCTCCAAATGCTTCTCATAGTTGTGATACCAGCCCGAGCCGAGCGAGCCGCTCAAAAGCTTCGTGGAGTCGTAGCGGACGGTCAGTTTCAGCGCTTGTCCGCCGAAGAGCGTCATGACCGTGTTTTCAATGAGATGGGCGCCGCTGTATACGTCAATGGGATCGGCAACCGTACTGCCGTCGACCTTGTTTTCGGGTTTTTCCTCCTCGGGTTCCTCTGTCGTCGTCTGCTTTACCGTTACTGTGCAGGAGGCGCTTACGCCGCTGCCGTCCAGTGCGGTCGCCGAGATAATGGCCGTGCCGCCGTTGTTCTTTGCGCTTACAAGACCGGAGGCGCTCACGCATGCGATGCTGTAATCGCTGCTGGACCATTGGATGGTTCGCTTGGTCGCGTTTTCGGGGCAAACGGTGGCGGAGAGGGAATAGGTCTGTCCTTTGTTCAGTGTCAGGCTCGACGCACTCAGTGTAATCGAGCTTACAGATACGGCACTGGTTACGGTAATGGCACAGATCCCCTCTTTTTTGCTGCCGTCTGCTGCCGTAGCGTAAATGGTTGCCGCACCGATCTCCTTTGCTTGCACAAGGCCGCTTGTGTAATTGACGCCAGCGACGCAGGGATTGCTGCTGCTCCATACGACATTGCGATTTGTCGCATTTTCCGGGCATACGGTGGCGTATAGATAGGCCGAATCGCCGACCGTCATTGTTTTTCTCGACGGCGTTACCGTCACCGATGTGGCAAGAATGCCGTCCGTGACGGTTACCGTACAGGAAGCGGATTTACCGCTGCCGTCGTTGGCGGCGGCGGTGATGATAGCGGTGCCTTTGGCGAGGGCGGAAACGCAGCCGCCGCTCACAGTCGCGACAGCGGTATTGCTGCTGCTCCAAGTCAAGGTTTTGTTTGCGGCGTTTTCGGGACAAACGGTAGCTGAAAGGGAAACGGTCATGCCGATGTTCAGCGACATGCTCGTCCGATTCAGATTGACGGAATTTACGAGCACGGCGGCGTTTGTGACCGTCACCGTGAGATAATCGCTCTTGCCGCTGCCGTCTGCGGCGGAGGCGGTGATGATAGCGGTGCCTTGGGCTTTTGCATAAATGTATCCGCTGGAAGCGTTGACGGAGGCGACAGCGGTATTGCCGCTGCGCCATGTCACGGTTTTGTTGGTCGCATTTGAGGGATAGACCGTGGCGGCGGCTCCGTAGAACCATTCTCCGACTTTGAGTGTGGTACAGGGCGGATAAACGGAGACGGACGTCGCCTTGACTGCGGTGGTGCTGCCGCCGCATGAATAGTCGTTTTTCATATGTTGTTCCTCCTTTGCGCGGTGTTAAAACATCCGGTCGAGGATCACCCGGTCGTTTCGCACGAGATCGGCGTTGAAGGCCGTCTCCTTGCCGGAATCGTCCTGAATGGGATGGCAGTCCTTGCCGTACTGCCAGACGGCGATATCGGCGCGGGTAATGCCGGAGGGAGCATACGGCATCCATTCGTCGGGATGGATGAAATGGGTGTCGGTTGTGCGGTCATATTGGGCAAGGCTGGGTGCGACCGCCCAAATCAGGCAAGAACGGAAGAGCGTCGTATCGCTCTGTACGCCGCGGCTGTATTCGCG
>CDZB01074575.1_pt1 | contig 165236 bp, 142 predicted proteins | sample 554961 | NCBI WGS metagenome assembly CDZB01 (sample SAMEA3182106, study PRJEB8094) | gut metagenome | biome: human; feature: gut; material: Stool; isolation source: human stools | place: Canada | collected 2013-02-26 | reverse complement strand
GGAGCCGCTCCAGCTCTTCCTTGGAGTAGCCCGTATCAATCACCATCTCGGTAATGGGTTTGAGCTTCTCGGCATCCGCCGCCGGGAGCAGATATGCCGGCTCGGCGGCAACCACGCCGTACAGCGTCTCCTTGCCGTAAATGACTACCTCGCCAGCAGGCAATATCCGGGTATCCACGCCGCCCACATTGGCAACCGTAAGGAAACCGCCGTCCCGGTAGCCGTTGACCATCATGCCGATCTCATCCAGATGCGTGTCAATCAGGATCTTGGGGGCGTCCTGTCTGCCGCAACGCTTGATGAACAGATGATTGCCCAGCGCATCCACCTGCATCTCGTCGAAAGCGGCACCGATCAGTCCACGCAGCGCCTCGGTAGAGCGCCGCTCGCTGCCGCTGACCGTCGGAAGACCGCACAGCGACACGATCAGTTCGTTCAGTGTCATGTTTTCTCTATCCTTCCTTTTCAGTATTCCTTTGTCTGTTTTTATAGGTTTCCTTTGCCTGTTCCCGTGCCCGTTACCTGCCGGACAATGGTGCGGAAGCGTTCTCCGCGCTCCGCAAAGTTGCGGAAAGCGTCAAAACTGGTGCAGGCAGGCGAGAGCAGGACCGTATCGCCGGGGATCGCCTCCCGGCAGGCGGTTTCCATCGCCTCGTCCCAGTCCGGTATCACGCGCACCGGAAGCACCGCCGGGCTGAAATCAGGACAGGCGTACAGTGCCGTCCGGATCTGTTCCCGCGCCTCGCCGGTCAGGATGACCGCCGCCGCCCCGGCACACAGCGCCTCCGCCAGCGGCGCAAAGGACAGGTGCTTATCCTGCCCGCCGCAGATGACGGTCGGTTTGCGCACAGGGCGTCCCGCCGCCTGCTCTTTCTCGCGCAATGCGGCAAGTGCCGCCAGCGCCGCGCAGGTACGCGTCGGGCTCGAATCAATGGAGCTGTTATAGAAGCGGATACCGCCGCAGTCCGCCACCAGCTCCAGTCGGTGCGCAACGCCGTCGAAACGATCGGCAACCGCGCCGGCAGATGCGGCAAGCTCCTCCGGTGGAATCAGTCCGCCGCACAGGGCGAGCGCGGTCATGAAATTCTCCAGATTGTGACGTCCCGGCAGGCGGATGCGGGAAACATCCAGCAGGTCGTATCCCTCCGCGCGCGTCTCCGACCGGACGGTTCCCCCGACTGCAAAGACTGCGCTGTCACGCGTTCCGCCCCTCTGCCGCTCCGGCGGGACAACCCGCTCCCATCCGGATACTGCGGAGGAAAACCATGTGACCGGTACATCCGGCGGCAGCGACAGTCCCAGCGCACGCGTGTCAGGGTTCTCCGCGTTGAGCACGGCACCGCAAAGCGGATCGGCGCTACGCATATGCGTGCATATGTTGGCTTTTGCCGCCCGGTATTCTGCCATATCGGTGTGCCAGTTCAGGTGGTTGGGCGAGAGGTTGGTGACAGCGGCACGGTCGGGCGAGCGGCGCATGGTCATCAACTGGAAGCTGGACAGTTCCAGCACCGCCACGTCATCCGCTGTCATCTCATCAACCAGCGGAAGAAGCGGCGTGCCGATGTTCCCGCCCAGGTACATCCGACCGTACCCCCGCCTTTGCAGGTAGTCCGCTACCAGCAAAGACGCTACGGTAGTGGTTGTTGTCTTGCCGTCGGAACCGGTGACTCCCAGCACAGCCGCTTCGGTCAACTCCAGAAACAACTCCATCTCGGAGGTCAGGCAAGCGCCGTGCGCCACTGCCGCGGCAAGCGCGGGCAGATCGGGACGGATGCCGGGCGTACGGAAAATCACGCCGGTTCCGTCCAGTCCGGCAAGATACCCCGCGCCGGAGATTACCGGCACGCCGAGCGCCCGGAGTCGCGCCGCATCCCCGGATGCCGCCAGTTCCCCGGGCTCCCGCCTGTCCCGCACGGTCAGTTGTGCGGGCGAAATACCATGTGCCAGCAGCCATTCCACCAGCGGTCTGTTGGAAACGCCGTAGCCCAGCACGGCGACCTTGCAGGATTCGCCCTGTGCCCGCTTCAGAATCGGACTGTTCTTCATTGCGTTCCTCCCTCAGTGCCTACTTCGCCTTATACCTTTACATTATAATCCTTTTCCGGGGGGTATGCAAGTGGATAGAGAAAATTTTACAATTATCAGAGGATTATCAGAGGCGCACCGATGCACGTCTGAAGCTTGCCCCTGCGTCGGAACCCGGACGCATCGACTGGTTCTGCTGCTGTCGTACCCCCTGTACCGGGAGTCGGTGTTGGGGGCGAAAAAGAATTCGAGCGCTCCCCCCTTTTCGTCTGTCCGAGAAAAAAGTAAACGCCGATGCCCCGCTTTCGTGTCGGTTCCTATTGACGCGGAGGCAGTTTTGTGATAGAATGGTGAAGACAAAATCACCAGTTCTTTCAGGCAACCATCTATGAATATCGGAGGTATTGATCATTCATGAAAGCCATCACAATCACGAACGGCGGCGTAAAGCTGACCGGCGGGGTTCCGCAAAGGACGGATTCCCCCGATCGGGACGGTCGCCGCAAGACCATTGCCGGGCAGATCCTCGATGCGCACAACGCCCCGGGCGCGGATCAGGATAAGCTGCACCTGAAATTCGACGCGCTGGTTTCGCACGACATCACGTACGTAGGCATCATTCAGACAGCCCGTGCCAGCGGACTTCATGAGTTCCCCGTCCCCTATGCCATGACAAACTGCCACAACAGTCTGTGTGCGGTCGGCGGGACAATCAATGAGGATGACCACGTATTCGGCTTGTCCGCCGCCCGCCGTTTCGGCGGCATCTATGTGCCCGCCAATCAATCCGTCATCCACTCCTATGCCCGCGAGGCGTTGGCGGGATGCGGACGCATGATCCTCGGATCCGACTCCCACACGCGCTACGGCGCATTGGGAACGCTGGGTGTCGGGGAAGGCGGTCCCGAGCTGGTCAAGCAGCTTCTGCGCAATACGTATGATATAGACCGCCCCGGCGTGGTTCTGGTCTGGCTGACCGGATCGCCGCGCCACGGCATCGGTCCGCACGATGCGGCACTGGCACTGGTCGGCGCGACCTTTGCCTCCGGATTTGTCAAGAACCGGATTCTGGAGTTCGCAGGTCCCGGCGTGGCTTCGCTTCCCATCGACTTCCGGAACGGCATCGATGTCATGACCACCGAGACGACCTGCCTGTCCTCGGTCTGGGTCACGGACGAGGTAACAAAGCAGCACTACGTCACGCACGGCAGACCGCAGGATTTCCGCCCGCTCGCCCCGCAGGACGGCGCATACTACGACGGTATGATAGAAATCGACCTTTCGGCACTGGAATCCATGATTGCCCTTCCCTTCCACCCCTCCAATGTGTACACAATCCATGAGTTCACTGCCAACGCGCGGGAGCTGCTCGCGGGTGTGGAAGCGGAGGCGGCGGCAAAATTCAGCAAAGCCTCCCTTCATCTGACAGACAAGATACGCCCCGACGGGCGCGTACAGGCGGATCAGGGAATCATCGCAGGGTGCGCAGGCGGAATGTTTGATTCCATTGACGAGGCATCCGCCATCCTGCGCGGCGGTTCCACGGGCGACGGCTTCTTCAGCCTGTCGGTCTACCCGACCTCCGTGCCGGTCTCGCTGGAGCTGACACGCATCGGCGCACTGACCGACCTGCTCGCCGCCGGGGCGGTCATCAAGCCCTGCTTCTGCGGTCCCTGCTTCGGCGCCGGGGATGTCCCTGCCAACAACGGACTGTCCCTGCGGCACACCACCCGCAATTTCCCCAACCGTGAAGGCTCCAAGCCCGGTGAAGGTCAGCTGGCAGGCGTCGCGCTGATGGACGCGCGTTCGATTGCGGCGACGGCACGCATGGGCGGTATTATCACGGCGGCAACGGATATGGACTATGCGTATACGCCGCATGCGTATCACTTTGACGGCTCGGCTTACGCAAAGCGGGTCTACAACGGCTTCGGCAAAGCAGACCGTACCGCTCCGCTGATCCTGGGTCCCAACATAACAGACTGGCCGGCGCAGTACCCGCTCGCCCAAAATATTCTGCTGGAGCTTGCCGCCGTTATCCGCGACCCGGTCACGACTACGGACGAGCTGATCCCCTCCGGCGAAACCTCCTCCTACCGCTCCAATCCCCTGCGCCTTTCGGAATTCACGCTGTCCCGCCGGGCGCCGGAGTATGTCGGACGCTCCAAGGCAGTCGCGGCGCAGGAGACGGCACGCCGCGCCGGAGAGCTGTCGCCTCACCTGCGCACCGTTCTGTCCGCTGTCGGTGACGCGGATGCGCTGGCGCCGGAGACACAGTTCGGCTCCTGCCTGTTCGCCAACAAGCCGGGAGACGGCTCCGCGCGGGAGCAGGCGGCATCCTGCCAGAAGGTGCTGGGCGGCTTCGGCAACATATGCTATGAGTACGCCACCAAGCGCTACCGCTCCAACTGCATAAACTGGGGCATCCTGCCCTTTACCCTGCCGGAGGGAGCGGAATTCCCGTTCGCGGTCGGTGACTGCGTGTTCGTGCCGGACATCCGGCAGGCAGTCGCCGCAGGGCAGGAAACCATCCATGCAACCGTCATCCGGGCAGACGGCACGACGGCACCGCTTGCGCTGAATCTCTGCGGGCTGACGGAAGAGGAAAAGCAGATCATACTGGCGGGGTGCCTGATGAACTGGTACGCCGCACACGCAAAAAAGTAAGGAGAGGACGTTCACATGGAAGAAAAACAGTATCCGGTAGGCATCGATGTGCTGGGCGGCGCGGGGCTGTCGCAGGCGCAGCATATTGCCCTGATCGCTGAGGCAGGCTGGGACGCTTTCTTTACCGGCTGGGATCCCGACCGCATCGGCAAATGGGCGGACGCGGGGGCACGGGCAGGACTTACCTACGCATCGGTTCACGCACCGTTCGGCGAAGTCAACCGGATGTGGGAAGCGGGTGACGCCGCAGAGCATGTCCGCAATGATTTGGTCGCCTGTGCGACCGACTGCGGACGCTACGGCATCCCGGTCATGGTTCTGCACCCGTTCATAGGATTCCGGGATCATACGCCCAACCGGATCGGCATCGACAACTTCCGCCGTGTAGTGGAAGCGGCTGAACGGGCGGGCATTGCACTCAGCTTTGAGAACGTAGAGGGAGAGGAGTACCTCGCCGCGCTGATGGACGCCTTTTCCGATTGCCCGCACGTCGGCTTCTGCCTGGACACCGGGCATGAGCTGTGCTACAACCGGGGAAAGAACATGATGGCGCTGTACGGGGATCGACTGAACCATACGCATTTCAACGACAACCGGGGCGTATCCGGTGCCGACATCGACTGGCTGGACGACCTGCACCTTGTCATGGGGGACGGCGCCGTCAACTGGAACTGGGTCATGAGCCGCATCCGCGCGTCCGGCTATACAGGACCGCTGATGTGCGAGCTGTCGCTGACCAACAAGCCCGGCAAGCATACGCAGGACGCCTACGCCGCCATGGGTATGGAGAAATTCTATCGCTTCGCCTACGAGCGCGCGCTCTGGGCATCGCGGCAGTGAGCCGGAACACGCAGGAAGGGAGAAATGCATGGACAAAATACAGATGAAAACACCGCTGGTGGAGATGGACGGGGACGAGATGACCCGTGTCCTCTGGCGGATGATCAAGGACGAGCTACTGTCGCCCTTTGTCGAACTGAAAACGGAGTATTACGACCTGGGACTGCCGGAACGCGAGCGCACGCAGGACCACATCACGTGGGACGCGGCGCACGCCGCCTGCCGGCTTGGCGTGGCAGTCAAATGCGCCACCATCACCCCCAACCGACAGCGCGTGGAGGAGTACGGGCTGTCCGAAATGTGGAAGTCCCCTAACGGCACCATCCGCGCCGTGATGGACGGCACCGTGTTCCGCGCCCCCATCGTGGCGGATATGGAGATGTTCCCACCGCTGGTACGCGGCTGGAAGCAACCTATTATCATCGCGCGGCATGCCTTCGGAGACGTGTACAAGTCCACCGAGTACCGTGTCCCCGGCGCAGGGCGCGCCGAGCTGGTCTTCACCGACCGTTCCGGGCAGGAGACGTTCCGGGCAACAGTCAGCGACTATGACGGTCCCGGCGTTCTGCAGGGCAGCTTCAACAAGGATGATTCCATCCGTTCCTTCGCGCATGCCTGCTTCGGCTTTGCCCTGTCGGTTCGGCGCGACCTGTGGTTCTCCACCAAGGATACCATCTCAAAGCAGTACGACCAGACCTTCAAGCTGATATTCCAGGAGATATACGATGCAGAGTACCGGGCGGCATTTGAAGCGGCGGGCATCCGTTACTTCTACACGCTGATCGACGATGCGGTCGCCCGCATCATTCGGAGTGAGGGCGGCATGGTCTGGGCACTCAAGAACTACGACGGCGATGTCATGTCCGACATGGTATCCACCGCCTTCGGTTCGCTTGCCATGATGACCTCCGTGCTGGTCTCCCCCAACGGCAAGTTTGAGTACGAGGCCGCACACGGTACCGTTACCCAGCATTACTACCGCTACCTGCGCGGCGAGGAGACCTCCACAAACCCGATGGCAACCATTTTTGCATGGAGCGGCGCCCTGCGCAAACGCGGCGAGTTGGACGGTCTGCACGACCTGTGCGCCTTTGCCGACAAACTGGAGTCGGCAAGCCTTGCCGCCATACGGGACGGCGTCATGACCAAAGACCTTGCCGCCCTTGTGCCTGCCGATGCGCGGAAACGCGCCGAGAGCGAAGGACGCCCTGTCCGATCGGTCAACTCCGGCGAATTCCTGCACGCTATCCGCGAGCGACTGGAAGCAGCACAGTAAGCCCGGACACCGTTCCAAAGCAATACAGCACCATGACGACGGCACAGATACGCCGCCGGATACCCGGATACAAAGAAAGGATGTAATCTACCATGCACAACCACAGTTTTTTGCGCACTGTCGTTCTTCTGCTATGCCTTGCCATGCTGTTGCCGCTGACTCTTGCCGCTGCGGGTTGTACCGGCGGCTCCGGCACTGCATCCGGCACGGATGCTCCCACCGGCTCCGCGACCGAGCCATCCACTCAGCCGGACACCGACACCCAGCCCGGCTCGGAAACCGTCACGGCTGGTGGAGGAACCGAGACCGAAACCGATGCGCCGGCACCGGTTCCCACCCGTTTCAACGAGGGAAAAGTGGACTACAAAACCGAAAAGAAAACCACCGTGTACGAAGCCTTTGACGAGAACGGGCGCAATACGGTCATGGAGAAGGGCGCAACCGGCGTAGTGACACTGTTTGACGAGGATTTCTCGGACGGAGACCCCAACTGCGGCGGCAAGGCGACCTCCCGCTCCGCCGGCGCGACCGGCGTGCACGAGGGGAAGCTGTGCATCCCCTACAACGGTACGGACGGCGTAGGCGGCGGGTGGACGACCTGGTGCCCCGAAGTCAACACCAATTTCACGGATTTCAGCCAGATACAGCTCTCCGCCAACATAGAGGTCGTGGGCGGCGGCAATCCTGCCGCGACCGGCTTCATCGGCTGCCACCTGTCCAACTACACATACAGCATTGCGGACAACGCCGGTGACGGCATTTGGTTCTCCTTCGTGAGCCAGCATGACAGGATCGCCGTGTTCGGAAGCGATCAGGCACACTGGGGCTGGTCAGGCGGCAACGTACTGGTGCAGCTTTGGGACGGCGCACTGTCCGGGCAGTTCAGGGTGGATCTTGTCTGCACCGATGATCTGACCACTACCATGTTCATCAACGGAATCTACGCTCTGTCCGTCAGGATTGAGGACAGCCGGATTCATGTCTACGACATGGCAAACGAACAGGTTTACGAGGAAGATTACAATATGTCAGCCGCCAAAGGCTCTCACTACTCCGTATTCTGTCATGGCGGCGGATTCATGATTGATGATATGCAGGTGTACGGCGCCTCCCGCGGCTCCACCGTGGAAGAGGTTGTCGTGACTGCCACACCGAAGGAGGGATATGCTTTGGGTCTGGATATCACGAACAGGAACGACCTTGTCGGTATCTGCTATACTATGTGGTTCAACGCGATTTTCGGGGACGGAACCGGGAAGATGACCAATATGCCGAACGTACCGGAAATGACAGAAAAGTACGGGTTCTCTGCCGAGTACGGCTTCGGCACAAAGGATGAACAGCACAACAATCTCGGGCAGTTCCACTACTGGTCCGAGCCTGCGCAGGGCTACTACCGCAGTACCGACACAGATGCCATCCGCAACAATATGCGTCTGCTGTACAAGGCTGGCGTGGATTTCCTGATCTTGGACTACACCTATGCCGGCGCCGGCTACCAGCCCGGCTCGTCGGAGTGGACGAACTACATCAGCAAGCCCATGAACGCACTGCTGGACACCATCATGCAGATGCGTGCCGAGGGCGAAGGCACACCGTATGTTGTCATGTGGATGAATGACGATTCCCTTTTTGACGTCATCTATCAACACTTCTACGGCGTTGAAAAATGGAAGGACTGCTTCGTTTTCTGGAACGGCAAGCCGTTCGTCATGCGCTGGATCGCCGACGAATCCTGCCTGGACACCGACAAATTCACCGTGCGCGGAATGTACGGCCTGCGCGGGCAGGCGGCGCCCGGTCAGTGGACGTACCTGGAGGTCAGCAACAAGAACACCGTTTCCTACTACGGCGGCAAGCCGGAGCACGTCGGCGTCGCCGTTGCCACGCAGGAAACCTATATGTCCCTGCCCACGGCACACGGACGTGCAGGCGGTGTGTTCTGGTACTCCCAGTGGCTGAATGCCTTCAAGGTTCATCCCAAAATCGTTTCGGTCACCTGGTGGAACGAGTGGACGGCTCAGCTGTACCATACAGATGCCGGCTACATCTTCACCGACAACTTCAACCAGGAGTACAGCCGGGACATTGAACCGATGAAGGGCGGGCACGGCGACCAGTACTACCGCTGGCTCTGCGAATACATCCGCGCCTACCGCGCCGGGGAGGATTGCCCCGTGCTGGTCGAGGATGGCTACGAGCAGCGCGCATATCGCGCCCTGCGGGATTTTCTGAAGAATAAATAAAGGACTCTGCAAAAACAATACTTCATTGCCTCACATGATGAAAGGAAGCCGTACCGCCATGAATAATCGGAGATTCATACGCATCCAACTCCTGCTCCTGTTTATCCTCCTGCTTGCCTGCTGCATCTGGAGCTGCTCCGGCAAGCAGGATGCCCCGGACGGCACCGCTTCCGCCGGGGCCACCTCCGTCCTGCCGGATACAGGATCGGAAACGAAAGCCGAGCCGGAAACCGCGAGTGAGAACGCTCCCGCCACGGAAACCGAAACCGAGACAGAAACCGCAACGGAAACCGTCACGGAACCCGAGACCTCCTTCAACGAGGGCAAGGTGGATTACGCCATCGTGGACGGCACCGTGATTGCGACCCCGCAGGACGGGTACAGTCTGGGACTGGATATCACCGACCGGACTGACCTTATCGGCATCTGCTACACCATGTGGTTCAATGCCATTCACGGCGACGGGGAGGGCAAGCTGGAGGGCTGCCTCAATGTTGAAGAGCTGATCGCGCAGTACGGCTTTTCCGCCAAGTACGGTTTCGGCAACGAGAAGGAACAGCACAACCACCTGCACCAGTTCCACTACTGGTCCGAGCCGGCTCAGGGCTACTACCGCAGCACCGACACCGACGCCATCCGCAACAACATGACCCTGCTGTACAACGCGGGCGTGGATTTCCTGATCCTGGACTACACCTATGCCCATGCCGGTTACAGGCTTGGCTCGTGGGAGTGGATAAACTACATCGGCAAGCCCATGAACGCGCTGCTGGACACCATCATGCAGATGCGTGCAGAAGGACTGGGAACGCCGTATGTCGTCATGTGGATGAACGACGATTCCCTGTTTGACGCCATCTATCAGAGCTTCTACAGCGTCGAAAAGTGGACGGACTGCTTTGTATTCTGGAATGACAAGCCGTTCATTATGCGCTGGAACGCCGGGCTGGACGATATCGACACCAAGTATTTCACGGTACGCGGTATGTCCGGTCTGCATGGCGCTTCCACGGCGCAGTGGAGCTACCTGCAGGCAAACAACAAGCGCACCGTATCCTACTTCGGGGACGATCCGGAACACGTCAGCGTCTGCGTGGCTGCACAGCTCAGCTATATGTCCGACCCGCATTCCGCCAATGGCAGAGCGGGCGGTGTGTTCTGGTACTCCCAGTGGCTGACCGCCTTCAAAATCCATCCCAAAATCGTTTCGGTCACCTGGTGGAATGAATGGACGGCACAGCTGTACTACTTTGATTCCCCCGGCTACGTCTTTACCGACAACTTCAATCAGGAATACAGCCGGGACATCGAACCGATGAAGGGCGGGCACGGCGACCAGTACTACCGCTGGCTCTGCGAGTACATCCGCGCCTACCGCGCTGGGGAGGAATGCCCCGTGCTGGTTGAGCCGGGCTACGAAAGCAAAGCCGCGCGAGCTCTGCGGCTTTTCCTGCGGTAAACCTCTGTTCCGGACGGCTGCTGCGTACCGATTCAGGATACCGAATACCGAAAAATCAACAATCACCGGGTATATCCCTGTTCCCGGGAGAATAAAGGAGGTTCACACATGAAAACGATGCGAGGAAAGCGCATTCTGACAGCTTGCCTGACGGCGATTCTGCTTATAAGCGCCCTTTCCGTGCTGGCACTGCCGACCGGCGCAGCTTCCTATGTGAAAAGCATCCAGAACGGCACCGGAACACGGAGTGCCGAATCCATATACGCTCCGTTTTCCTACCGCGTCAATGTTCTCGGTGAATTCACCGCGTTCGGCTTCGCCATGCCGACATGGACACGGGACGACTCGGTGTGCCGCCTGTCGCTGTACCTGTGGTCGGGCACCTACGAGGACACCCTGAAGCAGGAGCCGATTGCGACCAAAGTCTTTGACCCCATGCGGGACAATGCCACCAACACCGTCACCTTTGATCCGCAACCCGCAGGGGAGTACCTCTTCCACGTCTCGGAGCCGCAGGGAAGCGTCGGCGTCTGGGCAAACGTCAATCCGATGGATTCGCTCGGCTACGCATACAAGGATGGCACGGAATCCAAGTCGCTGGAACCGGAGCTGCACATCACCTTTACCGAAAACCTCAACGAGCCGTTCGGTGCCTGCGAGCCGTCCGTCCCCCCCGTTGACGGAAACCACACCGCGCCGGCGGAGTACGTCATTCCGGAGGACAGCAAGATCTATACGCACGAGGTCATGCCCGACACATGGGTTTTCACGGACGGACTGGGACGCGTTTCGCTGACCAATGCAGAGGTCGGCGATCCCCGCACCGACCGCACCCTTGCGCTGTTCTACTGGACATGGCACGGCTTCCTGCGCACGGGAAATCCCTTCAACAATCAGAAATTTTTGGAGGAGAATCCCGACGCACTGCGGGATTACGATCATCCGGGCTGGCCGGTCTCCGGATACGACCACTTCTGGAATCAGCCTGTCTACGGCTATTACAAGACCACCGATACATGGGTTCTGCGGCGGCAGGCGGAAATGCTTGCCAATGCGGGCGTGGATACGATTTTCACCGACAACACCAACGGGATTCTGACCTGGCGCGATTCCTACCGCCCGCTGATGCAGACGTGGTCGGATGCCATGGACGACGGTGTCCGGACGCCCAAGGTGTCCTTCATGCTTCCCTTCGGCGCCAACGAGGATACCCGGGCGCAGTTGAAGGATCTGTATCTTGACATCTACCGGAAAGACGTGAATCAGAAGCTGTGGTTCTACTGGGAAGGTAAGCCCATGCTGATGGCACACGGCGGCGGTAATCTGCTGAACAGCGCCGACAACACCGAAAAGGAAATCAAAAATTTCTTTACCTTCCGTGCCAATTATCCGGGCTACATCAACAATAATCCCGGGCTTGGCGCTTGGGGCTGGCTTTCGACCTATCCGCAGGCTGTCTACTACGGCACCTCCAGAAACCAGAAGGAGCAGAAGCCGGAGCAGATCACGGTCGGCGTGGCGATGAACCATGACTACAAGCTCGGTCTGCTGGCTGCCATGAACGGCTATCACATCATGGGACGCTCCTATACATCCTCCTATCAGGATCGGTACGAGAAGGAAGGCGCATCGGCAACACTGTGGGGCTACAACTTCTCCGAACAGTTTGATTATGCACTGAAGGTCGATCCGAAGGTCGTGTTCGTCACCGGATGGAATGAGTGGGTAGCCGGACGCTATAAGACATGGATAGAAGGCTCCGCCGCCGCGGTCGAAAATGCATTCCCCGACCAGTGCAACGATGAGTTCTCGCGCGACCTGGAGCCGACACGCGGCGATCTCCGGGACAATTACTACTATCTGCTGGTCAATTACGTCCGCCGCTACAAGGGTGCCCGCCCCATTCCCACACCTTCGCAGGCGGCTACCATTGACCTGGGCAAGGGTACCGAACAGTGGGCATCTGTCGCCCCGTACTACGCCGCCTATATTGGGAACACGGGCGACCGCGACGCGGACGGCTACGGCAGCCTGCACTACACCGAGTACTCCGGGCGCAATGACATCATCGGCGCACGCGTGGCACGGGATGACGACTACGTGTATTTCCTGGCGGAGTGCAACGAGGAGATCACCCCCTACACCGACCCGCTGTGGATGGTGCTGTACATTGACTCCGACCAGTCCAACCAGGGCTGGGAGAGCTTTGATTACGTCATCAACAAATCGCCCGCATCGGCGGACACCGCCGTCCTGGAGAAGTTCACCGGAAATGGCTACGCTTCCGAAAAGGTCGCCGATGTGAAGTATTCCGTAAACGGAAAGACGATTCAGATCGCGGTGCCCAAGTCCGCGCTGGGTCTGTCCGGCTACGATTTCACAATCAATTTCTCCTGGACGGACAACGTGCATGATGCGGATGACGCGGCGCCGAACGGGCAAAGCGAGTATGTGTACTCGCGCTTCTCCGGCGATATCATGGAATTTTACGTATCGGGTGATGTCGCGCCCGGCGGACGCTTCAAGTACAGCTACATCTCCACTGCCGCCAATGCAGGCGCGGAGCCGGCTACCGGCACCGATACCGAAACCGTCACGGAGCCGGCACCTGTCACCGCAGCCGACAGCGAAGCATCGGACAGCGGCACGGTCACCGCACCGGATTCCGACACGACGGGCAGCGAAACGACCGCCGCAGGCGGATGCCGATCCTCGGTCGGTGTCGGGGCAGCGGCTGGGCTTGTGGCGCTGGCGGGTGTACCGTTGGTGGCTGCCGCAGGAAAAACCGGGACGCGCGTGCGCAACTCCCGCAGGAAGAAGGAACGCGGAGACAAACCCTGAAAAACCCGGAACCGAAAGCAAAACAATCAATATCGGCAAAAAGGAGAAGTCGCCATGAGATACCTGAGACACTCATCCCTCCTGCTCAGTCTGGTACTGCTGACTCTCGGCTGCGCCGCCTGCCGCCCGTCCGGGGGGAACGCAACTCGAACGGAAACAGGGAAAACCCCGACATCTGTTCCGGCAACGGGCACGGATACCGGAACGGGCGCCGGGGCGGAGACACTCACCGGAACAGACACCCCCACCGTCCGGCTGACATTTTCACCCGGCGTTGCAGGAATGGAGGATGTAACCGTCAACGCTGCAGTCACAGATACTGCCGTCACCCTGCCCGGTGACCCGGTGCGGGCAGGCTACGCCTTCAAGGGCTGGTACACCGGAGAGAACGGAGCGGGAGAACGCATCACCTGCGCGTCTCCGCTGACCGGGGACGCGACCTACTATGCCTGCTGGGCACCGTACACGGATATGAGCAGCCGGAACTGCATCCGCATCGGCGGCTTCAACGGCATCACCGAATCCGATGCCGTCGAGGCAGACTTCAAAGCACTTGCCGACTGCGGCATCGACCAAATATACTTCACCTTTTTCCATGACGACAGCGAGGACGGCGTGTACACGCTGGAGAAGTCCGTGCAGTATCTCCGGTGGCTGGAAAAGTACGGCATTCAGTCATGGATAAACGACTGGAAACTCAACGAATTGCTGAAAAACCACGCCCCCGCCGAGGAATGCATGGCACTGCTGAATGTCTACAAGGATTCCCCGGCATACTGTGGGAACTACCTCGCCGACGAACCGACCGGGGATACCTTCGACAGCCTGCAAAGCGCGGTCACGTATTTCCGGGAGCTGATGCCGGGGCGGGAAATGTACGTCAATCTGTTTCCGAACATCGCACCGCCTACCGCCTTCATAAACGGCAGCTATGAGGCATACATCCGGGCATTCCTGACTGATTTCCCGCTGTCCTATGTCAGTCAGGATTTCTACCCCATCGACATAGACGCGCGGGGCAGAAAAAACGTGTCGGAGCAGTATTACGCCAGCCTTTCCGTCATGTGTCGTGCGGCACGCGATGCAGGCAAGGAGGCATGGATGTATATCTACACCATGCGCGACACGGTCAACGCCGTCAAGGACTACGAGCCGACGCTCGCCGATGTGCGCTTTGAAGCAAATACCGCTCTGGCGTTCGGATGCAATTCCATCACTTACTATTGCTTCGACTGCCCGCCGTCCTACGCGAAATCCGACAGCTTCGGTATGCTCAAGAATCACGAACGCACGTCTCTCTTTGAAGTCGGTGCACAGGTAACGCGCGAAATCAAGGCACTCTCCGAGGTTTTCCCGCGCTACCTGTGGCGGGATGCAGGCATGATTGCCAGCTCTCCGCGCATCAAACGAATGCTGCGCAACGCGGGAATACAGTCCGTTGCCGATATGGGGCTGCCCTGCACGGTTGCGTCTGTCTCGGACGTGCTGGTCGGCTGGTTTGAGGAGGTCAACGGCGACGGCATGGCGCTGATGCTGGTCAATCACAACGACCTGAACACAGGCAATGCCGCCGAAGTGATCCTGACTTTTTCCGGTGCGCAGTCCGTTACGGCACGCATCGGCACGGAAACAACTGTTCTGACGCCTGCCGCCGACGGCACCTATGCTTTGACGCTGAGCGCCGGGCAAGGATGCTTTCTGGAGGTGACATTTTGACAGTTTGACAGTTTGACAGTTTGACATTTTGGCGCGGCACCGCTTTCCCCGTCATGACAGATCCTTCCCCTGCATACAATGCACCGGAAGGTGGTGTATATAGAATGAGAATGCCGGATAAAGCAAAGCGTCTGCATTTCCCGCGCCGGGGGCTTGCGGCAGGGTTGGCGCTGTTTCTGTGCCTGTGCCCAACCCCCGTGTGCGCGGCAGACGGCGAACCTACGGCGACCGGAGGGCAGTCGGGAACCCCTGTACCTGCCGCGCTGACCGAGGTACAGAAGCCGGAGCCGTTTGACTGCCGTGGGGCAATCCTGATGGAGGCGGCGACCGGGCAGGTTCTGTACGAGCAGAACGCCGATGAAGCCATGCCCCCCGCATCCGTCACAAAGATCATGACGCTCCTGCTGGTCATGGAAGCGATAGAAGCAGGCAGTCTGAAGTGGGATGACAGCGTGACGGCAAGTACCCGTGCGTCCTCCATGGGCGGCTCGCAGATATTCCTGAAGGAAGGCGAGCAGATGCCGGTGCGCGACCTGGTCAAAAGCGTCGTAATCGCCTCCGCCAACGACGCCGCGCTGGCGCTTGCCGAAGCGGTCTCGGGCAGTGAGGAAGCGTTCGTCCGGAACATGAATCAACGCGCCGCGGAGCTTGGCATGAAGAACACCGTGTTTGAAAACACCAACGGACTGGACGATACGGCGAAAAACCACGTCACCTCAGCGCGGGATATTGCCATCATGTCGCGGGAACTGATCCGCCACAAGGAGATTCTGACTTTCAGCTCCACGTGGATGGATACGGTGCGGGACGGCGCCTTCGGTCTGACCAACACAAACCGATTGGTGCGCTTTTACCGGGGCTGTAACGGGCTGAAGACCGGCTCCACTGCCAAAGCCGGATTCTGCGTGTCGGCAACGGCGGAGCGCGACGGCATGACACTGATCTGCGTCATCATGGGCGCGGCAAACCGTGACACGCGCAATGCGGCGGCGGCTTCCCTGCTGGACTGGGGCTTTGCCAACTACGCACTGTACACCTGCCCGGCAGGCAATCCCACCCCTGTGCGCGTCCCGGGCGGCATACAGCCGACTGTCGGCGTGCGCCATGCGGCGTTCTCCTGCGTCCTGCCGCGTGCAGACCTTTCATCGGTCGAGAAGGACATAGAGCTGCCGGAAGCCGTCCCGGCTCCGGTCAAAGCGGGAGACACGGTCGGAAAGCTGACCTTCACCTGCCGGGGCGTGTCATTGGGCGAGGTTACGATCACAGCCGATGCCGATGTGGGCAGAATCGGTTTCGGCGGGATTCTGCGGCGCCTGCTGGCACGGTTCTTCCTCATCTGACGCGCTGACCAACGTCAACGGGGGAGTGAAAAAACTCAAAATGAGTTTTTTCACTCCCCCGTTTTTGCCGGTATTACAGTGCCTTGATCAACACAACGTAGCTGTCCGGCGCACCGTCAAAGCGGATCTCATAGCCAGCCATCAGCTCGGCGCCGGTTCGGACTTCATCGATTCTGCCATCGGTATCGGTCAGGTGATAGTTTTTCTCCGGGTCAAGACCGCGAAGCCTGACCGTCAGCGTTGCGGGCGCTGCCTCCTTCATCCGGAAGACCTGGAAAAAGCCCTCGCCGCGGGACGGATCGAAAAATTCCCAGCCGCTGTCATCGCTCAATTTCTTGGAACTGTCGGTCAGCGGGTAGTAATCGCTGTACAGGTAGGAGCGTATCAGATTGTACTCGTCCTGTGCCTGTTTGAACAGCCCCCACATCTCCGCAGAACCGTTTGTATAAGTCAGGCTGAACAGTCCTGCGTAGTTGATCCGGAACTGGTGGATGCTGTTGTCGGGGCCCGTGCTCTGATTCTTGAAATACGGGAACCATTTGAACAGTTCCTGCGTCATCCCCAGCTTCATGCCGTAGGACTCCTCGGTGATTGTGCCGTCAAAGAGATCGGAGTAATGCAGTGGTACCGACCGGCGCATGGTCTCCAGGTCGTTCCGCCCGCCGCCCGATGCGCAGGAATCAATATACATATCCGGGTAGCGCTCCAACAGCATATCCCAATACTGCAGGTAGCCGCAGACATACCGGTTTTCGGTCATGCCGGTGCGCCCCTTGTCATCATGGGCTTTCCACGCCGCCGCAGGGTCACAGTTGAAGTCCTGCCGGTACACGCGGATACCGCCTGCATCGTCTATAACCTTGCACACCCTGTCGAACACCCAGTTGACCGCCGCGGGGTTGCCGAAGTCGATAATGTCTCCCTCCAGCCAAATACCCTTCATCACGCGCCCCAGGAGCCAGTCAGCCGAAAAATCGGGGTTATCCGCCAGGAATGCCTGCGAATCCAGTCGCACGACCTCCGGCTCAAACCACAGGATCAGCCCCGCGTTCCGGGAACGCAGAATTCTGGTGATGTCCGCCATCCGGTCCGGGAATCGGTTGGCATCCATCCGCAGGGAACCTGTCAGGGGCCACGCGACCGGCTCGGTTCCGATTCCCGTGTACCAGCCCGCATCCAACCAGAAAGCGTCCAGATTGATTCCGTGGCGGTAGAATTCTGCCATCTTCAGCTTGACGACCGGTGTCGTCACGCCGGAGGACATGGAGGACGAGACAATCATGGTGGGGATGACTTCCTGCTTCTCCCCCGCGCGCGCCATATTGCAGTCGATGAACCAGTGCCGCCATGCGTTGGTCGCGGCGTCCTCGCCGCCTTCATACTCCACGAACGCCAACAGAGGCGTGCGTGCCGACTCGCCCGGCTTCAGGTAAGACGAGAACTTGTACTGTCCTGCCAGCATGGTCACGGCATCTCCCTCCGCGCGGAAATGCGCCTTCCACGTGCCCGGCCAGCCGATGGCTATCATAGTACCGCCGTTGTCATGCTGCAGATTGAAGTAAGGGAACACGTTGTGGGACGGTCTGCCGCTGGTGGATTCCTTCCGGATCCACCGGCTGGTGAGTTTCGTCTCATACGGCTCATACCACGAGGAGCCGGCATCGCCATCGATTCCCTTCAGCACAGCATTCTTCGCGGGGATAGTCACCCGGTAGCAAAGATTGTCGATGACCTTGGTATCGGTGTCGCTCCGGTTCTCGACCGTCACGCGGTACTCATATGCGCCATAGCGCGGATACGCCTTGGCTTCCAACACGAATACGGCATTGATTTCCGGATTCACCAGCGTCAGAAATGTGCGGGTACCGTCCGCCTCCTTGCTGTCCTTGCGCTCGGTAACGGAAAAGCCATCGCCGAAGCCCTGATATCGCACGCCGCCATAGGTAAAGCTGATGGGGAACTCAGCGGGTGAATTCAACATACTTTCCAAAGGTTTCATGGTTTCCTCCTGCTCCGCCCCGGAGGTTTCCTCTCCGGTTGTTGTTTGTTCGGGTTCTGTCTCAGTGGATCTGCCTGTCGTGGCAATCTCTCCGGTCGCGGTCGCAGACTGCGTTGCATTACCGGAGGTTGCGTCCCCCGTGCTTCCCTGCCCCGCACAGGCAACCGCCCCGATCAGCATACAAACGGCAAGCAGTACGGACGGGCATATGCGGCTCAAATATCTCTGTCTGCTGTTCATGCGTCCTCATCCTCCTTGTTTTTTCTGCGGCAGGCAGCCCCTGCTGCCACGGCGGCGACCACGATGCCGACCGCTCCCGCACCCAGCACGGAAGCGCATCCTGTGTCCGCCCCGACGGTAGCGGATGCTTCGGTCTCCGCCGCCGACCCCTCCGGCACGGCAGAAGTCTGCTCCGTCTCCGGCGTCTCCGTCTGCATGGACGACTCCGCCGTAGCCGCAGAAGTCACAGGGGGGTCGGTCTGCGTAACAGGCTCTGTCTGCGTGACGGGTTCTGTCGCCGTAGTAACGGGCGGCTCGCTCGTGTGGGTTTCTGCCGGCTCCGCGGCATTGGCGTCGTAAATCAGCACGCCGTCCGCCCGGAACAGCTGCTCCACATCGCCGGAAACACTCAGCACAGCGTTTGCCCACGCGCACCAATCGCCGGCAATACTTCCCGCGCCCGAGACAGCCAGCCGCAGTGTGCGGATACCGGTCACGTCCACCTCGATCATAGCGAACGGTTGCATATACTTCATCAGATCGGAGCGGAACAGCTCGCGCCCGTCACCGGACACGGAAAAGATCGCGTCCGCCATCGTGATGTCGTAGGCGCTCAGCGTGATGACCATGCCGATTCGCGCGGCGAACTTGGTAAAACCGTACCCGGAGATGTCAAGCTCCACATAACTGCCGAAATTATTGTCGCAGGCGTGCATTCCGACGCCTTTGGTATACACCAGCAGATCAGGGGAGTATATGGTCTCTCCGGCGTTGTTGTTCCCGTCACGCGTGACCTGCGTCCCGGCGAGGGCGTTGGAGGACTTCCACGGAAGATCGGATACGTAGGCGTAGCCGTCCTTCAGCGTGTCCGGCTGATTGTCGGCATCCGCTCCGGAGACCGGCAGAGCCAGCCCGAGCATAGCCAGAGAGAGCAGGAAAGCAAGTACTTTTCTTGTCATGAGAATCATCTCCTCCTTACATCAGCGGCGACAGCAGCCGCAAAATACCCAGCCAGAACCGGTACAGGAAATTCTCCTGCTTCTTTCCGGGCACCACCGGCTGACTGACTTCAAATGTTTGCAGAAAGTCCTGTTTGACCTCCTCCGCCATCGGATGATCCACGAACAGGCAGGCGTTCTCAAAGTGCAGGGTCAGCGAGCGGTAGTCCATGTTGACACTGCCCACGACCGCCAGCCGGTCATCCGAAAGGAAGGTCTTGCTGTGGAGAAAGCCCGGCGTGTACGAATACACCTTCACACCGTTGGCAATCAGTTCCGGGTAATGGGATTTTGTCAGCTGGAACACGATCTTTTTATCCGGCACGGCAGGGCAGACCAGCCGCACATCCACCCCGCGCTTGGCGGCAAGGCAAAGCGCACGCGTCATTTCGTAATCCGTTATCAGGTAGGGCGAGAATATGTACACGTACTGCACCGCCTGCGTGATGATATTCAGGTAGACGTTCTCCGCCAGCACCTCGCTGTCCATCGGCGAGTCTCCGTAGGGCTGTACATACCCGGGACAGCGGACGGCAGCCGCACGCTCCGGCGGCGGCAGGAAGCGGGCAATGTCGGCATCCTCCTCCGGATGCAGCGCGTTCCACATCTGCAGGAACAGCAACGTCAGACCGCGCACGCCCTCGCCTTCCAGCCGGACAAAGTTGTCCTTCCAGTCGCCGAAGCGCACCCACTCACCGATATACTCATCAGACATATTGGCGCCGCCGGTATATCCGATATATCCGTCCACCACAAAAATCTTGCGATGGTCGCGGTGGTTCATGACCACCGAATAAACCGGTCGGTAACGGTTGAAGACGGTACAGCGGATGCCCCGTGCCTCCATCTGCTTCACGTAGTCACGCGGAAGGCAGGTAATACAGCCGAAATCATCGTACAGGATGCGTACATCCACCCCTGCCGCCGCCTTTTCCGTCAGGATGTCCAGCACGGCATTCCACATGATCCCCTCCCGGATGTTGAAATACTCCAGGAAAATGAACCGTTCCGCACCGCGCAAATCCTCCAGCATCCGGTTCCAGCCAGCCTTGCAGTCGGCGTAGTAGCGGGCGTCCGTGTTCCGGTACAGCGGAAAGCCCTGCCGTTCCAGATAGTGGCACTGCCCCGCCACGTCCGCGTCGCCCACGCGGCAACGCATCTGCTCCGTTACGATATCGTCCGGCGAAGCATTGCCGACAGAAAACGGCGCGAGCCCCTGCCGGCTTGTTTCCAGCGCACGGCGCAGTTTTTTCTTGGGCGCCTTACCGCCGGAGAGAAAGTACAGGATCCCACCGAAAAGCGGAAACACCAGAATCGGCACAATCCATGCCATCTTGACCATGGGATTTCCGTTTTTGTTGACGATGATTACAGCGGCAATCAAGGTGACGAAGTTGAAAGCCGCCGCCACGATCATATAGTGGTCACTGAGGCGATGAATGAAGAAGAACATCCAGAACAGCTGTGCGAGAATTGCCAGGCTTACCAGTGTAAAACGTGAGAATACCCTTCCCCACCAACGCATATTCAAGCCTCCTTTCTATGGATGTCTGTGGACGCAAAAGCGGTTCCGGTCCGCCACACACGGCGGGCGGAACCGCGAAAAATGCAGGGTTGTTTTCAGAAAATCCCTGTCGTAACAGGTCAACGATGCTTGCGGCGCATCGGCAGGACAGCCGCCATCGCGCCCAGTGCCAGCAACATTGCCGCGCCGGTTGCAACCGACTTGCATCCGCCGGATGCGGCACCCGTCGTCTCCGCATTCGTGACGGTCTCGGTATCCGTTTCGGTCTCGGTCGCAGTCGCGGTCTCCGGAGCCTGCGTTGCAGTCGTTACCAGCTCGGTAGCTGTCTCTGTGGCAGTCTCGGTCTCGGGGCCGCGGGCATTCTCGCGCGTGCTGACATAGCTGTACTTGAAGCGTCCGCCGGGTGCTACGTCACCGGAGATGTAGAAGTCCAGGATATCGCCGGAGAATACGCCCTCCTGCCCTTCGTCATGGACATTGTCCGTCCATGCAAAGTTGACGGTGAAATCGTCGCCGGAAAGTCCGAGATCCGCCTTGCGCACCTTGACGGTCAGGTATCTGCCGTCCAGGGTATAGGCACACTCCGCGACCAACTCGGTATCGTAGCCATTGCCGGTGAACTTCTCCAGCATAACGGCATTCTGCGTTGCGCGGGACTTATTGATCACATAGTCGAAGGTTTCCCAGCCCTGGTTTTCCTGATTGCTGTCGATGTACAGCGTCATCCAGAGGTCATCACCCAGCCCCACGACGTCAGATGCGCACTCAGCGTGGAAGTACAGGTACTCGTCATCCCGCGCCACCTGTGCGCCGATGAGGTCGTTCCGACCGGAGGTTTCCTTGTAGCTGTACCCCCGGTATCCGGCGTGGTCGCGGTCACCGATGTTGTTGATGTAGGATGCATAGTACGGTTCAACGGTCTTCCACTGGGACTCCGCACCCTGCATATCAATGGTCTGATTGAGCGAGGGAGTCGGGATGGGATTGACGCCCTTGTAGCGGCGGACATAGTTGACGAACAGGTAGTAGTAGTGATCCTTCAGCTCGCCCTTGGTCGGCTCAAGGTCGCGGCTGAACTCGTTGTCAAACTGATCAACCAGCGCGTTGTTAACAAGGCTGTTGGGACCGCCCCACGGTGTGGGCTGGCGCCATGCGTGCCATTCGTTCCAGCCGGTCACGAAGACTACCATGGGATCCTGCTTCAGTGCATGGTCAAACTGCTCGGAGAAATTATAGCCCCAGAGCGACGCCGACGTTCCCTCTTTCTCGTACCGATCCGGATACGTGGAGGTGTAGGAACGACCCATGACGTGCTCACCGTTCATAGCGGTGATCTCGTGCGTCACGTAGTTATGGTTCACGGCAACGCCGACCGTGATCTCTTCGGGCGTCTTGTTGCGCCGCTGTTCCTTGGTGCCGTAATAGACCGGCTGCGGGTAGGTATGCAGCCATCCCCATTGTCCGACATTGGTCTTACCGTTCAGCAGGTATGCCGCCTGCCCCGACCGGAAGGTAAAGAAATTGCTGATCTCACTGGGCATCGAGCCGGAGTACGCCATCAGCATGGGCTTGTCGTCCAGATAGTACCACAGCTGCTGATAGACGCCGTCCTTATAGATATCATTGTACAGCGACCGGAGCTGGGACTGGCTGCCGCTGTTGTCCCCGAAGGGCAGGAGGAAGGAGATCTTCGGAACCTTCACGCCGTCCTCTGATGCCTTGATCCAGTTTTCAAACAGCGCATGGTAGGCACTCTTCCATGTCAGGGCGCCGTTGGTGTTGTCATTGAACACAACATCCACGCCTGCATTCGCCAGCATCTCCGCCTGCTTGCGGAGCACCCACTCGTCCGTGGTACGGTAGAAGCCGTAAATCGGCTCGTTCCAGAAGCAGTAATGCCCCGCTCCCCGCCATGCAACGTGGTTATAATCGTTCTTTGCATCCGGATACTTCTTGAGCAGCTCGGTCGTATTGGTTGCGCCCTGCTGACCCAACTCCTCGTGCCATGTCCAGTAAAACAGCGCCAGCGTCTTGCCGTCGCGCACGGGACCGACATCCGCAAAAGTCAGCGACTTGCGCCCCAGTCCGTCGGTAAACACCCATGTGTCCGGCATGGCTGCATTCTGGCGGAACAGGCTGTCCGCCGGGACGCCGGTCTGCTGGGACGGCGCGTCCGTTTCCTTTTCTTCCTTCTCAAGTGCTGTGAAGAACGTGGCAGGCTTGGAGGTGAAACGGACGGACAGGCACAGATCCATCTTTTCCTCGCTCCCGCCCACGTACACCAATCCGTGCGTCATGCTGTTGCCTTCCACTGCCCACACGCCGACCTGTCCGCGCGTCTGGCTGACCAGGATGTAGTATTCCCCGGCAGGCTGTGCGTCAAAGGTCAGTTCCGCCATGCCGTTGTCGGTCAGCGGATCAAGAAAAGCGGTCGCAATCGGCTCACCTGCCTCGGTAGTCGTGTGATTCCGGTTCCACTTATACAGGGTGAGCTGTGCGGCGGAATCGGACGTGCTCCATGTGCACAGCGACAGCGCCACCGAATCAAACGTACCATTGATGCCGAGCCGCAGCCCCAGCTTGGTGTTTTCCTCGATCTTCTTCGGAACCTTATCGGTATTCGCCTGCGTATAGGACGTGTAGGTATACGCTTCATCTGCCGCCGCAGGAAAAACCAGAACAGCCACAGCCGACAGCAGCATTACCGCCGCCAGCAGTATTGCCGCCATCCGGCGGAATCGGGGGGTCACGTTCGTGTTACTCATAGTTGCTTCCTTTCCGGAGCCGCCGATTCACCGGCGGCTCTGCGCTCATCATGTTGTATATGTTGCCAAGGGAGTACTGTGATACGTTGCGGCATCAGCGCCGCGTGCTCCATGCGCCCGACGTGAAGTCGGGTACCGGAACCGGTGCGCTTCCCATTGCGATAGACTGCTCGGACAGCGGTGTGATGCACATCCAAGCGGCTGCATCGTAGACGTCGATGGGGCACGGTTCGCCCTTGCGCACCGCCTCGATGAAGGCATCATAGACCAGTCCGTCCATGCCGCCGTGCCCGCCGCGAATACCGTTTGCCAGGTAGTCACGCCAGACCGGGTGCTGATATTTTTCCAGGTATTTGGCCGCGTTGTTCCAGTTCGGCGTCCAGTTGAAGTGATCCGCCTCGGTAAAGTCGCTGTCCAGATACAGCGAGTTATTATCCTCCGTGTACAGAGCGCGGGTGCCGTGCACGGTAAATCCGCGGCTGTACGCGCGGGGGAGCGTGGTGTCCAGCGTCAGACTGATGGTCTGTCCGCCGGCACACCGGATGAGCGTACTGACGACATCTCCCTGATTGAAATGTGCCGTTGCCAGCGCGGGATTGATTTCCGGGTGGCGGGCGGCGTAATCGTTGAGCCCCGCCGCCTTGGTAGACATGGATACCAGCGAAAGCATCCGGTTGCCGCGGTTGATGCCCAGCACCTGCGCGATGGGACCCAGCTCGTGCGTCGGGTAGTTCTCGCAGTTGCGGCTGAGGTAATTGCGCAGGCGGTAATGGCGGTTCTCCTCGCCGCGCGCGACCTCACTCCGCAGATCATGGCAGTAGCCGCCGGAGCAGTGTACTACCTCTCCGAACAGTCCTTCCTTCACCATGTGCATGACCATCATTTCCATCTGTCCGTAGCAGCAGTTTTCCAGCAGCATGAAGGGTGTTCCGGTTCTCTCCTGCGTGCGCACCAGCCGCCAGCAGTCCTCAACCGTGTACGCGCCGCCGACCTCCATGCCGACCGCAATCCCCTTCTCCATTGCCTCATAGGCAATGGGAAAATGCGATTCCCATGCCGACATGATCAGCACTGCATCGACGCGCTCAGGATCGAGCGCCGCATGCCAATCCGTCGTCGCAAAGGGGCGCTCCCCGTAGGCGCGTTCCACCGACGCCGCGCCGCACGCGACACGATCCTCATACAGATCGCACACAACCGTGACGCGCAGTGTATCCATTCCCAACAGCAGCCCGTCCAGCACCGACTGCCCACGTCCTCCAAGCCCTACGGCGGCAACTCTTACCTTTTCCATCTGCGCTCCTCCTTTTATGTCCGGTCTGCGAGTTTGTCCGCCACCTCTTCCGGCGTCCGGACATCGACAAATACCGTGTACCCCTGTGCCTCCAGCTTCTGCTTCTGGAAGCCGAGGTTCTTGTTCATGCGCTGGCACAGCACGATTTTTCCGCTCTCCCGCAGGGCGTTGCACCGGCACTGCAATGCCGCCACATCCGCCGCCGCGAAGGCTTTGCCGTACAGCACCGCCACCTTTTCCCTGCCGCCATCCGCGCGGAACTTCTTGTCCAGCAGAGCGCCGACCAGGCGCTCAAAGCCAATGGAGAAGCCGCAGGCACAGGTCGGCGTGCCGGTAAAGCTGCCGATCATGTTGTCGTAACGGCCGCCGCCCGCAATGGAGGATCCCTTGAAGTCATCGGATTTGATTTCAAAAATCGTGCCGGTATAGTAGCCCATGCCGCGCACCAGCGTCGGGTCAAAGGACAGGCGGAACCGACCGCCGGACATGGTGGCTACGCTGTCGAATATCTGACGCAGATTGTCCGCCACACCCGGCTCCATGACGTCGCCGAAGGCGGTCTCCACAAACGAGAAGCGATCCGGCGCGTTCAGGATACCGTGGAATATTTCCATGTAGGCATCCACGGCGGCAGGTTCACACCCGGATTCGATCAGCTCGCGCCGGACTCCGTCCTCTCCGACTTTGTCGTATTTATCCAGCGTTATAAAGACCTTTCCGAAGTCTTCCTCCGCAAATCCCGCCTTCTTCGCCATGCCCTTGAGCACGCGGCGGTCGTTTACCATGACTGTATTGCCACGAACCCCGACGCTGTCCAGGAACAGCGAGGTAACGTAGATCAGCTCGCTCTCTGCGGTATTGGAGGAATCCCCCAGAATGTCGATATCGCACTGTGTGAACTGGCGGAACCGCCCCTTCTGCGGGCGGTCTGCGCGCCAGACCGAACCGACCTGCAACGCTTTGAAGGGTGCCGGCAGACTCCCGGCATTGTTGGCATAGTAGCGGGACAGGGGGACGGTCAGGTCATACCGCATACCCGCGTCACACAGATCATCCGGATCGGCAGTCTCCGCCGCCTCAGCCAGTTTTTCGCCGCGCTTGAGCACCTTGAAGATAAGCTTCTCGTTCTCTCCGCCCTGCTTGTTCGTCAGGTTCTCGATGCGCTCCATGCAGGGGGTCTCAATGGGCGTATAGCCAAAGGACGTATACACCGCCTTCAGCCGGGCGAGCAGGTACTCGCGCACCTCCATCTCGGCAGGCAGGATATCGCGCATCCCCTTGACCGTTTCTTTGATAAACATATTGTTCTCTGTTTCCTTTCGTTTCCGGAGAGCGCAGTCAACCACGCCCCCGTATGCTTTCGATTGGTTCATTATACCATACTGCGGGCGTTTTGTAAAGTGCTTTTTGCGAAAAAAGACAGAAGCAGTCGTGCGGCTCTGCGGCACGGGTGCGCGACTTTCACGGATCCCGTTTTTTATTCTTTCTGCGGAAAATCAGTTTCGACTGCACAAGATAGCTGACCGCGAACACGCAAAGGTCTGCCAGTATCTTACAGAGCGGCACCGGCCAGCCGGTCAGCTTCCACAGGTAGAGCATGACGGCGCACAGCCCGATGGATGTACCGGTCAGGACGGCAAACTGGAATACGCTCTTCCGATCCGGTTTTCTCCGGAAGACGAAGCGGCAGTTGATCAGGTAATTGCATCCGTTGCCGAGCAGACGCGAGACAACGATGGCAATCGCATCGCCCGTGTGAGGCAGTCCGTCGCGCAGAAAATAGTGCAGGAGGCAGAAAACGCCGTACTCCAACAGCGAGGAGAACATGGAGCTCCCCGTAAAGCGGATGGCGCGCAGGTGCAATCGGACGGAATCCAGCACGATGCGCCGGTTCTTGCGGGCGTGCGGCAGATCTCCCCGGAGGTCCACCTCGCAAAAGCCGTCCCCGTTCCGCGAGAACCAGTGGAGCTGTCGCAGTTCATAGTCTGCGTGCTCGCCCTCCAGCTCCAGTATTTCGGGAAGGTAGAATGCGTCGCAAACGCGAAGCCCCGTCATATCGGTGGGAACATGCGCCTGCACCAGCAGGTGGAAAACGACGTGCACGAACCCGTTCCACAACCGTGGGAAAAAGGAACGCCGCCTGTCCGGGTGCCGGACGCCTACGACCAGTCGTTTCCGGTTCTCCTGCCGGCGTGCGGCGTCCAGCATGAGATCAAGGTCTTCCGCCAGAAACACGGTGCTCGCCGCCATGATGGCAATCAGCGCACTTCCCGGGCGCGGGTGACCGTCCTCCCAGTCCTCCGGCGGAAGATCGGCAGGAAGCAGTACGTCCCGTATATGGGCAAGTCCGGTGCGGACAGCCGCACCGCGCCCCCTATGCCGGGCATGGTGCAAAAGGATCATGCGTCCGTCCGGCGGCTCGGCCGGCGGCACATCGGCGTCCGGCGCGCGGTCGTCCACAACGACCAATGTGTATCCCCGGTCGCAGATCTGCCGCGTCAGGGCGGCAAAGCCGTCCTCCGTCGGGCGGTAATTGGGAACGATGACATATATTTTTTCCATGATGGGAATGCCTTTCTGACAATGCTCTGCCGGATGGCCCGGCAATCCGTACGTATGCCGGCTCATCTCCGGCGTGTCCGCCTATTTTACACGGCAAATGTGCCGGGCACGCAAACAAACTGTTCTGAAAATGTAAATTTTTCCGCATATGCACAAAAAATGCCATACAACCTGCCTGCAGGGCGGAAAATTTACATTCTGCCGGTTGTTTCCATCCCCCGTTTGCGGTACAATGACAGGAGCGACAGAAAACAAGCAGAAGAGGAGGACGGCAGCGTGTTCGGATATATCGGTGTCCACGACGCGGAGCTGCGCCTGCGGGAGCTGGACTGCTACCGGGGCGTTTACTGCGGACTGTGCCGGGCACAGGGTTCGTGTACGGGACAGTGCTCCCGGCTGACTCTCAGCTACGATTTTGCCTTCATGGCGCTGGTGCGCACCGCACTGGCAGGCGACACGGTACAGCTGGAGCTGCGCCGTTGCCCCGTTCACCCGCTCCGCCGCCGCCCCATGGCACGCATCAACGACTCGTTGCGTCTGACGGCGCTGTCCGCCTCACTGCTGGCGTGGCACAAGCTACAGGACGACCGGCGGGACGAGGATCGATTCAGCGGAAAGGGGCTGCGTGCGGCGCTGGCTATGCCTTGGGCGGCATCCGCGCGGCGGCGTGCCCTCCGGCGGTCGGTACTGCTTCCCTGCCAGACGGATGACCCGCAGGGCGCGACAGACGGCAGGAGACTGGACACGCTGATTGCCGACTCCATGTCCGGGCTGTGCGAACTCGAGAAGCAGGCACCGCCTTCCGTGGATGCCCCGGCGCAACTTTTCGGAGAGCTGCTGGGCGGACTGCTGTCCTATGGGCTGGAGGGCGGAAACGCCCGCATTGCCCGGCAGATCGGTCTGCACACCGGCAGATGGATATACATCCTGGACGCGGCGGACGATTACGCGGACGATGTACGACACGGGCACTACAATCCCTTCCGGTGCCTGTCCCCCGACGGTGTCCCGACCCTGCCGGAAAGCAACCGCGAGAGCATCCGCCTCGCGCTGTGTCGGGAAGCGGAGGGAATCTCCGACGCATTGGATCTTCTGGATATTCCCGACCGGAACGTCAGCGGCGTGATCCGTAACATCGTGGACGAGGGAATGCCCCGCACCGCAAAGCGCATCCTGTTCCCGGACCCCGTCTCCGCAAACAAACGCAGAAGCAAGAGGTATACGAATACATGAAAGACCCATATCAGGTGCTCGGCGTCCCGCAAAGCGCCACCGATGAGGAAATAAAGACCGCCTACCGGAATCTGGCACGCAAGTATCACCCGGACAAGTATCGCGACAGCGATCTTGCCGACCTTGCGGGCGAAAAGATGAAGGAAATCAACGAAGCGTATGACGAGATCAAAAAGCAGCGCGCCGCCGGATCGGGCACGGGCGCAGGTCCCGGCAGTACGGGCGGCTACGGTCCGCGCCCCGGCGGTCAGGGAGCCTACACCGGCTACCGCACCGATCGGACCTACACCTCGTCCGAGCTGTTCGGCATGGCGCGCCAGCTCATCAATGCCGGACGAATCGCGGAAGCCGAGCAGATACTGTCCACGATACCGGAAAGCCAGAAGAGCGCCGAGTGGTATTTCCTCATGGGCTGGGTTGCGCTGGGGCGCCGGCATTTTGTGGACGCCCAGCAGTTTTTTGACCATGCCTGCGGGCTTGACCCGGAGAACCGGGAATACCGGGAGGCACAGATGCGTCTCCGCGAGCAGATGCAGACGGGAAACGCCGGCAACGCGGATGCCAACGACGGCTGTTCGCTCTGCCATCTCTGCACCGGGCTTTTGTGTCTGAATCTTTGCTGTGACACGCGTCACTGCTGACGGAGGTGCCCTATGTCCGAACCGAATCCGCCCCGCGGCAGTTCCCGCGGACGTCGCCGCACAACCTACCGCCTGGCAGTATGCAGTGTTTTCTGCGCGCTCGGAACCGTTATGCTGGGTCTCGGAGCGCTGGTGGAACTGATTGACATCACCTGCGCCGCGCTGGCAGCCGTGCTGTTCCTGCCGGTCTTCTACCGCTACGGAACCGGGTATACCCTGCTCTGCTGGGCGGTCACCTCCGCGCTGGGACTGATCCTGATGCCGCAGAGTCTGGCGCCGTGGCTGTTCGCCTGCATTCTTGGCTACTACCCGGTGGTCAAGCGGCAGGTCGACAGGCTGCCGAAGCCGCTTGCACTGCTCTGCAAGCTGTGCATCATAGGCGCGGCACTGGCTGTTTACCTCGTCCTGTTCTGGCTCATCATGATGGGAGCCAGCGGCAGTCTGACGGACGTACTGTTCCGCGGCTTCGGCGAGGAAGGCACATCCGCCGCCCTGATATGGGTCATGGTCGGGCTGTGCATCCTCACCTTCTTCCTCTTTGACCTGCTGATAGACCGGATGGCAATCCTGTACCGGCTCAGGTGGCAGAAACGGGCGGAGAAATGGATGAAATAAGGGCACCGCTTAGGAACCGCCCGGAATTTCCGCGTTTATGAGAAAGGAATGGTCATAAACAAATATGAAAGACGGATTCATTAAGGTCGCAACCGCCCGCCCGGACGTCCGGGTGGCGGACTGCGCATACAATCTGAATGCCTGCCTCGACTGCGCCGCCGAGGCAGACCGATCCGGCGTGAAGCTGCTGGTTTACCCCGAACTGTGCCTGACAGGCTATACCTGCGGGGATCTGTTCCTGCAGGATATCCTGCCCTGCGAGGCATCAGAGGCTCTGCGGCAGTTTGCCGCCGCGACAGCCGGATACGATATGGTAACTGTCATCGGGCTTCCGGTCGCGCACGCAGGAAAGCTGTATAACTGCGCCGCCGTCTGCCGGGGCGGGCAGATACTGGGACTGGTACCCAAGACGCATCTGCCGAACTATGCCGAATTCTACGAGGCACGGCAGTTTACCCCCGCGCCGGACGGCAACCTGACCTATGAACTGGACGGGCAGTACATCCCCTTCGGAACCCGGCAGCTGTTCGTCTGCACGGATGTGCCCGACTTCCGCTTTGCCGTGGAAATCTGCGAGGATCTGTGGGCACCGGTTCCGCCCTCCTCTGCGGCGGCATCTGCCGGGGCGACCGTCATCTGCAATCTGTCCGCCTCCAACGAAACGGTAGGCAAGGCGGAATACCGACGGAGTCTCGTCTCCGGGCAGTCCGGCAGACTGGTTGCCGCCTACCTGTACGCCAACTGCGGGCACGGTGAATCTACCACCGACACGGTCTTTTCCGGGCATTCCCTGATTGCCGAAAACGGCAGTGTTCTGACTGAGCGCGCACCGTTCGCGTCCGGAGGCGCGTTGCTTATAACCGAAATAGACGTACAACGGCTGGCGTTTGACCGCCGCCGCATGAATACCTTCGGCAACCGGACAGCGGGCGAATGGAGCGAGGCATACTTCTCGCTGGATCCGACCGAAACTGTGCTGACCCGCCGGATCGACCCGCACCCCTTTGTTCCGGACGACAGTGCCGAACGGAGCCGCCGCTGTGAGCTGATCCTGACCATGCAGGCAGAGGGACTGGCAACCCGTATGCAAGCCGCGCACGCGAAAAAGCTGGTCGTGGGCATCTCAGGCGGATTGGATTCCTGCCTGGCACTGCTGTGCATGGTGCGCACCGCCGACCGGCTCGGACGCCCCCGCCGGGATGTCATCGCCGTGACCATGCCCTGCTTCGGCACAACCGCGCGCACAAGATCCAACGCCGAAACACTCTGCCGGGAGCTTGGCGTGGATTTCCGGACGGTCGATATTACCGATTGCGTGAACCGGCATTTTGCCGACATCGGGCACGATCCGGAGAACCGCAACGTGGTCTATGAAAATGCGCAGGCACGTGAGCGCACGCAGGTACTGATGGATATCGCCAACGCGGAATCCGGACTGGTCGTCGGAACCGGCGACCTCTCCGAGCTGGCGTTGGGCTGGGCGACCTACAACGGCGACCATATGTCCATGTACGCCGTCAATGCTTCGGTGCCCAAAACGCTGGTACGGCATCTGGTAGGCTATGCCGCCGAGCAGGCGCACAGTGCCGGTCAGGCTGCGCTTGCCGGCGCGCTGGAGGATATTCTGAATACGCCGGTCAGCCCGGAACTCCTGCCTGCAACCGACGACGGACGCATCGCACAGGTCACGGAGGATCTGGTCGGTCCCTATGAACTGCACGATTTCTACCTCTATTACCTGCTCCGGCTGGGTGCGCGTCCCCGCAAGCTGTATCGCATGGCACGGTATGCGCTGGGAGGCACCTACGATGACGGTACGCTGCTGCGGTGGCTGGATGTATTCCTGCGCCGCTTCTTTGCCCAGCAGTTCAAGCGCTCCTGCCTGCCGGACGGTCCCAAGATCGGCTCGGCGGCGCTCTCGCCGCGCGGCGACTGGCGGATGCCGTCTGACGCGTCGGCGGCGCTGTGGCTACGGGAGGCGGAAGCGCTGAAACAGGCGCAGAAGGAGGAAACTGTATGAATCTCTGTGATCCCCGCACAATCCGGGACGTGATGTCCATGTACGGCATGACCTTCCGCAAGGAACTGGGGCAGAACTTTCTGACCAATGCCGCTGTGGTGGAGGACATTGCCGACGCCTGCTCGGATACCCGCGACGCTACGATTCTGGAGATCGGTCCCGGCATCGGCGTGCTGACGCAGGAGCTGGGAATGCGGTATCGGCGGGTTCTGTCCGTCGAGATCGACAGGCGGCTGGTTCCGCTTCTCCGCTTCACACTGCAGGACTGCCCGCCCGGAATCGTCGAAATAATCAATCAGGACTTTATGAAAGCCGATCTGCACGAGCTTTTGGACGACGCATTTGCTGCCGGCTCCGTTTCGGTTTGCGCCAACCTGCCCTACTACATCACGACGCCCATTCTCATGCGGCTGTTGGAGTCAGGTCTCCCCTTCTCCTGCATCACGGTCATGGTGCAGGCTGAGGTGGCAGACCGTCTGTGTGCCCGCGCCGGCAGCAAGGACTACGGCGCCATCACCGCCGTCCTGAACTATTACGGCGCGGCAGAAAAGCTGTTCCGCGTCCCGGCAGGCAATTTTATGCCCGCCCCCAAGGTGGACTCCGCCGTAGTGCGCATCCGCCTGTGGCAGGAAAAGCCCGTCCGTCCCACCGATGAGAAGCTGTTCTTTGACACCATCCGGCTGGCTTTTGAGCAGCGGCGCAAGACGCTTGCCAACGCACTGTCTGCCGGGTTCCCGGACATCCCCAAGGATGTGCTGACCGGTATCATCACGGACTGTGGGCATCGCGCGGATATCCGGGGCGAACGTCTGGATACCGCCGCCTTTGCCGCTCTGTCCGACCGCATCGGAATCTGGCAGGCGCAACACCCCCGCACGCAGGCAGGCGCCGATTGATACCGCTCCGCGCGATGCAAAAAACAAGCACTGTTTCCGTGAAAAAATAACGAAAATCTATTGCCAAATGCGCGGCGATATGGTATACTGTCCGCGAATACGGGCATAGCCCGCATGAAAGGAAGGACAAAATATGAGCAAGGATTATATGACCGAAGGACACGCCGCATGGATCACCTACGCAGACCCTGCGGGAACTGTTCCTTCCGAGAAAACCAACCCATGGGAAACCCCCATCGGCGCGGCTGACCAGTTCGCTCCCATCGTGGACAAGAACGGGATTGCGCTGTTCCGCAAGACCTTCACCGTCCGGGAGCTGAAAGCGGCACGCGTGGATGCTACCGCTCTCGGCATCTATGACCTCTATGTCAACGGCAAACGCGTCGGACGCCAGGCGGGACGTGAGGATGCCGCCCCCTACGACGAACTCAAACCCGGCTGGACGGACTACACCGCCCGGTGCCTGTACTACTCCTACGACCTTGCCCCCTACCTGACCGAGGGGGAAAATACCCTGCTTGCCGCAGTTGCCCCCGGATGGTATAACGGGCGCATCGCACTGGGCACATACGGTGAGACGCATATCGCCCTGCTGGCTGCCATCCGGCTGTCGGATGCCGACGGCGAACGCGTCCTGTATACCGATAAGACATGGGAAGCCTCCTGGGGCAGTGCCATCCGCGCCGCAGACATCTGGGACGGCGAGATGTACGATGCCAACCAGCCCTCGCTGGCGACCATTTCGGAAAAGCAGGATTCCCTGCACTGGGGCACGCCTGCCGAGGAAACACACGACCTGTTCGTAACACCGCAGGTCGGCTCGACCATCACGGTCCGCCCCAACCTGACCCGCAAGCCGGAGACGGTCACGGTTTACAGAGGAACCGAAGACAACGGCAGTGACTACGGGAAAATCCACGTCGTGCGCACGCTGACCGGAAACAGCTTCACGCTGGCAGCCGGTGAGGCGGCGGTGCTGGATTTCGGGCAGAACATGGTAGGATGGCCGACCTTCACGGCACGCGGCGCAGCCGGCACCTCGCTTCAGATCCGCTTCGGCGAGATGCTCAATGACTCCGGACTCAAATCCCGCGGGAACGACAACCCGGAAGGCTCCATCTATTCCATCAACTACCGCTCCGCCAAGGCGAAGCTGTGCTACATTCTGAACGGGCAGGATGACGCCTACCGCCCGACGTTCTCCTTCTTCGGTTTCCGGTACTGTGAGATCCGCGCAACGGCGGACGTGACGTTTGAGAATCTGACTGCCGAGGTGGTCGGCTCCGCGAACCGCGAAACCGGACATATGGAGACCTCAAACGCCGATGTCAACCGGCTGATTTCCAACGTTCTTTGGGGACAGCGCGGCAATTATCTCTCCGTCCCGACCGACTGCCCGCAGCGCGATGAGCGTCTGGGCTGGACGGGCGACACGCAGGCATTCTGCTGCACCGCCGCCTACAATGCCGATGTGGACGGCTTCTTCCACAAGTGGCTCCAGGACGCGCGCGACTCGCAGGCAGAGAACGGGATGTACCCGGACGTCATCCCGAAGGTGCGCGTGGTCGGCTGGGGCGGCGCCGCATGGGGCGATGCGGGCATCATCGTACCGTATACCATGTGGAAAATGTATGCCGACACCGACATCATCCGGGAGCATTACGCCTCCATGGAGCGCTATATGGATTGGCTGGCGACTACCGATCTGAGCGGACCGAACGCGACTTACGGCGACTGGCTGGCTTACGAGCCGACCGATGCACGCTACATCTCGGTCGCGTACTACGCACTGGATGCCCGCTACATGGCTGCCATGTCCCGCGCCATCGACCGGGCGGATCGCGCCGCACACTACGACAACCTGTTTGAGCAGGTACGCGATCACTTCCGCCGCATCTACTGCAACGCCGAGGGGGATCTGAACCCCGAGGTGCGCACGCAGACCGGCTACCTGCTGGCACTGCGCAACGATCTGCTCCTGCCCGAACGGCGCCCTGCTGCCGTTGCGGCACTCAAGCAGAAGATCATCGACAACGGCTATAAGCTCTCCACCGGTTTTGTCGGCTCCTGCATCCTCAACGAGGTGCTGGCTGAGTTCGGTGAAAACGACCTTGCATACTCTCTGTTGCTCCAGACCGAGAATCCGTCCTGGCTGTACAGCGTGCATCAGGGCGCCACCACCATCTGGGAGCGTTGGAATTCCTACACCAAGGCAACCGGCTTCGGCGACGTTGGCATGAACTCCTTCAACCACTATGCCTACGGCGCAGTGCAGGAGTGGATGTACCGGCACATTGCGGGCATTGAAACGACCGAGCAGGCGCCCGGCTTTGCGCACCCCATCCTGCAGCCCAAGCCGGACACCCGGAGCGCGGAGGAGATCCCCGCCGGACAGGAGAAGATTACGTGGGTCAGGACATCCTTTGCATCTCCCGTCGGTCTTATCGAGTCCGCATGGGATATGACGGACGGCTTTACCTACACCTGCCGTGTGCCTGTGGCGGCGACCCTGCACCTGCCGCTGATCGGCAGCGCGGAAACGCTGGTCATCAACGGCGTGGCGCATAAGCCGGACGAATTCAGGCTCTGCCCCGTCGGCAAGGGTGTGACCATCGAGCTTGCGCCCGGTGCCTACACCATTGAACAGAAGTAACGCTCTCCGTCGAAAAATGCGGGGGCTCCACTCAGAAAAAAAGCAAAAGTAACAGCAATAAAGGAGATTTTGCAATGGAAAAGAAAGTCGTAGTCGGCGTCATCGGATGCGGTTGCATCGCCAACGCCGCACACATTCCCAGCTACATGAATAACCCGGATGTTGTCATCAAGTATTTCTGCGACATTATTCCGGAGAGAGCCGAGCAAGCCGTCAGCCAGTACGGCTGCGGCATCGCCGTGACGGATTATCACGACGTGATCGGCGACCCGGAGGTCGAGGCGGTCTCAGTCTGCACACCCAACCGGATGCACCCCGTGATCGCTATGGACGCTCTGCGCGCCGGCAAGCACGTCCTGTGCGAAAAGCCTGCCGCACGCACCTACGCCGAGGCGAAGGAAATGCAGGCGGTTCAGCATGAGACCGGCAAAGTGCTCAACATCGGCGTTGTCAACCGCTTCAATACCGCCGTCAACAAGATCCGTGAGCTGATCTCCGCGGGTACTTTGGGCGAGGTGTACCACGTGTACGTCTCCTTCCGCGCACGGCGTTCCATTCCCGGACTGGGCGGCGCCTTTACCACCAAGGAAATCGCGGGCGGCGGCGCGCTGATCGACTGGGGCGTACACTACCTGGACATCGTCATGTTCTGCACCGGTGACCCCAAGCCGGTCACCGTATCCGGGCAGGCGTACAGCAAACTGGGCGTGGATATGAAAAACTACATTTACGAGAACATGTGGTCGGAGGGTACCAAGGATCTCAACGGCACCTATGACGTGGATGACAGTGTGACCGGACTTGTCCGGACGCAGACCGCCCCCGGCGTCTGGGGTCCCACCATCTCGCTCAACGGCGCGTGGGCACAGAACATCGGTCCCCACGAGGCATACATCGACTTCCTGGGCGATAAGGCGGGCATCCGCCTTCAATACGGCGGGAATTTCACGATTTACGGCACCAAGGACGGCAAGCTGTGGGAGGAAACCCCGGAATACGAAAGCGTCAATATGTTCCAGAACGAAATTGATTCCTTCGTCCGCTGTGTCCGCACCGGCGAAAAGCTGCCCTCTCACATCGATCAGGTCATCATCACTGCCCGCATGATGCAGGCGATTTACGACTCCTCCGACGCGCACGCCGAGGTCAGGCTGGACTGGTAACGTACCGACTCACAGAACGCAGAGGGGGTAGAAAACTCATTTTGGGTTTTCTACCCCCTTTTTTTGTCCGCCTCACGCCTTCTCCGCACCGGCAAGACGAACCTGTACCCGCCCTGCCCGCAGCAGGAACCGCTCCGCCGCGCCCGCCGCACGGCGTCCCTCCCCGGCGGCAATAGGCAGCCCGCCCGGTGCGCGCAGCCACTGACCTGCCAGCAGGACATTGTCGATACCCGAGACAGTGCCCGCAGGGCAACCGGGCAACCTCCCGGACAGCAGGCGCTCTGCCAGCTCCGCCACGCCGTTCCGGAATCCGTCCCCCGACAGCATCGGGAAGCTCATGAAGGAACCCGTTTCGGTCCCCACAAAACGCCGGTAGGTCGCCGGCGTCCATACGTCCAGCAGGCGGAGTTTTTCTTCCCCTCCGACCGGCGGGCAGACAGCCTCCAGAATACCCGCAAAGGTGCGGGCAATGTCCTGCTTCAGCGCGGCATAAGCGGGGCGGGACAGCGAGAGGATCCGCCGCGCCTCCTGCTCGCCGCAGAACGCCATCGCCTGCACAACGGTATACCCCTGCGGGGCGAAGCCCGGCTCGTGCGAAAACTCCCGCAGCAGCACGGAGGATGCGTGCGGGCAGGCATCCTCTCCGGCAGGGAACGGCAGGATCAGTTCGCCGGAGAATCCGACGCGCGCGGACGGACAGGCAAACGCCGCCTGCACGGCGGAAAAGCGTTGCGGCGGCTGAGCCGCATACCGCCGGGCAAGCGCGGCGGGCAACGGCGCATCCAGTATGCGCCCGCAGACCGTTGCCGGATCGGCAGTAACGATGACATAGTCCGCCGGAATGTGCATGACCCGCGTTCCCTGCCGCACCGTAACCCCGCAGGCACGGCGAATCCCGCCGGTTCCGGACAGATCAATCGATTCGGCTTCTGTTCCCAATCGGAGAACACCGCCCAGCGACCGGAAGCGTGCCGCCATGCGCCCTGCCATGGCGGCAGAGCCCCCGGCGGGCAGGTCAGCATTGCCGGCGCAGAACTGCGCCATGACCACCAGCTGAGCCAGTGCGGAAAATGATGTGTCGCACACTGCGGTCAGGAACTGCCGCAGGAGCGGGTGACGGAAGCGCTGTGCCAGCTCCCCCGTGGTCAGCCGTGCATACACCGCAAGCTCCGGCAGACCAGCCGCCGTCCGCCGGAGCAGTCCTGCCCCACCCGTCAGCCCCGACAGCGACTGGAGCGCCCGCACCGCGCGAAACAGGCGCCGAATCTCCCGCCCGTCCGCGGGGGAATACCACAGCATGGCACGCTCAACCCGCGCCGCATCCCGCCACAGCGCGATCTCCTCCCCGTCCAGACGGCAGGTATACAGGCTGTCCGGATGCCGGATCTCCGCACCGTCCAACGCTCCCAGTTTCACCCACTCCCGGTACAGTGCCGTTGCAGGGTTGGTTCCCGCCAGCCAATGAACGCAGTTATCAATATAACAGCCGCCGCGCACCCAGCCAGTCAGGTTGCCGCCCGGCACGGTATGACGCTCGCAGACCGTCACGCGATGCGCCTGCCCGCTGTCTGCCAGCAGGTGGATGCCTGCCGACAGCCCTGTCACGCCGCCCCCTATGATTACAATACCCGCCATATATCCGCCTCCCCGCTATTTCTTCCGGGAGAGGATGGACATATGGCGGGCACTTTATACAGGCGGCAGATGTATCTCCAGCGCCTCGCCCAACGGCACCGAGTAAATGAGGATCCGATCCGGCGCACGTCCGTATATTTCGCGGACAGCGGCGGCGTACTGCTCCAGCTGGGAGCCGTACTCATCGGTCAGACGCGCGGCAAGCAGAGTCGGATCATCCCGCTCGGCACGGCTGATACGATCGGTTTTGTAATCGGCTACGGTAATGCGTCCGTCCGGATATTCACACAGCAGATCGACGGAGCCCTGAACATACAGCGTGCGGTCGCCCAGCGCCTCACGCAGGGTCGGCTCGCGCGTCAGCGATGCCAGCGGCACAAACCGCGCGAAGCGGAACTCCCGCCGCACCACCGACGCACGGCGCACCTCCGCGAAGAATCTGCTCGCAAAAAAGCGGCGGATCGCATCCCGATCCAGGATGGCGGCAGTGCGGGCATTCAGATACCCCGCATCCTGCAAACGCGCAAGCTCGGCGTCCGCTCCGTCGGCACAAACGCGGTCGTAATCGCAGAACTGCAAAAACAGGTGCATTGCCGTACCCCGCTCGGCGGCGGTAGGCTTGCGGCTCTCGGCAAGCAGAAGCTCAAATTCGTCCGTACCTGCCGCCCGGAGCAGGCGGATGGACTCGCGCACGGCATCGGTCGTCCGGGGATCACAGCCGCCGAAGCCACGCTCGGAATCAGGCAGTTTGCCCTCATCGCCCACCGGCAGATCGGAGGAAAAGTAAACGCATTTGTCCACCATATCCGCCACCATCCGCGAAGCGGGTACCTTGGTCGGCAGACTGCGAAGCAATGCCTCGACAGGCGTAGGAGTGGGAAGACTTTCGGCAAGGCGGCGGTAGTAGGCACAGGTCGCCCGCATGCGCTCATCCGCCGTATCCGTATCGGCTACGGCGCGCGACAGCGGCTCGCAGGGCAGAATCGAGGCGACCGGCAGAAGATTCAGGTCACCATAAGCGGCAAGCTCGGGGTGCGCCTGCCATGCGGCAGTCACCCAATCCATATACCGCCCACAGGACAGCGCCGCGTAGCGATCCCCCGCCGGGAAGGACGGCGACAGTGTCTGCCTGCCGGTGCCGGTTATGTAAAGCCTCTCGCGGGCGCGCGTCATGGCAACATACAGCACCCGCATATCATCCTCGCGCTCGTGGCGTGCGACTGCCAGCGACACGGTGCGGAACGGAAGCGTCGTGTATTTCCGATGGTCTGCCCGCAAAAACAGCTTCATCCCCAGCCCGCAGGTCGGGTCAAAAACCATGTCCGGTGATCGATGCCCGCCCGCCGTCCGCGCGCCGCATTGCGCAACGAATACCACCGGGAACTCCAATCCTTTGGATTTATGTATGGACATCACCGATACGTATCCGCCGCTTTTCCCGTCATTGCCGACCGGCGCGGATACCGTCGTCTCCAGCTTGCGCTCAAAGTACCGGATGAAATCATACACGCCGGTAAAATTGCCGGTTCGCACAGTGCGGGCGGTGTCATACAGGTACAGGAACGCCTGCCCCGTCCGTGCGGCAACGTGTCCGTCCTGGCGCAAAAGGCGCAGGATACCCTCTGCCGGGAGCGTAAAGCACAGGGTGCGATAGCCCTCCAGCCAGCGCACAAAATCTGCCGCGCGCCGTGCGGGTTCCGCTTCCGTCCCGGTGCCGTCGGCTGTTGACGCCAAGGCGCACAGCCCGCCATAGAGAGAGCCGGCACCCGCCGCCCGGACAGTCATCAAATCCTCCAGCGAAAAACCCGGATAGGGTGCGCGCAAAACCTCTGCCAGCGGTACATCCCGGTCAGGGTTGTCCAGAATGCGCAGCAGGTTGACGAGGTAGCACATATCCGCCCCGTGCAGCAGATCCTGCCCGGCATCCGCCTCTTCCAGTTCGCCGCACCCGACCGGGATTCCGGCGGCGGCAAGTGCCGCAGTCAGTTCACGGAAGTGTGTCTTGGAACGCAGCAGAACCGCGATATCCCCCGGTCTGACCGGACTGCCGTCCGCCAGACACGCCCCGCCGCGCAGCAGTTCCGCGATGCGGTTGGCGATATGGGTAAATTCCGGATCCCGCGCCGCCTTGTCCGCCTCCGTCTGATCCGGATCCCCGGCATCCTCTTTTTCGCTGTACAGAAGGTCGATCTGTACGCGCGGGGAGACATACCCCGCCGGAACGCGCTTGGAAAAGCCCAGATCGTCCTCCGCCCGGTAGCCGATACTGTCGGGGCACGCGCGGAACAGGTGCCCGCATATGCCGTTGGTCACGCGGATGACAGGTTCGTCACAGCGAAAGTTATCCGACATGAAAATACTGCGCCCGCCGTTATCCTCCGATGCCCCGTCCGTTTGTGCGGACAGATCCAGCGGCGGCAGAGCGCGGCGATAACCGGCGAACACGGAGGGATCCGCCCCCCGGAAGGCATAGATGCTCTGCTTGATATCCCCGACCATGAAACGGCGATTGCCGCCGATGAGGCGGAAAATGGCATCCTGCACCGCATCCACATCCTGGTACTCATCGATGTACACCTCGTCAAAGCTCTCGCGGTACTCCGCCGCGACGGAGCTCGGTGAGCCGTCCGGATTGCACAGAAGCCGTAGCAGGTTGCGGCGATTATCGGTAAAATCGCAGATACCGCGGCGATGTTTCTCCGTCGTGATCTCCCGGTCATAGGCAGTCAGAAAATCATACAGCACCTCGCACATCCGTGCCATGCGCCGCATATCGGAGGCAACCGCCTCAGGGTCTGCGGAGAACCATTTGTCGCGCAGGCTTTTTTTGATTTCATCCACATAGCCCGTGCGCCTTTCCTTGCGCGCCTCCTGCTCCGGTGTCTGTCCCCGGAGTGCTCCCAGCTTCACCTGCTCAAAACTGCGCAGGCAGGTCTGTATGGCGGCGTAGCTGTCCGCCGCAGACAGCCGGTCGATAAAATCCGACTCGTAAGCATAGGCGGCTCCCCATGCTTTGGCGGCTTTTTCATCGGTGGCAAAGCTGTCCAGTGCTTCACGGTAAAAAGCACGTGCGGAGGCGCAGAATTCCTCCTTGTGCGCCCGCAGGGGAGCACCGGTGCGTGTGCAAAGGAAGTCGGTCTGACTGCCCGCCCGCAGTTCCGCCGCCTCGTTCTTCAGCTGTTCCAGCCCGTCCGGATAGGTCAGGAGTTTTTCATACAACCCGCGCAATGCATCGGGCAGTCCGTCATCCCGCCGCGCAGGGGTCAGCGCGTCACACAGATCGGCAAAATCATTGCCCTCCAGCATGGAAAATACCGTGTCCCCGGGGCGGCTCTCCGGCGCGTATTTTCGGTAAAATGTGTCGATGAGATCATCCATAACCCGCCCGCAAAGCGGTGCAAGCTCCGCCTCATCCGCAATGCGGAAGGATGCCGGCAGTCCCGCCTCGGCGAAGTGTGTCCGCAACGGCTCCATGCAGAAAGCGTCAATGGTACAGATATGCGCCGCGCCGAGACGCAGCAGCTGCTCCTGCAAGTGACGGCTGTCCGGGTGCGCGGCGATCGCATCGTTCAGCGCCCCGGAGATGCGCTCCCGCAATTCGGCGGCGGCGGCGCGCGTGAAAGTCACGATCAGCATCCGCGAGATGTCGCCGGGGTTCTCCGGGTCGGTCAGGCGGCGGATGATACGCTCGGTCAGGGTAGCGGTCTTGCCTGATCCGGCGGCGGCAGAGACGAGAAGCGTCCTGCCGCGCGTGTTCATGGCGGCGAGCTGTGCCGCAGTCCATTGTCTTGCCATAGCAGAACCTTCCTTTCTCAGAGTTTCCTTATGCGTTCCGCAACGGGACAGCCGGAGCGCATCGTGCAGAAGCGGCAGGCATCCTCGCCGGGCGTGCGCGCGGCTCTGCCGCTGTACAGCGCCTCGCCTACCTGCCGGATGAGCGACCGGACGGTATCATCCAACTCCTCCAGATGCGCCGCCGTGCAGAGCGCGGCACCGGTCAGGGTACCGTCCTTCCCGACCTTCAGCCCCGGCAGGTAATCGGGGGACAGGTCGGCACTGGCGGCGTGCAGGACTTCATCATTGTTCAGAATCAGCCCGGAGCGGCAGGGCGAAAAGCTGCCGTCATCACCCTCGACGGGGCTGAGATACAGCACCTCGGCAGGCAGAACGGCATCCGGCAGTCTGCCGTCCGCGTCGGCAAACAGGTGCCGGTTCCGCGGAGCGCAGAGTGTGAACAGGTAGAGCAACAGCTGGATATTCATATCCTGCCATGCCCGCTTTTCGGAAAAAACATGGCGCGAGGACTTATAATCCATGACGCGGACATACACGGTGCCGCCGTCCCGGAAAACATCCACCCGGTCGATCTTGCCGCCCATGAGAATGCGGGGGGACGCGGACGGGAGGGGGGAATCAGGGTCCGGATCGGTATCCGGATGCGCCCCACCCGCCGCAGGCAAGGGGGAATCGTATCCGCCGGGCAGTTGCTCCGGGGGCGGATCCAGCGGGATCTCCAGCGGCGACGGATCACCTGCCCGCCGCCCACGCGTATCCCACTCCAGACCCGCGACCGTGAACGCTCCCTGCTCCAGTTCCGCCTGCACCGTCCGTACCAGCATCAGCGCAACCGCGCGCAGGCGGGCAAACAGGTGCAGAAGCCGCCCGTCGCCGGCAATATCCCCGCACAGCTCGGTCATATACTCCTGCATGATGCGGTCGGCGGCGGCAACCGTCTCCTCTTCCGTCAGGTGCCGGATGCGCCTGTCCTGATCCAAGGAGGTGCGCAGGAACACCTCCAGCACACGGTGCAGGAAAACGCCGGCGTTGACCGCGTCCATACGCGCTTCAATCGGCGCGCGCAGACGGAGCACCCGGGAGCCGAAAAAGCTGTACGGACAGCGGGCATAGCTTTGCAGTGCCGTGTGCGACAGCCACAGCTGATCCCCCAGTGCCCGACGCACAGCGGGACGCGGCAACGTGTCGCCGAGGGGCGGGCGGTAGGCAAGCGCTCCGTCCTCCGGAAGCGTCTCCGGGAACGCAATCGGCTCCAGGTACGGAAGCAGGTAACGCACCCGGCTGAAGGCGATGGAAGGTGCCTTGACACTGCCATCCGCCGTGGCGGTATGGGTAAAAAGCAGCAGATACTGCTTCGGCTTGGTCACGGCACGCCAGATATACAGCAGTTCCTCTGCCGTCAGACGCGGCGCGCGGCTGTCAAACTCAATGCCGAAATTCTCCAGCGTCTGCTTGTCCTGCTCGGACAGCAGCCCCGTATCGGTCACAGGCTGTGGGAATTCGCCCTCACACAGCCCCAACACCAGCACCGCGGCCATGTTTTCCAATCGGAGGGTAGCGGCAGAGCCGACCGTCACGCAGTCGTGCCGCGCCGGCACCGCCCCCATGTCGGTCTCCTCAAAATACAGCTCCAGCGCCGCAGACAACTCGTCCGCAGACAGTGGTCCCTCCTCTCCGGGCAACAGCGTGGATATGTCCGCCAGCGCACCGGTCAGCAGGTTCCACAGCCGAACCGTCTCCCCCGCCTCACGCGTCTTACCCAGCAGAAGCAGTGTCTCAGCGGATGCCGCCAGACTGTCCTTGACGCCCAGCCCGCTCAGGTACCCGAACAGTGCCCTGCTCTGCTCTGCCGGCGTATCCGCGACAGCCAGGTGGGCTTCCAGTGCGCACAGCGGCGGCAGAACCGTCTGCCGGACACGGTTGGCGGCGGCAAGGATCTCCCGCCCGCGCGCCGTCATCTCGGTGGTGTAACCGTCCGGATTCATGCTCCAATCCCCGGCGGACAGGTCTGACATTTTCTTCCCGCGGATGCGCCACGTGTCGGTGTACTCCGCAAAAGCGTCCAGATCGGTCAGGCTGATGCCGCACAGCCCCGTTTTGCACAGCGACACGACATCCGCCGTCTGGTAACCCCGACGGATACAGCGTAGTGCCAGCAACAGCAGCCGCGCGGCGGGGCGGTCGGCAAGTCCGGTCCGCTCCGACAGGAAGAACGGAATATGTGCCGCCTCCAGCGCCGCATCCAGCACACCGCGCCACGCAGTCGTGTCGCGCACGACCACGGCTATCTGCCCATACGGAATCCCCGCATTCCGCAACTCTCCGATATGCAGTGCGGCGGCGCGGGCTTCGCCGTACACCGTGCGGGCGGTGATCAGACGTACTGCCCCCCGGCGGTCTTCGTCGGGAATCAGCCGTGCCTCCGGCTGAATGCCGAAGCGCCACAGCCCGTCCCCCAGAATGCGCAACTCGGACGCGACCGTACAGCCGTCATCCGGCAGGACGCTGTCACACGAATCCGTGCCGACATCCGCGCACAGTCGTTCCAGCCTGCGCACCGTATCCCGCATACTGTCAAACTGCGCACCGTCTCCGGCTCGGCCCTTCATGCACAGCGTGACAGTTACCGCCGATGCCTGCGCCAGCATGACCCGCAGAGCCGCATATTCAGGCGCCGTAAAGCTGGTGAAGGAATCCAGGTAGACCGTTGTCCCCCGGAAAAAGTCCTCCCGCTCCAGTACCCCGGCTGTACGCAGCAGGCGGTCGGCAGGATCATTGCCGCACAGTTCGCGCAAAAGTCCCCCATAGGCGGCGCTGACAAGCGACAGGTCGCGTAGTTTATGCGCCAACGGAGCATCCAACGGGAGCAGCCGCGCAGCCCGTTCCAGTGCCGCCGGGGAAACGGCGGCGCGCGACAACTCGTCAGTCGCATCCAGCATCAGACGGCAGAGTGCGGGATCCCCATCTGGGGCAGGGTTCGTTCCGGTCTCCAGCAGTCCGTGCAGTTCCCGCAGGGTACGCCACATCAGCAAGGCACGCGAGGCGCGTGTCAGCGTCCCGAAGGCACGCCCGCCGAAGCGGTCAGCGACCGTATCGCACAGGCGCGTAAAGCTGAGCACCGACAGGCGCTTCCCTGCCTCGGGCGGCAGACCGGGCAGAATGCCGCTTTCTGCAGAGTACAGCATCTGTTCCGGCACAATCAGATAGACCTGTCCCTCTCCGGAGGACAGGTCGGCGCGGATGCGTTCAATCACGGTGCGCGTTTTGCCGCTACCGGGACCTCCGAACAGCAGGTTCAGCATGAAGTATCCTCCGTTTCCGTACAGTTTTGTTGCACTGCCGCTCCGTGCAGGGCGAGGTTTCTTTCAAGCGGCGCACGCCCCCGCCACGCAAAGGCCCGCTCCCGGAAGCATTCCTCCGACATTCCGGCAAGCGCTTCTGGCGTCAGGCACAGCAGACGCGCCGCACGGAAAAAGGCAAGCGGCGTGTCATGCGCTCCGGAAAGCGCCGCACGGTTGAGCGGACAGACCAGCTGGCAGTCGTCACAGCCCCAGATCAGCGGATGCCGCCGCAGAGCATCCTGCTCTTCAGGAGTCAGTGCGCCCTTCTTTTGCGTCAGAGCAGACAGGCATTCCTGCACGGGATGCCCGTCCGCATCGGTAACCGGACAGGCACGGCGGCAGGCACCGCATCCCGGACAGGCAGGCAGCTCGGTCGGAAAAATGCCCGGCGCGTGTCCCGTAACTGCCGCAAAACCCGCTCCGACGATCACCTCCGCGACAAAGACAAAGCTCCCGTACTCCGGCGTGATAAGCAGATGGTTCCGTCCCAGAACCCCCATGCCCGCCCGCGCCGCCGCCTCACCTTCCGCGAGCGGGGAGTGGTCGGAAAACAGTGCGAACGGGATGTCCCGGAACTGTCCGCGCAGGGCTGGGAGCGCCCGATCCGACAGCTCCCGAATGTAGAGATGGTAGTCGCGCGGTACGGCGTACAGTGACAGATTGCGCTCCGGTGCGCGTGCATCGGCGGCGATCAGATAGGGTACGGAGAAAAACAGTACCGTCGCGTCCGCCGGGATACCGGCGCGCTCCAGCAGGTAGGGACGGGTTACGCGGCAGGCATTCAGGGGGATCGGGAAGACCGCCGTCCCGACCTGCTCCGCTACGGCGTCCAGTATGCTTTTATCCGGCACGGTTGCCCTCCTTTCCGGGAACGCCCCAAGGCGCCCTTCTGCCGCATTCCGAAAAGCCGGCGCACCCGGCGAACGGCTGGGTGCGCCGGCGATTTGTCTTACATCTTGTCTACGGGATAAAGGATTTTCAGCTGGTTGATCTTCTTCTGATACGCTTCCTGCTGTTTCTCCTGCATGACCTGCTGGTACAACTCCTCGCGGATGTCGGCGTAGGAAATGGGCGTTGCCTCGTTCTTCTTGTTCATCCGGATGAGGTGGTAACCGAACTGAGTCTTGACGGGACCGGTCAGCTCACCCTCCTGCAGGGCAAACACGGCTTGGTCAAATTCCGGAACCATCTGCCCGCGGGCAAAATCGCCCAACGAGCCGCCCTGCTTGCCGGAGGGGCAGGTGGAATACTGCCGTGCGGCGTCCTCAAAGCTGATCTTGCCTGCCCGGATGTCCGCCAGAATGCTGTTTGCCTTTTCCTCGGAGTCCACCAGAATGTGACTGGCGTTGACGCTCTCCTCCGCCTGCAGGTCATCCTTATGGGCGTCGTAGTAAGCGCGCACTTCCTCCTCGGTCACGCGGACGGACTGGATGCACTTGGTGATGGCATACTCCATCAGTAGCTGCTCCTTCACAGCGGCAAGCTGCGCCTTGAAGGCGGGTTCGCGCTCGTAGAGGTTGCGCTGCGCATCCAGCAGGAACAGGCGCTGCGCGATCATCTGCTCCAGTACGGCAGCACGCCCCTTCGGATTGTTGTACGCCTGCCCGTTGCGCCCCATTGCCTGAATGAAGCGAGTCACATCCTCCTCGGTGATGGGCTTTCCGCCCACCTGTGCCAGCACCTGCCCGGCAGGCTGTGCGTTCACGGTATTTCCCAGATCTCCGGGTGTCAGAATTGCCATGTCTGTTATCTCTCCTTGACGGCTCGTCACGAAATTCATAGTGGTACCAGTATACCACAGAAAAAAGGAAATTGCAAGGGCATTTTGTAAAGGAAACGCTAATTTACTGCAGTTCTCATAATTACAGGCAGCGCCCATCTGCGTCAAAACACCCTGTACTATCCTGCATGGGGAAGTTGCTATAAATCTCAGGCTGACCTCCCATCAGTCCGATTAGCTTTCTTCCTCCGCAGAACCACCCATGCGACGAGTGCCAGAATAACCAACACGGATGCGCAAAATGCGACTATCGTATACCCCAGCCGCCTGTCAGCGGTTATTTCGTCGGTTTCGCCCGTATGCGAGGAGTCCGGGACTGTCATTTCGTTTCCGGCGGACGCGGAAGTTTCTGTGTCAGATTCCGGTTCGGATTCGGATTCCGTTTCGGCATCCGTTTCAGTCTCGGACGGCAGTTCCGGATCGGGGATCGGGGTTGTGTCAACAGGCGTTTCCTGCTCGCCGACGCGCCGCACTTCTACCGACAACGCCGTCATACGCGAGCCGTCCGCGCTATAGGCAACCACCAAAGCAGAGCCGGGCTTGACGGCTCGGACAGTTCCGTCGGAAACCGTCACGGCATCGCCGATGACTTCCAGACGGTATCCCGTTTCATCTGTTTCCAATCCCAGGCTTGCCTCGGTGTTTTCGGTCATGGTCAGCAGGCTTTCCGTAAACCGGATTGTGCCTGCCGGAGCGACCTCCTGCACGTGTGCGCGATACATTTTCACCATTTCCGCGTCGTCCGGCGCCGTCTCCAGCAGCTCCACACCGGTCAGCTTCCCCCGGAAGTCAAATCCCCCCTCGACCAATCTGCCGATATATAGTGTTTCCTCCCCGCCCGCAGCAATAAAATCGGCATTTCCTTTTCCCGCTTCTTTGCCGTCGATGTACACAACCACGGTGTTGCCGCGACGCACCGCCGTCAGCATATGCCACGCACCGGCGTATCCGCTCATATCTACGCCCAGCGACACGGCGGTGTTTCCGTTTCCGGTCGGGGCATAGATTTTCAGCTTGCCCCACTCCATAAACAATTCAAAGTGTCGGTCGGTTGCCTTGGTTCCGCGTGCAAGCAGGATATTGAAGGAGGAAATGTCATCAATCTGAAGCCACAGATTTACCGCCTGCCCGTCCGTAAAGGTGAACCCGCTCTGCTGTGCCTTTCCGCAGTCGTTCCCTTCGATGTCGATCACAATGGACGCCGCATTGCCGGCTTCCCTCGCCATTTCCCCGGCACTCAAAACGCGTGTATACAGTCTGACTTCATCCAGGATGCCGGCATATGGGATAGAGCCGTCATTCAGCGAACCGATCGACAAGGTTTTTGTCGTTTCGGATATCTTGCCGCGAACTGCCGCGCTGCCGACATTCTGACCGTCGATCCAGGTCGAAATATGCCCGTCCTGCCAGGTAAAGACCAGGTAATGCCAACCGGGTGTGCGGTCCAGGGAGGCATTCAATCTGATATCGCCGATCTCCGGGGCATAGAATTGCAGATTGCCGGACGCTGCGTAGAATTCAAAGTGCCCGTCCGTCTTGGGTCCTTTGGCAAGCAGGACATTGAATCCGTCGGAGGCAGCGCCGTTGTACCACATTCCGACAGAGCATCCCTCCCGGAACGTGTAGGTGACATCCGCCGCACCGGCACCGCCCTTGGCGCACGCCCAGCCATAACCGGACTTGCCGCTGTCGGTCGCAGCGCCGCTCTGAATGGGAAACAGTTGGCGGAGCTCTGCGCCACCGGTAAACAGTCTGCCGCGGTTGTCCGGTTCAAAGGATACGGACATGGCAAGACCGTCATCCAGCTGCACCTGCGTATACGGCATACGCGTCTTACGGTAGCCTGCCGCACGGACACCGACCACGCCGAGCGTGTACACCACATCGGCATCCATATGCTCGACGGTCAGCACGACCGTTGCAGCGTCCTCCCCCGGCACAGCCGCAGTTACACGTGCGCCGTGATTAAGCAGGTACTGCTCTGCTATCCGGACACTGTCGCTGTCCAGTGCGCGGTCAAAGCGCAGCAGCAGTGTACCGTCCTCCGCGCGTTCTGCCCGGAGCAGACGGGGCGCCGCCGTATCCGCATCCGTTGTGAAGGAAAACCCGCGTGCCATTGCCGAACGGTTTCCGTTGTCGTCCAGGGCGGCAACCGTCACGTGATAACGCGTTACCTCCGAAAGGCCGGTAAAGGTATAGGACAACTCGTCCGCCGGGACGAAGTCCACACGCTTTCCGTCCAGATACAGCTCATAACCAAACAGGCTCACATCATCCGTCGAAGCGGACCAGGTCAGCGTTGCCCCCTCATGCGTCACGTCGGTCAATGCGGTATTTCCCGGTGTGGTGGGCGCGACCTTGTCGGCAGGGTCCGCCAGATTGAAGCAACTCACCCCGCGGACGGCTGCTCCGTCACTGACCTGCAGCGTAACCGATTCCCCGGCGGCGAGGAAGAAGTAATTGTCCTCACAGGTGAAGGTAGCCGTGTCATCCACCAAAAAGTGAACAGACGCAGCGGGCACGGAGCCGGTGTTGGTCACTGTGATCTGATTTCCGTTCTGTGACCACGTAAGATAGGTGCGGGGCAGACAGAACAAACTGCCCGTGCGATATTCGTAGTTCATGTACGTGTAACTGCGGTTGTACAGAGAACCTCCCAGCAAAAGGTCAACCGTAATGATCAGCGGCGTAGAAGCGGTCTGCTCCGCAGTCAGCGCAAATACGCCCAGCTCACGCAGGCGTCCGACGCTTCCCTGCCCGTCCCAGGTTTCGGTGCGGACTGCCTCCAGCTGTGCATTCCACGCCGTGACACGAACCTGCCACTTCTGCCCTGCCGCAAGTGCGTCCGCATCATCCAACAGGTAAACCGGCATCCGGAAGGGCTGATCCTCCCCGGCGGCATTGCGCGTATGGTAGCGGTCAAATTTACCTGCCGCCATCAGCGGACGGTATGCGTCCTGCATCAGATAGTAGGCGATTTTGGGCGCACCGTACCAGTCCACGATTGCCCAGGACGCTCCCGGGTACACATCATTGAGCTTGTAGACACAGTTGGCGGTATTGTACGGGAAATTCATCCGGGCATTCTGCGCCGCGAGATAATCCGCCTGCGCCTGCGCCAGCTGAGAGCCGAGCACCATATCCTCCAGACTGTCCACCTTCAGAAAAGCGGAGGCATAATGCAAAAACGTATCCACGTCATACCCGTAGGGGGTAGGCGTCCATCCGGTCGTTCCGTTGAAGGTAGCGGTATGGTATGCAAGCACACCGTCACGGGACAGCGGCCACTCGTGAAGACTGTCACCGGTCGCAAACTTGGCGATGGAATCCGGGTTCATCATGCCGTCCAAGCCGTACTCCATCAGGTTCAGACCACGGAAATCCGCGTAGGTCTTGCAGTAATGCTCCGGGGAGGCGCCGGACCAGTGGATATGATCGTGCGCGATTCCGCCGCCGCCAACACCGCCGTCCTGCCGCCAGAACACGCGTGTTCCGTCGTATTCGTATGTCAGTCTGCCGATTTCATTCAGATTCTGATCGTCCAACGCGGCAACGCCCTCGTTACCACCGCCCCAGATAATCAGGGAAGCGCGGCTACGCAGACGCTTGGCATTCAGCCGGATGGTTTCGCGCAGGACATCCATGGGCTGTGTCTTTTGGGAGTCCCAGCAGCAGGGCCATTCCTGGTAGACGCAAATGCCGTACTCGTCGCACAGATCGTAAAATTCCTCCGTTTCCAGCAGTCCCCCGCCCCAGGCGCGCAGGAAATTGATACCGGCATCCCGCGCACGGGACAAAATGCGGTCGTAATCCTCCCGCTCAAAGCGCATCATAGCGTCAATCGTGCACCAACCGGCGCCCTTCATGTAGACGGACTGCCCGTTGATAACGACGGTTCGGTTATAGGCGGACGCGCTCTCCCCGTCCGGGTAGGACGCATAGGCAAGCTCTCGGATTCCGAAGTCCGCAGAGGTTGTCCGTGTGGCGCCGTCGGAGCCGGTGTAGGTCACATACATGGTATAGAGATTCTGCTCACCATACCCGGCGGGCCACCACAACCGCGCGTCCGGAATGTCAAAGCGCAGATGCAGGGCGGTTGCAGATGCCGTGCCGGCGTGAACCTGCGTGGAGAACGAGTAGGTCTTCCCCTCAAAATTTTTCGGCACAATCACACCGGTCAGGATTCCGTCCAGGCGAGCGGAGCCGACACGCTCCAGCTCGCAGTACAGATCCACGGTGCCCTTTTTACAGTCGTAGGTCGATACGAACGGTCTCTCCATCTCAACCCCCGGCACATCCTCTACCCGAACCGACTGCCAGATACCAAGCGGAACCAGTTTCGCATAATGCCAACCGTAAGAACAGTTGAATACGACTGTCTGTGCGTAATCCTTAGCCGGCTTGAGATGCACAACCAACGTGTTTTCTCCCTTGCGTATGCTGTCCGTTACGTCGATATACGGACCGCCAAACATTCCCTCATGCGAGGCAATCTTTTTGCCGTTGAGGTAGAAATCCGCCACGTTGCATACACCGTCAAATGCAAGGCGGACTCGATTTCCGTTGCCCTCATAGGAAAAGGTGCGGCAAAAATACCAGTTCTTTTCGCTGTATCGATTCGCCTTCACCATGTTTTTGCCTAAGTACGGATCCTCTATAACCCCTGCCTCCATCAGACCGGTGTAGATGCTTCCCGGCACCTCTGCCTCATACGCAGAACCCCATCCGTTTCCGGCTGCCAGCTCCGATATCCGACCGGTGGATTGCATCTTCCAGGTTCCGTCCAGCGTCAGGGTCCAGGCACTGTCCTCCGAAGCCGTGCCGCCGGGTCTCAGCGTAACCGACTGCGGCTTGCTCTCCATCGGTCCAGCCGAGGGCTTGAGGTAGGTTTGCTTTTCATACTTTGCCATGTCGTCCGCGCTGACCGGAATCATGACTGCCGGAATCGCGCAGAGTATCAGGGCAAATCCAAGCAACCAAGCGGCAAAACGTGTGCATCCATGCTTCATTCCATGCTTCATAGAGACTTCTCCTTTTTAATATGAATTGACCTTTAATATGCATTCGCAGATTAAAATGTTCAAATGCAGACGGGGAGATCGGCAATTCCGTCGCCCCGCGTCCCGTCCTTTCGGAGTTCTTTTCGGCTCATAAAGGATTTCATTGTTCAGCCTTTATGACCGATTCCGCTTGCGATTCCTACGATAACCATTCCATGCTCAAAACAGAAGCTTCGGTTTCTAAGACAGTATCTCTATTATAGAGCAAAAACACGGAAAAAGCTATTGACGATTGGCGCATTGTGTTGTAAAATAGTCTCAACGAAAGGAGGCGCGGATCATGCAGATTGAATCCATATGCGTAACCAACCATATCTGCGGCGGGTTTGAACAGGTTTCCATGGGGCGGAACGCCGAGACAAAATCACTGCCGTTTCTGTCCGTCGTGCAAAGCACACACGGTTCCTACCGCATTGCGCTGGACGACGGTCCGGCGCTTGAAACCGGTGAAATGGGCGTATTCGTTGCGCCCCGCGCACGGATGCAGCACCTTTTACATATACCGGATGAACGGGACGGAACCATGTCCGCACAGTGGATTTTCCTGGATGTGGAAGTCAACCGCCGTTACCGGTTGGACGATTTGTTTTTGTTCCCAACTGTTTTACCGGAAAAGTACCATCAGGACATATACGTTCTGCTCCGACGCATCGCTGCAACCGAACGGCTTACGGATCGACTGCCGGACATTCACCGCCTGCTGTGTATCCTGCTGGAAGTAGCCATGCCCATGAAAAGCGTGCCGGAGGACGTTATCCGCCTGCGGAATTACATCGAAAATCATTTTTCCCACCCGATATCGACAGCTGATCTGGCAAACATTCTGCACTGCTCCCGCGCGGGCGTGTTCCGCGCTTTCCGACAGTCATTTGGAAACACCCCCGGTCAATACATCACAAATGTTCGCATCCGGCACGCCCAACTGCTTCTGCAGAGCACGGACATGACTGTTGCACAGATCGCTTCCGCCGTCGGCATTCCAGATGCGGCATACTTTTCCAAGCTGTTTCATCGCCTGTCCGGCTGTACTGCCGGTTGCTGGCGGGAAAAATCGAGAGAGCGGGCATGACGATTGTAACACTACGTTCCGTGCCATCAAAGTTTGTCAAAAAAGGTTGAAAAAGAGCTTCAGGTATGGTATAATAGACGGGAATGGCGCAAAAGCTGCAAATACAGACAAAAGCCCCCCGCGCGCCGGAGGGAACGGAGGAAAGCATGGACTGTAAGGAATCAAGACCCGCCTGCGGACTTAAGCCGGGGTTCTCCAACGAGGCGTACATCCGCCTGCAATCCGAAAAAATACGGAGCCGAATCGGGGAATTTGGCGGCAAGTTATATATGGAATTCGGCGGCAAACTCTTTGACGACTACCACGCGTCACGTGTCCTGCCCGGTTTTTTACCCAACAGCAAGCTGAAAATGCTCTGTGCCCTCGGAAATGATGCGGAAATTGTCATTACCATCAACGCTGCCGACATTGAGAACAGCAAATACCGGGAGGATCTGGGCATCACCTACGACCGCGAGGTCATGCGGCTGATCGACAGCTTCCGCCGGGAGGGACTGTATGTCGGGAGCGTGGTCATGACGCGGTACAGCGGGCAACGTGCAGCTGATGCGTTCAAGCGCGCCATGGAAAACGTGGGAATCCGGGTATACCGCCACTACCCTATCGAGAACTACCCGAAAGACATCGGGCGCATCGTCAGCGAGGACGGCTTCGGGCGAAACGAGTACATCGAAACGACCCGCTCACTGGTCGTGGTCACCGCACCGGGTCCCGGCAGCGGCAAGATGGCAACCTGCCTGTCCCAGCTTTACCATGAAAACAAGCGGGGCGTCAAGGCAGGCTACGCCAAGTTCGAGACATTCCCTGTTTGGAATCTGCCGCTCAAGCATCCGGTCAATCTGGCGTACGAGGCAGCGACCGCCGACCTTGCGGACGTGAATATGGTCGACCCCTACCATCTGGACGCCTACGGCACGGTGGCTGTCAACTACAACCGGGATGTGGAAATTTTCCGTGTGCTGGATGCCATGATGTCCCGTATTTTCGGGGTCTGCCCCTACAAAAGCCCCACCGATATGGGCGTGAACATGGCGGGCTTTGCCATTTATGATGATGATGCTGTGCGGGAAGCGGCGCGGCAGGAGATCCTGCGGCGCTATTTCCGGGCGGCGTGCGCGCGCTTGCGGAACAACGGCGACTCGGATGAGCTGCGCAAGATCGAACTGCTCATGGAGGAAGCCGGCATTCGGGAGACTGATCGCGTCGCGGTTCCTGCCGCCCGCGCCGTTGCCGAACGCACCGGACGCCCTGCCACCGCCATCCGTCTGCCGGACGGACATATCGTCACCGGCAAGACAACCGACCTGCTTGGCTCTTCGTCGGCGGCGTTGCTCAATGCGCTCAAGTATATCACCGGAATTCCGGATAGTGTTGATCTTATCTCGCCGGAGGTCATCCGCCCGATCATGCATCTGAAGGCGGAGCACCTCGGCAGCCGTAACCCGCGGATGCACACGGATGAGCTGCTGTTGGCTCTCTCCATCTGCGCTGTCACCGACCGGTACGCATCACTGGCGATGGAATCGCTGGCAGGGCTTGAGGGTTGCGAGGTGCATTCAACGGTTATCCTTGCGCACGCGGACGAAAAGCTGTTCGGTAAGCTCGGCGCCTACGTGACCTGCGATCCTGTATACGAGCAGAAAACGCTCTACCATCATTGAAAACCGCCCGAGGCTACCCTTTTTATGACGGGAGTGCTTTTCCGGGCGCCCTCGCATATCCGACAGGATTCACCCCTTTCCCCTACCCCTCATATGCTGATACCAACCGTCGTCCGGCTTCGGTCGGCTGTTATTCCGGAGGTCTGCCGTCGCTATGCCTCCGGTACAAGGAGGGATCGGCATTATGCAATCTGTTTCCGACACGCGTCGGCATACCGTACACATTCGTCTTCCGCTCAGCCGTCTCCGCCCCGGGGAGACCGGCTGTGTGGTCTGCATTGACCCTGCCTCGCCCCTGCTGGAGCGGCTGGGCGATTTCGGGCTGATGCAGGGAACGCATATCCGATGCGAGCGCGTCAGTCTGTTCGGTGACCCGGTCGCGTACCGCATCCTGCCCGCCTCCAACGCGGGGAACGGAACTGTCATCGCTCTGCGCCGTCGGGATGCAGGAGTGCTGACCGTCCGGATTGCCCGCCGCGTGCGTCTCGTTGCGCGGAAGGAGAAGGGACTATGGGGATAGGGCGTTTCCGTGACCGGAACGCAGCGCACGACTGCTGCGCCGAGCCGGTCTTCGTGATGGCGGGCAATCCCAATGTCGGCAAATCCAGTCTTTTCAACGCGCTCACCGGCTTGCATCAGCATACCGGCAACTGGACGGGAAAAACAGTTGGCTGTGCGGTCGGATACCTGCGCGGTCAGCGGAGGGAACGTCACACACGCATCGCACTGGCAGATCTGCCCGGTTGTTACTCGCTGTCTCCGCGCACGGGCGAGGAGCGCGCGGCACTGCATTTTTTGCTGTCCAGCCGTCTGTATGGCGCGGTGGTGGTCTGCGATGCGCAGAACCTTGAGCGGAATCTGCCGCTTGCTTTTCAGCTGGAGGCTCTCCTTCCGCAGAACCGTATCCTGATTTGTGTCAACCTGATTGATGAGGCGGAGTCACAGGGAATGACGGTTTCGCCACAGGCGCTGGAGGCGGTTTCCGGTTTTCGGACAGTGCTTACCTGCGCCCGCACCGGGCGCGGTGTGAGTGAGGTGCGTCAGGAGATACTCCGCATGATGCAGGAAAACGGCACCGCCGTAACGGCGCCGGCAGATGCCTCGATCCCGCCGGCAGCATCCTGCTTTGCCCGTGCGCGCGACTGTTGTGCCGCCTGCGTCCGCCCCTACGCTGCGCCGGAAGTCTCCCTGACACCCACCGGACGGCGTTTCCGCCGCGCACCGGGGCGGAAGCGGCACACCGCATCCGGAGCATGGCTTGACCGCGTGGTGCTTGGACGGGTGACCGCGGCTCCGGTCGCGCTTCTATTTCTCGCGCTGATTCTTTGGATCACGATATACGGCGCCAACCGCCCATCGGAATTGCTTGCGGACGGTTTGAATCGCCTCGGTGACCGGCTGGCAACTCTCACGCTATGGTCGGCTTGCCCAGCCTGGGTTTCCGGGTTATTGCTGGATGGCGTGTATGCGACTATTGCGCGGGTGGTAGCCGTGATGCTTCCGCCGATGGCAATCTTCTTCCCGCTGTTCACACTGCTGGAGGATTTCGGCTTTCTTCCCCGGATTGCTTTCAGCTTTGACCGGTGCTTTCAGGGCTGTCACAGCTGCGGCAAGCAGGCGCTGACCATGTGTATGGGGTTGGGTTGCTCCGCTGTCGGCGTGACGGGGTGCCGCATCATCGACTCCCAAAGGGAGCGTATGATTGCAGTCCTGACCAATGCCTTCATGCCCTGCAACGGAAAATTCGCCACACTGCTTGTCATGGCGGCAGTTTGCCTGCAATTCGCCGGGAGCGGTCGCGGTGCGACGGAAAGCCTGCTTCCCGCCTTGCTGGTTACTGCCATGATACTTCTTTGCGTGCTCCTGACTCTGGTGGTCTCCCGCCTGCTCTCCGCAACGCTCCTTCGCGGTCAGCCGTCCGCGTATCTGTTGGAAATACCACCGTACCGGGTGCCGGATATTCCCACGGTACTGGTTCGCTCCCTGTTGGATCGGACGCTGTTCGTACTGGGGCGTGCGGCGGCGGCGGCAGCCCCTGCCGGCGCCGTGATATGGCTGGTAAGCCATATCGGTACGTCGGACGGGAACCTGCTCCTGACGCTCTCGGCGGCGCTGGATCCTGTCGGCGCATGGCTCTGCGTCAACGGTGCGGTTCTGCTGGCACTTACGCTCTCCCTGCCGGCAAATGAGCTGACCGTTCCGGTACTGCTTCTGATCCTGCAAAGCGGCGGCAACCTGACAGACGCACCGGGGGCAGGCGCCATCGGCGTAACCCTGTCCGCCGCCGGATGGGATATCTGGAATTGCATCGGATTTCTCTGCCTGTTCCTCTTCCACATCCCCTGCGCCACCACGCTTCTCACTGTCCGGCGCGAAACAGGCAGCCTACGCTGGACGCTGCTCGCGGCGGCACTGCCGCTGGCGGTCGGCATCGTGCTGTGCCTGCTCCTCTCCGCGCTGCGGGCATTGCTCTCATGACACCAAAAAGGGACGGATTGTCACCCGGACAGTTCCGCCCCTTTTTGTTTTCGGTCAGCTGTACATACTGTTGACGCTCATATACTTCCAGAGCTGCTCGCCATGGTACTGCTCGTCGGTCTGAATCCGATTGAGCACCTTGCGCAGATCATTCTGCGTGAACTCAAACACGCAGGTGTTGTACAAAGCCGACACATGCTTTTCGGTGGACAGCAGATCGGCACACAGATAGGAGTCAGCCTGCTTTTCCGGCGTCTGGGAGGTAGGATAGAATGCCTGAAAGGCAGGCGCCGGATCGGTAGCCGTGCTGGTGCGGGGGCTTTGCCCTGCCTCAATCTGATTGAGCATATCCAGATGTGCGCGTTCGGTTCCGGCAATGCTGTCGAACAGCTGGCGGAGCTGGGGATCGTGCGCTTCCGCGGCATACTTGGAATACTTGTCGATGCAGAGCTTTTCCTGGTTGCGCATATCCTTGAGCAGGGACACTTCCTTCTGAGTCAGTTGCATGGAATACTCCTCCGTACAGGTAAAGATTCGGGCAACGCCCGTCGCCTGGAGTATGGAGCAGACCGCAGGGCTTTATTCAGCGGATGCTTGCAGAGCGCAGGAAAATTCCCGACAGGCGGCAAAGGATTCCTTCCGGGACACATATCCGGCGCCATCCCCGCATACAGTCTGTACGAAACCATAGATACGGAGGTACAGACCATGTTTCCGAATCGGAATATCAGGTACGTGCGACGCAGGACAGTGTCCGCGCTCTTTTTCACACTTCTTCTGTGCTGGGCGACGGTTTTGGCTGCCTCTGCCGCCGACACAAACGCTCCGCAGAGCGGACTCAAAACGGGCATTGATGCTTCGGCAACGTCCGGGCAGGCAGCCGGCGATGTCAAAGCAACGGCAACCACCGATCCCCTTGCCAGACCGGTCTCATACGGACTGCGGGTGCTGTCCGCCCGCGAAGAAATGGTGCTCTCCGGACTGTGCGGCAACGAGATCACGGTTACGAGGGATGACATCTGCCGTGCGCTGAACCTGTCCTCGGTTTCGGCAATCACGCTGACCGCCCTGCCCGATCCCGCAAAGGGCACTCTGTTTGTCGGTGCGGCGGGGGCAGCTGTCGGGCAGACGGTTCCGGTCGAGGCGCTTCCGCTTCTGTCCTTTGCCGCCGCCAACCGCGACGCCCCCTGTGAGGCGACCGCGGTATTTACGGTCGTCGGCAGTGGGTATGAGATAACCTGCCGTTTCTGTCTGCTGGAACGCATCAACTACACGCCTACCGTGGCGTTGGCTTCATCCGTCAGTCTGGAAGTCATGACCTACATGGATATGCCCGCACAGGGCTCGCTGTCTGCCTACGACCCGGAGGGGGATGAGATAACCTATGAGATCACGTCCTACGCCGCCCATGGGCGCATCCGTCTGACAGACCGTCACACCGGCGCTTACCTATACACCCCGGACGCCGGATACGTAGGAAACGATGAATTCCGCTACGTCGTGCGCGACCGGTACGGCAACTACTCCACTGCCGCAACGGTGTCTGTCCGTGTACACGCCATTCCCACCGCCGTAACATTTGCCGACACCGAGGGAAGCACCTGTGCCGCCGCCGCACTGCGGCTCGGGGAGGCGGGCATCATGAACGGCATCCGGGTCGGCGGCAAGGACTACTTCCGCCCGGATATCGCGGTTACACGCGCCGAGTTCATCGCCACTGCCATGAATGCCGCCGGAATCAGCCCGGACAGCAACGGATTCACTGACAGCGCAGCCGCACGTATTCTCTCCGGCTACGCCGATGCAGGCAGTATTCCGGTCGGGATGCGCACCACGCTTGCCTTTGCGTTGGAGAAGGGCTATTTTGCCGGGAAGACCGGCGCAGACGGCAGGCTCTACCTGCACCCGGACGAGGACATTTCCCGTGCCGAGGCAGCTGTTCTTCTCTCCAACATCATTGGCTACGCCCGCAACACGGCGGTCAATGCCTTCGCTGATGCCGACACAATCCCGACTTGGTCCGTGCCTGCGCTGTCCTCGCTCAAGGCGTTAGGGCTTCTGTGCAGTCCGAACAACACCGCCGCCCCTGCCGGGCGTATGACGCGCGGGGAAACCGCCGTCTGGCTTGAGAAAACCATGCGCCTTATGGGACGGTAGAGACATCCGGAGTCGGTAATCTGCTGCTTTGGAACAGACAAAACCGGCACCCGCCATTGGACGGGTGCCGGTTTTGCTGTGCCGACAGTAATCGCGGCTCCGACGCGCCTGAAGCTTCGGGGACTTCGCCGTTCCGTGGCTATTACCCGATATGCCTCAGTCGGGCGTACGTGCCCATCAGCTTTTTGGTTCCGGCGGTATCAAACATGACCTCGAACAGGATGTCGCCGCCCATCGGCTTGACCGACAGGATAACGCCCTCGCCAAAGGTCTGGTGCGCAACGCGATCGCCGGGCTTCAGCGCCTTCATGTCCGATTTGCGCCGTGCCATGGCGTCGGCGTCTGCGGGACTGACCGGTTGCTGTCCGACCGTCAGGCGGTCGGTGTGAACCGGCGCCCGGCGGCGCTGTCTTTCGGCGGGTGCCGCCGGCTCTGCCGGCTGCATCTGCGTGAGATCCTCCTCCACGATCAGCTCCGCCGGGATCTCCTCCACAAAGCGGGATACCGGATTGTACACGGTCTGCCCATACCAGATGCGTGTCTTGGCGTGGATGAGAATAATCTGCTCCTTGGCGCGGGTGAGGGCGACATAGGCAAGCCTGCGTTCCTCCTCCATATCCTCGGGTTTTCCCATGATGGTCTGCATACCGGGGAAAATGCCGTCCTCCATGCCGGGCAGGAACACGACCGGGAACTCCAGTCCCTTGGCACTGTGTACCGTCATCAGCACCACGGCGTCCGCCTTATCGTCATACTTATCCACATCGGCGACCAGGGCGTTCTCCTCCAGGAAGCCGACCAGCGTCGGATTTTCGGTCTTCTGCTCGTACTCCATCATGTTGGATTTCAACTCGTTCAGGTTCTCAATGCGCTCGGTTTCGGATTCGGTGCTGGTCAGCAGCATCCGCATATAGCCGGTCTTGAGCATCACGGCATCAAACAGTGCCGCCATATCCGACTGCGCGGCGACATCGGTCAGCTCGTCAATCAGCGCGGTAAATGCCTTGAGATTGGCGGCGCAACGGGCAAGCGCAGGGTACTCGTCCGCGTGCGCCATGATGTCGAACAGGGAGCAGTTCTGCTCCTCCGACAGCTGGCGGATGGCGTCCAGCGTCTTGTCCCCGATCTTGCGCTTCGGCTCATTGATAATGCGGAGCAACCGTTCCTTATCCGCATGGTTGCTGATCAATTGCAGGTATGCGATGGCATCGCGTATCTCCTTGCGGTCGTTGAAGCGCGTGCCTCCCACCATGCGGTATGGGATCGCACTCTTGGCAAAGGCACGCTCTACGGAGCTGGACTGAGAATTGGTGCGGTACAGTACGGCAAAATCGTGGAAGCAACGCGGGGTGCCGTCCGGGCGGGGCTTTGCCATCATGCGGTGGATGGTGTCCACAATGGAGCGGGATTCTGCCACCTGATCCTCCGCCGTGCGCAGGATGATTTTTTCGCCCTGACCGGCGCTCGTCCAAAGGTTTTTGCCCCGACGCCCCTGATTATGCGAAATAACTCGGTTCGCCGCCTCCAAAATGGTACCGGTCGAGCGATAGTTTTGCTCCAGCTTGATGACCCGCGCATCGGAGAAGCGCCGGTCGAAGCCGAGAATATTCTCGATGGTCGCCCCGCGGAACTTGTAAATGGACTGGTCATCGTCACCCACCACCATCAGGTTATGGTGCCCGCCGGACAAAATGACCGCCAGCTCCAGCTGTGCCTGGTTGGTATCCTGATACTCGTCGATGCAGACGTAGCGGAATTTCTTCTGATAGTATTCCCGGACGTCATCGCACGTGCGGAGCAGGCGCACTGTCTGCATGATGATGTCATCAAAGTCCATCGCGTTGGAGCGCGCCAGCTCGGCGGCATACTCCCGGTAAATGGCAGCAATCTTCCCTGCCCTGTAATCGGCACCAGCCGCCTCGGCGGTATCCTCCGGCGTGCGCAGTTTATCCTTCTCCCGGCTGATGGCATTCATCACGCTCCGGACAGGGAATTGCCTGTCGTCGATATACATCCGCTTGAGGATCGCGGTCAGCGTTTTCTTCTGATCTTCGGTGTCGTAAATGGTAAAGGAACGATCATACCCGATGCGGTGCCCGTCCCGGCGAAGCATACGCATACACACGGAATGGAAGGTTCCCGACCAGACATCCTTTGCCATCTCCTCGTCACCCAGCTGTTTGACCAGCCGCTCGCGTATCTCGCCTGCTGCCTTGTTGGTAAAGGTGATTGCCAGCATCCGGTAGGGCGGACAGGGATCGGTGATAAACTCCGGCAGGATACCGGCTTCAATTTCGGCAGCGCTCAGCGGGGAGTCAGGCGCAGCCGCCGCCTCCAGTTCCGCGACGCGTGCTTCTGTCAGATTCTCCGGCACATCGTCGTTCTCATACGCGTTGCCGTACCGGATGATGAAGGCAATGCGGCGCACCAGCACCGTGGTCTTGCCGCTTCCGGCGCCTGCCAGCACCAGCACCGGCCCTTCCGTTGCGTATACCGCTTCCCGCTGCTTCAGGTTCAACCCGGCGTACACCCGGTCGAACAGGGCACGCTTTGCGGCAAGGTAGCGCGCATCAAGTCCGCCTGCCGCCGGTGCGGCAAGCTCTGTCATGGTCATGCTATCCGTCATATGTATGATCCTTTCATTTTCGGCTTCCGGAACCGCCCGTTGCAAAGCAAGCCCGGCGGGGGCTGTCGCACGTGCGGCAGCCCCCGGAGACTCAAAGTACGGTCGCGCCGACGGTCTATGCGAAGGTCAGTCTGCCTCGTCCTCCGACTGCTGCCGGTTGCGGTTCTGATTCTGATTCTGGTTTTGATTCTGCTCGGACTGATTCTGATTGTTCTGGTTCTGATTGTTCTGACTCTTATTCTGATTCTGGTTTCTGTTCTGATTGCGGTTCTGGTTCTGCATGGAGTAGACACCATCCTTTCTTATTCGGCACGGCAAGCGGGACGCCGCCCTGCCTCAGGAAAAGTATTCCCCCACATTTCAGCCGCTTATGCGGAACAGTCACAAAAATCCGGTATCGCGCTCACGCAAGCAGGTATCGTGTATCCATCTGCCGTCGGATATCACCCAGCACCTTGATATAGGCTACGGCAAACACGATATCCAGCACGGTATTCAGCGGTCCGAATGCTTCCATCACCGTGCCCAACGCACGCGGGAGCGTGAACATATATACCACCGGGAACACAGCCACCACGCAACCGATGACGGTTGCAATCAGGACGCCACGCTTCAGGCGACCGCGTATCTCCTCATCGGCACCCGCAAGACGCGGATCGCTCTCCCGCCCGATCGGGGAGCCTGTATAGCGATCAATCACGCCGGAAAGCATACGCCGCACCACCAGCAACAGCAGGATGAAGCAAAGCTGTGCCAGCAGAAGGATCGCACACGCTACGTAAAAATCCGTCCGCGCATCGGCGTCCTTGAGCATCCGGTTTGCGTTTTCCAGCAGGACGGCGTACCGCGTCGGGGAGTAGGAATCGCTGTCCATGACGCCCCCGGACACAAACCCGTGCAGGATAGCGGATTGCCGGACGGTCGCCACCGTTCCGATCAGCAGAAACGCAGTCGCCACGCCCATAACCGGCTCATACCGCATCCGCACGCACTTCAGCATGGAAACTGCGGCACACAGCACGCATATCCCGGCAACCGCATCGGGCAGAACATTGATTCCGTCCACAAAGAAGTCAATTGTCAGGACTGCGGATGCGCCCAAAAGAAACAGTCCCCGGCGCACGGCACGGCAACGCACGAGATCGGGATGTGCCTCCATATAGCCGTCCAGGGACAGCCGCAGGGAGGCAAGGAATGGCTCATCACGCCGCACCGCTTTGGCATAGCGGATCACGCGCACCAGCCACACGATGCCGAACACCAGCATGATCGCAACCGAAAACAACCTCAGCAGTCCCACATACCCGTACAGGAAGGACCACCGGAGCCACTTGTCCTCGCCGCTCTGATTGCTGAACAACACCGTCAGTTCGGGCAGGACAGCCATCACCTCGCGGAGTGTCATGAACACCAGCGTGCGCCGCAAAAGCCGATCGGTACTGCTGTTCCCGAACGCGTCTGATTTGAGAACTGCCTGCCCGTCGTGCAGAAAAGCAAGCTGTGTCAATCCCAGCGCAATTTCGCGCCATGCCGGAAACAGCACAATACAATCCAGGATGGCAAGGGTGAATACCACCAAAAGCTGTTCCACCGGCTGTTCGGACGACGACGTCAGCCCGAAGATGAACGGGATCGCCAGAATCCGGATGGCTGCCAACAGGACAAGCCGCCGGAACAGGCGGATAGCCTCGTCAAAGTGTCCCTCCAAGAGCGCAAGCCTGCGCAAACCGCGGAGGATCAGCAGGTACCCGATGATATCCGGCAACAGGTCAAAAACGCCGACAAACGGATCAAACAGGAACACAGCACCCGCCACGATACAGCCGAGTCCCAACGCGCCATCGCGTCTGCTCTTTTTCATACGCACACCTCCGCTCCCGGTCCCCGGAGCCGGCTACCGGCTTTCGGGGAACCTCTACTTTTTTCTTTTTCCGTTCCGGCGCGTGCGGCGGGATTCCTCCCGCTGACGGCGGTACTCCATGCTTTCCTCCAATGCCCGCTTGGAACGCTCCTCCAACTTGTCGTTGATGCGGTTGATCAGAGCAAAGCGGGAGCGCTTGCGCGGCGCGTTTTCCTCCTCACCTGCCGGACAGATCAACCGGTAGGCACGCAGCAACGTCAGGCAGACCATGAGATAGCCGATAAGCTGGATCAGCAGGACGATTTTGGTCACGGTCTGATCCTCAAATACAGCGACCGCCGGAAACAGGAGCAGAATGACCTGTCCGACCGCCCACGTCCCCAGTATCCCGGCGTCCCACGGGATGGCACTCTTCACTTTCTCCGCGCCAACCTGGCGCGCCAGGCAGTCCGTCGCGGACAGCAGTCCCGCCGTATGCACCAGCTGAAGGAGGAACAGCACAAGGTTCGGAACGGTCGCGTCCATTCCCGGCAAAGGCAGTTCCCACAGGAACACCTCGCCGAGAAACGCGACAGCCCCGTACACGCCCAGTGCGATCCACCCGAGCGAGGTTGCCACGGTTATACCGAAACGGTGCTTGTACTCGTACAGCTTTCCGGCGGCTATAAAGCTCACAGCGCCGCCGACTGCATAGAAAGCGAAAGCGTAATCCCCCACCGCGAACGACAGGAAGGTCAGGGTAAAGTACCCCGCCAGCAACAATCCGAAGCCCATGATTCAGCGTTTCCCCCTTGCCGTGCGGTCTTGCGTCGTTCTGCGCGTCACACCGTGCGGTTCACGTTGGAACCGCAGCAGTTCTTATACTTTTTTCCCGACCCGCAGGGGCAGGGATCGTTACGTCCCACCTTGGGCGCGGCACGGCGGGGCGCCAGCACAACCTTTTTGGCAGAGGGCTTGGAACCGCCCTCAAATCCTTCGATCAAAGGCTTGGCAACCTGCACACGCTTGATTTCCTCGCGCGGCTTGGGCGCAACGGTCAGCAGCATACGCACGGTTTTGTCGCGTATCTCCGCGACCATGGCATCAAACATGTCCGCGCCGACCAATCTGTACTCGTTGACCGGATCACGGTTGGCATACGCCTGCAATCCGATGTCGTTTTTCAGCTCGTCCATGGCATCCAGATGATCCATCCACGCTCTGTCCACGTTCTGGAGCAGGATAACGCGCTCCACCTCGCGGAAGGTATCCGGCGTGAAAAGCTGCTCCTGCGCGGCAAGGCGCTGGTCTGCCTGCGCAAGCAGGGACGACAGCAGATCCTCGCGCTTCAGCGACTTCAGCTGCTCCGACGAGTAGCGGAGATCCTCATCCCGGCAGACATAGCCCAGCAGGGACGCCCGCAGTCCGTCCAGCTCCCAGTTCTCCGCGTGGTCATCCGCCGTGTGCGCCAGCACCGTCGCCTCAATGGTCTCATGAATCATATGGCGCAGGGTTTCGGTGAGATCCTCATCATCCAGAACCTGCTGACGCTGTTTGTAGATCAGGTTACGCTGCTGGTTCATGACATCGTCATACGCCAGCACATACTTCCGGCGCTTGAAGTTCTGATCCTCAATGCGTTTCTGCGCCGACTCGATGGTATTGGACAGGATACGCGCCTGAATCGGCGTATCCTCATCCACGCCCAGTCTGTCTATCATGGCAATGATGCGCTCATTGTTTCCGAACAGGCGCATCAGGTCGTCCTCCAGCGAGATGAAGAACTTGGACTCGCCGGGGTCACCCTGCCGTCCGGAACGGCCGCGCAGCTGGTTGTCAATCCGGCGGCTCTCATGACGTTCGGTACCCAAGATGAACAGACCGCCGGCGGCACGCACTGCATCCGCCTCCGGGGCGATCTCCTCCCGGTGCTTGGCGTACAGCTCCTGATACTGCCTGCGCACGCCCAGAACCGCCTCGTCTTCCGTGTCGGCACTGCCGGTTGCCATCGCGATCAGACCTTCATCCACACCGGCGGCGCGCAGGTCTGCCTTTGCCATGTACTCCGGGTTTCCGCCCAGCATGATATCGGTTCCGCGTCCTGCCATATTGGTGGAAATGGTCACGGCGCCGAATTTGCCTGCCTGCGCCACGATCTCCGCCTCACGGGCGTGGTATTTGGCGTTCAGGACGGTGTGCCGGATACCCTCCTTTTTAAGCAGGGCGGACAGCACCTCGGACTTGTCAATGGAGACAGTGCCGACCAGCACCGGCTGTCCCTTCTCGTGGCACGCCCGCACCTGATTCACAACGGCGCGGTATTTGCCGGCTGTCGTTTTGTAGACCGCATCATCGTGATCCTTGCGAATCATTGGCATATTGGTCGGTACGACTACCACATCCAACTGATAGATTTCGCGGAACTCCTCCTCCTCGGTCAGTGCGGTACCGGTCATACCGGACAGCTTGCCGTACATACGGAAGTAGTTCTGGAAGGTGATGGTGGCGAGCGTCTTGTTTTCCTTCTGAATGCTGACGCCTTCCTTCGCCTCAATCGCCTGGTGCAGCCCGTCGGAGAAACGGCGACCGGGCATAAGACGTCCGGTAAAGGCATCCACGATCATGACGCCGTTCTCGTTGACCACGTAATCCACATCCAGCTTCATGCAGCCATGCGCCTTGATTGCCTGATTGATATGATGCGCCAGAGTTGCATTCTCGGCATTGGTATAGGTTCCGGCGAGCAGGCTGAAGAATTTCTCTGCCTTGACCACGCCGTGCGGCGTCAGAACGGCAGTATTCGCCTTCTCGTCCACAATGTAGTCCGCGTCGATGTCATCGTGCTCCTCCTTGGCATCCAGCTCGGTCACGACGTACTTACGCAGGGTGCGGACAAACTGATCCGCGCGCTCATAGAGATCCGTGGGCTTCTCGCCCTCTCCGGAAATAATCAGCGGCGTTCGTGCCTCGTCGATCAGAATGGAGTCCACCTCGTCCACGATGGCAAAAGCGTGCCCGCGCTGTACCACGCGCTCCTTATACACCACCATGTTGTCACGCAGGTAATCGAAGCCGTACTCATTATTGGTGCCGTACGTGATATCCGCGTTGTAAGCGGCGTGCTTTTCAGCCTGCGTCTGCCCATGAACGACCAGCCCGGTGGTCAGTCCCATGAAGCCGTAGACCTTGCCCATTTCCTCGGCGTCGCGCGCTGCCAGATAATCATTGACCGTGACGATATGCACGCCGTTACCGGTCAGTGCGTTGAGGTAGGCAGGCATGGTGGCAACCAGCGTCTTGCCTTCACCGGTCTTCATCTCGGCGATGCGTCCCTGATGCAGGATGATTCCGCCGAGCAGCTGCACATGGAAGGGGCGCTTGCCCAGCACACGGTCATCTGCCTCCCGGACAGCGGCAAAGGCATCCGGGAGGATATCATCCAGCGTTTCTCCCGCCGCCAGCCTGTTCCGGAACACCTGCGTCATGCCGCGCAGCTCCTCGTCCCCCATATCCTTGTAGGTTGGAGCGAGAGCCTCGATCCTGTCTGCAATTTTTTCCAGCTTTCGCAGCTGATGGTCACTGTAGGTACCGAATATCTTACTGACGATACTCATTTTGGTAAGAAATCCTTTCTGTCTTTCTGACGCGGCGCTGCCGCCGACGTCCTGCCCTCGCAGGTAACCCGTCTCTGAGGTTCCTCTTATTATACTACTAAAATGCAAAGGAACCCGGACATATTTGTAAATTTTCAGATAATACTTGCATTTGGAGGAGAAACGTACTATAATGGAGCGGAGATTTGCCACGGAAAGGAATACACTATGCCCCGCATACATATCGTTCTACATGAGCCGGAGATTCCGCAGAACACCGGCAATATCGCCCGCACCTGTGCCGCAACAGGCGCCTCGCTGCATCTGATCCGTCCGCTGGGCTTTTCGGTTGACGACCGGAAAATGCGGCGCGCCGGACTGGATTACTGGGACAAGCTGGACGTGCATTTCTATGACGGACTGGAGGATTTTCTCGCCGGGCATCCCGACGCGCCGCTTTACTGCTTTACTACCAAGGCACAGCACGGGTATACCGACGTGACCTACCCCGATGAGGTCTTCCTGCTGTTCGGCAAAGAAACGCGCGGGTTGCCGGAGGAGTTTCTGCTCTCGCGCCCCGAATCCTGCGTCCGCATCCCGATGCTGAGCCGACTCCGCTCGCTCAACCTGTCCAATTCGGTGGCAATCGCCGTGTATGAAGTGTTGCGCCAGCACGGATTTGAGGGCTTGCAGGAAGTCGGCGCACTGCACGACCACGTTTGGGGGGAGAGCCAGCTATGAACGGAATCGGAACCGTCTGCGCGGCAATGAGCGGCGGAGTAGACAGCTCTGTCACAGCATACCTGCTGCAAAGTGCAGGGTTCAATGTCTTTGGCGCAACCATGCGACTGTACCGTCCGGAACAAAACGTCACCGGGCAGGCAGAGCCCCAGCCCTGCGGCTCCGACCGCGACATAAACGATGCCCGTGCCGTGTGTGACCGGCTGGGCATCCCGTACCGGGTCTATGATTTCGGTCAGCTGTTCCGGGACACCGTCATCCGGAATTTTGCGGAGGAGTACGCATCGGGCAGGACGCCCAACCCCTGCGTGCTGTGCAACAAGGTACTTAAATTCGGCGCACTCACCGACGCCGCGCGGGCAGACGGTGCAGATGCCGTCGCCACCGGGCACTACGCCCGCGTGGAGCACGACGCAGGCGGGCGGTATCTGCTGAAATGCGCCACCGACGCAGGCAAAGATCAGTCCTACGTGCTATGGCGCCTGAATCAGGAACAGCTGTCGCGCACACTCTTTCCGCTTGGCGGTCTGACTAAGCGGGAGGTGCGGGAAATTGCCGCAAGCCAGGGGCTTGTCACGGCGCACAAAAGCGACAGTCAGGACATCTGCTTTATTCCGAACGGAGATTACGCGGCATTTCTGACAGGCGTGCTCGGTCTGCCCGATCCGCCCGGCGATTATGTGGATGAATCCGGTCACGTACTGGGACAGCACCGGGGCATTCTGCACTACACCGTGGGACAGCGCAAGGGACTGGGCATCGCGCTGGGCGCTCCCATGTTTGTTGCCTCCAAGGATCCGGTCAGCCGCCGCGTTGTACTGACCACGGACGACCGGCTGTACACGGCGACCGTACCGCTGACCGGGTTGAACCTGATTGCCGCTGACCGTCTGGACGCACCTGTCCGGTGCCGTGCCAAGCTCCGCTACCGCCACCCGGCGGCACCGGCTACACTCCGGCAGACCGGGGACAGAACGGCGCTTCTCACCTTCGACCAACCACAGCGCGCCCCCGCACCGGGACAATCTGCTGTCTTCTACGACGGCGACACGGTCATAGGCGGCGGATTCATCGAATAGGAGCATTTCCCGATATGCCTCTGCGGCAAGAGGCAATAGACATTATCCGTATTTTTCCTGTTCCGTTTTTCGACAAATATCCCGTGCCCCCCTTTACTTTATCCCGGCTTTGTGGTATAATGCTACCTGTACAGAAGAAAAATGGAAGCTGTATAGCTGAATATACGAAAGGAACGGTTACATAATCATGCACAGTCCTCAACACCGTCTTGTAAAATGCGTTGCGCTTGCCCTGGCGGTTCTGCTGCTTTCGGTGGCGGCTCTTGTTCCTGTCTCGGCTCTGGAGCCGTACGGCAACAATATCCGCATCCGGAATTGGGTCAACAATGACCCGGCGTACACCTTTTCCGAGCAGTACATAACTTCGGTCTGGTACCGGAACTTCTCGGCGCTTGCTCTAACGGCAAATCCCCGCAACAATGTCCTGCGCATCGCGCTCTCCCAGCTCGGCTACCATGAAGGCGACAGTGCCAAGGACTTTGACGGTATGAATAAGTCCGGTAGCAGCAACTACATAGAATATGCGCGCCTGATCGTTCCCAACTACAATGACAATCACTACGAGTGGTGTGCCTGCTTTGTCAACTGGTGCCTGAATCAGGCACGCATCGACTACGCCTACGGCGAGATAAGCTGCTGGAAGTGGGTCGAGTGGCTCAAGCAAAACAAGATGTTCCAGGATTCCTATGCCTATGGCGGTGACTACACCCCCCAGCCTGCCGACATGATCTTCTTTAACTGGAAGGGCGTGAATACCGGCAGCGGACATATCGGGTACGTTCTGTATGTAACCGACACCACCATTTTCACGGTGGAAGGCAACACCAAGGACGAAGTCGGCATCCGGTCTTACGCGCTGGATGATCCCTGCGTGATCGGGTTCGGCACGCCGGATTACGAAAAGCACGCCGGGGAAAACGCCGAAGCGACCATTGATTTTTCCTGCCGTGACGGAATGCCCATGGGACGGTACATCCTGACCAAGGATCGCGTGGCTTTGAGCTCTGCCGCCGACAAGAATGATCGGCTGGATCGTCTCCAGCTTGGATCGACCGTTGTTCTGCTTGGCACCGACGGAAACAAGGCGCACGTTGTGGCAGACGACAAGCAGGGGTGGGTTTCCAGTGCCTCGCTCCAGCTGCTGGACACGCTCCCCTCGGTCACCTTCAAGGCAGACGGAAAAACGGTCGGACAGCTCCCCTTTGAAAAAGGCGTTATCTACGGGGATATCCCCGCCGTTCCCGAAAAGGCAGGCTACACTGCCGCGTGGGACTCCTATACGTTGGACAGAAGCGATGTGACGGTCGAGCCGGTCTACACGCCCATCCGCTACACCGTTACCTTTGTTGCGGACGGAAAGACCGTAGCGACTGTTTCCTTCACTGCGGAGGACATGAGCATAACAGCACCGGAGGTGCCCGCCAAGGCAGGCTTTGTCGGCACATGGCCCGAGCTGACCATTCCTCTGGCAGACACAACGATTGAAGCAATCTATACCGCCGTCACCGAGTCCGATGCACCGACCGAATCCGGCACCATGGTGCTTCCCATTGCAACATCTACGGCATCCGATGATACCGGAACAGACAAGCCGGTGGACGGTTGCGCATCGGTTGTGGGACTTTTGCCCGCCGTCATTCTTGCCGGGCTGTGCCTGCCGTTGCTGGTCGTACCGATCCTGCGCAAAAAGAAATACTGATACGCGTTCCCGGACAGATCGGGGGTGTCGGAAACTCATTTCGAGTTTCCGACACCCCTTTTGCCTATACCGCGCCATGACGGCGGGACATATGTTTTTTTACTCCATCCCCGGCAGGAACAGAACGCGCCGATCCACCGTCAGCACCGCAAGACGGTACTCCTTGCCGTCCACCGCGACCGCGTCCCGGATGGGCGCCACTGCTTCAGCCAGCATTCCGTCCCCGCCCCGCACGGTCATATGACCGTCGGCATGGACGCAGACCGTTGCCTCCGGCAGGCAGGCAACCGAGATGACATCGCGCAGATCCTCCACGCGGCACGCTTCACCCCCGGCATTGCCGGCAACCAGAACCCGTCCGTCGGCAGTCACTCCCGCCGTGTGGAACTCGCCGCAGGCGATCATGACCACGTTCTCCCAGTCCCCGACGGCACACTGTCCCCGGCTGTTGTCACCGGTCGCCACGCAATGACCGTCCGACAGCACTGCCGCCGTATGGCGTACACCGCAGGCAATATCCACCACGTCATGCCACGCCGCAGTGTCGCACCGACCGTCCGGCGATGCACCGATTGCAAACACGCGCCCGTCTCCCCGCAGGGCGACCGTATGTGAGTACCCGCAGGCGACTGCAAGATAGCACGCCGCGCCCGTCCGTGGCTGCCCGTCCGGCACGCTCATGAGCGCCGCGTTGAGGGCGGCACAGGAGCATTGCCCGTCGCGGTTCAAGCCGACGGCATAGACCGCACCGTTTGTCACTGCGGCGGTATGATTCAGTCCGCAGGAAACAGCCGTCACGTTCCGAAGGTGGGTAACGCCGCACTGCTCGAAATCGTTTGCTCCGACAGCGCTGACCCGTCCGCGCGGCAGAACGCGCGCGGCATGCGCGATGCCGCATCCAAGCAGACGGCGCACCTGACGGGCGCCCGCCGCCTGATCCATTCTCGGATTCCACCGGGTCAACAGACTGTGCCCGACCCCGGCGCGGAACAGGCGAACACCTTCGACTGCCTCCGGAGAAAATTCGCTTCCTCTGAGGTGTACCCGCAGACTGCCGTCCGACAACACGAAAACGACACGGTTTTTCGCCCCCGTCATGGCACGAACGCCGCGCAGGGCGTCCAGTATTCTGCCCCGTTTACCGGTGTGCAGGATGCGTCCGTCGGCGCACAATCCCAGTGTTACGTCCGGCAGTGCAACCACCTGCAGAACCCGCCGCCAACCGCCGACATCACATTCTCCTGATGCGTTCCGCCCGGTTGCCAGCACGTGACCGTCTGCACGCAGTCCGACCGTGTGGGTACCCGACGTGGAAGCCGCCACGATCTGTGCCCAGTCCTCCGTGTCACATTGCCCCTCCTGATTGTCGCCGGTCGCGGTCAGTCTTCCATTGGCAGACAGGCTCAGCAAAACAAGGTCATTCTCACCGGATTCCGCCCGGCGGATCACGCCGTTTTCCTCCCGCACGAGCCGACGCGCATCATACAGCCAGCGGAATGTTCCCTCCGGCGTGAGCAGGGTCAGCGCGGTCGCGTCCGTCTGAAGGCAGGATGCAAGTCGCTCGGCTTGATCCCGCAAAAACGACGCGTAGCTGAACCAGCCGTATGCTTCCGAGAATGCCGTCCGCGTATCGGTGCGGCGGCGTTCGGGCGGCTTGGACACGGAATTCCTGCTTTCCTCCCCTGCCGCGTTATCGAATATAGTATAGCCGTCATACTGACGCAGGTCACGGAATGCGGCAAAGGATACCGCGCCGCGACACTGTCCGTCAGCATCCTGCCCGCAGGTCAGAATCTGCCCGCTGTCCGTCATGGCGGCAATATGATTATGCCCACAGCAGACGGCAAGCAGGTGACTCCACCCGCCAACCGCGCACCCTACCCATCCGTCCGGATTGTCAGGACTGACAGATCCTACATACACCTGCCCGGCGGCAACGGCTGTCCCGTCTGCGCACAGCCCCACCGTACAGGCGTCGCCGCAGGAAACAGCCACAATCTGCCGCCAGCCCGAAACCCCGCACTGTCCGCGGGCATCCTCTCCGGCGGCAACAACGCGACCGCCAAACTCCAGCCCGACGAGATGCGTGCATCCGGCAGCTATCGCCCGTATGTCGCGCCAGTCGGCAACAGCCGGCTCCACACTGCCGTCCTCGCTCATGGCAACCACGGTGCCGTCCGCACGCAGTCCTGCGATGATATGCTCCGAGATCACGACATCCTGCAGGGCATCCCATCCGGCAAACAACGCACCCGCGTCCGAAGGCAACCGGTCGGAATCGGCACGGCGCCGGGCTGCGTCCAATGCCGGATGCTTCCCGCAGAAGCAGATGCTGCCGTCCTGCGCCACACCCAGCGTCAGCGTATCCGAACCGCGCAGCAGGCGGATATGCGCCCAGTCGGCTACATGACCGGTTTCCGCATCCGGCGCGCCGGCATACAGCACGCGCCCGTCCGCACGCAGTCCCAGCGAATGCGTGCGGAAAGCCTGCACATACACGACATTTTCCCACGCATCGGTGCGGCAACAGCCCTCGGTATCGTTGCCGTCAGCCTGCACGTGACCGTCCCGGCACAGCGCCAGCACATGCGATGCGCCGCAGGACAGCGCGACGATATCCCGCCATGTGCCCGGCTCCGACAGTCCCCCGGTAATGAGAACATGCCCGTCCGCCGCGATGCAGGCGGTCAGTCTGGCCCCGCAGGCAAGCCGCCTTCCGTACCGGGTCGCCTGCGTCAGTCGGAGCAGGTATGCCTGTCCGGCACGCTGGATTTCTGCCCGCTGTGCCCGGCGGTCGGCGGAAAAGTCCTCAAACTGTCCGAACAACGGTGTCCAGTCGAACAAATCGCTCCAGCCGGTGTCCACCCCGTCGCGCGTTCCTCCTGACAGGCACCTGCGCCGCATGCGTGTTTCCGGCAGTGTTACGTTCCCCTGGCGGTCGAGCGCCAGCAGTCCGGATGCCCCGACTGCCAGTGAAACATACCCGGCACCGCCCGGAGCCGCACCGGTGCGGCTCCCGGTGCGGAGTTGTCCCTCGGCTGTCAGCGCACGGATACAGCCGTTCGATGCTGCCACAAAAACCAGATTGCTCCATTTCCGCGCCCAATACGGCAGGGGGCGGGTGGAAACCAGCCGCCCGTCCGCAGTGACGGCGTACGCCGCATTGCCCTGCACGTCGGAAAACAGTCCGACAACCGTCCCCCATGTGGCTATGTGCTCCCGGAGCGCATAGCTGCCGCCTGCGATCAGCACCTCGCCCGCGGCAGTCAAGCCCAATGTAAAGTCCCGTCCGCAGCATACGTCCCGGACATCGCTCCATTCCGAAGTGTCGGTACATCGGTCGGACAGCTCCCCGGCACACAGCACGCGTCCACCGATCAACAGGGCGGCGGCGTGCGTCGTCGAGCAGGCAACCATATCCACCCGACTCCAGTGCGCGACGCCTGCGCGGATACCGTGCGTGTCCCGCCCGGCAAAGTGTACGGAACCATCGCCCGTCAGTCCCAGCAGGTAGTCACGGCTACCGCACACCGCCAGGATATCCTGCCATGCCGTCGCCTGCTCCTGCCCGTATGCGTTACTGCCGGCGAACAACACCCGCCCTCCGGCAGTAACGGCGGCGGCATACTCGTCGCCGCAGGCAAGGATACCCTTCCGTGCGCGGATGCTTTGCTGCAGAAGATCCAGTTCCTGCCGGTCTGCCGCCTGAGCTGTCGCTATGAAGGGTGAAGCCATGTCCGTATCCTCCTTTTCCTGTGCGCTGTCCGTGTCGCGGTCACGTTATCCGTGGTTACTGTTACCCGGAATCTCCCTATTTTCCCGCCGCAAAGTGGTCGTCCAGGTAGGCGTAGAAGTTACCCGGCTCCGCCACCTCCGCCGGCGCATTGAGCGAGATGACAAACATCGGCGGTTCGTCGCCCGGCTCGGTACGGATCTCCACCCGGACAGTATGCGTACCTCCGGTCAGCACTCCGTCATGCAGGTTGGCGACCGGTGCGCGGTGGTAAGCAGGCAGGAATACCTGTGCCGTCTCCGACCGGATAACGGTCTCCCCGTCCAGCGTTACGAGCACGGGATGTACTGTGTTGCAAATGAGGCGGGTGGGGCGGTCATACGGTGCCGTCAGCGTTGCCTCCGCCACATACACCCCGTCGGCAGATGTCTCCGGGAACCGCACCTGCGTCCCGGGGCAGAGCACTTCCCTGCCGTTCAGCCGCCAGCGGTTGGGCGCCAGCAATATAAAGGGCAGGCGGTACTCCGACCAGATATCGCCGCAGTTGAAGCGCCGCACGATCAGCCCCATGGGGTAACAGCGGCTTCCGGGCACCGGTGCGTCCGGGATCGCCTCGGCGTGCAGTACCGTTTCCGCCTCCGCTCCGGGCTCCAGCGTAAGACGCACCGGCTTGTCCGCTGCCCGCAGTCCGTCCGGAACGCGCAGGGACAGCTCCATATCCCAGCGCCACGCCGTATTGTTTCTTACGGTCAGGCAGATCGATGCCGGAGCCCCCGGTGCGACCGACGGGTCACCGTACCGCCCATCTCCCTTTGCACCGTAGCGCAGGGTAAAGGTCACGCCCTCATCGCGGCGGCTGTGTGCCGGAAGGACATAGTGCTGTACCGCGAAGTCCGCGTTGTCCTCCGGTGTGACGGTATAGCGGGTCTCGTCCTCCAGTGCCAGCTTGTCATACAGCGCAAGACAGCGCCTCGTCAGTTCATCCAGATCAGCCGGCGCCGTGAAGCCCCGGATGGCAGCAGACACCTGGATGGCATCCCCGATAGGTGCCGACCACTTCTCCGGAATACCGGCTGTGCCCCGCAGGATCCCCAGAATCGCGCCGCAGGTCGCCACGGTGCAGTCCGTATCGTAGCCGAGATTGACCACCTTCAGGATGGCATCCTCAAAGTTCTCCCCCCAGAGCAGTCCTGCCAGTTCAAAGGCAATGTTCTGCGGTGCATCGGTAAAGTTGTTCCGTCCGTGCTCGCGCAGGATAATCTCGCGCGCCTCTGGCAAGGGCACACCGCCCTCGTACAGTGCCAGCATATGGCTGACGGATCTGTAAACCCGTGAGTTTTCGGGAATATAGGTCAGTGCCTCGCGGATCAGCGCAGGGATATCGTCGGATTCATAGGCAGCCGCTTCCAGCGCGGCGTTGAATATTTCGCCGAACACGCCTTCGCCTCCGGCATGATCCACCACGGCGTCCTGCCACGCAAAGTACGCCGCAAGGCGCGGCTTTCCCGCGCAGATCGCCGCCCATATCTCGGAGCGGATGGGGGAGCCCATGCAGTCGGTGAAAGTGTTATCAAACATTCCGGAAAAGGGCGGCTTGAATCCCATACGCATAGCGGTTCCGCTGTAGCCGTACTCATCCCACGGGAAGTAGACGTGTTCCGTCCACTCGGCGGCGATGCCCTCCGCCCCCAGGCGGACTCCCTCCTGCTCCATCGCATGCAGGTTGACCAGCTGCAGGTCGAGGTCATCATTCGGCAATGCGCCGTGCGGGTCGAGCCGGGGGTACCAATCCAGGTGCATGACCTCCTTACAGCCCTCCACCGGTGTTCCCAGCGTGCCGCCGATGTTTTTGCCCAGCCAGCAGGCATATATCCTGTCATACAAAGCCTTGCGTTCCATATGTTCTTTCCCTCCTTATGTCCGCATATCCACGTCATGCGGAAAATGAATACGTCTGCTCCGCTTCTGTTCCCCACATGCGCAGTGCGCGCGCCTTGTAGGAGCCGTAGGCGGCATCGTCCAACCCAGCCCAGCTCATGAGCTGACGGCGGGCATAGGCAGGACGGTTGGTCACGAAATTGCGGATAACTTCGATATAACTCCACCACGTTTCGTATGTAGTCATCGAGCCGTCCGTCACGCGCCAACGGCTCAGCTGCAGCTGCATGACCGGTGTGATACGTGCGATCAGCGCATCCAACTCGGCAACGAGCCGGTCAGGCTGGAAATAAATTTCCGTACACCACACAAAACGCAGGATAAAGCGTTCCCGGAAAGAATTATTCTGCATCAGGTGATTGACTACGGCGCCCAGTATAGAGCCGTCATTGATTACGCCGAACAGATCGGTGTCCAGCGTGGAGTTCAGCCCGACACCGTGGTCGGTATCCACAATGCAGAAGTGCCATTTTGTGTCCATTCCCCCGTCCGGGTTGGTATTGCGCCAGACCTTGATATTATTGCCGGGCCAGTCGGAACAGCAAAGGTATATCTGTGCGCAGAAAAAGTCAATCAGCCCGTCGATGTCGATCTTGCCGGAAACGTACAGGTAGTTTGATACATCCGCCATGTTGTGCGTCTTGATAAACCGCACCAACGCATTGAATTCGTCCGCCTGCGCCGGATCCCCGTATGCCGCCATGTAATCCACGTTCCAACCGTAGGTCAGCGGGTACGGGCACTCCAGCATCGAAAAATCCTGCTCCGCCACGCCGTACTTGCCGGTGAAATACTTGGTATCCAGCCGGTCGCGGGCATTGAACAGCCCCCAGAATTCGCCGTTGACAAAGGTCATCACGGGGGCATACGCCATATCGTCCGGCTTAAGGAAACGGTCGATGCGCTGTATGTAGGCATCGCCGATATGCGAGCGCGAGATGGTGCATCCGGAGTTGTCGCCGCCGCCGTTGCGCAGCAGGATGTGACGGTACCATGTTACGCGTTCCCCATCCGGCGTGCGGTTGGCATACTCTCCGAACAGGTCATAATTCAGCGTGTTCAGATTCTCTCCCACGCCGTCACTGCCCAACGGGTCGGACTTAAGGAGAATGCGGAAGGACTTCTGCCGCATTCCCAGCGAGCCGCGCCCGTTCATGGCTATCTCCGACCATCCCGAAAATACCGATTCGCCTTCCCGCGACAGGAACTCCACATAGGCGGGAATATGCTCGTGCACCGCTGTGCGGCACAGGTAAATGCCGTCGTCTCCCAGGAAATCCTCCGCCGACACCGACACGCTGACCATATCCATATTCCATTCCCTGTACACCGAACCGATAAAGTAGGTCTGTGTAGTCATGGGCGTGACGGCACCGTCGGCGTCCCGGACCGCATACGCGCGGATCACGGCGGCACCGGGGAAGGAGGAAGCCAGCGGATAGTAGCTGCTGCCCATGCGCGAGGCGCACAGTTTGGTCAGTTGCCCCCACGTCATGTCGGTTGTATCCCGCAGACGGATTGCGCCCGTGTACCGGGTCGGTGTGCGCCCCAGCTCCCACGCGCGGCGCGGATCGTCGCCGTTGATCGAATAGTAGACCGTGTAGCCCGCGGGCGCAGTCATGGTCAGGTCAAAGCCCTGCTCATATACTCCGCCAGGCGCCGAGAACGCCACCTCCGGCAACCGTCCTGCGATCTCCCCGTTGACACGTCCTGCAGTCGTGCGCGGCGTGACCTGCCGCAGTACCGTCCAGGAAGCCTCACTCAGCTTCAGACTTTGATAGGCGACCTTATCGGTATCCGCCCGCTTGCGCAGCAGGCGTCCCGCGCCGGTCTTCCGGACATAGTGGAACGCATCCTGCGCATCCGCCGCGGCGGCAGACAGGTATGCATATACCCCGCCCTGCCCTGCCAGCGGCTCATCCGCACGCAACGCGGTGCCGGAAGCCGCCAGCACAACGCGAAGCCCGGTCGGATCCGGGCAGAAATCCAGCACCGTGTCCCATGCGGAGAGGCGCAGGACCGGCGCCGTCACCGCCCGCGCCTCTGCTCCCCGGATCAGGAAACAGCCGCCGGCGGGAACGCGGGCATCGGCAGGGAGCGGGTATTCCGTCATGCCGCCGTCTTTACCCGGCAGGTACAGGGAGAGCCCAGCGAGGGAAACGGCGCGGTCGCCGCCGTTGTACAGCTCGGCAAAGGCATACTCGCACAGCCCCGCCCCTGCCACATCACCGGGCGTATAGAAGGAAGTTATCACCAGGTTGCGGCAGTCCTCTGCGGGAGCCGGCGCCGATGCCGAAACACGGTCGGGAGCGGCGGCTGCGCCTCCGGCTCCCGGTGCGCCAAACGCTGTCAGGCTGCCGAAGCAGGTGAGCAATGCAAGCAGAAGGCAAAGGGATACGGCGGCGAGCCCGCCCCGCACACGGTTGCAGCAATTCATTGTGAACCTCCCCGGTCTTTCGTGACCGCGCGTTCCGCAGAGGACGCCACGGAACGGTAAAAATTCAACGTTTCAAACCCATGCTCCAGATGGTTGAGCAGGTACACCTCGGTGGCGGAGGAAAAAGCCTCCGCCTGCGCCGTCTCCAGCGAAAAGGAAAAGATCTTCCGATCCGGTGCCGCAAGCGCAAAGCGCATAGCCGCCAGCACAGACTCCGTCAGCGGGATCAGAATGCTCCGCTCGCCCAGCGCTTCCTCCGAAGCGGCACCGATGCCGCCCCGATTGAGCCGCGCCTTGCAGGCATCGCAAAGCAACCGCCCGTTCATGACATCCAGATATGCCCCGGCGGGCGTTTCCTTCCCGCAAAGCGCACAGCACTCCAGCGAGGGGCAAAAACCGGACAGCGCCGCCGTCCGCATCTCGAACACGCCCTTGATAAGAGCCGCCGGCTTGGTCCGTTGCTCCAACATATACAGCGAGTTGAGCAGCATCCGGAGCATCCGACCGCCGAACACCGCCATTTCGTCCTGCTCCCCTTCCCCCTCCGATGCGGCAGGGGAAGCGCCCGCTACGCCGACCACATCCCCGGACAAATCACACAGGTAGGACGCCAACGCCATATGCGTCAGGTCGCAGGAAAGGCTGTAGAAGGAGGACAGCACCGATCCGCTCCGCAACCAGAGTGCGCCGTGGCTTTCGGACAGTTCGAAATTGCCCCAGGTAAACGGCTGGGAGACGGCGGAAAGTCGGTCGCGCCCGGATTGCCCGTGCCGGACTATGACAGACAGCCGTCCCCGATCCGGCGTCAGGATCTGTACCAGGCGGTCGCTCTCGCCGCGTGGATAGGCGCGGATGACAAGACCGTCCGTCGTGTACAGTCTGCCCATAGCGCCTGTTACCTGTCCTCGCGCCGGTAGCCGAAGTTGCCCACGCTGGCGGCGCTCTCACGCCAGTTCTCCTTGACCTTGACCCACAGGTCGAGGTACACCTTGGTTCCGAGCAGCTTCTCCAGATCCTCGCGCGCATAAGTTCCTATGCGGCGCAGCTCCTCACCGTGCTTGCCGAGGATAATGCCCTTGTGCGATGCCTTCTCGCAGAATATCTCGGCGCGGATGCTGACCATGCCGGTTTTGGCATCCTCCTTGAAGGACTCAATCACCACAGCAGTGCCGTGCGGAATCTCCTGATTCAGTGTACGCAGTATCTTCTCCCGGATGATCTCTGCCGCCATCTGACGTTCCGGCTGGTCGGTGGCAATATCCTCCGGGAAGAGCCAGTCCATTTCATGCAGGAACTTCCGGCACTCCTCCAGTACATCTTTCACGCCCTTGCCGTTCTTGGCGGACACAGGTACAACCGCCGCAAAGTCATGCAGGGCGGCATAGCGCGTAATGGTCTCCGCCACCTGCACGGCGGTGTACAGATCGATCTTGGACAGCACCAGCACGCAGGGAACCCCCGTCCGCTTGCAGTAAGCGATGACGTTCTGCTCCACGGGAGACGGTTCCCGTCCGGTATCCGTTACCAGTACGACCGCATCCGCATCCTGCATGGTCGCGTTGGCAGTCCTGACCATGTAGTCGCCCAGCGAATTCTGCGGGCGAAAGATCCCCGGCGTGTCCAGAAACACAAACTGATCCTCTCCCTCGGTCAGGATGCCGGTGATACGGTTGCGGGTGGTCTGCGGCTTGGAGGAAACGATGGCTACCTTCTCCCCCAGCATGGCGTTAAGCAGGGTGGATTTTCCCACGTTGGGACGCCCCACCAAGGCGATAAAACCGGTTTTTTTCATACTATCTTTGTTACAATCCTTTCTGCCGGCGGTTACGGTCTCTCCACGAACAGATCAAACACGGCTGCCGTAACACCGTCCGTAATGCTGAGGCGGTTCTGCTTGTCCGCTGTCGGGTACAGCGTGACCGAGCGGATCGCGTCCCCGTCCAGTTGGAACTCCACCTCAAAGCCGGGTTCCACCCCGTAGATGCAAAAGCGCATACCGCCCAGCTCCTGCTCCGCGCCGGGAAAGCCGCGGAATGACTCCAGCCGGGGACGCGTGTTGACCACCCGGGCGCGCAGTTCATCCAACGTCATGCGGGTGCGTATATCCGGCACGTGATCCAAAGGCGGCTCGGTTTCCAGATCTTTCAGGTTCAGCAGAACCAGCACGTTGGACGGACCTGCCAGCAGGATGACGGCAAATACGATCAGCACGACCGCCGCAACGACGGTCAGCAGGTGCTGTGTCGGGGAACCGCGCCTGTCATCCTCCGGGAACGGGGTGTATCTCATGCCTGCCCGCCGTCAGCCGGTGCGGCATCCTGACGGGTGCCCTCGTCCGGGCGCTCCGGGATTCCCAGTCCCATTTCGTCCATGATGGCGTGCTGGCGGCGTCGCATATCCGCCTCGTCTGCCTCGCCGGTCTCATGGTCGTACCCCAACAGGTGCAGAACGGAATGGACGCAGAGGAAGGCAACCTCCCGCTCAAAGCTGTGTCCGTACAGTTCCGCCTGCTCCTGCGCACGCTCCAGCGACAGCACAATGTCACCCAGCGACACCTCCGGCTCGTCCGCCAGCGGCTCCTCGCTCTCACCGCTGTAGTCCGTCAGCGGAAAGGACAGCACGTCGGTCGGACGATCAACCTGGCGATACTGCCGATTCAGGGCGCGGATCCCCTCGTCATCCGTAAAGGTCACGGACACCTCGCAGGGGTTCTCATACTGCTCATGCTCCAGCGTTGCGACAACGGCGCGTCGCACCAGCATTTTCAGCTTATAGGTGACGGGAAGCCTGTCCTGCTCATTCGTAAAGTAAATAATGCGATTTACGGTTTTCATGGATTGTATCTCCTTTGCTGGTATCGTTTCTGCTTCTGTGTGCATCCCGACATATGTCATCTGCTGGTATCGTTTCTGCTTCTGTATGCATTTCGACATATGTCATCGCTTGGGGCGGAAGGTATGCTCCGGAGTGCGGCGTGCCTTTGTCCTCGCGTAGCGGTCGTAGGCAAGGATGATCTGCTGGACAAGATGATGCCGCACAACGTCCTTTTCGGTCAGGTAGTGGATGGCGATGCCGTCTATATCCTTCAGCACGCGCACCGCCTCGGCAAGTCCGGATCTCTGTCCGTTCGGCAGGTCGGTCTGCGTCAGGTCGCCGGTCACGACGACCTTGGAGCCGAACCCCATACGCGTCAGGAACATCTTGACCTGCTCCGGCGTCGCGTTCTGTGCCTCGTCCAGGATGATGAACGCATCGTCCAGCGTGCGTCCGCGCATATAGGCAAGCGGTGCCACCTCGATTGTGCCCCGTTCCGCCGCCCGCTGGTGCCCCTCGGTTCCCATCATTTCGTTGAGCGCGTCATACAGGGGGCGCAGGTACGGATCGATCTTGGACAGCAGGTCACCGGGCAGGAAACCCAACCGTTCGCCTGCCTCAATCGCGGGACGGGTCAGAATAATGCGCGAGACCTGCTTCTCCCGCAGTGCCTTGACAGCCATGGCAACAGCCAGAAAGGTCTTGCCCGTTCCGGCAGGTCCGACGCCCAATACAACCGTATTCTGCCGGATAGCCTCCACGTACTTGGACTGTCCGGCAGTCTTGGCTTTGACCGGCTTTCCTTTTGCCGTCAGGCAGATAATATCCGGGCTGAGCGACGTCAGCTCGGAGGCGCGCCCTTCCGCCACGGTATCGGCAACATACCGGACGGTCTGCTCGTTGAGCGAGTCGCTCAGGCGGAGCATATCGCGCAGGTACTCCACCGCCGTGGCGGCGGCATTGACAGATTCCGGTGACTCCCCGGAAATCAGCACGGCATCACCGCCGTCCCCGTCGGAGCGGTTATGCAGCGTAACGCCGAAGCGGTTTTCCAGAATGCGGGTATTGACGTCAAAACTGCCGAACAGCGCGGCAGTCACCGCTGCGTTGTCCATTTTGATACTGCGTTGGTTCATGTATACTTCGGTCTCCTGTATGGTTGTACGGCTTGCGGCTGTGCCTACCCGTCCACCCGGATCGGCACCGACAGCGCGATGTCCTCCACGCAGGTCAGCGTCACGTCCAGAATGAAAGCATCCTCCGTCAGAATGGGGCACACGGTCTTGGACAGCAGCTCCGCACCGCCGGGTATGGCGGCAATGCGACGGGACAGCTCCAGGTAAGCCAATGCTTCCGCCTCGGCGGGCGTTCGGGTGTATCCGGCAGGCTTCGCGGCGGGCACATACCACACCGTCCGCACTGCGACCGGAAAGCCGATACCCGGAACAAGCGTCAGGTCAAGCCGTTGCTCTATTGTATCACAAACCACGTCCTGATTTCCAGTCCTTTTTGAAAATTTTATGGTTTTTCCGAAAAAAATAAGGTATTTTTCGGTTCCCGCCGGTGTATCGGAGCCTGCCACGCCCGAAGGAGAGCGTGCCTGTGCCCGCAAGGGAATCTCCACGACCTCGCGCCGGGTCGTCCGCGCATAGATGTGTGCCTCGGCGCATACGGCACGCACGCCTACCGTCTGGCTGTCATACAGCCCGCTGACCAGCAGTTGCCCCGCGTCCACCGTCTGTCCGGCAGCAACCAGAATATTTCCGCGCGTCAACTCTACCCGCTCGATAACGCCCGGGCGCGATGCTACGATATTGGCAGGCGCCGGTTCGGTCGGCGCGGGCGGGTAGACAGCCTCCCGCACCTGCACGTAGGCGACGGTCCCCCGTCGGTTGACCGATATCCAGGCAATACGCCGATCCTCCAGCAGAACACGGTTCTCCAGCCGGTCTGCGGCGAAGCCACGGAGCGGCGTTCCGACCGAAAAGCCGCAGGATGCCAGCGTATCCAAAACCTCCCGGCGGCTCAGTGTCTCGACGCCGCTGATGCGTATGTCCCATACATACCGTCCGGACAGCCAGAGCAGGACAATCCCCAGCAGAATACCGACGGGAACACCGGGACGCTGCAGCATCCGCCTGCCCAAATCCGGAAGCCCCCGGACTGCGCCGAATTCAGCCGGAACACAGGCACGCGCGCACGCCGCCTCGCACCGCCTTGCCGCCGCGCATGTCATCTGTACGGAAAGATATTCATCCGTACAAGTAAAATGTGTATACGGACAGCCCGCACGGCGGCAAAGCTCCAAAAACGGCGCCGCACAGCCAATCGGTACGCGCACCGGGCGCCACCCCAGCAGAAACATGCTCAGCATTCCGCCATCCCCTCTCCCCCGTCCTCAAAGGAAAGGCTCTCCACCAGTCCGTCCACACCGACCGCCCCTGCAAGGTAGGAGGTACAGCCAAGGCGCCGCCCGCGCACCGCCAGCACGGTATCCTTCATTTGCAGCCGGATACAGGTCGGCGTATATGTCAGAATACGGCGACAGCCCTGCACGGTCAGCAGGTTCCGTCCCCGCAGTTCCGCACGCATACCGCCGCTCAGGATGTCGGGCGGCAGATCCAGCCGAACAGCCAGCCATTCAGGCAAACGGCGGCGCTGATTCGGTTCCGCATCCTGCTTTCTCGGTTTTCCGTTTGTTTCGCTCATGTTCGCGCTCCCTCCGTCATATGTTGCTACCGTCCCGCGCTGTCGGGATATTCTATGCGGGGGGAGGTGTGACCATGACAGAACAGAGCCGACACGCCGGCGCCCGACTCCGGACCGCCGTGCCGGAGGTGCCGCGCAGGTACCCTTCTTTCGGGCAGGTTTTCTTTTGCCTGATGTCCACCTTCTGCTTCGTGCTCATCCTGCGGAACCCGGATGTCGCCATTGAATACATGGGGCGGGGACTGTCGCTGTGTGCCCGCACAGTCATCCCGTCCCTGTTCCCTTTCATGGTCATCTCCGAACTGATGGTGCGAAGTGGGGCTGGTGAGGCGCTGGGACGCCTGTTTTCGCGCCCGATGCGATACCTGTTCGGACTGTCTGGGGCGGGTTGCACCGCTGTTGTGCTGGGGTCGCTTTGCGGATTCCCGGTGGGGGCGCGGACAGCGGTCGCTCTGTACGACCGGAACGCCATTTCCCGACGGGAATGCGAACATCTTCTGACCTTCTGTAACTGCCCCAGTTCAGCGTTTCTTGTCACGGCGGTCGGCGTCTCCCTGTTCGGCAACCGACGGCTGGGAAGCGTGCTGTATTTCTGCGTGCTGGGCGTCTCGTTTCTGGTCGGGTTTATCGCACGCTTCTTCCTGCGGCACGAGCAGGCAGGACGTGACCATCCGCATCATCCCTCCGGACTGCATCCCGGCGGGGCGGAAATGTTTACGGCATCTGTTTCGGGCGCTGCTTCGGGTATGCTGACCGTGTGCGCCTACGTGATCTTCTTCTCCACGCTCTCGGGCACGCTGTCCTGCCTTGTGCGGGTCTGCGGCGGCATGGAGCCGCGGCTGTTTGCACTGCTTTGCGGATTTCTGGAGTTGTCCGGCGGCATCAGCGAGGCGTCCGGTCTGCCGGACGGACGGCAGGCATTGATCCTGACCGCCGCCATTGCAGGCTGGTCGGGGTTGTCCGTCCACTGTCAGATCGCCGGCATCTGTGCCGGGCGGCACATCTCGCTTCGCCCCTATATCACTGCCAAGGCAGTGCAGGCAATCCTGTGCGGCGCGGTCATGGCGCTGATCCTGTGCGCCTTCCCCGATTGGCTCTCTCCCGATGCCGACACGGTTGTGCGGACACTGCTGGACCTGGGCGATCTCTGGCAGACGGCACGTCCCTCCGTGCCTGCCGCGCTGGCAAATGCAGGCTTTATTCTGAGCTGGTTGATTTCGCTGGCGGGACGCTGGCGCCGACGAACCGGACAGAACAGTTCCCCGTGAAATACTGACCTGTATGATCCCGCGCACTGTGGGCAGGCGCAGTTCACCGGACAGCATCGGCTCACCTGTCATGCTTTCCGTCTGCGGATGCACCGAAAAGGTTTCAAAGCCGGGCGAGGTGGGCATCACGCCGAAAACGCCGCGCACGATGGCGACCGCTGCCGCCGCTCCCCACGGGTGTGAGAAAGTCATATTGGGCTTGTTGACCGAATTCCAAGCCTCGGTTGTCAGCGTCGCGCCGATGGGCAGTCCGTCGAAGGGAGACGGGAAATCTCCGACCGAGCGGCGGAGCATATAGGAAAATGTGCGCTGTCCCGGTCTGCTGTCCCCATCCAGCAGGAGCGAGTTTGCCATGCTTCCATGCCCGGTGCGGTACAGTCCCATCAACAGGAAGTACGTACCGTACACGCTCATCCGGATGCGACTGCCGCCTGCGTCAGGACGCAGACTGCGCGCCCACAAACGCCCGGCAATCCTGTCCGCCATCGCGCTGTCCCGGTACACGCCGGCGTACAGCGCATACGCCGCCGTATGCTGGGAAATATGTGCCGACCGGCTCCCGTCCTGATACAGTCCGTCCGAAAAATCCCCCGTTGCCGGATCATACAGATGGGTAAGGATCGCCTCCCGCAGTGCCGCGGCGCGTGCGGCAAATTCTCCGCTGTCGCCTGTCTCCCCGACGACGGTGGCAATCCGCGCCAGCGCCTCATAGCCCGCAACAGCGGCGCAGTTGAGAACCGTGTTGTAACGCACGCTCATGTCATATCCATCCCGCTCGGACGGCGGCCAATCGACCAGTACCGCGTCCGTCCCTGCTCCCCCGGCATTGCCGGAATGCAGAAGTCCCGTGTCGGCGTCCGTAAACGCGGAAAAGGTCTTGCCGCGCAGGATCGGATACCAGCGCACAAGCGAGCTGTCGTCTCCGGTCGCCATGTAGTCCTCGTACGCAGCCTCTGTGATCCAGAGAATATACTCGGCAGGCCATGTGCGATGGGCATACAGGTATTCCAGTGAAAAACGCGCTGTGGCACAGTCACTCTCAAAGCTATACGCCGCCAGTTGATTGATCAGCGCATCGCCCTCGTAGGCGCCCCGTTCACGTGATTGGGAGTCTACATAGAGGTCCTGCGTCGTAAGCTCGACCGTGTTGCGCGTCAGCCGCCAGAGGTCACAAAGCAGGGGGCTGTCGCAGTCCATATGCGATCCCTCCCCGCAGGACGCGCGGCGAACCGTCACGCCCCGGAGCATGGCGGGCGTCAGTTCAAACGGCAGGCCGATCAACTCGACGAAGCGGAATGTCATCAGGTCTGTCGTGGTGAATCGCCGTCCCGGCGTCAGCCGCCAGGCAAGCCGATAGCGGTTTCCCGTGTTCATATTCCATTTGACAAGCGTCCCGTCTGTCCCCGGTTCCGGACACAGCTGTTCGCCCATGTACAGCCTGACTTCCGCGCCATGCAGGGCGTCCGCACGCCATGCCGCCGCTCCCGGCACATCAAGCGCAACGGTTCCGACGATTTCCTGTCCGAGATCGGCAAGATAATGCCCTTCGCCCAAACGGAGCACGCGGGGCGGCATCTCATACGCAAACCGAGACACCGGATCACACCCAGCCGGCGCGGGAATCAGATCCTCGCCCTCGGAAAAGCCCGCTGTCAGGAGCCCCCTGTCCACACAGGGCAACCAATCACCGTCGTCAAATCCGGGCTCCGCAAAGCCGAACGGGTAGACTTCACCGTCTATATCCTGCGCGTAGGCAGTAAAGTACCCCGTTCCGATGCTGTGACGGGGGCGCAGAGCGGCGGTTCCGTCCAGTCCGCGCCAACCGTCCGGCGATACAAGCTGTTGCGCTGTGCCGTCCCGCCCGTAGGCAACGGCACGGCAGGCAAACATACGCACCGCGCTCCCGCCGGGGCAGGCAAGCACTGCACCCACAACGTTTTCCCCCGCATGCAGGTATGGCATCATGTCCGCAGTCTGCACGAAAAGCAGTCTGCGCCCCTGCGGATCGCGTCCGTAGCGGGGCGGCGCGACCAGCAACGGCTGCCCGTTTACGTACAGTGTGCAGACGTATTGCCGCGCGGGCTCGGGCGAACGGGCTGTCACGCTGACAGGCGCGTATATTGTGGCGGAAAGCTGTTCCTGCGTCAGGAAAAAGCGCTGACGCACAAAGCCGCACACACCCGGATTGCAGTCATCCGGCAAGCAATCCGGCGTGCTCGGCCATATTCCGTGCGCTGTCCGCCACGCTGCGGCATCAAACACCGAAAAAGGCTGCACTTCTGATCGGGACTCGTTTCCGCTCCGGTCGCGTATCCGCACCTGCCAGCCGTACAGTCCTGCCTCGGGCGTCGGACATTCTCCGGCTGGCAAGGACACGCCTGTGCTTCGTGTACAGGACATCCAACCGGTGTCGTACAGGGGCACCGGATCCTCATCCGGAACGCCGCGGAAAATGGTTAAGCGGCAGGCACTCTGCCCCTCCGGGGGACACCACGAGAAGCGCCATGCGGCTGGGTCTGCGGGCATCCCCCACGGCTCCCGCCGGAGATTCATACGCAGTCCGCACGGACGGGCGGTCAATGTCTCTTGCATACAGTTCCCTCCCCATGTCAGCGCGGTCGGTTCTGTCCGCGCTGACGATATGTGCTCATGGTACCACAAAAGCCATTGCTTGTCAAGTCATGGAGCGTTACGCCGGGCGATTACGTGTGTTTTTTGCTCTTCCGGCATCCGCGGCGCGTGGCATTTTTTCCGGGAATTGGCGCAGTTTGAAAAAAGCGCTTGACAAACCGCGCAGAATGTGCTATAATACACGGCTGTACGGGGTTTGACCCATTAGCTCAGGCGGTAGAGCACATGACTTTTAATCATGGTGTCCGGAGTTCGAGTCCCCGATGGGTCACCAAATAAAACAAATCCGAACTATTTCGTCGATCGAAATTGGTTCGGATTTGTTTTTTGGGGGAAATGATTCCCGTTCGTTTTCCGACGTCAGCCGCTAGGATTTGTACGGGCGGCTTCACGCAGACGGGTATTCCTCGTAATTTACGAGAGTTTCGATAGTTGCCGATAAGTTTTCAGAATGATAATCCCCGATATTACGCGTGCCGGGCACACAAAAACAATGCGTAAGCCCGCATGTCCGGACTTACGCATTTCTGCTACGCAACGCTTTTATTATATCATTTTCAGCCGAAAAAATCAAAGGACAATTTCGATAAAAACAGGCTTGTTTTACGGAGTTTACCTCATTAAAAACCACAGGCAAATAAAAGCTGGTATGATGACCGTTTGGACACCGGCGGGAAAGCCGCGACTGTTGCAGGGGTCAGAAGAACGCGTCCAGCCCGTCTGCAACTCCCTTCGCCGCCTGCTTGGCAAAGCCGTCCTCCTCCATGCGCAGATCATCCTCGCGGTTGGACATGAAGCCCATCTCCAGTATGGTGGTCGGCACGGCACTCCAGTTGGTACCCGCCTTGCTGTCGGTTTCCCATATGCTCCGGCGGCTGATCCCTGTCGCGGCGCAATACGCATCCAGTATCTTTTCGGACAACCGGTAGCTCGCGGCATACGCTGCGGCGCAATCCGGGTACGGATTATTCGCCGTCTGGCACACAGTCATCGCGCCCTTCATCTCGTCATTTTCCCAGCCATTGGCATGGATGCGGATGAAAGCGGCTGCGTTGTGGCGGTTCGCTACCTGCGCGCGCTCGACGTTGCTGATGTCCACCTCGTTTGTTTCGCGGATCATGACCACGGAGTATCCGCGCGCCAGCAGCTCATCCCGCAGAGCGAGCGCCACGCGCAGATTGAGTTCGTACTCCTCCACGCCGGAGAACACGCCCGATGTGCCGGACGACACCTTTGCCTGCGTCACATCCGCGCCGGGACCGATCGGCTCCTTGCCTGCGTTCCCCTTGATCTGATGACCTGCATCAATCACGATGATCCGACTCCGGTTCGCGCCGCTTCCCTCATAGCAGATATCCGTACCGGGGTGCGCCTCGCCTGTATAGGCAACCGCTACGCCCTCTGCAAAAACAGACGGTCCTCCCGCCGCGTTTTCATCCGAGGAAGTCGCCCCGGTCACCGTCTCGGTTTCGCTTCCGGTCACATGGACGATCATATCCCCGGTATTCGGTTCTTTGGCACTGCTTTCCTGCCACATCCAATCGGCGCCAAATCCGCCGCAGGCTGACAGCAACAGTGCCAACGCAAGGCAAAGCGGTGCCACCATCAGCATTTTCCGGCTGATTCTGTTTTTATTCAGCATGTATATGTTTGATCCTCCTTACGGACACAGACAACGTCTGCACGAATGTGCCCGCACACTCATTATAGCACAAACCCGGTAGCTTGTCAAGCATAGGGCAAACCGGCTCCGGACAGGCGAATCCGGATCGCCGGCTTGGTCTCTGCCACGCCGCCCCGCGAACGAACAGGATTCAGGAAATCAACACCACAATTCGCAAAAAATTCTGGAAGTTGCCGTATTTCTCTTGCAAATCCTTTCCGGCTGTGCTATACTGTAGGTGAAAATTCACAGAAACGGAGGGAAATACCATGGTTCAATTCCATTACGAGGACAGCGACCTGATGCTGCACCACACGTTGACAGACAATCCGAGCGAAGCCATGTTCCCACTGCACGCGCACGATCGTTACGAACTGTATTGCTTCCTGCACGGGCAGGGGTATTATACCGTCGAGGGACACGACTATCCGCTGTCCCCGGGCAGTCTCCTGATGATGCGCGACGGCGAAACGCACAAGCTCCACATCAGCCCCACGCGGACATACGAACGCATCGCGCTTCATTTCTCGCCTGCCGCCCTGTTGCCGGCGGATGCGGCGGACTATCTGCTCGCGCCCTTCCGGGTGCGCCCGCTGGGTCAATTCAACCGACTGCTCCCTTCCCCGGAAGCCGAACGAATCCGGGATATGCTGATCCGCATCACCTCCGGCGGAGTGCCGAAGGATGCCCTGCCGGTCATGATACGTGCGTATCTGCCTGCCATTCTGTTTGAGATCACGCAGACATCCGGACCGTGGAGGACAGGGGCCGCGTCCGCCGAGGCGGCGCAACAGCAGCAGGAGGGACTTGCCCATTCCCTGCCGGGCGGGATCATTGAGTTTATCAACCGCGACCCAGCCGCTGTCACCGGCGTCGATGTGCTGGAGGAAAAGTTCGGCTACAGCCGCTCCTACCTCAACCGCACCTTCCGGCAGTCTACCGGCGTTTCCATTTGGGAGTACGTCATTCTCAAGCGACTGACGTGCGCACGCGCCGCCATCCGCGCCGGCACCCCGGCGGCGATTGCCGCCCGGGATGTCGGGTACAGTGACTACTCCTCCTTCTACAGGCAGTACCGGAAGCGGTTCGGCTGCACACCGGAGGAGGAAAAGCGCGGGCTTACACCCGACCGGAAGCCAGATCGAAAAGGAGGAGGTATGTCATGAGTCACCGTTCATTTATCAGGCGTATCCTGTGCGCTGTACTGCTCGCCGTTTCCGCCCTGTTCGCCGTCATCGGCTGTCAGCAGGAGCAAACGGAACCGCCGACCGCATCCGCGTCCGGATCCGCGTCCCAAGAAACCACGCAGGAGGAAGCTACCATGAGCCGCACCGAATCAGCCGAGACAACAACCACCGCTACCGAGACCGTGACCGAAACCGTTACGGAATCCGAAACCGACGCGCCTACCGAAGCGCCCACAGAGCCGCCGACCGAGCCGGAAACCGACCCCGTGCGGGAGGCGCTGGAGCGTTCCGTTTCGGTCGTTCCGTATATTCCCGCTGAGCCGAGCCGCCTGCGGGACGTCAAGGCAATGTGGCTCTCGCAGTTTGACCTGAACAAGGTCTATACGAACGGCGGACGTCAGCGTGCTGAGGATGATTTCCGCAATCGTATTGCAGGCATCCTGCAGAACGTGGCGGACAACGGGTTCAACACTGTAATTGTACAGGTGCGTCCCAATGCGGACAGTTTTTACCCCTCGGATCTCTACGCACCAAGTGCCTACGTAACCGGCAGTTATGCGAACGATTTTACGTACGACCCTTTCTCCATCCTCATCGAGGAGGCACGGGCGCGGGGACTGTCTGTTCACGCATGGATCAACCCACTGCGCGGCGTGACGACGTCCGAGCTGCAGAAAATGGATATTGCATATGCACTCCGGCAGTGGTACGAGGACACGGCACTGCGCGGACAATACATAGTGGAGTACAACGGACGCTGGTATCTGAATCCCGCCTACGCCGAGGTGCGCGATCTCATCGTGTACGGCGCACGGGAAATTCTCCAGCGCTACGATGTGGACGGCATCCACATGGACGACTACTTCTACCCCACGCAGGATGCCTCGTTTGATGCCGACGCCTACGCAGCTTACCGGGAAGAGGGCGGTACCATGTCGCCGGAAAACTGGCGGCGGGAGAATCTGTCCGATCTTGTATCCAGACTGTACCGCATGACCAAGCGGCAGAACCCGCACGCGCTGTTCGGCATCAGCCCGGCAGGCGTGCTGAATACCGTATACGCCAAGCAGTACGCCGATGTATACCGCTGGTGCGCCGAACCGGGGTTCGTGGACTACATCCTGCCGCAGATCTACTTCGGCTTTGAGCACGCAACGGCAGCGTTCGACAAGCTCTGCAATCAGTGGCAGGAACTTGTCCGCACCGAGTATGTCGATCTGCTCATCGGCGTGACCTTCGGCAAAGCGCTCGCCAAGTACGACAAGTGGGCAGGCACGGGTGCAAACGAGTGGGCACAGCATACGGACATCATGGCACGTTGCATCACCTACACGCTGGGACTGGAAAAATGCCGCGGTATGTCCGTCTTCTGTTACCAGTATTTCTACGACCCCGTGACCGGTGTCCCGGTTGCCGGAACGCAGGAAGAGCGCGACGGGTACATCGCCATTCTCCGGGAAGCGTCGTGGGAAGACTGAGCGCCGGGTCAGTGCCGGAAGGAGGTCAGCCGTGAGTCGGAAGCATTCCCGCGCCGCAAGGCGAAAGCGCTTATCGGGGGCAGCCACAGCCGGACGGAAGCCGCTCTCGGCGCAGGTCTCCGAACGCGAGGCACGCCTGCTGCGCGAGCTGGAGGCAGAGCGCCTTGAAAATCTGCGCCTGCGCCAAACGATAGATGCCCTGCAGCAGGCGTCGGCGCCCCCTGCCAAGGACGCGAACGAGTTGGTTCCCGTCCGGAAAAAGCCCCGCACCCGGCAGGAGGAGTGGGACGCGAGCTTCCGGGAAGAAAGCCGGACCGCGCACGGCTTTTCGAGGCGGAGTTACCCGCGTTACCTGTTCGACATTGTCAACGCCTCCTCACCGATGCGGCTGATCAAAAAGATCACGCTGTTCTTCCGCCGGATGCGGCTGGTGCGGCTGATTGTGTCCGTTTCCGCTGCGATATCCGCCACCGTCCTGCTGTTGCCCATGTACGTGATCGTTCTGCCGATCATGCTGGCGCTGACCGGGCTGACCGCGTTTTCCAGCCTGTTCTTCGCGTCCCGCATGAACCGCCGTCTGCGCGCAGAGTTGGCGGGCAGGCATCTGTACGTGTTTGCAGTCTCTGATGAAAGCAGTCTGAAAGCCGGCTCCTTCTTCTGCGGCAATGCATATATGCTGGCAGACCAGCCCGACTGCGCCGTTCTGGTGGTCTCTCCGCACAATATCGGAACCGACGGACTGGGCGGAAAAGGCTTTTACCTGACCGCCCGGCAGGAGTGCCCGCACCTCTATATCGTCCGGCGGCATTACTTTTTCAATCTCCGGCGCCGCGTCCTGCGGCAGACCGACGCACATATGACGGTGGTCTACTGACGCCCGTGCCGCGCGGGGAACCAAGACAGAAAGGACTTTGAACCATGCCTTACATTGCATACGTATACCTCGGACTGCTGCCGGTGATGAGCATCGCAACACTGGCATTTTTTGCCGTGGACAAGAAAAACTCTTCCCGCGAGGGAAGAGGGCGGGTCCCGGAAATCGTCCTGCTGTCCCTGTGCAGCTTCGGCGGAGCCATCGGTGCATTTATCGGGATGTACGGACTGCGGCACAAAACAAATCCCGTTACCAAATTTCACTTTTTTGTGACCCTGTGGCTGTCCCTCGTTGTTCAGGCGGCTCTGGCGGCGCTGATGGTCACGCGGCTGTTCTGAAGGGAGGCACACGAAACATATGGCACGTTCCAACGAATTCACGCACGGTGGCGGCATCGGCAAAAACATCCGGCTGATGCTCCGGGCTTTGCTAAATACGCTGTTTTTCGGTGCGTTTTGGTTCGGGCTGGCTCAGCTCGGCGCCGAACAGGTGCTCTTCGGGTTGCCGGAGTTCGTTCCGACACTCTGCACGGCGGCGGGCGGAACCGGCACGCTGATCCTGCTGGCAGTCAACCTGTTCCTTCCCTTCGCACACCGTGCCAGAGGAAGTCGATAAGGCAGCACAAGCCGGAGAGGGATTAATTGTAGCAACTTCCAAAACAATAAATAGTCACCCTTGACAATTACAACAAAGAGTAGTACAATAATGGAGCAGAGAGACGCACAACACACACGGGTAAGGCGATTTCGCAAATGGGAGAGCCGGGCTGCCGAACTCTTGCCTGAAACCGTCTCCTGTGCGCTTTTGTGCGTCAGTCAACGGGATTCGTCGGCTGGTTTAAGGTCGATGGATATTGCCTGTAATTTTGGGGATTGCTATAAAGCCAGAGCGGCACTGCCATTCGGAGCATTTTGCCCCCGAAAAAGGGTTTGAATCGGCTTTCTCACGTTTTTTTCAAAAAGCTCTTGACAAACCGTCCGCGCTGTGCTATAATAGGGACGTTGTGAGGAAGAAACCTGTGGCGGCAGTGTTCGAGCGGGCGCGTAGGTGCTTTTGCCGGTGTGGCGGAATTGGCAGACGCCCGGGACTTAAAATCCCGTGATGTGAGAGCATCGTACCGGTTCGAGACCGGTCGCCGGCACCGATTCCCTTCTTTGCAGTAAGTATATCGCGGGGTAGAGCAGCCTGGTAGCTCGTCGGGCTCATAACCCGGAGGTCGTGAGGTTCAAATCCCACCCCCGCAACCATATCGTGAAGCCAAAAAAGATATCATGGCTTCGAACCCCCGAAATCTCACGATTTCGGGGGTTTTTCTCGCGTTTCCTCGCTTTTTCGCAACTATGGGGTTTGCGGATACAGAGTGCAGAAAAAAAGATATCATTTCAAAAAAACGGCTTCGGACAGGATTTGAACCCTGTAGTATCCGTTTTTAAGGGCAGAAAGTGCGATGATTTTACGCACCTTCTGCCCTCTTTTCGTATTTTTATATGTTAAATATTTGTGTCTGCCTGAAAGGAGGTTCGTCATCGGTTACATCTATAAAAAAGAAGATTGCGACTGCCGCTACTGCCTGTACTGCCGGTGCAGGAAATGCCGTGCCGTCCGTTGCTGCTGCTTGGAAGATAAGATTCGCACGCGCTCCCCCGTACTCAATGAAAATGACAAAGAAATCTATGAATTCTATACGAAAGGAAAAACCGAACATGAAAGCAATCATCACAAGAAACGATCAGACTGCCGTTCTTGAACTGCCGACCTCCCGAATGGAGATTGCAGGCTCTTTGAGTCGGATTAGCATCAGAACCCCTGCACACATCATCCCCTGCTCGGACGAGGAAGAAGATTATATCAAAGTGAAGCTCTTCGGCGAGAGTGACTTTGAAAATGAACTCACGGCACTGGTTACTCCCAAAGACAGCCTCGGAAGTGTCAACACGACGCTTGATCTCTATCGGGAGCTGCCTCAAACGCAGAAGGAAAAACTGAAGGCGGAGCTGTTGCAGAATCCCCCGGACAGTCTTTCTTCTCTCTGCCACAAGGTCATGGACTTTCAGCCGAAGTATGTGACCGAGGATTACTATTTTCCTCTGACGGTCTCGGTCTATGAATACAACGAATACGGTGATCTTGACTACGATTCCGACTGCGAGCTTGACGGCAGATTTGCGGACGACTATGCCGATGAAATCAAAGCCATGTTTGATGCCTACACCGCAAGTGACGATACCGACATGGCGGAATACTTTGACGGGAGCAATTCGGCGGTCGCAAAGATCAAGTCTCTGAAATGGGATTTTGAGAGCTTTGACGGAGTTCTCTTCGGCAGAGTGCGTGCAACACTGACCGAGCCGCTGACCGAAGATGAAGAAGCGGAACTCAAGGAATTCATCACCGGTCAGAATTCGGACGGGCTTGGCGAAGGAGCCGAACAGCAGGATATCAGGATTCCGGACGGCATTATGAATGTCCACTTCTGGAACAGCGGCGACAGCTACTTTGTCCGCAATTCGGATGAATTCAGTGAAATGCCGCATACACATGGCATGACGATGGGAGGAATGTAAATGACACAGATCAAAGCAACCCTTTTGACAGGCGGAAACCATATTGAAACCGTATCATTTCCATGCTCCGATGATGAAATCATGCGACTGACGGCACAGAACGAGATCGGACACAAAGCTACGGTTTTCATCAATAACCTCATTGGTCCCAAGGGGCTGAAATCCATGGAAGGCACTTACGCCAATATTCATGAGCTGAACTACCTCGCCAAACGAATGGACAGCTTTGACGGAACCGAGATGGGAAAACTGCTTGCGGCGGCATCCCGCTTTGATACACAGGACCTCAGGCAGCTGATCAACTATACCTTCAATCTCGGCAGGATCACACTGGTTCAGAACATCTCGGATATGCAAACGGTAGGAGTCGAACACTACATGGATATCCACGGAGGGTGCTGTTCCAACGAGGAATACCGCGATCCCAAACGAGCCGAAGAAGGTCGCGCCCTGCTGAACAGCAAACGCGGCATCTGGACCGATTACGGACTGATGTTCATCAATGACGAAGTACCTTGGGAAGAAGTCTACAACGGTATCACCTTCCCCGAATACCTCTGTGGCGGTCCCGAGGAATCCAGTGTGGCAATCTGTCACGGAGGAAGAACGGAATTTGTCTATCCTCCGTGTGAGCAATCCTCCATCGAATTTGCATTGGAACGGTTGGGAGCAAACAGCCTCGACGATTGCCACATTCAAATGAGCTGCAGCCGATTCGGGAAACCGCTCTCCGAAGTGATGGACCGTATTCTGAACGACGAGGGCTTGGAGGCGTTCAACGAGGTATGCCATGCTGCCGCAAAAATACCTGACCGGGATCTGGACAAATTCACGGCAGCCGTGCTGTATGCAAACGCCAACACCTCCTGCGAAGTCTGTCAGATTGCGGAATCGATGGAGCTTTTCGAGTATGCTCCGGGTGTGCGGGACACCAATAACCTCGGCGCATGGTGGCTGGAAAACAAGCTGGACTGTTCTTTGCCCTTTGAAATTGACGAGTTTTTTGATTACGCGGGCTATGGCGAATCAATTACCGAAAACAATGACGGCGAATTTGTGGAAGGATTCGGCTTTGTCTGTATGGAAGAAGGCTATACCATGGAGGATGTCCTGCAGGACATGGATCGGGGCATGGGCGGAATGTGAGCGGAAGCAGTTGAAAAACGGGAAGATTTATGGTATAATAAGATATCGATAAATCTAAGTTCAAGGAGATCATACCATGAAGAACAAAGCAAAACTAATAAACATCGGAGAGGTTTTGGTGTCTCTCGGATTGATCCCAATGTGGTTTGTAAAGTTTTTTCACGGAGTGGGTCATCTTCCCAGCAAAGACAACCCTGATGTGATCGTGCAAGTTGATTTTTATCACAGTATGTATGAAAACATAAACGCTGATGTATTTGGCTTTATGTTTCCCGTTTCGATTGCATTGATTGCAGTCTCTGTTATCGTTTCCGTGGCTTGCTTGAAGTACTCAAATTATAAGAAGTTACAGGTGGCAGGTCATATCATTTTTGGAATTACATTCGGAGTATTCTTGTTGTCTCTTTTTCTTGCATCAACGGTGGCACGCGGATACTGAAATTAAGCCGAATTACTTTAATGGTAAAAAGAGCGATAAACTGATATTCCGGGAGGTGCTCGTCTATTGTCATGAAAAAAGCATTTTTCTGTATAACTATTGTCTTGATTGCTTGCCTTTCTATTACGGGTTGTAAAATTACAAAAGGTGGCACGCCGGACGAGTGGCGTATATTTGGGAATGATAATGAACGCTCTTTGAGCGATTATCATATTGATTACTTAAAACTGTCCCGATATTCAACGACTTATGCGACAATCTATGGTTGCGATGATATGACTGCATTGTTTGATATGGTCAATAAGCTTGTTTTGACAAAATCACACGAAAGCAACGATTTACCTGCTGATTTTGACCTTTTATGTACGGTTTCATTTGTGCACGAAGATAAGGAAAGATATGATTTATCGTATTATTTTCAGTTATCAACAACAGGCGAGATATGCTTTATAAAAAGTAGACTGGCAGCTGTCGGTGTTGTATATGTTGGCAGTTCTACAGAAATACTCAACGAAGTAAATAGGTTGATAGAACTTTATAATCAAAAGTAAATTGTCAATTTCTGTCTGCCGAACTGCCGTCGCACACAGCCACCCGACCGTAAAAAGCCGGGTGGCTTTTGTTATCAGAAAGTTTTCTGGACTTGTCGCCACTTGCTTAACAGTGTGTGGCTATACCCTGGAGGATGTCCTGCAGGATACCGATCAGGGCATGGGCGGAATATAAGCGGAAGCGGTTGAAAAATGGGAAGATTTATGATATAATAGGATAACGACAAATCGGGATTTACGGAGGTTGTTGTGTTTTTGGATACGAATTTTTTGGAAAGCGATGAAATCAAACTGATTTTGGAAAAAACGACTGAAGCTGATCTGGTTAAGAATTGGGTGCCGGCATATCATTTTTTGATCTGCGACAGTCAAGGAACTGTTATGGGGCGTTGTGCGCTGAGGATCGGATATAATGACAGCCTTTACTACGTGGGGCATATCGGATATAGCGTATATGAGAAATACAGGGGGCACCATTATGCCGCGAAAGCCTGTAAATTGCTTTTTTTACTGGCAAAAAAGCATAATATGAGTTATTTGTATATCACCTGCAATCCAGACAATATTCCGTCCAGAAAAACCCTTGAATATCTGAAAGGCGAATTGCTGGAAATCGCAGAACTTCCTGAGGATAGCGATATGAGAGTTAACTATGGTGATACAGAAAAGTGTATTTTCAAGTTTGATTTATAAATTTCCTGGAGGATGTCCCGCAGGATACCGATCATAGCATGGGCGGAATGTAAGTAGAAGTGGTTGAAAAATGGGAAGATTTATGGTATAATAAGATATCGATAAATCGGAATTTGACGAAGGGGGATATTTTATGAAAAGGTTCATCTCATTGGTTTTTGTATTGTTCGCGTTGATATGTATGCTTGCGGTTACAGGTTGCTCTGTGTCTTGGACAGAGGAAGAAATCAAAAATGCGAAATCCGTAGAGATCACTTGTTATGATAATCATGGTAGCAGTGACGCAGTTGAGATTTACACGATTACCGATGAAAAAGAAGTCAATAGTATTTGTAACACTTTCTCATTACTTGTGGTCAAAAAAGCGAAAATAACCGAGCCTACGATGATGTCATATTCCGTTCGATTTTTAGATGGTTCCGGTAATACAATTGAAACCGTTAATCTGCTATATGGTCACAATGTAATACAATGTGATGGATTATATAAAATCACTGGCGAAATGGATATCAATAGGTATATCCGGCGGGATGTCTTAAACGGCCTTCAGAATTGATTCGACAAATTCCTGTTCGTCGATTTGACATCATAAACACAACCACCCGACCGCAAAAAGTCGGGTGGCTTTTGTTATCAGAAAGTTTTCTGGACTTGTCGCCTCTTACATGGTATTGTGTGTGGTTGCAAGGAGGGATGAAATGAAAAACATAATCGAAGAACTATGGAACGGCGAAATAAACCCACAGGACACACTGGTCGACAACAATCCGCACTACAAAAAACTGCAACACCTGCAATCCCGCAACAAATCAGAACTGCTTGAAAGCCTATCGGAGGAACAGAAAGAAAAGCTCGAAAAATACTGCGACACCACGCTTGAAATGAACTCCGTATCCGAGCGAGAAGCCTTTGCTTCGGGGTTCAGAATCGCCCTGCGGTTGGCGTGCGCGGCGCTTGCGGACAAAACAAATGAATAACGCCACACAGCCCCTTGATTCAAAAAGGATCAAGGGGCTGTTTCTATACCCTGAAGGAGGTGATTGCCATGTGCAACTGAAACAAACCGGAATCTATAAATTCAGAAAGAAAGGAAAATCACATGAACTTTTTTGAGAGCCAACTGAGGCGGCTGTTCGGGGACACGGAGGATGCCCGATTCATCGGACGATGCTGCTTCATTCCCGCAGATGACGGAAATCTCGTCAAAGCGGAATTCGTCACGCAGGGCGTCCATGAGGAATATGTCGCACTGCAGATGTCGGTCATCAACCGTGCGGACGGCGTCATTGATAAAACTCTCCTCCGCTTCGGGGATTACTTCTCCCGGAATTCACGCGGTCAGACTCCCCATATCTGGTGCGACAGCGGAAAGCACGAATGGTACGGTCCGCCTCCGCAGACAAAAGACTGGAACGCCTTGCGCGATGCAGCCTCCGATTATGTCCTCACCTTCTCTGAGGATTTCGGAATGGGAGGTATGTGATGTAAAATCATTTGAAAATCAAATATCTGGATATGTTCGCCGGTATCGGTGGGTTCCGAACGGGACTCACAAATGCCGGCGATTTTTTTATGCCGGTCGGCTGGTGCGAAAAAGACAAACACGCGCAGAAAGCCTATCGGTTACTATACGGAACGGAAGGAGAATACTTTTGCGATGACGCGAGAATTATCAACCCCGCAGACCTGCCCGACTTCGACCTTATCTGCGGCGGCTTCCCTTGTCAACCTTTTTCTGTCGCAGGGCAACGACTTGGATTTGCTGACGAAAGAGGCACGCTCTTTCATGAAATCTGCCGACTGGCTGAAGCCAGGCACCCTAAGTATCTTCTGCTTGAGAATGTGCCGGGGTTACTCACTCACGAAGGGGGGCAAACTTTCCTCGCTATCCTCACCGCGCTTGAGCAACTGGGGTATTCTCTTGAATGGTGTGTTGTTAACAGCGCAAACTTCGGTGTCCCCCAGGATCGGAAGCGAGTGTACATTGTCGGATATCTTGATAGCAGACTGTCCGGCAAAATATATCCTGTCCGAGAAAGCACATATTCAAATCTTAAGCAGCTTATTCCCGGACGCCAAGGTCAGCGTGTATATTCCCCCGATGGAGCCGCCGTATGTTTAATGAGTCAGGGAGGAGGACAAGGGGCAAAGACCGGGCTGTATCTTATCGATATGAACGAAAACCCGAAGCTCACGCCTCTCGCCCGATGTATCACCGCAAGACAGGATTCGGGTATAAGCAATCGCAAAGGCGAGCATTCCGGCGTTCTCATCACCGGTGCAAGAGCCATCCTGACACCGGAAAGACTCAAAGTCAGGCAATGCGGCAGACGGTTCAAAGGTCCCGATGAGCCGATGTATGCGCTGACGACACAGGATGTACACGGCGTTATTCTTCTGAACGGCATCATCCGACGGCTGATGCCGATAGAATGCTTCCGCTTGCAGGGCTTTGCCGACAATCAGTTTCAGACTCTTGCCGACAACGGGATCAGCGACTCTCAGCTCTACAAAATGGCGGGCAACTCGGTTACCACCAATGTCGTAACGGCGATTGCGGAAAAGCTCGCTTGGGAAATCAGTCAATTACCAAATGAAACGGAGGAAACAACATGAGATTATTCAGTACTGAGGCGGTCAGCAAGTACCACCCGGACAAGTATGCCGATCAGATCAGCGATGCCATTCTGACCGAGTGCTTAAAGCAGGACAGACAGAGCCACTGCGGGATCGAAACCATGGTCAAGGGCAATACCGTCGTCCTTGGCGGTGAGATCACCTCGAAAGCGGACATCAACTACGATCAGATCGTTCGCCGTGTGGCAAAGAAGCTCGGCTATCGGGTAGATAAGATCATCAACCTGATCAGTGAGCAATCGCCTGAGATCAACCGTGCGGTTCTCTCGGACGAGGACATCGGTGCCGGAGATCAGGGCATCATGTTCGGCTACGCCACAAGAGAAACCGCAAGCCGCCTCCCCTATGCCTTTGATGTGGCAAACCGCATCATTGCCGCCCTGGAGGACGATGCGGACAACAATCCCGACACCATTCTGAAGGGTGATGCCAAAACGCAGGTCACCATTGACCTTGACACCGGAGAAATCGTCACGGTGGTGGTCAGTGTCTGCCACAAGGAAGGATGCGACCTTGATGAGATTCAGCACTATGTCCTTTCGCTCGTCGGCGATGAATGTATCTGTGACGACTGGATCATCAACCCTGCGGGAACATGGACGGTCGGCGGTGCGGAAGCCGATTGCGGGCTGACCGGTCGAAAGATCGTCTGCGACCAGTACGGCGGGTTCTGCCGTGTCGGAGGCGGTGCGTTTTCGGGAAAGGACCCAAGCAAGGTCGACCGTTCGGCATCGTATATGGCACATAAGATCGCCTGTGACCTGCTCGAAAAATTCGACCTTGAATGGTGCGAGATTCAGATCGGCTATGCCATCGGGATGAGTCAGCCTGTTTCACTCTCCATCCGCCACGATGCCGACATGGAGCTGTTTGATTATGTGGCAAACACCTACGATCTCACACCCGCAGGGATCATCCGCGAGCTGGATCTGCTTCATGCCGACTACGAAACGATTGCCGAGGGTTGCCACTTCTACAACAAGTACAACCGCACCGGCAGATGGAAGTGACGCAGATGTGGTGGCTCTTTCTGCTCGGGCTGATGCTCGGAGGCACGGTCGGCATAGTCGTCATGTGTCTCTTCCAAATCAATAAATAACGAAACTTTGGGGCTGTTATGCAAAAAGGCATTACAGCCCCTTTTTGTGTACAGCCTCGGAAACGAGGAAACATGAACAGCTTTATGTCATGGGTTGGCGGCAAGAAGGCGCTTCGGGATGCCATTGTCGCCCGACTTGACGAGCGGTGCGACAGGTATGTCGAGGTGTTCGGCGGTGGCGGATGGGTACTGTTTCATAAGCGCCCGAGCAAATTTGAGGTTTACAACGATTTCAACGGAACGCTTGTGAACCTTTACCGCTGTGTGCGCGACCACCCCGACGAGCTTTGCGAGGAACTGCGGTATTCGCTTAATTCCCGCAGGGACTTTGACTATATCCGCGATCTGCTCCACAGTGACACAAATATACCGGATATCAAGCGCGCCGCATTCTTTTATCAGGTTATTCGGGAGAGTTACGCTTCGGGGCTTGACTCCTTCGGAGGTCAGCCCCACAACATCTGGAACAACTTTCCCATCATTCACAAAGCGTCGGAGCGACTGCAGACGGTCGTCATCGAAAACAAGGACTTTGAAAAGCTCATTGCCCAATATGACCGTCCGAACACGATCTTTTACCTTGATCCGCCTTACTTTGAAACGGAAGACTATTACGAAGAAGTGGGCTTCACAAAAGCGGATCATGTCAGACTGCGGGATGCACTCATGCGGATTCAGGGCAAGTTTTTGCTCTCCTACAACGACTGCCCGGAAATCCGTGAGCTGTATTCGCGGGACGGCATCATGATCGAGAGCACCACAAGACTCTCGAATATCGCGCAGCGTTACGACGCGGGAAAACAGTATCCCGAACTGTTTATCTCCAATTATGACACCTATGAAGAAGGATGGAACGCCAAGCAGCTCACGCTGTTCGACGATGACTCCATCAGCGAAAAAATACTGAAAGAAAGGAAAATTGTATGGAAAGGAAACTGAATATCAAAGTGCTTCTGCCGGAGGAAGTCATCGAAAAGTATGACATCGATGAGGACACCGGTGTGCTGTCCTACTTCGAGGACGGCGCTATCCACATTCTGATCGAGGATGAGGACGCGATGCCGGAAGAAGAAAAATACGATACCGTCCGCGATGCTCCCTGCGAGCCGTGCCGTCGCTATTGCAGACGGCACGGCATCTGCACGCAGAACTGACGGAGGTGGTCTATGCCGAACCATGTGATCAATATCCTCTCTTTTGAGGGTGACAAAGCAAAAATCCGTCAGATGCTTGAGGACATCAAGGACGACGAATACGGTATTCACTCGGTGGATTTCAATAAAATCATTCCGATGCCGCCGGGTCTTGACCTGGAAGCAGGCAGCTGCACACAGGCGGGGCTTGACGCATACCGGGACTTCATCGATGTGTATACGCTCGGCGGGACGATCAATACGGAGCATCTGTCGGATATTCCGGTTGCAAGCGAGCAGCGCTTTCTCGAAGTGCGGACAGACATCAGACGCGAGGACTTTGCACTCGGCAAGCAGGCGTGGAATAATCTGCGGCTGTACGGCGAAGCCACCTGGTACGGCTGGTGCTTTGCAAATTGGGGTACCAAATGGAATGCATACGGGTATGACGGATATGAACCTGCGTCCATGCCGGATGATTGTATCTGGTTTCAGACCGCATGGGCGGAACCCAAGCCCGTCATAGAAGCGCTTGCCCGCAGGTATCCCGACATTACCATCGAACACGAATGGGCAAATGAAGATCTCGGCGAGGGGTGCGGTCGCCGCATTTATGAAAACGGTGAAGAATCCGAGGTGTACTATCCCGAAGGCGAGGTAGAATCCGTTGAATATGCCGCCTCCGTGTGGGATTACGACTTCTGCGATCTCGGCATGGCAAAGAACAAGACCGGGACACGGTATATTCACACCGATTACGATGAATACGAATGCATCGAAGTCTGCGGGAAGCCTGCACTCTTCACCAACGAACGACTGGCCGAGGATGAGATTCCCGAAGGGATGTACCTTTATCACCTGCGGGAGCGTGATGACGGTGACGGCTTTGCCTCTCTGGAGTCAAAGGTAAGGGTCAATCACGGCGGTTCTGTCATCACAAACGAGCCGATTGCGCTCGGTGAGGACGGATATATTGCCCTGAACGATGAAAACTACCCGAATTTTATGGGTGACACCCGCACCCTTGCCGCTTTTATGGGCGGAGATTTTCCGAGCCAAGGTCTTGATCTAACAATGTAATCCAAATCAAAAAACACAGAAAGAAGGAATCCAAAAATGAAAACATACAGATTTGTCACCACCAAAGGCAGTGTCACCATTCCGTTCGATATCCGCATCCGAGAAGGCTGGAACACCGGAACGCTTGTCTCGATTGAAAAGCAGAAGGACGGCGCTCTGCTTTTGCGCAAGGAATCCATCTGCGACTGCGGCAAAAACAACAGGACGCATGAAACCTCACTCTTTGATGTCCTTGAAAGCCTCAAACCCGCCGAACAGCGTGCGGCATTCAATTTCCTCACAAAAAAACTGCTCCGTGAAGCGGAGGTGGAGTAATGCCGCTTCCGCTCTACTATGATTCGCTTGACACCGCCCGCCGACAAGATGATGTCATGCTGTGGCGGAACTCCTTCAAGGAGAATATCCGCTGTAAGAATGCCATCGAAAAAGCGCTTGCCGAGAATTTTGACGGCATGCATCTCAAGGACGGTATCATCCCGCCTCTTGCAGAGGAATACGGCACCGACCGCCTCACATGGGTACTTGCCAACACGGTAAAGGAACACATGGACGACGGCAGATTCCGCCCCGCAAACAAAAAGTGGGCTGACGGAATCTATATTCCGAAGGATCGCCGCAACTATGAGTTCTCGGTGGGCAGTCATCCCGAAATCGTCAACGGGCTGATTACGGATTACAGGCAGTACCTCTCCGATGTGCTTCATCAATACGGTGTCGGCGACTGCCTGCCCGGAAGCAATCACGACAATTACGAGCATCAGCTGCTGATCCTCAATCCGTTTCTCCTCCATGAGGACTACAAACACGGGGACCATCAGCTGTTCTATGCCACCTCGGGTAACGGCTGCGATGAATCCAACATCGGGAGAAAGGTGTTCGGCAAATTCCTCAAGGATGACGAGCATACCCACTTCTATCGGGACGAATTTCTCGGTATTGCCGATGAAAGCAAGCTCCCCGAATGGGCAACACAGAAGCTGGAGGAAATCCGTGCGGGCGAAGACGAAGGTATGGTGCTGTCATGAGGATCAGAATCTATCAATTGGATTCGGATAAGGATACGCGCCGTGTCAAGTTTGAAAATTACGAGCAGACCGAACGGCAAGGCGGTGTTCGCGCTTCCGAATACAAGTGCGTTTTCCATGGCGATGTGAAAGCAAGGGATCTTGATGATATCTATCACATTTTCAACGGATACCACGAACCGTACATCGGTACCTTTCAGGGGCATTCTTTGTCGGTGTCGGATGTAGTCGAGGTCCTCGGCGACATTCCCGAAATGTATGGGCGGGTCGATTATCTCGGCTCAAATGGTGAGGTCGGAGAGGAATATTGGATTGCCACAAAAGAAGCCTATGACCGTGAGATCTATGACAGCATCGACTGTGGCAGACCGTTCACACCGCACATCCTCGAAGGACAGCACATCACGCTGGTCGAACCCGGCTGTCACTTCTGCGATTCGTTCGGTTGGGTGAAGTGCGAAAACTTTGACACCTCCGAGTGTGAGGACATGGACGGGTTGCGTGCCTTAATGGTCCTTCCCGGCAAGACACCCGTTGAGACAAGAATCATTAATGAGCTGAGCCATTGGCAGCGTGCGGTCAGCAAGTGCGGTGAGGACGCACTGATGGAGGTCGTTGCCCCCTTTGATGACAGCGCAGTCATCGTGTGCAATGAAGAATCCAAGACGAACGGCATGGAGGGTAACCGTCGTTTGAATGGCGATGTTATTGCCGGACCGATGTACATTGTCGGTGAGGACACAGACGGCGGATTTTGCGGTCTGACCGAGGGACAGGTACAAAAATACAAAGAAATGTTTGCAGAACCCGAGGATATCAGCCCCGAGGAAGTCGAAGCAAGCATCCGATTCTCGTTCTCCCCATGGTGAACGGAATCAAGCCGGGTGACGGGAAGCCGCCTCCGGCTTTTTATATAGATATCTCAAAAAGAAAGGAGGACACCCATGGCAACAGGAAAGAAAGGCAGCTCTGCTCCCGCTGGTGAGCAGAAGCAGAAAAAGCCCGCATACGAGGTCCACATCGACAAGACATTTGATGATCCAGGCAAGAGTCTTCGCGCGGTGGCAAGCATGACCATCGGCGATTTCGCGGTTCACGGCATCAAGCTCTTCCAGAACGACAACGGCACCTTCGTATCCATGCCCGCGATTCCGTATAAGGACGCAAACGGCGAAACCAAGTATAACGACATCTTCCACCCCATTACGGCGGAAGCACGCGGCGAACTCGGCAAAGCCATTGTTGCAGCCTACAATCAGGAACTCGCAACCGAACAGACCACGGAGCAGACAGAAGCTCCCGCACAGACCATGCAGCAGATGTAATCTGCCATCATCAAACAAAAAATCAAAAGAAAAAGAAAGAGGTATTTCAGTATGAAAAAGTTTTTTGCCAACATTAAGTCCAAGTTCGCTTCCATGAAGAACAAGGCAGTCATCTCCGCCAAAACCGCCCTCGCCTCCACCTCCGGTGAGGGCTACATCGACACCGGCGTTAAAATCATCATCGGTGTTGTCATCGGCGGTGTTATCCTTGCCGGTCTCTATGTCCTGTTCAACACCACGATCTTCCCGACGCTCGGTACGAAGATCGCCGAGATGTTCAACTACAAGGGCTGATCCCATCCAAACATAAAACCCAAAACAAAAAATAACACAAAAAGAAAGAGGTATTTCAGTATGAAAAAGTTTTTTGCCAACATCAAATCCAAGCTCGCTTCCATGAAGAACAAGGCAGTCATCTCCGCCAAGACCGCCCTCGCCTCCACCTCCGGTGAAGGCTACATCGATACCGGTGTCAAAATCATCATCGGCGTTGTGATCGGCGGTGTTATCCTTGCCGGTCTCTATGCGCTCTTCAACACGACCATCTTCCCGACACTCACGCAGAAGATTTCGGGACTGTTCGATTATAAGGGCTAAGTACCGACTGCGGGGACGGATTTCCGTCCCCGCACAACCTCAAAAAGAAAGGAGTGCGTATGATGATTTTACCTCCGGTAACACCGGTGATGCCGATTGATCCGACAAGAGTCTATGAGTTGGTTTCCGCCAACACGGAAGCCGTTAAAGCCGTGCTGTTTCTGTTAGGCTTTATAGTCTTTGCAGTAGTCAGCTCGGTACTGACCGTCCGCTGCCTTGCGAAAGCCAAAACAGGACTGTACTCCGAAATCGGCGGAAGTATTGCCATGTCGGTTGCGGTGCTTTTGTTTATCCGCTACGGCGCAAGCCTTGTTGCATTGCAGGGACTGCTCCTCTACGATCTCTTGCTGTATGCCTCGGTTTCGGACATCCGCACGAGAAAGGCGGAAGATTGGGCTTGGATTGCCATGATCCCGCTTGCCCTCTGCAGCATTCCGCGCATCGGCATTCTCTCTATGCTCCTCGGAGCCGGTATCGTCTTCCTTCCGCAGCTTGCCATGGCGGTCCTGCCTCCGCACAAAACACTCGGAGGGGCTGACATCAAGCTCTCAACCGCTTCGGCTTTTCTGCTCGGTGCGGTTCGCGGTGTGGGCGGATATCTTGTCGGACTTCTTGCCTCGGTCATTTTTACGCTGATCTACAACAAAGCAAAAGGCAGAAGCAACAAGGACTCCTATCCCCTGATCCCGTTTCTTGCGGTCGGTGTGATGGCGGCATTCTTGATCTGAGTAAAAACCATCCGAAAATCGATTTGAATAATTGTTATTTTGAACTAATGGCTTGAAACAGCACTCGTTATTTCATTTTCGCTTGACAAACTGAAATAAAGATGGTATAATAATATCGGTATTTAAGTTTGCAATGAAAGGAGAATGTGCAAAATGAGTAATCGTGCCGGCTTTTTCAGAACAAATCTGTCGGGTGAATCAGCATATCAGTCGTTTGTACCGAATCCGTTGCCACCGAATCCGCCGATAGAAATTTCAGACGATATACTTGAACTACTGGTAAAAGCCAATTCCAGACTTGCGGTTTTGGAGAGCATTGCTGTCCGAATTCCGAATGTGGAGCTGTTTGTGTCCATGTATGTGCGAAAGGAAGCCTTGATGTCCTCTCAGATCGAGGGTACGCAGGCAACCTTGGAAGATGTTCTTGATCCTTTAGTTGAGGCAAATACAAATCGCAATGTGGCAGATGTAGTAAACTATATCAAAGCAACTGAGTTTGCAATCCAAAGGCTGAAGAGTCTGCCTCTTTGCAACCGCCTAATCCGGGAAACGCATGCGGTTTTGATGGATGGTGTTCGTGGTCAAGAAAAGAACCCCGGAGAATTTCGATATTCGCAAAATTGGATTGGCGGTCAAGGAAGTACACTGAAAAACGCAAGATATGTTCCACCCTCTCCGGATGATATGACGGAGGCTATGTCTGATCTTGAAAAATATATCAATGCAGACGATGAAACTGACATATTGATCCGAACAGCACTCATTCACTATCAGTTTGAAACAATACACCCGTTCCTCGATGGGAACGGGCGCATCGGACGGTTGCTGATTACGCTGTTTTTGATGGAGAAAAAAATTCTTTCCACGCCGGCTCTTTATATTTCTTACTTTCTCAAGAAAAATCGTGTGGAATACTATGATCGCATGACAGAAGTACGTGCAAAGGGGAATTACGAACAGTGGGTCAAGTTTTTTCTCACGGCGCTTATCGAATCTGCAGAAGACGCAACAGAAACGATAGACCGCCTGACGGCTCTGCACGATAAAAATATCAGAGCGATTTCCGGTATGGGACGGGCATCCAAAAATGCCGCATTACTCTTTGATTATCTGGAAGCAAATCCGATAATCGAAATTCGCAAAACATCAGAGGCTCTCGGAATTTCATTCAACGCAGTTTCCGGTATAGTGAGTAGATTTATCGATATGGATATACTCGTCCAGACAACAACTGCAAGCAGGAACAGAACGTTTGCATATGAGGAATATTTGCGAATCCTTCGTAAAGGAACATAGCAAATGGAACAACTGCAAAAAGTAAATTCAGAGAAGGATATATCTTCTGCGCAAGCGTTAGCAGAACTCCTGAAAGAACTTGCCCGCGGAGAAAAATCCGCAGAAAAACAAGGCTATATATCCTTTGCAAACGCAGAAAATCTGCTTTGCAGCCTTCCTGTGGAAAGCTAAACAGTATTAAATCAGCCAACAAAAGCATCGTGAAGCATCACGGTGCTTTTTTCTGTTGGCAGAAAGGAAACAAACCATGAAAAAGAAAGAAAACAAAGGTACCGGCTCTCACGGGATCGGCAACCGCACGGTCATCGGCATCATCTGCATTGTCGCGGCGCTGCTGATCTGCTTCGGTGTTGCTCCGGTCGTCAACCGCATTTCGGACGGCAAGGTGGCAATCGTGCGCGTGGTACGGCAGGTCGAAGCCGGTGCTGTTATCGGTGCGGATGATGTCGCAGTGGTGGAGGTCGGCAGGCATAACCTTCGCGGAGGGCTTGTCACCAAGACCGAGGATGTCATCGGCAAGTGTGCCAAGAGTGATCTCTATGCCGGGGACTATATTCTGAAAGACAAGCTGACCGGAACCGAAAAGACAGCAAAAGACCTGCTTGGAAACCTCGGCAGCGGCAAGAAAGCCATCAGCGTCACCATTCCGTCCTTCGGCAACGGCTTTTCCGGCAAGCTCCGCACGGGCGATATCGTCAGCATCATTGTCTATGACAACACCGAAAACCGCGCGTTTACGCCGAAAGAACTGCAGTATGTCAAGGTCATTACGACCACGACCTCGCAGGGTGTGGATCACGAGGATGTGGATGACGGCACACAGCCCGTCACCATCACCTTCCTTGTGAATGCGGAACAGGCGGAGCTGCTCTCGCTCTACGATAAAACCGGCTCTCTCCATGTGGCACTGGAATATCGCGGGGACAGCGAAACCGCCGCAAAATATCTTGCCGAGCAGGACAAGGTACTGAAGGCGGGTGGCTGATATGAAAGCAGAAAAAGGAAAAATCATTGCCGTGTGGGGTTCTCCCGCCTCCGGCAAATCCACCTTTGCGGTCAAGCTGGCGACCGCCATCTATGACAACTTCGAATCTACGGTCATCGTCCTGTTTACAGACCTTGAAACCCCGATGATTCCCGTCATCTTCCCGAACGATAAGCCGGAGGACAACGGCTCGGTCGGTGTTCCTCTCTCAAAGACGGATATTGAGAAGGAGGAAATCATCAAAAACCTTGTGACTGTCAAGAGCCGTCAGAATTTCGGCTTTATCGGCTACAAGGACGGTGAGAACAAATTCACCTATCCGCGTTTCGGTCGCGCCAAAGCCGAAGAACTGCTTGCGCGTCTTTCGGAGCTTGCGGATTATGTGATTGTGGACTGCGTGAGCAGCCTTGAATCCAATCCGCTTGCTTCCACTGCCGTCGAGCTTGCCGATCAGATCATCCGTCTCGCCTCCCCAGACCTGCGGAGCATCAGCTACTACCTCTCACAGCTCCCGCTGTATGTGGACAGCAAGTATCAGTCGGAAAAGCAGATACAGGGACTGAACACCCCGAACGCAGATGTTTTTATGCCGATTGAAGAAGCAAAATCCCATCTGAAGGATCTGGCGTTTATGCTTCCGTACAGTCGGCAGGTCAAGGAACAGGCGCAGAAAGGAACACTGTACGAGAAGACCACCGACAAGAAGTTTCAGAGCCGTATCACCGAGATTGCAAGGAAGGTGGTAGAGTATGACGCGGACTGACCTTTGGAAAGCACTCGAAGAAACACAGCTCTATATCTCAAAATACTACGCCACCGCGCTCACGGACGAGGACAAACACGATCAGCTCAAGGCGTATATTGAAAAATTCGTGCTGGACAACGGCTACCTGGTGGACGGCTTCACCGATGAAGAGCTGGTCAACCGTCTCTACTCCGAAATGGTCGAATATTCGATTCTGACACCCTATCTCGGCGCATCCGACATCGATGAGATTAATGTCAACGCATGGGACGATGTGGTGCTGACCTATTCGGACGGCAGAATGGTCAAAACCGAAGAACACTTCCACTCGCCCGGTCATGCGGTCGATATTGTCAAACGCCTTCTGCACCACAGCGGCATGATTATCGACAACGCCATGCCTATCGCGCAGGGACACCTGCCCGGCAATACCCGTATTACGGCGATCAAGAGTCCCGTTGTGGATGAGGATTGCGGCATTTCCGTTTCCATTCGTCTCTTGCACCCACAGCGTGTGGACCGCAAGTGCCTCATTGACAGCGGAATGGCAACCGAGGAAATCATGGAATTCCTCGAAATGTGCGTCCGATACGGCGTCAGCCTTGTGGTCGCGGGTCGAACCTCCTCGGGCAAAACAACGCTTCTTAACGCACTGCTCGGGAGCATTCCCGATGACAAGCGTATCTACACCATCGAATCCGGCGCACGCGAGCTGTTTCTCATCAAACGGAACCGTTTCGGAGAGGTACAGAATAATGTCGTGCATACGCTTTCCCGACCGAGCGACAACGAGGCATATAACATTACGCAGGAAGAACTGGTGGTTGCGGCACTCCGATTCGATCCCGACATTGTGGCGGTCGGAGAAATCCGCGATGCCGAGGCAAACTCCGCCGTGGAAGCCTCGCTTACGGGACATACCGTTGTGACAACCGTTCACTCCGGTCCCGGTGAGGCGGCGCACGGCAGAATCGCGCTCCTGTGTCAGCGCAGGTTTGAGCTTGGCATGGAGGTGTCGCTCAGTCAGGCGCGTCAGGCGTTTCCGCTTGTGGTCTTTGCACACAAGTGCGAGGACAACAGCCGTAAGGTCATGGACATCTCCGAGGTGTATGTCGCGCCCGGCGGACAGGCGGAATACCGTTGTCTCTACCGCTACAACATCACGGAAAACGAATATAAAAACGGGCATTTCACCATCAAAGGCGACTTTGAAAAAGTCAATCCGCCGTCCGGGCATCTCTGCACCATCCTGACAAGATCGGGAGTACCACAGGAGCTGCTCGGTCGTTTTTGTACCGGCAGAAAGGAGGCAGAAGCCGAATGACCTATGTCTATCTCATCTGTTTTCTTCTCTCTGTCATTGCCGTCATCTGTCTGCTCGGACTGACTCCCGAGGGGATCACGACAGACCTCATGAAGTTTGTTTCCCCCAAGCAGACACTCCGCGACAAGGTGTTGGCACAGAAAGGAAGAAAGAAATCCAGAAAACTGACCGTCGAGCTGAACCGCATCCGTGATGCACTGATTACAACGGGCAAAGGCGGACAGTTCACCATTGCGTGTGCATCTTCGCTTTTATTGATGCTGATCGGATGCATTGTGGCGATTGCAATCGGGAATGCATTCCTGATCCCCGTTCTTGCCATTGCCTTTGCGCTGATTCCGTTTGCCTATGCCAAAAGGACAATCAGCTACTACAACAATCACATTCAGCAGGATCTCGAAAACGCACTCTCTCTGACCACAACCGCCTATCTGCGCACCGATGACATCATCACGGCGGTACGGGAAACCGTCCCGAATCTGCGTCCTCCGATCCGCGAAATCTTTGCGGATTTTGTGGCGGAAAGCACGATGATTTCCTCCAACACCAAGCAGGCGCTTCGCCATCTGAAGGAACGGGTGAAAAACTCTGCCTTTGAGCGATGGTGCGACACGCTGATCATGTGTCAGGATGACCGCACGCTGAAAAAGTCGCTCATGTCCACGGTGGAAGCCCTGTCCGATGTCCGCCAGGCAAATGCCGAGGTCAAGGTCGTGCTGAATGCCGCGCGGACCGAATATTTCATGATGGCGGGGCTTGTACTTGTCAACATTCCGCTTCTGTACGCGCTGAATCAGGATTGGTACAATGCGCTCATGCACACGGTTGCGGGCAAGCTCGTGCTTGCGGTCTGCGGATTCGCCATTATTATAACGGGGCTTCTCATGTTCCGATACACGAAGCCCATCGAATACAGAAAGTGAGGTGACAGCCTATGATCATACCCATTCTTGTGGCAACCGTTGCCTCTCTGGGACTCGGACTGATCCTGTCGGATCTGCTCCGTGTTCCGTCCTTCGCGGTCTCCAAATCCACGCACAACCTCGGGAAAAGGCAGAACAAAAAAACCAATCCGATAGAGCTTTGGCTGAAGGAAATTGCGGGAACCCTTGCCGGCAAGCTGAAAATCAACGAATACAAACGACTGCAGCTGGAAGCCGACCTGCGGACAGCGGACATGCCGACAACACCGGAACAGTATATTGCGAACTGCATTGTAAAATCCGGCTTCGTCGCACTGTTTGCCATCCCCCTGTTTTTCGTGTCCAAACTGCTTGCGCTGATTGCGCTCGGTGCGTCGGTATTGATGTATGTCAACGAATCGCGCAAGGTCAGCAACCGGATCAAAGAACGCCGTCGCAAAATCGAGGCGGATCTCCCGATGCTGTCCTCCACCATAGAAAAGTCACTGGAACGAAACAGGGACATCATCACCATTCTTGACAACTTCAAAGAAAATGCCGGACCGGAACTCCGCCGCGAGCTGGAAATCACGGTTGCGGATATGCGTTCGGGAACGGCGGAAGTCGCGCTCTCCCGTCTTGCCGCAAGAGTCGGCGGTTCCATGATGCCCGACATCATGATGGGGCTGAAAAGCACGCTGAACGGTGACAACACAGCGGTCTATTGGGCGCTCCTCAACATCAAGTTTGCCGAAGCACAGCGCACCGCACTGAAAGCGGAGGCGAGCAAAGCCCCCAAGCGTGTCAAACGGCTTTCGATGGTGCTTCTCGTATGCTTTATGCTGATCTATGTGGTGGTGATCGGGCAGACACTGCTGTCGTCACTCGGAGGGCTGTTCGGATGAAAGACTTGAACATGAAGAAATCAAAAAGCATAAGACATCCGGTTCAAGCCCGAAAGCAAAAGCGATCCTTTGCTTTCCTTAACAACAAGAGCGGCGAGGGCTATGTCGATGTGGCAGTTACAGTCATGATTGTCGCCTTTGTCCTTGTCTTTGCCGTCAATGTTGTTTCTCTGGTGGCTCTGAACCAAAATCTCAAGACCGTGTCCGATCAGATAACCGACTATGCGACACTGAACGGAACGGTCGCGGTGGACAGTTATGCTGCCGAGCTGAAGAAGCAGACCGGAATCGATTTCGGATATTCCTTTGACGGAAGTCAGCTATACGATGCAAACGGCAAAGTACAGCTTGGCGACCGGATCATCTGTACCGTCACCTATCAGCTTCGGATGCCCGGCTTCGGGGATTTTGTCCTCCCCATCAGCCTCAAGGCGTCGTCAAGCGGACTGTCGCAGGTCTATTGGAAATGAGGTGAGGTGCTTGAATCACATAAAAGAAGCTCTGAAAGACAAAAACGGCGATGCGTACATCTGGTTGTGCGTCATCGTCGTTTTCATTTCCATGCTGCTCTCGGTTCTGATCCTGTACATGGGGCTTCTGTCACAGGTACAGATACAGAAACGGGAGGTAAAAACCAAGCTCGACAGTGTGGTATCCGAATACGCCACCGAGATGTTTGATGCCATCAAGCAAGGTGCGCCATCCGAACAGTATATCGACTACGACGGGCTGGTACGCAAAACCTATGCAAGGCTCGGATTTCCAAGCGACACGGTAACCGAATACGCCTACCCGAACGGAAACTGTGTGATGATGCGTCCGCAGGTCACATCTCTCAAGGGTGACGGCTTCGGCGTAACAGTCAGATACACGGTTGTCTTTCCGATCCGATGGAACGGCAACACCTACAAAAGCCTCGAAGTGCCGATAACGGTCTCGAGTTATTACAAATTCAAGTAAAGGAGCTTGTATGAGTAAGAAAACAACTACCATTATCAACATCATGATTGCGGTCATTACGCTTGCGCTGATTGTAATCATCATTGTTGCCGCCGTGAAAAACGGCAGACAGCCGGAGAATCCCGTGGAACCTTCGACTGCTATCACCACTCCCCCGGAAAAGCCGGATGATCCCGATCCCGTAATCCCTCCGATTGATTCGGACAGCGGAACGGAAACGGATAAGCCGGAGGACAGCAAGCCCGGTACCGGGGATGTCCACATCGATGTCGAACAGCCCGTTGACGGGAGCCGGAATGACAAGCCCGGCATTGACGGTGATGTCGCGGTCATTCCTGGCGTTAAGGAGGATACCGAATGAAGAAAAACGCAATCAGAATTCTGTCGCTGTTCCTTGTGGTCATGACGCTTGTCGGGGCGATTTCGCTTCCGGTATCGGCGTACAGTTACCCGATGAACTACACGATAACCTATAAAACCTCGGAAGGCAAAGTGTTGGATACGAAAAGCGGAACGGTTGACGCTGCAGCTGACACAAGAAATGCGCTTCGGATCACCTCGCCTTCTTTTGACGGCTATGTTCTGAAAAACGACAGTGATGCGGTCGTCACGGGTTCCATGATTTCTTGGAGCTTTCCCGCATCCAACTATGTCCGGCACGGAACGGGAAGCTATACCGTATATTACGAAAAAGCCTGCAAAATGGTCGTCCATTATGTGTACGGAGCATCGCGCAGAACCGCAACGGCAGACAAAACGGCTTACGGAAAGCGCGGTTCAAGCTATACCATCTACTCTCCGACGATCAGCGGATATACGCCGTCTAAATCATCGGTTTCGGGCAGCTTTTCATCGGAAAGCAGCTCCGCAACGGTGTATTACTACGAAAGCACTTATACCATCTCGTTCAATGCGAATGGCGGTTCGGGTGCGCCGTCGGGTATCACCAAGAAGCACTTTACCAATGCAACCCTGCCAACTGCAACGCCTTCTCGCACAGGATACACCTTCAAGGGCTGGGGAACGAGTTCTTCCGCTTCCTATGCAGCATATCAGCCGGGATCAACATTCTATACGAATGCAAACACGACGCTGTATGCAGTCTGGTCAGCCAAGACTTATACCATCAGTTATAATGCCAATGGCGGGTCGGGCGGTCCAGGGTCACAGACGAAAACACACGGCATCAAAATGCTCATCTCAAGGGTTGAGCCGACAAGAAGCGGTTATACCTTTCTCGGATGGAGCACCTCGCCCTCGGCATCAAGCGCATCGTATCAGCCGGGCGAATGGTATTATGCAAATGCCGATCTTACCTTTTACGCCGTATGGAAGAAAAACGCACCTGCAACCTATACGGTGTCGTATGACGCAAACGGTGGCAGCGGTGCGCCGGGCAGTCAGACAAAAACCGAAAATGTCACGCTGACGCTGTCTCCTGTATCACCCCGCCGCACGGGGTATACCTTCAAGGGTTGGGCAACGAATAAATTCATGCCCGGTGCGCAGTATCAGCCCGGCGGAAAATACACCGCAAACGCAAGTGTGACGCTGTATGCTCTCTGGGAATGCGCACACACCTCGACCGAGAAGAAATGGACAACCGGCTGTGAGTGGAAGATTGTTTGCAAAAACTGCGGTGCCACGATTTCCTCCGGTACCACGCACGGTCCGTTCAGCTACGGCGCGTGGGAGTATTACAGCACAGGTCAGCACAAGCGGGTGAAGGAATGCAACTATGGCGACTACAGTACGACCGAATACGCAAGCCACAAAGCAACAACCCGATATGAGCAGTATTCCGCAAGTCAGCACAGGAAATATTCGCATTGCACGGATTGCGATACGACAATCGGTTCGGTAAGCTATGAGAATCACCCCTTTACAAGCTCAACATCGAACGGACAGGTGGTATCGACCTGCAGCCTTTGCGGTTACACCAAGACTACGGCACAGACCTACACTGTGAGCTACAACGCCAACGGCGGTTCCAACGCTCCGGCATCGCAAACCAAGGTTCACGGGGTGACGCTGACGCTCTCATCTGCGGTACCGTATCGCACCAACTATGAGTTTGTAGGTTGGTCTGCAAACAGTTCGGCAACGACGGCAACTTACACCGCAGGGGGAAGCTATACCGGCAATGTGTCGGTTACCTTGTTTGCGGTCTGGAAGTACAAGCCCGCAACCTATACGGTCAGTTACGATGCTAACGGCGGAACGGGCGCACCCGGAAGACAGACCAAGACCTACGGTGTAACTCTGACTCTGACAACCATACAGCCGACCCGCAGAAACTATCTGTTTTTGGGTTGGTCGAAAGACAGAAACGCGACTTTGGCAAGCTATTCAGCCGGAGAAAATTATACGGACAACGCCGATGTAACGCTATATGCCGTGTGGCAGTACAACCCCGAAACCTACACCATTCGATACAATGCGAACGGTGGCACTGGCGCTCCTGCAAGCCAAACCAAAACCTACGGAGTTCCGCTGACGCTTTCTGCGGTCAAACCGACAAGGGCTGGCTATGAATTTCTCGGGTGGGCGACATCAAAGAATGCGACAGCATCAGAATATGCACCGGGCGAACGGTACACGGACGAAGCAGGCGTGACGCTATACGCCGTCTGGCGTTATATCCCAAAGACCTATGAAATCAAGTACGACGCTAACGGTGGCGGGAACACTCCTGCAAGTCAGACAAAGACTGAGAATGTCACATTGATCCTGACTTCTACAATCCCCACGAGGTACGGTTATACTTTCAAGGGGTGGGCAACGAGCAGTTCTGCGACATCGGCAGACTATCAGGCGGGAGGCAGTTACACCGCCAACGAGAGCGGGACGCTTTATGCGGTGTGGGAGATCAACACCTATACCGTGTCCTTTGATGCCAATGGCGGCTCTAATGCTCCCAATCCGCAAAAAAAGACACACGGACAAAATCTCATTCTGACGGTTGCGATTCCCACAAGACCGAATCATGTATTTCTCGGTTGGGCGACGGACAGTTCTGCAACTTCCATCGCTTACGCACCCGGCGCAACTTATACCGCTGAGGAAGATGTAACGCTTTACGCCGTATGGCAAGAGAGAAACTACGACTTTTCTGTCAGCGATCTCACGGTGACACCGGACGAAATCGAACAGTATGGTAAGGTCACAGTCAAGTTCCGGGTGGACAACTGGGATAGAAATCTGCCGTATGAGAATATCCCCGTTGAGGTGCTGTTGAACGGCACGGTCATCTATTCGACTACGGTCAACTTCAGCGCATATGGTGTACAGAATATCGTGTTTACGCTGAATGTCGGTGCGAGCCTCGACACGCAAACTTTGGTTGCCAGAATCAATTGGGCAGATCACAATAGCGAAACCCGCACGGGCAACAACTCCGTATCGACAACCTTCACGGTCAAGAAAGTGGTTGAAACTTCAACTTCCACGGTATCCGTGAACGGCGAATACACAGAGGGATCGCAGGTCATTTCAAGCTTCTATGTAAGTAACGAGGGTTCGTCAGATATTCTTCCCGAGGATAATGTGTCGTTTGATTTCCTTGTGTACGCATTGGAAAACGGTACGGTCAAGGTCGTTTCCCAGCAGACTTGGGATAAGGTTGTAATTCCCGCAAACGGCAGAAACCTTGTCTACTTCAAGTGGACTGTCCCAGCAAACAGTGCAGGAACGACTTACTTCTGCAAAGGAACAATCACACACGAAAATGCAGATAAGGAACAAAACAGCGACAACAACACGACCGAATATGCGGTTGTGGCAACGAATTATGTGTCCTCTCAAACTCCGAATACCCGTTTTGAGAAAAATGCTCCTGCCGGATACTCACCCAATGCGACGGCTCCTGTGGCAAAAGCGGGTTCCGCCACATGGAATATGTGGGTATACGAGGGCGGCAAGCTCATTCTGAAATCCTACGGCATTACGGTCAGCAACACAACTCCCACGGTAACACCCGGTTCGGGTTGCTTGACCGCTGAAAAGGTCGGAGCGACATGGAAGATGAAATCCGGGTACGGCATCACACTGAATTGGAATCCCGCCCTTGTTGCAAAGTCCGGATATATCATGCCAAACGCGGATGCTTACACGGAGGCACAAGAAGTATATGCCACTTTCCCGGAATTCGGCTTCTCAATGGTAAACGAAAAGTACCGCACCCTTGAAAAAGTCGGCGGTGCTTATGGGTTTATTGCGAATCCCAACGCGGACAAAAATGAGCGTGTGCATTTCATTCCCGTGTATGTACAGGATGGCAGCTATACCGTTTCGGTAACGGCAACGCAGATCTGGACTCCTGCCGGAATGATTACGGCAGTCTGCAACGCTAACACGCTAACCATTAACGGCACAATCTATGACGACTATTATGTCGGCAATTAAGCAAAGAAAGGACGGATTCAAATGAAACAGAAAACAAAAAAGATTCTTCTCACGGTATTTGCGGTACTTATGCTCGTCAGTGTGATGAGCGTAACCGCTTTTGCGGCGGAGGGTGATGTTGCGGGTGCTGTGGAAGATACCTGGATTGCGGCACGCGGTCAGATCAAGTCGGTTGTCAACAAGGTCATTTTCCCGATCATCGACCTCGTCCTTGCCGTGCTGTTTTTCGTAAAGGTTTCGACTGCATACCTCGACTACCGCAAGCACGGGCAGTTCGAATGGACAGCTCCGGCAATTCTTCTCGCCACCCTGGTCTTCTCTCTGACCTGTCCGCTCTACATTTGGAAAATTCTCGGAATATGAAAAGGCAAGAAGTGATGTAGCGCTTTTTACAGTTGAAAATTGAGAGAATTAATGGTATAATATAAATAAGAGCGTTATATATGTACAGGAGATCTTTACTTATATAGCGAAAGAACATATATACGCACAAATGAAAGGAGTCGTCTCATGAAAACGAAACGAATATCTACATCAGTCTTATGCCTGTTGCTTGCTGGAATTATGCTTCTGTCCTGCACATCCTGTGCGATGCAGATCAGTGCCGCAGAGCTGTCAAAAGACTATGAGCGCAAGGCGACCGAGACCGGAGAGGTCAGCGAGGCTTTCAAAACCGCCATGGCGGACTTTTCCATGACATTGTTCAAAGGAATCCTGACCAAGGACGGCGAAAATGACCTGGTTTCTCCGCTTTCCGCAGTCATCTGCCTTGCCATGATAGCAAACGGAGCAGACGGCGAGACTAAGGCACAGATGGAAGCGGCGTTCGGCATGGATGTCGATGCTCTCAATCGGTCTCTGTATGCCTACACCTCCTCACTCTATCGTGCCAAGGATTGCAAGCTGAATCTTGCTGACTCTATTTGGTTCCGCGATGAGGAAAACCGTCTCCATGTCAACGAATCCTTCCTGCAGGCAAATGCAGACTGGTACGATGCGCAAATCTATGCGGCGCCATTCGATCAGTCCACGCTGAAGGACATCAACACATGGTGCAAGCAGCACACCGACGGCATGATCGAAAAAATGATTGATAAGATCGATGCAAACACGGTCATGTATTTGATCAATGCACTGACCTTTGATGCCAAATGGGCAACCAAATATGAAAAGAAAGATGTCGGCGACGGGCACTTCACCAACTATGACGGCACGCAAAAGACCGTGCAGATGCTTTCCTCGGAAGAGCGCACCTATTTTGCCACGGATGGTGTCAAGGGATTTGCCAAGAATTATGCAGGTGACCGATACAGCATTGTTGCCCTGCTTCCCGACCAAGGAACGGACATTTACGATTATATTGGTACGCTGGACGGTGCCGGATGGATGAACCTCTGGAACTCGCGTGAAAGTGCCTCCGTCAAGGTGAAAATGCCCGAATTCACCTACAGCGTAAGCATGAAGCTGAATGATACTCTCAAGACGATGGGTATGACCGATATGTTCAGTGATAGTGCGGATTTTTCAAAGCTCGGCTATTCAGAACGCGGCAATATTTACTGTTCTGAGGTCTGTCAGAAGGTATTCATTCAGGTTGATCGCAACGGAACCAAAGCGGCGGCAATCACCTGGGGCGGCATGAAGGACGAAGCAGTGATGGAAGCCCACAGTGTTATTCTTGACCGACCGTTTGTCTATGCAATTGTGGACAATGCCACAGGTTTACCGATCTTTATCGGTTCGGTTACGGCGCTGTGACCAACGAAATGATGTTTTAGCCCGGACGGGACTCTCCCGTCCGGGCTGTATTATTTATCTCACTTATGCTGAAATGATTTGCACGAAATATCTCAATTTCAAAACAATGCGATTCAAACGGAGGGACTATTCCCCCTCTATATTTATGAAAGGAGGAATGCGTGATTGTTTGACTGGATATCAGACCTCATCAGCGGCATCGGCAATGCCATCAGCTCCGCGTTGTCCGGCGTATGGGAAACCGTATCGGGAAGCATCTGGGGCGTGTTCATGAACTGGCTCTATACCTCCGTGTATAACGCCCTGGCAGACTTCTTCACGATGATGACCGAGCTTGGCGCAAACCTGTTCGATTTGTCATGGGTACAGGCTGCCCTGAAATTCTTCTCTTTGTTCGGCTGGGGACTCTTTATTGCAGGGCTGGCGGTTGCCATCTTCGATATTGCCATTGAATATCAATCCATGGGACGCATCAACATCAAGCGTCAGATTCTCCCGTTTTTATACGGACTTCCTGCCGTAAACCTTTTCACGGTCGTGCCGGTGCAGCTCTTCCGCTTTGCGATCAATCTACAGAACACCTTTGCCAAAGACCTCATCGGCGAGGGTGTCGGTATGAATGTCAACTTTGATCTGCTCAGTCATCAGGCTCTCACGATTATAGGGGTGCCCGGAATATCAACGAAAAACTCATTGCTGGCACTTCTGATGCTGATCTGTCTTGGCTACTGCGTCATCAAGTGCTTCTTTTCCAATATCAAACGCGGAGGTATCCTTTTGACGCAGATTGCGGTCGGGAGTCTTCACATGTTCAGCCTTCCGCGCGGGTATTCCGAAGGATTTACCGGTTGGTGCAAACAGATTATTGCCATCTGCTTTACGGCATTCATGCAGACGACGCTTCTGTTACTCGGCATGATTACCATGCAGACGCACGCACTTCTCGGTCTTGGCGTTATGCTGGCGGCAAACGAAGTGCCTCGCATTGCCCAGCAGTTCGGTTTGGACACAAGCATGAGAGTCAACATGATGAGTGCAGTGCATACGACGACAACGGCAATCAACCTCGGACGGGCGATTGCAAAGAAATAATAGAAAGGAAAACAGAAAAGAAATGCAAAAACAGTATATCTACCCGCAGAATATGCGGACTCAGGCAAAGCTGTGGTTCTGGAATCTGAAGGATGTCATCATCCTTGCCATCGCTCTCACCATATCGGTGGTTTCATGGGCAAAGCTCGGATTTATCCTTCCTGCCGCCCTGACGCTCGGGTATGCGTTTCTCTCCATCCGGATGGACGAGTATTCGGTGCTGGATTTTATCAGGCGTGCATGGCGGTACTTTGTATCCACGCAGCAACACTTCAATTGGGAGGAGCGCGAAGATGGCTAAACGAAAACAATCCACCGCCGACCTGATCGGCATCAGCAACTTTTCCCGTAACGGACTTCAGACCAAATCGCAGGGCGAAATCGTATATTTCCTTGTACAGCCGACAAACATCTCGGTACTCTCGGAACAGAGTGTCGCCATCAAGATTCAGCATCTGATGCAGTTGCTGTCGGTGCAACCCGACATAGAGATCATCTGCTCGGATGCCCGTGAGAATTTTGAGTACAACAAGCTCTCCCTTGCACGGAGGGCAGAAAAAGAAACCAATCTCAAGGTACAGCTTCTGCTTCGTAAGGACATGAAATTCCTCGACGACATTCAGCTGCAGATGTCCACCGCGCGGGAATTCATGTTCGCCTACCGTGTGAAAAACGCAAACGATCAGTCCTTTGCAACACTGAATCGGCTCGAAAAGCAGATCAACGATCAGGGCTTCGACTGCCGCAGAGCGACCAAGGACGATATCAAGCGTATTCTCTCGCGGTACTTCGGTCACATGACTGAGGACGCTATCGATGATGTTGACGGCGAAAGAATGATTAAAAAGTGGATTATCCCGGACTAATTTTTTTGATGCCGTATTATTAACATCATTTCTCTTGCAATTCCAAGAGAAAAATGGTATAATAAAAAATAATAATCACAAGGAAAGGAGGAATTCTCATGCTGTATACCCTTATGCACCGCGACATCCCGGTCATGGATCTGGAACTTGACGAATATTCCAACATCGTCTCTCTCGGCAAAATTCATCACGCAGAGCATCTGCCGCTCGGCACTTACAATAAAATCGGCGTGGAAAGGAAAGCTCTCAACCGCTGGTGGACAAAGCGTTCCATTCCCGCAAGCCGGAAAGGTATCCGCGATGTGCTGGAGGAGCTGGAGTTGTCCTCCCCGCAGGAGCTGATCGAAAAGTGCTTCGGACTTAGCCTGTCCGATCAATACTGGATTTCTCCGACCGATAAACCGCTGGATTGGCACCGGGTAAACTTCTTTGAAAATGCCTTCTCGGAGGACATCGGCAATATCCTGTTCGGCAAAGGCACAGGCTCCGATAGCACAAGCCTTGTATCCCCCGACAACACGGCAAACGGAAACCTCAAAAAGAAATGGAAGATCATCGACGGTAAGCGGGTGCTTCTTAAGGACTCCAGTGCGCCCTATCGCCAGGAAGCCTACAACGAGGTGCTTGCGTCCGAGATTGCCAATCGGCTCGGCATCCCGCATGTACCGTATACACTGATAGCGGAACACGGCGAGCTCTGCTCCGGGTGCGAAGATTTTATCACGCCCGAAACCGACCTTGTTGCGGCGGCACAGGTTATGAGCGCGTTCAAAAAACGGAACGAGCAATCGGAATATGAATTTTATATCGAATGCTGCGAAAAGCTCGGCATTGCCGATGCACGCGAAAAGCTGGAACAGATGCTTGTGCTGGATTATCTGATCGTCAACGAAGACCGGCACCTGAACAACTTCGGACTGATCCGCAATGCGGTCACACTGGAATGGGTCGGCGTTGCACCGCTTTACGACAACGGCAATTCCATGTGGTTCAACCGTGTCGTGGGTGAGATGCACGCAGACGATGACAGCAATATCAAAACTCCGCTGTGGAAGAAGAATCCCACAGAGAATCTGGAACTTGTGACCGACTTCTCATGGCTGGACTTGTCCGCTCTCGACGGCATTGAAGACTACGCAAGAGAGCTGTATGGGAAGTCCGAGTATATGGAACCGATACGGGTTGATACACTGGCAAATGCACTCAGGACGCGCGTTGACCTGCTGGACGATATTGTACAGACACAATCCGGCGGGCAGACCATGCTCTGATCAACCAAATAACTACGATAACCGCACTTCAGCAGAGGTGCGGTTTTTCTTTATGAAAGGAACTCTTATGGCAAAGAAAAAACAACTTCCCGAAGAAGTCGCGCACAGCGAAGCCTATGTAAAAGACTTCTTCGACATGGCGGTTCCATCTGCCATCCGCTTCAATGTGGATCACTTCATCTGCGGGGACAGTTATCGCTCCGTATGGGCGATACGAGAGTATCCGCCGCAGACAAGCGATCAGGCACTCCTCGCCCGTTTCGGTGACAAGGAAGCAGTGACCGTTCACCTGTACACCCGATTGGTAGACGGTGTGGAGCAGCGAAAGATTCTGCAAAACGCAAGCCGCAAAAATAAGCTCCTTGCAAACTCCAACGACCTTGAAGATTCGGTCACGGGAGAAGGCAACCTCGGGGATGTGGTGGAGCTGCTCGGAGAACTGCGAAAGAACCGTGAGCCTCTTCTGCATTGCGCTGTCTTCATCGAGTTGTCTGCCGGAAATCTGGATAAGCTCCGCGAACTGCAATCGGATGTCTCCATGGAGATGACGCGCGAAAAGATTTCAGTCGATCATCTGTCTATGCGGCAGAAGGAAGGCTTCATTGCCTGTATGCCGTGTGGCTATAACATCTTCGGCACGCAGTATGAGCGCGTCCTCCCGGCATCGGCAGTCGCAAACCTGTTTCCGTTCAACTACTCCGGCAAAACAGACAAAAACGGCTTTTATCTCGGCAAGGATAAATTCGGTACCAACATCATAGCGGATTTTGATCAGCGTGCCGATGACAAGACCAACAGCAACATTCTCATTCTCGGCAACTCCGGCCAGGGCAAGTCGTACCTGTTAAAACTCATTTTGACCAACACGAGAATGTCCGGAAAGTCTGTCATCTGCCTGGATGCCGAGCAGGAATACGAGGATCTCTGCAACAACCTCGGCGGTTGCTATATTGACCTGATGTCGGGGGCGTTCTTGATCAACCCACTGGAGCCGAAAGAATGGTCGGACAACGCAAGCGAAGCCGATGCGGACAGCCCGGAAGCTTTCCGAAAATCCACAAGGCTTTCACAGCATATCAGTTTTCTCAAGGACTTTTTCCGTGTCTACAAAGACTTCGATGATGCGCAGATTGACGCACTTGAGATTTTGCTGACAAGGCTCTACGGCAAGTTCGGTATTACAGACAATACCGATTACGATAAACTGACCTCAGACGACTATCCTGTGATGGCTGATCTGTATGCCATTGTGGAAAGTGAATATCAGCGATACGAGAAAGGTTCAAAATCCTTGTTTACAGAGGATTTGCTTCGGGAACTCTGCCTCGGTCTCCATTCCATGTGTGTCGGTGCGGAAAGCAAGTTCTTCAACGGGCGTACCAACATAAACGACGACCGTTTCATCGTGTTCGGGGTCAAAGGACTCATGGAAGCCAATATGAAGCTCAAGAATGCGATGCTGTTCAATATCCTCTCGTATATGAACCATAAACTCCTTACAAAAGGCAATACGGCAGCATCAATCGATGAGCTGTATCTCTTTTTGTCCAACCTCACGGCAATTGAATATATCCGCAACGCCTCCAAGCGTGTGCGCAAAAAAGATTCCTCGATCATTCTGGCGAGTCAGAACATCGAGGATTTTTTATTGCCCGAAATCAAGGAGATGACAAAGCCCCTCTTTTCCATTCCGACGCATCAGTTCCTCTTCAACGGCGGCAATGTCAATCCCCGTGATTATATGGACGCTCTGCAGCTCGAGGAATCGGAGTACGACCTCATTAAGTACCCGGAACGCGGTACTTGTCTCTTCAAGTGCGGAAACGAAAGATACCTCCTGCAGGTCATCGCTCCCGAATACAAGGCGAAACTGTTCGGCGATGCGGGCGGACGCTGATTCAATATGCATGAAAGAAGGTGATTGTCGCAGTAGGCGCAGTAGTGGCAAAGGTCGCAAAGAAGGTCCTTGCGATCCTTGCCGGAGATAAAAACGGACGGAAGTTTCTCGGCTATGTGGTTGGAATCGCCCTGTTCATTGTACTGCTTCCCGTCATAGCCGTGTATGGACTCTTCGGCTGGATGGCGGGTGGCGGTGCCACAGAAATCGTCAGCCCCGATATGGTGTACTCGGCGATGCCTGCGGAATATCGGGAACGCATGGAACAGTACAACGCAGAGCTTTCCATAATCGAAACAACCTTTGCCGAATGCGGTGTGTCCGAGACGGACACCTCACTGGCAAAGACGATCTACATCTCCTGTCTCATCGGCAAGGAGAGTGAGGAAAACTTCTACAGAACCTTTGCGGACTGCTTTCTCAATGCAGATGAGGAACACGATCCGCTACAGAATATTTCTTCTGCATTCGGCGTTACCTTCACCGATGCGGATAAAGAACGACTAAAACAACTATACGGAGGTTATACATGAACTTCAAAGCAAGATTTGAGCGCAAAGCAAATGCGCCCGAAGTCACCAATGCCGACATTGTCGGAGTGGTGACACTCAATCAAGCACCGTTCGCTTGGTTCAGCGAACGGCTCCTGGACGATTATGATTTCATCGCTGACTATGCCAAAGAAACCTATGATGACGGTGAAAGAAAACACTGTCTTCTTGTCCTCGGTGAAGGTGAGGATGACGGAATCCTTGTCTGCTCCGAAGGTTCCTTCTATGCCAGATATTCCGCCTACCTGCCGAAGGCACGGCAAATTCTCCGTGACGAGGTTCACCGCGTTGCCGAGCTTATGATCAAGGGCAGGTTCGGTGAAACCGAAAATGGCTCCTGGGTGATTGGGTTTGACGACATCAAGGAACATTTCGATCTGACCGTCTCTCCCACCAACGGCATTGGTGAAATGCTTCTCGGAGAGCTGGAAGCGCAGGAGGAAGTCGGCGCGGTCATTGCCACCGAGGACTGCTTCGAGATTTCGGAGTGCCTGCAAAATGCGCCGGAGGATGCGTCTGCATCAGAAAAGCTTCTGACCGTTTTCTCTCTCATGGGTTGCAACCTCGAAGATGTGCATCTGCTGGATGCGGACGAAGAACACGAGGTTGCCACCATCGTGGAGCTGAACCGTAACACACTGACCGATGAAGGTAAGCGGGACTGGTCGGATGTACTTGCCGCAAAGGTCGAGCGTATCTATGACGGTGCGTATGGGACACAGATCGAAGTATCGGGATGCCCGGCACACCGTCTCCGGGATTTCTCCTTCGCGCTTGCCGGGTACTGCAGTGAGGAACAGTGGTCGAGATGGTTCAATGAACCGACGACAAATACCGAAACCCTGACGATGGGAGGACAGGCATAATGAAACAGGTATCCATTCAGATTCCGTTTGATGACGAAAAACTCGAAGCCCTGAAAATCTTTCTCTCGCAGAAGGATCAGACGGCGGAAGCCGTCATTGTTGAACTTATCGACGGTCTGTATCGGAAGACCGTCCCGCTGAAGGTGCGGGAGTATATAGATAGGCGGTCTCCCGCCAACATGGAAAAGCCGAAGAATACAGCAAAGCCGAAGCCCGCCGTTTCAGGCGGTTGTGTGGCTTCCGGTGAGGATGCGGGAAAACACCCGACCGACATCTGATACGACGATTGTGGGCGGTTCTTGCGAGCGTGTGAGCCTCGTGCCGGGATCGCCCACTATTGTCGCCTTCCGTCTCTTTGGTACGCAGGTATTTACGGGAGTTCCGATGGTTATATTGAGGGGTTCAGCGGGTATTTGCGAGGGTCGATTTTCAAGCGGGAGAAAGGCAGTGCGTCAAACGCCCTGCCGGATTCACAGCGGACGGCAGAGCCGACCGCATTTCCTCGCGTTTTGACCGCATTTGCTCACTTTTCCACGCCTATCAGTAAAGAAGCAGCAGTGTGTCAAAATGGCGATTTGACCGCAAAACAGTGTGTCAGGCGGCGGAATCCTTCCAATGCTTACGCCATAATACCCGTGTGTCAAAGACAGAAAACAAAGAAAGGAGCAACGACGATGGAAAACGACGAAAGTGTCGGCAACGGCAAAAAACGATTCTCAATCTACATTCCCGAAGCCACCATCGACATGGCAAAAAAGTGGCACGAGGCAGACAACTGCGGCAGCGTATCCGAGTATGTCAGGCGGGCGATTGAATTCTATTCCGGCTATGTGGCAAGCGAACATAACCCAAGCTACCTGCCGAGAATCGTCATCTCCACGCTGAAAAATATCATACGGGACAGTGAAAATCGCCAATGCGCTCAGCTGTACCGTGTGGCAGTGGAGCTTGCGGTGCTGATGAATGTTATCGCCGCATCGAACGGTTTCTCGGGTGAGGATGTCAGAAAGCTGCGCGAGAGCTGTGAAGAACAGGTCAAGCGAATCAACGGTACCATTCGTCTTGACGATGCAGTCCGATGGCAAAACTCGTAACCAAGTTCCGTTATTACAAGCCCGGCGGACGAAAAAAGATCGGCGGGTATGCAAAATATATTGCACTCCGCGATGGTGTGGAACGGTGCGACGATTCCAAAAAGTATGCGCCCGTGTCATATAATCAGAAACAACTGATTGCAAAAATCCTGCGGGACTATCCCGACAGTGCGGAAATGCTGGAGTATGACGATTACAAACAGCACCCGACAGTCGGAAATGCTTCGGAATTCATCTCACGCGCCATTGAGGATAACGCGCACTCTGCTATGCGTCAGAAGACCTATGCCGACTACATTGCCACCCGTCCCCGTGCGGAAAAAGTCGGCTCACACGGACTCTTTTCCGATGAGGACGGCGAGATTGTTCTCTCTGAGGTTGCTGCGGATCTCAATACGCACGAAGGAAATGTGTGGACAATGATTGTCTCTCTGCGCCGCGAAGATGCGGAACGGCTCGGGTATAACAACGCCCGTGCATGGCAGCTGCTTCTTCGTTCTCACACGCAGGAGCTGGCTGACGCTCTGCGGATACCCCTGGAAGACCTGAAATGGTACGGTGCTTTTCATAACGAGTCACACCACCCGCACATTCATGTCATCGCCTACACCGACGACACGAAGGTCGGATATCTTTCCAAAAACGGTGTGGAACAGATGCGTTCGGCGCTCGGCAATCATATTTTTCGGGACGACCTGCAGCATGTTTTTCGTGAGCAGACAGAAAAAAGGAACGAGCTGAAAAAAGATTGGCATGCGCTCCTTGAAAAAATACTCGCAGACATGGCAGAAAATCCGAACACGCATCCCGAAATTGAAGCCAATCTCGTAGAGCTTTCTTTCCGTCTCTCACGCACAAAAGGCAAGAAGGTGTACGGTTATCTTAAACGAGATATAAAAGATCTGATTGATGAAATCGTCGATCTGCTTGCCGAATATGAGAATATATCAAAGCTCTATGACCTCTGGTATGAGAAAAAGTATGAAGCTCTGCGCACCTACACCTCCGAGATGCCGCCGAAAATTCCACTGTCGCAGAACAAGGAATTTAAGTCGATAAAAAATGATATCATACGGGAAGCGATGCGAATGAGTCAGTTGGGAGAACAAAAGCGGGAGTCACGAACGGACAGCGACACGACCTCACATCATGGTTCAGAGAAAAAATCTGCACCGCATCATCAGACAAACTCCGTCCGCGCGACAGCAGTCACAGGGCTTCTCAAAAATCTCGCGAATACTTTCCGGGACAAAATCCTCGGGGACGACGCGAAAAAACTCCCGACCATTGACAAACGCCAACGCCGGGAGATTGAAGAAAAGAAAAATGCGGAGATGTCTATGCAGTAATGTTCAGTTAATTGCACCTCATTGAGGATTGAGAGCTTGGCTATATTTTCGAAAAGATGCTCTTTGCCCAATGCAATAAAACACCGGTTATACTTCTTCATATAAACAAACGCGCCTCCGAAATACGACTAATCTATAGTGCAACTATAGATTAGTCGAAACCGAGAGCTTTGTCAAGTCATTTTACACAATCAGCATGTGAAAAACCGTTCTTACGGGTTTCACACAAACAAGTTTCAACACAAGAAAGGAGCTTTATGCCATACATTCATTTTTCAGAACAGGAAAAGGAACTTGCAAAGCAGGCAGACATCGTTCGGTTTCTGCAAGCTCACGGCGAGCAGGTAAAGCGCACGGGCAAGGAATTTGCGTGGGACTCCCCTGCGGGAAAGGTCACGATCCGGGAGAATCAATGGTACAGCCAGTACGAGCAGACAGGCGGCGGTGCTGTAAAATTCCTTCGCAAGTTCTTCGGAATGACCTATCCCGAAGCGGTGCGCAGTCTGCTCGGCGAGAGTGCGGGACAGGAAATCCGTGCGGCAGGTAAAGAAAAACCTAAGCCCGAGCCGAAAAACTTCTCGCTGCCCCCTCCGCATTCGGATATGCGCAGACTGTATGCGTATCTTCTTAGCGAGCGCGGTATCGACCGAGATATCATTCATGCTTTCACTCATGAGGGACTGCTGTATGAGGATGCGGACAATCACAATGTCTGTTTTGTCGGCAAGGATGATACCGGAACTGTCCGGCATCTTCATAAACGCGCGACCAATCCGTTGTCGGATTTCAAAGGCAACATTACGGGAAGTGATGCGGAATATGCGTTTCATTACTCCGGCAAGAGCGACCGTCTCTATGTTTTTGAAGCACCGATAGATCTGCTTGCGTTTCTGACGCTCTATCCCGCTGGTTGGAAGGATCATTCCTATGTTGCTTTATGTTCAACTGCCGACCGTGCCGCGCTTCGGATGCTGAAAGATCATCCGCAGTTGAAACAGGTTTACCTCTGCCTGGATCACGATTCCGCAGGAATTGAGGGGGCATACCGCATCGCGGACAGTATCCATTCGCTCGGAGAGTATCAGGTGTACCGCCTCTTTCCCGAACATAAGGATTGGGACGAAGACCTGAAAGCCCGCATGGGTAAAGACGCAATCCCCGCAGGTGAACATCCGAAGCTCGCGTATATCGCAGAGAAAACCGCCGAACTGAAAGAAATGTGCCTCGAAGACACCGACGAATATATCAAGTACAAACGGATGCCGGCCGATCTGTTTGACGATACCATGCGAAAGCTGGAACGGCTGAAAAAGCAGATTATCGCCTCGGACTTGACAGAAAAGAAAGAATCCTGCGCCGTAGAGATGGCAAAAACCGCTGTCGACTTCTGTGTTTTACGAAGCCGACAGATCGGGAAGCCGATCACGGTCGAAGCTCTTGCCAATCAGATGGCAAAGCTGTATAAGCCGCACCGGGACAAGCAGAATGTCTCCTCGCAGTTGGATTCCATTGGCTATGACCTGAAGGAAATCCGTGAGGATGCGGACAAAAGCGACGCACAGACCAAAACCGAAATCGAATGGCAGATCAGAAGAATGCTCCTGCTCGGGCTGTCCTGTTTACAGCTCGGCGGGAGCATTTCACTTTCGCCAACGGTCGCAGAACCGACTGTCGGGCAAGCAATTTCATACTGAAAGGAGTTCCGCCTTGGAAGGAATCACATTACTGATTGTTGTATCCGCCGCCATCGGCGGCATTTTTATTCTCATCACCGCGCTGTCCTATCTGTACGGACTGAAAGGAATCAAAGCCAAAACTGCGGGAAACGGTCAGCACGGGACCGCACGATGGGCAACCAACCGCGAAATCAAAAAGACCTACCGTCACATTCCGTTTACCCCGGAAGAATGGCGGCAGAATCCGGGCAGCCGACCGAAGGAGCAAGGCATTGTGGTTGGCTGTCTATCCAAAAAGAAAACGACAACGGCACTTGTGGATACGGGTGATGTTCATTGTATGATGATCGGTGCCGCAGGCGTGGGTAAAACTGCATATTGGCTCTATCCCAATATCGAATACGCCTGTGCTTCCGGGATGTCGTTTCTCTCAACCGATACCAAGGGTGACATCATGCGCAACTACGGTTCTATCGCCTCCAAGTATTATGGCTATAACATTTCGGTCATTGACCTGCGCAATCCCATGCGCTCGCACGGAAACAACCTTCTGCACCTCGTCAACAAGTACATGGATTTGTATTCCGGGACGAATGAAGTACAGTACAAAGCCAAGGCGGAAAAGTACGCCAAAATCATTGCCAAGACCATCATTCTCTCCGGTATGGAAGCGGGCAGCTTTGGTCAGAACAGCTACTTCTACGATGCCGCAGAAGGTCTGATCACAGCGTCCATTCTCCTCGTCTCGGAATTCTGTAAACCGGAGGAACGGCACATCGTGTCGGTGTTCAAAATTATTCAGGAACTTCTCGCACCGGGCAGGAATCGGAACAAGAATCAGTTCCAACAGCTCATGGAGCTTCTCCCACCCAATCACAAAGCAAAATGGTTTGCGGGTGCTGCGCTCAACACGGCGGAACAGTCTATGGCAAGCGTTATGTCCACAGCACTTTCAAGATTAAATGCGTTCCTTGATTCGGAGCTTGAAACCATCCTTTGCAACGATACCGAGATCGATGCCGAGCGATTTTGTAAAGAAAAGTCGGCAATTTTCATCATTATGCCGGAGGAAGACAGCAGTAAATACTTCATGGTATCGCTTCTGATCCAGCAGCTCTACCGTGAAATTCTTGCCGTTGCCGATGAGTATGGCGGCAAGCTCGAAAACCGCGTGGTCTTCTACTGCGACGAATTCGGCACCCTGCCTCGCATTGAATCTGCCGAAATGATGTTCTCGGCATCCCGCTCCCGTCGTGTTTCAATTGTGCCGATCATACAGTCCTTCGCGCAGTTACAGAAAAACTACGGCAAGGAAGGCGCGGAGATCATTATCGACAATACACAGCTGACGGTATTCGGCGGTTTTGCGCCCAACAGTGAGTCGGCACAGATTCTCTCCAAAGCAATGGGAAGCAGGACGGCACTCACCGGTTCGGTCACACAGAGCAAAGGCGAAGGATCGCGCTCTCTGCAGATGATTGAACGCCCGCTGATGACACCGGACGAGCTGAAAGCCCTGCCGAAAGGAACTTTTATCGTGACCAAGACCGGCTTCTATCCCATCAAGGTCAAGCTGAAGCTGTTCTTCAAATGGGGTATCCGATTTGAAAAAGAGCCGTTCACTGTCCCTATGCGCGACCGGGCAACCATCTGTTACGCGAGCCGCGAGGAACTGAGCGAAGCCATCTGCAATAAATATCATGTGGCGGACGATAAAAACAACGGGAAAGATATCCCGGATGGCAGTTTCCGTGTGGAGGAAGCCATGGCGGAACGGCACTATTCAAGCAAAAAGGCGGCGGCAAGACACAAAGGATTGCGGACCAATCTCGGTCAGGACGGTGGTGCCAAGTGAATTATTTCGATTCCATTTACAGCGACAACCTTCCGAGCCGTGCTGTGCATGTGTATATGTATCTCGTAAACAGAGCAAATACGGACGGTCAATGCTGGCCGTCCGTAAGAAGAATTGCGAAGGATCTGAGTCTGTCCCCATCCACAGTGAAGCGCGCCATTGAGGATCTGACCTCACACGGGTATATCAAGATCGAGCAGCGCTTCCGCAAAAGCGGTGCCAACAGCTCGCTCATGTTCACCGTCCCCGATTTTTCAAAATACCGCACACCCAAGGGATAAGTGTTTGTATTCGGTGACCTATGGGTGGGTTCACCATGCACCCACAAGGTGAACTATACAATTTAACAAGAGATTATAGCAGAAAAAGAACAATCAAACAGACTCAAAAGATCTCTTACTGAGCATAGATACTTCACTTGTTTCGGGATCAATCTGTATGACAATCTTGTTCTGTTTCAGAGCGTAGTCGACAGTATACGCAGTCCCTCCGCTTTTCCCATTGAAGGCACAGACCACAACATCCGCTTTGTCGACCATGTATCGATTGCGGGTAAAAAAACACCCTCGGTTATATTGTTCCGAAGTAATTACCGTCTTATCTGCTGCGGTCAGAATATTATATTTGCGCTTCTGATCTGCTTTCTCCCATGAATCCGCTTGCCCCGGAAACGAAATGACGCACTCAAGGGTGATTTTTTTGTTTTCCTTCTGCCTTTGAAGAATCTCCTCGGCAACCCATGTATCGAAACCGCAGGCAACACCAGAAATGCAATGCGTCCACCCCAACGAAACCAATCTTGCACGAAAAATGTGATTATCATGGAAAAGATGAGTATTCACATGTATTTTATGGAGCATTGATATTTCCTATTGCAATAATCTCGATTATATGATATAATATAAGCGTGAAATTAGTCGCAAAAACAGACAACAACCCGCAAACAATGTGCAAAACTGTAATTGTTGCTGAGTTGTTCTCACTTGGGTGTGAGGAGCCTGTGTGAGACTATCCGGCATATGCATGGCGCACATAGATGTGGGGAGATGCTGCCCCAATATCTTTGTGCGCTTTTTTGTTGAACAGTTTTTCTTATTTAGAGGAGTGTCTTATGGCGAAAAGACTTGATCAGCATACCCACATTTTTGTCGACCGTTCGTTGGATGATGATATTATGGCAGAATCCCTTGTAACAAAGGATGAACATTGCACGAACAAATAAGGAGAGGTAATATGGTACTTGAACTCAGAAACATTGATAAGTCTTTTGGCGAGAAGGAAGTGCTCAGGGGCGTTTCTTTCACGGCGGAGGGCGGCAAAGCCTTCGGACTTCTTGGCAGAAACGGCGCGGGTAAAACGACATCTATCCGTATTATTATGAACGTGTTTCCCGCAAACGGCGGAGAGGTGCTTCTGGACGGAAAGCCGATTGATTATAATAAAATCGGGCTTGGCTATCTTCCCGAAGAAAGAGGACTTTATCCGAAGAAACCTGTTATTGACCAACTTGCATATTTTGCGGAACTGAAAGGGTTGAGTGCAAAAGAAGCGGTCAGGGCAGTCGATTACTGGCTGGACAGGCTCGGTATGACCGAGTACCGTAACAAACGGCTTGATACCCTTTCAAAAGGAAACCAGCAGAAAATTCAGCTGATAACGGCTCTTGCGCACAATCCGCACATTGTCATTCTTGACGAGCCTTTTTCGGGTCTTGATCCCGTAAATGCCATGCTCCTGAAGGACGTGGTAAAGGAGCAGATTGCAAAGGGGAAAATCGTTTTGTTTTCAAGCCACCAGATGGCGTACATAGAGGAATTTTGCGACAGTATCGCAATTCTCAGCGCGGGCAGAGTTGCAATCAGCGGAGATTTGATTGAAATAAAGAGGAATTACGTGCGCGATAAATTGGTGGTAAGTACAACAAACCCCGAACGGATAAAATCCGATTTGGGAAAGGCTTGCGCCGAACGCGAAGACGGCACGTTGCTTATTCAGCTTGCAAGCCCCGATGAAAAGCAGTCCATGATGAAACGCCTTGTCGAAAACTATGATATCGACGAAGTGAAAGTGTTTGAGCCTTCTCTCAACGATATATTCGTTGAGTACGCAGGCGCGCAGGTGTAAGGAGGCAAAGCGATGAAACAGTTTGGAAAAATCCTTAAATTCGAGCTGAAAGGCTATCTTAAAAACAAAGTCTTTGTGGGCGTCACGATCTTTCTTGTAGTCGCAATCGCTGTTGCCATGTTTATTCCGAATATTATATCGGCGCTCAAGTCCGGGACAACACCGCCAAAGGATCTTCCCGTAATGCTTGTTTACGCCGAAGACGAAACCCTTTCGGAAACCGTAAAAGAATATTTTACGCAAGCCTTTACAGGGTATAACGTAAAAGTTGCCGACGGAACGCTTGACGATATAAAATCACAAATTACAAGCGGCAGCGTAGAATGCGCTTTTGTTTTGAACAGTCCGTCGTCTTACACTTATTACGTAAACAATCTCAGTATGACGGATTCTAATCAGGCAATTGCGAACACGGTATTGCAAGAGGTTTACAGAGTCAATGCCATGATACAGAGCGGACTGTCACCCGAACAGGCGAAAGATATTATGTCGGTGGTTATCGAAAGCGACACGATGACTCTCGGTGTTGACCAGATAAAGAATTATTTCTATACTTACATAATGATACTTGCCCTATATATGGTTATTATGCTTTACGGGCAGCTGGTTGCGACCAACGTGGCAAGCGAAAAGAGCTCACGCGCCATGGAGGTTCTGATTACGAGCGCAAAGCCGACGAGTATGATGTTCGGAAAGGTTTTTGCGTCCTGTATCGTAGGCTTTACTCAGCTTGTGCTTGTGTTCGGGTCGGCGTTACTGTTCTATAATATCAACAAATCAGAGTTACAAAATCCGATAATCGCTTCGATATTCGATATGCCCGTAAGCCTGTTTATTTATATGCTCGTGTTCTTTGTTCTCGGCTTTTTGATTTACGCGTTCCTTTACGGCGCAATCGGCTCAACCGCCTCAAAACTTGAAGATATAAGCACGATGGTGCTGCCCGTCACCTTCCTTTTCATTATTGCCTTTATGGTTGTTCTGTTCTCGATGATCGGCGGAAACGTAAACTCTGCATTGATGAAGGTATTCTCGTATATTCCGCTCACTTCGCCTATGGCGATGTTTACAAGAATTTGTATGAGTACGGTTGCCTGGTATGAAATTTTCATTTCCATTGCAATCCTGATCGGCTCTACCGTCGGTATCGGAATCCTTTCCGCAAAGATTTACCGTGTGGGAGTTCTCCTTTACGGGACGCCGCCGAGGTTTACAAAAATTATAAAAGAGGTCTTAAAGAAGTAATGAGCGCGTATGAATAATAAAACAAAACAAGGCGGGCTTGGCATCGTATCCGTTCTGACGATTACCTTTATTGTGTTGAAGCTGTTAGGAGTTATTAAGTGGAGTTGGATATGGGTGCTTTCGCCCATATGGATTTCCGCTGTGATTGTGGTCGTTGTGTTTTCTGTTATCTTGATTGGCGGAAGGATTAAAAAGGGAAAATGGTAACGCCCCGATTCCAAAGCCGAACGCCGCATATTGACAATAAGTAGGAGGGGGCAATGCAATACGAAAAAGAAATTGTCTTATACTGTTGCTGATCTGTGTCATGCTCGGAGTTACCGCCCTTTGTACTGCTCTCGTCGGTTGCGTCTTCCGTTGGGAATAAAGAATGCCCTGCAGAATTTCAGAGTTCTGCAGGGCGTTTTGCTATCAAATGTTTTGGGAGTGATATAGTTTCAGGGAATCAATTTTTAATCCTTCTCTGTATATCCTCAACAATTTGATGTAGTGGATTGACAAGAATTATTCTTGCCGATTTGCCACAGCTTGCAAACAGATTGACAAAAGGATTGCTCCGGAAACCGTATAACTCGCTGTTGTCATACCAACGGCGCCGAACAGGAATAACGGAACTATTGAAAACAGCAAAGAAACGATACTACAAATAAATGCTGCTTTTCTGAATTTTGGGGCTTTGTCAAACTTAAACAAAACAATTACACCGAGCAAGATTATTACAACCGTCAAAATTCCTGTCAACATAGGAGTGATATTTGCATAGCCTACAGGAAGCAGGCTGAAATACGAACATATTTCGATGGTGTGTTCGGTGGGACTTGTCGCAAAAACCATGACCGCACCAATAGGTAATATTTCCAAAATTAACGCTATACCTTGTAATGCGATAGCGGTCAAATAATATGCTTTGTTTGTTGCTTTCATTGAATCTCCTCTCTTTCTTATGTAGGTGTAGAAGATTGCTATTGCTACAATGGCAAGACCCGATATCCAAGTATAACCTTTACTTGCCAAGAATAATGGTGAAATTATTAAAGCAATACCAATAATAAATAGAATTACGCTTATCGTACTTACAAGCATACGCTTTGAATAATTTAACGACTCCAAGATGATTTTGTCTGTCTGATCTTTCATATCTGCCTCCTCAATAATTCTGCCAGACAGCAATTCACTGACGGAAACACCTAAAATATCACCAAGAGGTTTTAACAGCGAAGTATCAGGAAGCCCTTTTCCTGTTTCCCATCGAGAAATTGCTTTGTCTGTTACCATAAGTTTTTCGGCTAATTCCTTTTGTGTGTACCCCTTTTGTTTTCGGAGTTCAGCTATAAAACGGCCTGTTGCATTTGCATCCATGTTTTCTGCCTCCTGCTGGTTAAATTATACCTAACAGCCTGTGAGAATACAACCTATGAATCATAGAGTTGGCGTTCATTGCCTGTTTTCAGAGGATTAGTCAATGTAGAAATCATCCCCGCCGACATTGATGTGGTACTGATTTCCGAGAAACGCAAAGCCGGTGCCAAGTTCCAGGAGAAGTTTGGTGATGTCCTTGACCAGTGCATTTTCGATGTCGCGCTCCACCATATCCTCGCTGAAATGAACCGCTTGTAGAAGTGCTATACTGCATCGCAATCTTATACAAAGATAGTCAGCAAGATATCAGCTATTAAATGAGCAAATCCATGAGCAATCATCGCATAGAATATGCCAAATTTCCTATATAAGTATCCAAAAGCTAACCCTATTCCTCCGTTAAACAAGAAGCATCGCAATACGATTAACGGTGTTAGTGTTGTCATTGCCATCGTGCTTGGAAGATGCCCCGCAGCAAATAACAAAGCAACAATAACATTCGCAATGATATATACTTTTTTCGGAATATCTTTATTCTCCGTGAGCATTACTTTTGAAGCTATTAAAACAAGTAATGACATCAGAAACAATCTCATTATTATTTCTTCAGTTACGCCACCAGTCAATAAGCCTGCCAGTATTTTCGAAATGGCAGGAGCAGCTTCATATTGTTCGTATACCCAGCTGTTTAAGGATCCGAATATTAGTTTATCTCCGGGAAACAATATTAGAGCCGATGCAACTGTAATAACAGCTGTCATTACAATCGCCTGTTTGTCATATTTAAATTCTTTCCACAGATTGACTTTCTTGGAGATAATCAATCCTATAAATGCAAGTATTCCCCCAAACACAACGCCATACTGTAGCAATGTAGAAATTACCAGCAAGCTTTTAGATACATTTTGCTCTTGTAGTCTATTCAGCATATCGGGTGATAGCGTGTCGTATACATACAACCCTGTACAATATCCCCCAATTAAACTGGCAACTAAGACAAACAATAGAAATTTCCAGTTTTCCTTTAAAACATTTTTTATCATTGTGTGTTACCTCCTTATACAGCGTCAAACGAATCGTTAGATCTTATAAAGAATACGGCGTAAATCGCATGGGCAATCATCGAAGGAATGACTGTTCCTGTCAATCCAGCAACAAAACACCCTAAGTCTCTGCGAATTTTGCCATGTATTTGAGGTTGCGCACGGAATAGCCTTTGACATTCGGAAAAGAAATGCGGATATCGGCGGCAAGATTCTCTATGAATTTACTCCCCAACGTCTTGCGTTCGTTTATCACTTAGCCTATATGGTAATAGCCTCATGATCTCAGGAATTTGTTTCGATATTCCTGTTCCCGGAGCTGATAACCCCTCCGGTTCAGTTCTGCTATTTTCAGAGCCACGAGGTTGATGTCCGAATGCAATGCCCGCGCGGTTGCGGCAAGATCATAGCCGTTGTAAACGCACTCCAAAACATCTTCATCCGGCAGTTTCAACTGTGCGGCAAACACATTTGCCTCATATTCCATCTGATTGTTTTGCATATCAAACAGGTTGAATTCATGGAAGCCTCCGCTTTGCATCGCCTCTTGTCTGTGCAGGAAATGATGCCCAAGCTCGTGCGCAAGCACAATGGAGCGCATCGCAGGATGCAGGTCTCGCTTGATAAAAATAATCGGTTTCCGCATCATGACCGTGTATGCACCCTTCTGTTTTACAAACGGCTGCGGCAGGATCATAATACCGGCGTAATGGGCAATCCGCTCCGGGTCACGCTCATCATATTTCCGCATGATACGGTTGGCTGTTCGGACTGCGTCGGTTATTCGTGTCATGAAAGTCCCCCTGTATTATATCGTATCTGTCTCATTGCGAATGTCGCTGCTTGTTTTTCTTCGTCGTGTACTTTTCCCGATTCTCCGCTTTCACTTTCCAGTATGCATCCTGTATCGCCTGCATGAAGGTATCCATATCCTCTTCGCTCATCTCACCGCCGGCAAACAGGGAGCGCACCTCGGTCAATACGGTTTCCGCGCCTTTTTTTCCGCGGGGACCGTATTTTTCGTTTGCCGAAATCACGAATTCCTCCTCGGAATCGATCAGCTCGGAGGTGGATACCCCGAGTACCTTGGCAACCTTGGTTACACTTTCAATATTGGAGGGACGGCGAACCCCGGTTTCCCAGTTCTGTATGGTGCGGAGAGCTACCCCGCTACGTTCCGAAAGCTCTTTTTGCAGAATATGTGCGTTTTCTCTCGCGTTTTTCAGCCGCTGTGCAAAATTCATCGTAATTTCCTTTCAAAAAAACACCCGAAATTTCGTCTAAACCTATTGACAAACCGTAAGCACGGGTGTATAATATCATCACAACCACTCACTATTGCACTTATATTATACACTGAAACACTCAGCCTGTCAAGTCAATTCACAAAAAAAGAAAAAGAAATTGCAGAAGTTTGTTATGAAAGAAGGCAAGGATAAATTTTGCGGAATGACGCAGACATTTGTATCTGTTGCCACCGGCGCAAGGAGAATTATTGTGAAAAACGAAAGAAATGATTCCTACTGGATTCCGAAACAAATGTACTGTCCGAACTGCGGAACACTCAGCGTTGGATATCAACGGGAGGAACTGACGGAATTCGAGTGCGGTCGCTGCCTGACGATGTTTGTGCGCAGCTACAAAAACCGCCGTCAGGATTTGCTGCTGATTACCATGCCGAAAGGAACGGTCCGCCTGACATAGTGCGTTGCCCCAAGGCGGCGTGTTATTTTAAAACTGAATACGGCGAACGACGCATCATGCCTGGCTGAAACAGTGCTAAGTTAAGTCGTGCTTGCAGGTCTCGCCTTGAAATTGGTGTGCAAAGCCAGTTGGCAAAAGCCAAGCATGTAGAAGCCACCGATAGATAGAACATCCCATGGGATAACTGTGGGATCAGTCTGTCTGTCGGTGGCTTTTTTGCTTGTCAACAGATACATACCACTCCCGAACGCTCCCGACAGAGAAATCTGAAAGGAGCGTTTTTTATGTTGTCCGTGTGGCAGACCTACATAGCACGATACCCGTAATCTCGGGATTTTTGATTTCAACCACAAATTCAAAAATCAAAAATTCAAGGAGATTACAATGGCTATTTACTATTACGAAGATCAAAACGGGAAATACAGCTCGCACACAGATGCGCGGAGATTCTCACGGGTTTCCGGCAAGGAGGCATACGCCTACCTGAAATCGGCAGAAGGAAAGACAAAGCGATTCATGAAATCCAATGACTATGAGGACGGCGGAGATGATGTCTTCGTTGAGATTCCCGCCGAATACATCAGGGACTACCGTCAGGGTGAACGCCGGGAGCAGTATGTCAACGACATCCGCGAGGATGCCGGGTTTACGGAGATTTCTCTTTATGCCATGCAGGGCGACGGAAATCCGAACGATCTGCTTTCGGGCGAGGAACTGATTGCGGATGAATCTGTGGATGTGGTCGCAGAGGTCATGCACAAGATGGAGCTTGAAACGCTTCGGAAAGCACTTCTTTCTCTTTCGGAGAGCGAGTATCAGTTGATTTATGACCTGTTTCTCAGTGACCCGACAATGAAAGAGGCAGATGTAGCAAAGAAATTAAGCAAGACTCAGCAGATGATCAACAAGGATAAAAACCGGATACTAAAAAAACTTAGAAACTTTTTTTGATTTTTTGGTTGTAAAATCCGAAAAAAGTGTGGAATACAGGGTGAGGGGGTAAATGATCCCCGAGGTTCTTTGACAACCGAATAAAGGGATACCGAGGTAGCATCCCACCTTGCCCGAAAGGGCGAGCCGCCGGGACCGGGCGCCATGACCTCACCCATCGGGTGAGCGAGCGATCAACCGTGTTGCCGGACCGACCGATAAACAGCATCGGCGGCAGGCCATGACAGAGGTGCGGAACAATGATACTTCTGCGAAAGCAGCCCGCGATGTGCATGCGGGATACGGGGGTTACGGGCTGGAACTCTTATGTCCGCGACACTGTATATGATCCTCGTTTCCGTGAAAATAGTCACGGAATAGATGCTGCGAGGTACTCGGTATCTCCCCTGTGGGCAACGGTCTGCGCCGTCTGACGACTGCGTTCTCCGTTGCCCCATCGCCGGGGGCTGATACAAATACGGCGAAAGTTCATAACCAAATTTATATTTTGGCGATTGAACCACTGTGCAGGAGCCGGAAGGTTCCTGCATACCATTCAGTCGCCAAAAGCAATTTCAAAAAACAGGAGAATAAAAATGTTTGAAATTACTTATAACGACGCAGACGCTCTTGAGCGTTATGAAGAAGAAAAAAGAGCCTATCCGGGTGCCAAGTACGATTTCACCTTTGAAAAGCGATTCCTTGTGTATCATGCGGATATGCTCCATCAGATTATTTATTATGCCATCGACATGAAAACAGGACTTTCCTCCGAGGTCATGCGGAGAAAATCGGGTAGCCCGATCAAAAAAGCCGAATACGCCTCTGTCCTTATGGACAGGCTGATGGATTCCATCAAATATGTCGGCGACAGACGAACCTATCTGTCGGAGAGCATAGTGCCACTTCACATGATCGACAACATTTTCCGCGTGATCCTTCCGCATTACGGCTTTGCCGTTCGGGAAGAACAGATCGAACTGGCAAAGACCATGTTCAAAGGATTTGTCGGAAAAGCCGTGTCTATCTGCGAAGCGGAGGTCGGAACCGGCAAAACCATGGCATATCTCGTTGCCGCACTGGTCGCGCGGGACTACAAAAAACGCAGGTACAATGTATTCTCGCCGATCACCATCTCCACTTCAAGCATTGAACTGCAGAAAATGATTGTCGAGAAGGAAATTCCGAGACTGTCGAAAATCCTCGTGGAAAGCAACGCTATCGCCAAGCCGCTGACCGTAACACTCCGCAAGGGCAAGGAGCATTACTTTTGCAAACGCCGCTTCTATGATTTCTATGACAAAATCAAGCTGTACCCCGAAAAGTACAGCCGACTGGTGGAAGCCTTCGATGCTTGCCGCTTTGCAGACAGAGCCTTTGACCTGGATACCGTCAAAATGCGGGAATCCGTGAAAAGCAGTATCTGCGTGCAGGGATGCTCAAGGTGCAGATATGAGGATGAATGCTTCTATCGCAGAATGACAGAGCGCAACCGCTTCGGTCAGTTTGATTTTCAGGTAACCAACCATCAGCTGTTCCTCACCTCCGCAAGAATGCGCTATGAAGAACAGCATCCCCTGCTCATTGACAGCGATCTCGTAATTATTGACGAGGCACATAAGCTCCATGATGCCGCGCTGGATGCCATGGGCAATCAGCTGGCAGAAAACGAGATCAAGCGATATGTTTCGGCTGTCGGGCATCTGAACAGCAATCCGAAGAAGATTGAGCTGTACAAAGCAATTCTTGCCGGCTTGCTCACCAATAGCGAGAAGCTGTTCGGGAGCGCCAAACAAAAAGCCGGGTACGACGATACCGATACTGGCAGAAGCCAGATGATTGAACTGAACCCAGAGGATATCACGCTGATTGAAGCGTTGATTGCGGATATCCGACACATCGAGAGAATGCGGAAGGAAGAACCGCGACACCTCAAAAACAGAGCCGGACTTCTTATAAAGAAGCTGTCCTCCTTCAAAAATCAATCAGGCAACAACATCTGGATTGAAACCGATGAAAACCGGTTGCACTCCATCTGTTCTGCATCCAAGAACATCGGACGGGTCCTGCGGGAGTATGTGTGGGAAACCTCTTCGAGCTTTGTTCTGACCTCCGGGACGATGAGCGACGGCGTCGATTTTTCTTTCTTTGAAAAAGAGAACGGCATTCACCAGATCGCAAAGATGTTCCGACAGACCAGTATGACGGCATCTCCTTTTGATTACAAAAATCACACACGGCTGTACATGCCGACAGGAATACCCCTTCCCGAAAATAACTCCCCCGAATACATTGCGGCGATTTCCGATGAGATTGTAAAAATTGTGAAAGCCACAAACGGTCATGCGGCAATCCTTTTTACCTCCTACAAGGTTCTCGAAGCCGTGTACCGCCAAACCAAGGATCGACTTACGCAGTACGAACTCATCCGCATGACGAGATCAAACAAGAGTGCCATTGCAGATTTCAAGAAAAGCAAAAACGGCGTGCTGTTTGCATCCGGTTCCATGTGGGAGGGCGTTGACTGCATCGGAGATTGCCTCTCCTCCGTCATCATCCCGCGACTTCCGTTCCCGATGCGCTCTGCGACCATGGAAAGCAAAAAGGAAGAATGCAACGGACTTGGTGAATTCGTCAATACCATCTGCGTTCCCGAAATGCTCATCAAGCTCCGTCAGGGCTTGGGCAGGCTGATCCGCTGTGAAACCGACACGGGACTTATCAGCATTCTTGACACCCGTGCCACCACAGGCAAGTATGCGGACAAGGTCGGCAATGTGCTTGCAAAGTACACAAAGGCGGAAACGCTGGATGAAGTCGAAGCATTTTTCCGTGAGGTCAAAAGCCCTGCCTATTTTGAGGTCTGATCATGCTTGCGGTACACAGTCAGAAAAACGCAAACTACCTGCATATCCTCGGGGTTCTCCGCTATCTGCGGGACGAGAAACTGATCTCGGAGGCACAGTATTTGCGGGCAAAAACCTATTACCGAAAGCTGACCGGCGCGGATATCACCGTCCCGGATTGAGTTTTCTGAAAGTTATCAATTGAATTTCCGATTTGCGCTGGATATGTGCAAAGATATGTGGTATTGTTGTGCTTGCAAAAGTGGTTGGTATTATAACCACCCGCAGAAAGGAGTCGAAACATGGCAACAGTAACCGTCATCTCCCCCGTGACCGGCAAGCCGGTGGAACACAAAAGAGTCGCTGCATACTGCCGTGTTTCGACGAACTCTGCAGATCAGCAGAACTCCTACAACACACAGGTCCGCTACTATACCCGATACATAAAATCGAGAACGGAATGGACTCTCGTGGATATCTTTGCAGATGAAGGACTCAGCGGAACTTCATCCGAAAAACGAGAAAACTTTCAGCGGATGATCACCATGTGCGAGCTGAAGCAGATCGATCTTGTAGTTACAAAATCGGTCTCGCGGTTTGCCCGCAATGTCAAGGAAACGCTGGAATATGTACGAAAGCTCAAACTGCTCGGTATTGGCGTCGTCTTTGAAAAAGAAGGAATCAACACCCTTTCCATGGGCGATGAAATGCTGCTCAACACCTTCTCGGCAATCGCACAGGAAGAATCGGTTTCCATCTCGCAAAACATTCGATTCTCCATTCAAAAGCGGATGCAGATGGGCGAATATGTGGACAGCAATGCTCCATACGGGTTCCGACTGATAGACAAAAAGCTGTGTGAGTATCCGCCGGAGTCGGAAATTGTCAAGGAATTATTTGAGCGCTATCTCGGAGGCATGTCAACAGATGAGCTTGCGACACTCCTGATAGAGCGAAAGGTTCCCACAAAAACCGGAAAAGAAAAATGGCGGGCAAACAAAATCGCTTTTATCCTCTCCAATGAAAAATACATTGGCGACAGTCTGTACCAGAAAACATATCGGACTGCAACCGTTCCATTCAAACAGAAAAAGAATTACGGCAGTGAAGATCAGATATACGCAGAAGGTACCCATGAAGGATTTATCGACAGGGATACCTTTGACAAGGTTCAAACTCTCTTGGAAAAGCGCAAAATACAGCATTCCCGCATTACCGAACAAACCATATACCCCTTTACGCACCGCATTCAGTGTTCTGAGTGCGGTGCTTTCTATCGCAGAAGGATCATAGGCGGCAGTATTGCATGGGGCTGTGTTACACACATCAACGACAGAACAAAATGTGCCTCCCACTACTATCGGGAAGACCGCATTATGGATGCCTTTATCGGGATCATCAACCGGCTTCGGTTTGCCGAGGAAGGCATCATCGCCGAGAGTATTGAACTGACCGAAAAAGCCATCCTTCTGAAAAAGCGAAACAACCTGCAAGCCATGGAATCCTCGCAGAGCATGGCAGAGCTGAACGCCAAACTGCTGATGCTCGAACAGCTCAAATCCAAAGGATACCTGGCACCGGATGTGTTCGAGACACAGTCCCGCGAGATCAACGGACAAATCAATGAAATCAAGACAAAACGAATACAAAGCCTCTCCTCTGCCTTGGATGTGGCTTTGGAAGAATTCAAAACACTGCAAGCAAGGCTGAATGAAATCGACGAGCCACTGGACTCCTTCGATCCGAAGCTGTTCGAAGAAGTCATAAAAGGAATGACGGTCAACAACCGGGATGATATGACATTCCGGCTCATCGGTGACCTTACATTCACAGTACGCCTGTAAGGAGAAACACCATGAAAAAAACGCGCTACATCCCATACGGATACACCATGCAAAACGGAACAACGGTCGTGGAACACTCGGAAGCCGAGGTCATCCGACGAATCTTTGAATCCTATATCAACGGGAACTCTCTCAAGGACATCGCCGATGAGCTGACACGGCTTAAGGTTCCGTACACCGAAAAAACAAGCGTATGGGATAAAGCGCGGATCGCAAGAATCATTGAAAATGCGAAATACATCGGGGATCGGGAGTATGCTCCGATCATCGATGAAGAAATATACGAAAGCGCGGTACAATGCAAGATCGCGCGAAAAACGAATCAGATGCGGAGTGACTCCGAAACCATCCGATTCCTGCGGGATCGGGTGAAGTGCGGTGAGTGCGGATACCCGATGACACGCACCCTGCAATCCTCGTGCAAGATCAAGGAGCGGTGGACATGCACCAACCCCGAATGCGGATGCCGGATTCGGATCAGCGATTCGGTACTGATTGAAAAAATCACCATGCTGATTAACCGCATCATCGAGAACAGCGCACTCTTGGAACCGAGAGAAGAACACAGAAAAAAGGACACACCGCCAAGCATTCATCACATGACAGAGGAAATCATGGCGGAAGCCGCCTCCCCCGCAGGAAGCGAGCAGCTGATCCTTGATCGCATCCGCGAGATCGCCAAAGAACGCTATCGGAACAGTAACATCGAAAAAGAATTGGCGCTACGGATCGCAAAACGCCAAACCGAATATATGAAAGCACAGAATGACTTTAGCCGTGACTATTTTCAGAGCCTTATCAGCTATGTGACAATCGGTAGTGACGGAACCGTCGGAGTCAGGACCAAAACCGACACCACCGTAAAGGAGGATAAACAAGATGGCTGATCGGATTACAGTCATACCAAAGAAAATCGTGACGGTCATTGAACCGCACAAGTCAACGCTGGTAGACCGGGAAAAATACCGTCAGACCCGTGTCGCGGCATACTGCCGTGTATCAACCGATTCGGAAGAACAGCTGACCAGTTACAAAACACAGAAAAAAGTATATACCGACATGATCGCGGCACGGAAAGATTGGAGTCTCGTTGACATCTACGCCGATGAAGGCATCTCGGGAACGCTGGCAGAAAAGCGTCCGAGATTCAAAAAGATGATCGAGGACTGCCTTGCCGGAAAGATTGACTATATCGTAACCAAATCGGTCTCCCGATTCGCACGAAATACCGTCGAATGCCTGGACTATGTGCGAATGCTCAAATCCCGCGGCATCGGCATCCTGTTCGAAGAGCAGAACATCGACACACTTAAAAGCGACTCGGAACTGTATTTGGTCATCTATGCAGGCTTCGCCCAAGCCGAATCCGAAAGCATCAGTAAGAATATCACATGGAGCAAACGCAAAAACTTCGAGGAAGGAAAGGTCTCTCTACAATACAAAAAGATGCTCGGATACCGCAAGGGTGAGGACGGCGAACCGGAAATTGTCCCCGAAGAAGCCAAACTGGTCGAACGGATCTTCGACCTCTACATTGCGGGAGAAACCCCGCTGTCCATCTCCGAAATTCTGCAAGCCGAGAATCCGACCTTCGATGGAAAACATTTTACTTACGGCAAAGGCATGATCGAGGGAATCCTCTTCAATGTCAAATACTGTGGTGATGCCATTCTGCAGCAGAGCGTTACCGTTGATCCGATCATGAAAAAGCGGAAAAAGAATACGGGCGAGGCACTGATGTACTATGTACAGAACAGTCACCCCGCCATCGTAACGCGAGAGAAATTCAACAAGGCACAGGAGGAACGCGCAAGAAGAAGGACATTCGCTCCGAAATCTCAGAAAGTCGCAATCACGGCAACCGGAAAATACTCACGGTATGCGCTCTCGCAGGTGCTGATCTGCGCCGAGTGCGGCAGCCCCTACAAGCGCGTCCACTGGAACATCCGAGGCAAGAAAAGCATCGTGTGGCGCTGTGTCAACCGCTTGGACCACGGCACACAATACTGCAAGGGATCTCCCACTCTCAGAGAAGACAAGCTCAAGGAAGCCGTCGTCCGTGCAATCCGACAATTCAATGAGCAGGATGCCAATACCTACACCACACTCATGAAAGCAACGATTGCCGAAGCCATCGGATTCGACGGGAGCGATGACGAAAAAGAACTGCTGGAACGGCAGGTCAACGGGCTGAATGATAAAATGATCGCCATCGTCAACGAGAGCATCGCAAGCGGTGAGGACATAGAATCAAGAGAAGGTGAGATCAAAGAAATTGCAGATACCATCGAGGACCTCAAGCGCAGGATTCAGATCATCACGGAAAACAGCATGAAAAATGCGGAATACGCAGATCGGATCGCCGAGATCGAAAGGATCATTACAGAAAGAGCATCCCACCAAAATGAATACGATGACAGCATCGTCCGTCAGATGGTGGAATGCATCAAGGTGTACGCCGACAAGCACATCGAGGTCATCTTCGGCGGCGGGTATGCGGTGGAAGAAACGATGGAATAAGCAAAAAGCAACCTGTACCGACATTAGCGTCGATACAGGTTGTTTTTTTCATATATCCCATTGTAAAAAAAGAAAAAATATGCTATAATTATATTGTTGTAGCCCCCGAGTAAAATGTCAGACTGTCTTTTGGCAGTACTTTTTATCTGGAGGTACGATATATGATTAACTTGGAAAACAGCGACAACTTTAAAAGCTGGGATGAGTGGGAGCGCATGAAGAAAGCCCACTATGGAACGAAAACCGGCTTTCAGATGATCGGTGGCATCATTGACTTTGATCCCGACAAACAAAAAGACTTGGTTGGCGGTGATAAACTCACCTATGACGAGTATTTGGTTCTTCAGCTTATTACTTGCGAGAGCAAGGAAAAGGCACGCGGCAGTTTCGCTCTCTGCTATTACTACATACCACTTGAATTTGATGGTCAGATTGAAAAAATCACAAATCGGGCGATTTGTTTCAAAAGGATCTTTGTCAGTGGCATGTATGATGACGGAATGTGCTTCGACGGAAAAGAAGACCATGTTTGGATGCCCAAAGAAGGGTTTGAAAATTATAAAGTCGGTGACTGCTTGACTTTCTTTGCCGAAGTGTATCGGTATGTAAAGACCGGGAATGGCAAACGGATTGATTTCGCACTTCGCAATCCCCAAAGGATAAAGAAAATCGATTCATACGAGCTTCCGACCGATGATGAATTGATGCTTCAAAGCATCGACGCAATTATTTGCGAAACCTGTTATCTCAACGAGCATTGTTCCGGGTATTGCGTTTTATCTAAGCAGAAAAAAGTGCTTCGCCAGTCGATGCTTGACATTTTGAAAAGCGACGGCGAGAAATAACACGGCGCGTGTCCCCATTTTCGGACCACCGTAATATGGAGTTTTTGGATGCGCAGTTAAGCAAATTGCCCCTAAAAATGTATGATATCTTTTTTGGTTGACAGAAAAATTCCTCTGTTTTGGTCTAAATCCCGCAAAAGTCTCTAATAAAGCATCAAAAAATACGGAAATCCCTTATATCACAAGGATTTTCGGATGATATCTTTTTTAGCGGCGCGATACAAGGTGTCCGTACAATTTAGATGCACGGGCAAAAACCCCAGAAACCATGCGGTTTTTGGGGTTTTTTCATGCCAAAATTCAGGTTGCAAATTGAAAGATGCAGATAGATGAAAATAGGTGATCGGTAGGATTTGAACCGATTACCTAACGCTTTTGGGCGGTTTTCAGAGAGATTTTCTCTCCGAAAACCGCCCTTTTTTCGTTTTCTTCAAAAAAATAATTGTTAAATAATTGTGTTCACGAAAGGAGGTATCCGGGATCGCCTACCAATACAAAAAAGAAGATTGCAACTGCCGCTACTGCCTGTATTATTCCAAAGGAAAATGCAAACTGCAGTGGTGCTGTTGCTATCAGGACAAAGTCCGCACGGGGTCCCCCTTCCCCGAAAACATGAAAGAAATCATAAAACGCAGAAAGGAGCAACATGATCAACTTAAAAATCAGAATCAATGTCGATGAGCAAGTGCTTGCTCTTCCGGTTGACACGCAGTTTGTTCCCGGCATTCCGGAAAAGGATCCGGTTGTCATGGTAACCGAAATCACCGAACCCGAGGAACTGAAGTATCTGGAAAGAGATGAGTGGAACATCGAAGAGCTTAACTTTCTTGCCAAGCGCATGGAGAGTTTCGACAAGCGTGAACAATCGCAGTTTGATGCCGCCGTTTCCATCTTCCGTCCCAAAACGGTTGAAGCACTGATCAATTACACATATAACCTCCCGCGCTTCACGCTCATCTCCGATTTCAGTACCCCGAATGCAATCGGCATCAGTCACATCCTGAACCGAAAGCAAGTGATGAGTCTTGATGAAATGTCATCCACCGACTTTGCAAAAATCGGCAAGGAACTCATGCAATCGGGCAAAGGAATCACGACACCTTGCGGCGTGCTTTTTGTCAATGAGGACATCCCCTTTGAGCCTGTGTATGATGGCAGACATTTTCCCGAATATGATTATAAAGGATCGCTTGCCACCGTTGCTGTCTCCCGTAAAGGTGAAACCGAGTATTTGTATCTGCCATGTTCTATTCAGGATATCAATCACGCACTGTCAAAGCTCCCGGCAAAGACGTGGGGAGAATGTGAATGCTCACTGGAATCGTCAAATTTCCCTGCCGAAGATTGGGGTGAGAACAGCAAATCAATTCTCGCAAATGAAGGTGTCTATTGCTTGAATAATGCCTGTGAGGCTCTTCAAAGACTATATGACAAATCAGACTTCGAAAAGCTGTCGGCTGCGATGCAGATGGCTGATGTGGATGACAGTGAGTCGATTGTTGTCCTCGCCAATCAACTGAACAACTTTATCTATATACCGGATGCTGAAGACAAAGAGGATGTCGGCAGGTACTGGATCGATAATATTGTCGGATATGAATATGATGAAGCCCTCGAAAACTATATCGGTTTTGCTTCGTTCGGAGAAGATGTCATAAATGAACACGATTGCAGTTTTCTTGACACGGGGGGATTTATTGCACTTGAAGACGGTGTCAGTCTCAATCGAATGCTTGAAACAGCAAAAGCAGAAAGAAAGTTTTGCAAAAATACCACTCAACCGAAACCGGCGCCCGATGATAACGATCTTATCACCGGGCGTTTTTTCTTTCCCCTGAAGATCACGCTGAATCCGTATAACGAATACGGCGATGTGGATTGGGATGCTGCCGAAGACCTCGACGGAAGATTCTGCGATGGCTATGCGGACGAGATCAACGACCGTTTTGACAGGTACACCGAACGCGACGAGTGCGATATGATCGAATACTTTGACGAGAGCGATACCGCACGGGAAAAGATCCGATCTGCGAAATGGGGCTTTGAAAGCATTGACGGTGTTCTCTACGGCACGGTGACGGTGAAGCTCACGGAGCAACTGACCGAAGATGAAGAAGATACCTTCAAAGAGTGGATCGTCGGTCAGAACGCTGACGGTCTCGGCGAAGGCTTTGAACAGCGGGACATTGAAACCGACGAAGGAATTCTCAATGTTCACTTCTGGGACTCTGCGGATGACTACTATGTCGAAAGCGAGGATGACTTCTACGAAAATCGCATCAATAACGGAATGGGAGGTATTTCGTAATGAACGAATTCGCAAGACTCAGCGCCCTTGCCAAACGGCTGAGGGAAACATACAAGCCCGGAACAAGGATCGTGCTGAACCACATGGGCAGTGATCCGCGACCGATACCGGACGGAAGCCGCGGTACGGTTGTCGGCGTTGATGACATCGGCAGCATCATGGTGAAATGGGACTGCGGACGTGGACTCTCCCTCATTTACGGCGAGGACAGCTTCCGTCCGCTCACTCAGGAGGAAATCGCCGAGGAAAGCGCACCAAAGAAAACACGGGAATTTATCGGCAGACTGAACCGGGATGTTTTCCCGCAGGTCAGCACCGAAAAACTCCAAGCATTCGAAGACACAGGCGACACATGGTATGTCAAGTCTATCCTCAAAGCCATGCACGAAACCTTCTGCGAAGTGTATGACGGAGACTATATCGACGGGGATACAGAGTATGTCACCGTCCCTGCCGTGATCAAAGGAGCAAACGGCAAACTGTATGCGGGACTGGTCGACCTGGATGTTGCCTCCTCGGGAGAACACTGCGGATCGAGTATCCTCACACCTCTCGGCATGATCGAGCATGACGGAAGTAACCTGACCTCCGAGCAGGATGAACTGCTCCGCAAGATCATTCCCTACGAGTACTGGTACACGCCGTACATCGAAAGCGATCACCATGTGGATTTCGAAAACATTCCTCCCGAGGCGGAAGAAGTGCTTTCCTACGCAACCGGAGAGAATCTGTCGCAGAACGGAGGCATTCGCTATTGAGTGAAGAAAGAATCAAATATCTGGATATGTTCGCCGGCATCGGTGGGTTCCGCACGGGACTTACAAATGCCGGCGATCTTTTTTTGCCTGTAGGCTGGTGTGAGATCGACCGCTTCTGCCAGAAAGCCTACAGAGCCTTATACGGAACAGGAGGTGAATACTTTTCAGATGACGCAACCAAAATCGACACCGAAGAACTTCCCGACATCGACCTCATATGCGGCGGATTTCCTTGTCAGCCATTCTCCGTCAGCGGAAGGCGACGGGGATTTGACGACACAAGAGGTACGCTCTTTCATGAAATTGTGCGGGTGGCTGAATCCAAACGCCCTCAATATCTTCTGCTTGAAAACGTGCCGGGGTTTCTCAACCACAACGGCGGGAAGACCTTCGGCACTATCATCCGAGCGATACATGAGCTGGGGTATTGTCTTGAATGGTGCGTGCTTAACAGCGCGGATTTCGGCGTCCCCCAACAGAGAAAACGGGTGTATATTGTCGGATATCTTGATCCGAGACTGTCCGGCAAAATATTTCCTCTCAAAACGGGCGATGGAACAGCTCTTAAGCAGATCATTCCCGGCGGTCAGGGACAGCGGGTCTACTCCACAGACGGAAGCAGCACCTGTCTGACCTCACAGGGCGGCGGTTGGGGCGCCAAAACCGGACTCTACTTCATCGACATGAATGCCGATCCGAAGGTGACGCATGAAGCACGATGTATCACAGCACGGCAGGATTCCGGCATTTCCAACCGCAAGGGCGAGCATTCGGGCGTGATCGGGGCAAGAGCCGTTATAACCCCCGAACGGGAGTTTGTAAGGCAGATGGGCAGACGGATCAAAGAACCCGATGAAGCCATGTTCACCCTTACCGCACAGGACAAGCACGGCGTGACCTATGACGGTCTTGTCAGGCGGTTGATGCCGATTGAATGTTTCAGACTTCAGGGATTCTCCGACGAGCAGTTTCAGACGCTCGTCGATATCGGAATCCCCGAAACACAACTTTACAGGATGGCGGGCAACAGCGTGACGACCAATGTAGTTACCGCTGTTGCGACCAAACTGGCAAAAGAAATTCAAAATCTGAAAGGAGAAGAAAATGCCTAATCATGTAGAAAACCGACTGACCTTTGATTGCTCCCGGGAACGCCTTCAGGAAATCCTGACTGCCGTTTCCCGTGATCAAGATAAGGAGGTCGACGGAAAATTCGGCGTCGGAACCTTTGACTTCGAAAAAGTCATCCCGATGCCGGAAGATATCTACCGAGGGAATCTCGGTCCAGCAGAACGGGAGCTTTACGGCAAAAAGAACTGGTACGATTGGTCGGTCTGGAATTGGGGTACCAAGTGGAACAGCTACAGCAACCGCTTTGACGGAGATACGCTCTACTTCCACACAGCGTGGGCAGCTCCGCATCCGGTGATCGAAAAGCTGTCCGAACAGTTTCCGGACGTCCGGATTTCTCACCGATGGGCAGACGAAGATCTCGGATGCAACTGCGGAGAAAGAGATTATCAGGACGGAGAGATCGTATATGAGAATATCCCGGACGACCGGATGGTTGCCATGGATCTTGCGCTTTCCATATGGGATTATACACCCGAAGATCTTGATCTTGCACTGAATGCCGCCGGAACCGGATATATCAATACCGAAATGAAGGATTTCGAACTGATCGAACTGTTCGATAAGCCCGCCTTGTTTACCAACGAAAGACTCACGAAGGCGGATATTCCGAAAGGTCTGTATTGCTATGACTTGAGGACGAGCGATGACGGAGAGCGCTTTGCCACCATTGAGCCGAATGTGACGGTCAATCACGGCGGCAGTATCGTAACCTGCGATCCTCTCGATTTTAACGGCAAAGATCATATTGACCTTGGCGAAGACACCGAACCCAACTTTACCGGACAGGAAGTATCCTTCGGTCAGTTTATGACCGGAGATTATGATAACGATATGACTCTGTCCTGACAAACAAAAAATACAGGGCTGTATTGTGAAAACAGGCACGCGATACAGCCCGTTTTCGCAATTCCCCGGAAAGGAATGCATGAACAGTTTTATGAGCTGGGTGGGCGGAAAGAAAGCCCTGCGTGACGAGATCGTCATCCGCCTCAATCGAAAATGCGACAGGTATGTCGAAGTTTTCGGCGGCGGTGGCTGGGTTCTCTTTCATAAACCTCCCGGCAAATTTGAGGTCTATAACGACTTTAATCCCAACCTCGCCAATCTTTATCGTTGTGTCCGAGAACACCCCAAAGAGTTGTGCGAGGAACTGCGGTACACCCTCAATTCACGGCTGGATTTTGAGTATATACGGACGGTACTGCACAGCAAGACCGAGATACCGGATATCCGCCGTGCCGCCTGGTTTTATCAGATCATCCGAGAGAGCTATGCCTCGGGACTCGACTCCTTCGGCGCTCAACCGCACAGCATGTGGCGCAACTTTCCGCTGATCGATGCGGCTTCGGCAAGACTGCAGAATGTCGTGATCGAAAACAAGGATTTTGCCAAACTCATCAAGCAGTACGACAGACCGAACACGCTCTTTTATCTCGACCCGCCGTACTTTGAAACCGAGGACTACTACGAAGATGTCGGCTTTACCGAAGCGGATCATGTCAGACTGCGGGACGCACTGATGGGCATTCAGGGAAAGTTTCTGCTTTCCTATAACGACTGCCCGCGCATCAGAGAGCTGTATTCACAGCCCGGCATCTTCATTGAAGCCACAACAAGGCTCTCCAATATCGCACAGCGGTACGATGCTGGCAAGCAATACCCCGAACTGCTGATCTCCAATTACAACACCTTTGAGGAAGGCGTCCTTGCCAAACAACTCACCCTGTTCGATCAGGATGAAAGCGAAGCCATACTAAAAGAAAGGAAAATCATATGGAACTGAATTTCAAACTTACCTACAACATTCCCGAAGAACTCATCAAGGCTCTCGGAATCAACGAAGATACGCTCTTCTGCACCTCTTACGAAGACGGAACGCTTTGCGTCGAGGCCGTCAATGAGGAGGATGCGGAACTGATCGATGACATTCCGGCAGAGGCTACGGACACCTATCGCCTCGGTTATGGAGACGGATACCGTGACGGATATCATGCGGCAATGGATGAAACCGAACCGCCCACTGTCGTTTGTACCGATGAGGATGACTGCGACGACGAGGATTCCCCATGTTACGACTGCCCATATTATTGCCCGGAGTGTGGCTCCTGTACGAGAACGGAGGACGATTGTGATGAATAAGATCTTCAGAGTTCTCGGCAGAAAAGGAAATACCACCGTGCCGTTCGCCATTCGCATCAAATCCCGTTTTAAACCTGGGGATGTCATCTCTTACGAGATCAAGGATGCCGATACGCTGATCCTGCACCGAGAAAAAGTCTGCGACCATTGCACCGACGTGCGTGAAAAACCGAAGGAAGCGTCTTTGCTCGATGTCATCAACAGCCTGTCCGCTTCCGAACAGAAAGCGGTGCTTCGCTATCTCGCCAACAGGATCTCCTCCGGGGAGGACTTCTGATGTCATTCCTCTACCTTTACTCGCTCGACCAAGCCCGCCGGGAAGACGAGGTCATGCTGTGGAGGGATTCGCTCAGGGAGAATATCCGCTGTAAGGAAGCGATTGAAAAAGCCCTGTCGGAAAACTTCGACGGGATGCATCTCAAAGACGGTATCATTCCGCCCCTTGCGGAAGAATACGGAATCGACCGCCTCACATGGGTTCTTGCCAACACGGTCAAAGAACATCCGGGGGATGGCAGATTCCGTCCCGAAAACAAGGAATGGGCAGGTACGATTCCCATCCCGAAGGACAGCCGCAATTACGAGTTTTCCGTGGGCAGTCATCCCGAAATCGTGAACGGTCTGATCAGCGACTATCGAAAATACCTTGCCGAGGTCGTTCGACAGTTCGGTGCAAAAGATTGCATCCCGGGAAGCACGCACACCCGATACGAAAATCAACTCCTGATCCTCGATCCGTTCCTCCTCAATGAGGATTACAAGCACGGCGACTATCAGCTGTTCTATGCAAGATCGGGCAACGGCTGTGATGAGTCGAAAATCGGGCGGAAAGTATTCGGCGAATTCCTGAAGGACGGTGAGAAAACGAGTTTTTACCGGAGCGATTTTCTCGGCATTGCCGACGAAAGTAAACTTCCCGAATGGGCAAGAGATCGCCTCGTTGAGATTCAAAATGCAGAAAAGAAAGAGACGAATATGGGAAACAGCCCCCGCACGATCACGATAACCGATCCGCTCGGAAACGAACTGCAGCTCCGCCCGCGCCTTGAACTGTATTCGGTCAAGGGGATTATGGGACAGGAAAAACACGGTCTTGCCATTGTACTTGACACCGTGTCCGAAGAACCCGAGCAGTATGCAGTCCTGACCAAGTCCTTCGGCGAATTTATCGGGATGAAGGACTGCGCCTATATCGATCGGAACAACTGCCCGTTTGCGGATCAGCTTCTCGATCTCGGCATTGCCGAAAGCACGCCGATGGAGAGACAAAGCGGCTTTTGTTCCTATCCGCTCTGGCACTTCCGAGAGGAATTTCTAAGAGAGATCGGTCCCGAAAACTATGCGGCATATGCCGAAGAATACGGGCAGATGTCCGACGAACAGGACGAAGAATCCTTTTCCGATGACGAGGACGAAGGGATGGGCGGATTGTCATGAGAGTCAGGATTTATCAGATACAGAGCGAACGGGATAAAAAAAGGCTCAAATTCTGTAGTTTCACCGAAACCGAACGCTTAGGCGGAATCGATCCAACGAACTATCAATGCGTGTATACCGGCGATATTCAGGCAAAAAGCCTTGACGAAGTCTACTCCCATCTCAACGCAGGCAGAAAGCCGACGACTTATCAGGGACATTCGCTGTCCGTATCAGATGTTGTTGAAGTGATCGGAGATATTCCCGAAGTTTACCATACCGCCCTTGCCGAAAAGGACTTTTACTTCTGCGATAGTATCGGCTGGAAAAAGGTAGACTTTGACGCATCCCGGGCGGAGCCGATGAAAGGTGTTCGTGTGCTGATGATTCAACCGCACCAAAAGCCGATCGAAACGCGTGTCATCGACAGGCTCGACTGTTGGCAAAGAGCCGTCAGCGATCATGGCGAGGATGCTCTCATAGAAGTGGTCTCTCCCTTTGACGACAATGCAGTTGTCGTTTGCAATGAAGAATCCAAATATAACGGCATGGAGGGCAACCGCAGACTGTATGGCGATGTCATCGCCGGACCGCTGTTCCTTGTCGGTGACGACGGATACGGAGGTTTTTGTGACCTGACCGACAGGCAGATCCGGGAATATGGCGAACAATTTGCCGAGCCGGAGGACATCAGCCCGGAAGAAGTTGAGAAAGCCCTCCGCTTCGACTTCTACGGTCTGTAACCACAATAAAAGACGGGAGATGTGCCAAAAACGCATCTCCCGTTTTTTATAGATTCAAACTCAACGAAAGGAGGAAACCCAATGGCAACAGGAAAGAAAGGCGGGGCAAAGATGGCATCCGACGCTGAACGGCTTGACCAGGAAAGCGGTGTGGATCGCAAGCAGGAGAACCCTTATGCGATCAAGGTCCGCATGGACAGGCTTTTCACCGATGACTCGCAAAAACTCAAGGCGATTGCGAGCATCACCCTCGGCGAATTCGCAGTTCACGGCTTTAAGGTTTGGGAGAAGGACAATAAAACCTTCATCACCATGCCGCAATCCGCGCACAAAGATGCCGAAGGAAAAACGGTCTATGATGACCTCTTTCACCCCATCACCGCAGGCTCAAGGGCAGCTCTTGTCGGACTGATCTCCCAAGAATACGACAATGCCCTGAAGCAGCACCAATCTGCCGCAGTGGAATCTGCACCTACTCCGTCAGAAGAAGCACCCGTGCAGAAAATGTAATCCAACCAAAAATCAAATCTCAAAAAAAGAAAGGTAACACAAAACATGAAAAAACTCATTCATTCCATCCGTAACAAGGTCAATTCCATCCGCACTTCCGCCAAGACCGCCCTTACCTCCAAGGCAGGCGAAGGCTACATCGACACCGGTGTCAAGATCATCATCGGTGTGGTTGTCGGCGGAGTCATTCTTGCAGGACTCTATGCGCTCTTCAACACGACCATCATCCCGACTCTCGGCACCAAGATCTCCGAGATGTTCAACTACGGCGCCTGATTTCAAATCACCAACAACTCAAATACAGAAAGGTTAAAAAGGTAATATCACATGAAAAAGTTCTTCAATTCCATTCGTAACAAGGTAAACTCCATCGCCATCTCCGCCAAGACCGCCCTTACCTCCAAGGCGGGCGAAGGCTACATCGACACCGGTGTGAAGATCATCATCGGCGTGGTTGTCGGCGGAGTTATTCTCGCAGGACTCTATGCACTCTTCAATACGACCATTATCCCGAACCTCACAACCAAGATCGGGAATATGTTCAACTACTCCGGTACTTAATCGGAACCCCATCTCCCTCCGACGGTTTTTCCGTCGGAGGGGCATAAATTCATCAAACTGGGTGAATAATCTGTTGCTTTTTCGGGAAACCTATTGACATTATGTCGGTATGCCGATATAATATATATGGGTGATGAAGATGAGTATCAACGAAATTCTTACCGAAAACGGTATGACAAAATACAGACTCGCCAAACTCAGTGGCGTTCCGCACGCAACGCTGAACGATATATGCAATGGCAAAACACGCATCGAGAAATGTTCGGGAGAAACCTTATACAAGCTGGCAAAGGTGCTTTCCGTGCCGATGGAAACCTTACTGGAATCGGCAATGAGAGAGCAGACCGCCGAGAGCAGAATGGAGCAAAGCTATGAATACGGCTTGCCCGGTTATCTGCAAAAGGATCTTGACGCATATAAAGAGGCACTGAAGAACGGATCGACACTGATGGATTGCCTTTGGGGAGAACTGTACGGAAGCATCAATGATGCCGAGATTAGTGACGGAGCAATTACGCCCGAACACGCAGATTATCTCAGACAAAAGTATTTATGGGGGAAAAAAGTATAAAGCGAGGTCTTCAAAGAAATTGACCATCCTCCTGAAATTGAATAGCGCACACATAGCAAAGGCATCGCCGAAAAAGCGGTGTCTTTGCTTTTTCTTTGCCCAAATCATCACGCAAGCTATGAAAGGAGTAACGATAATCAAATGATGATACAACCAATTCCCGTAACGCCGGTACTTCCGGTTATGCCATGGGTGACGCTTGCGGAAAATATTCCGCTCAAAGTGACGCTTCAAGTCCTTGCGGCGCTCCTGTTTATCGGAAGTGCACTGTTTCTCGGATGGAAGTTCACACAGGTGCTTCAAGGGAGGCACTATCGATCAAACCTTGCCGTTAATCTTGTCCTGTCAGGTCTCGCCGCACTTGCGCTCTTTCTGCGTTATGGCATGACAGTCACAATCCTTGCAGGGCTGTACCTGTTCTTTATCCTTCTGTTCGCCTCGTGGTCGGATCTGACATACCATGAAGTGCCGGATTGGGTTTGGCTGTGTCTGCTCCCGATTGCCATTATGCGTATTCCGACCGTCGGTGTCGGCTCCATGGTGCTTGGGGCGTTTGTGGTACTGATCCCGCAGCTGGCACTTGCCGTTCTTCCGCCGCACAGAACGCTCGGAGGGGCAGATATGAAGCTCTCCGTCTGCAGTGCTATGATCCTCGGGTTCTCCCGCGGTGTCGGAACATATCTTGTCGGTCTGCTTGCTGCGGTCATTTTTATGAGTATCTATAACAAAGTTAAGATCAGATGCCGTAAAGTCCCCTTTGCGCTGATTCCGTTTCTGGCGGGCAGTGTAATTGCGGCATTCTTCATATAAGTTCGGATTTGAGCTGTAAGTCTTCATTTGAAAGGCGAAATCAGAATCGGCATATAAAAAATCTTGGAAATTTCATTTTTGCTGTTGAATTTTACGAAGAATTCGTGTATAATATAATCAGCAAATAAAATCACAGGAGGTAAGAGTATGCCGAACATTAAACCCGTTTCCGATCTGAGAAGCTATAATGAGGTTCTCCGCGATGTGGCGGTCGGTGAGCCGGTATTCCTGACAAAGAACGGCAGAGGAAGATATGCCATTGTGGATATGGACGAATTTGAGAAGACACAGGCGACGCTGAAGCTGCTGGGAGAACTCGTCAAGGGCGAAATGTCCGCCAAAGAAAAGGGCTACACGGACTTCTCCGAAGTGGCAAAGCTGCTTGGGGTGGACAATGGCTAAAATTCAGTTTACGCCGGAGGCAATCAACGATCTGCAAAGTACCCGCAGGTATATCGAGGAAGAACTCTGTTCCGAACATGCGGCCCAGAACACGATTCGAAAGATCATGAGCCGCATTGCGCAGCTTGAAACATTCCCTGAAATCGGTGCGCCTTTGAATTCCATCGTGCCGGTAGCAAACGATTATCGGTTTCTTGTATGCGGGAATTACACGGCATTTTACCGTTATGAAAACGGCGAAGTGTTCATCATCCGCGTGTTATACGGACGGCGAAATTTCATGCAGCTTCTGTTCGGAGAACCCGAGGAAGACTAAAACAATCGAATATCAGCCAATGAAAGCATCGTGAAACATCACGGTGCTTTTTCTGTTGGCAGAAAGGAAACCAATTATGAAAAGAAAAGAACACAAAAAATCCATCGGCTCTCATGCCCTTGGTAACCGAACCGTCATCGGCATTATCTGCATTGTTGCGGCACTTGCCATCTGCTTCGGGATTGCGCCGGTGGTCAACAAACTGAGAGACGGTAAAACCGCCGTTGTCAGAGTTGTCAGGACGGTTGAAAAAGGCAGTCCGATCACCGATGCGGATATCGAGATCGCGGAGGTCGGAAGCTACAATCTCACGGACGGTCTGCTCAAAAACAAGGATGATGTCATCGGCAAATATGCCGCCTGCGATCTGTTTCCGGGCGACTATATTTCGCCCGCCAAGCTGACCGACAAAACCGAATCCGCAGGCAATCTGCTGGAATCCCTGAAGGAAGGCAAAAAAGCCATATCGGTCACCATCGGCAGTTTCGCCATGGGGCTTTCGGGCAAACTCGAAACCGGCGACATCGTATCTGCGGTCATTTACGATTCCACCGAGAACCGATGCTTTACACCGCCTGAACTCCGGTATGTGAAGGTCATCACCTCCACCACCTCGCAGGGCATTGACAAGGCAGAAGTCGCCGACAGCGCACAGCCTGTTACCGTGACACTGCTTGTAAATGACGCACAGGCGGAACTGCTTGCCCTTTACGAGCGGACCGGCAATATTCACTTCGTTCTGGAATTCAGGGGTGATGCGTCGACAGCTCAGAAATATCTTGATGCGCAGGCGGCGTATCTTGACAAGGCGGGTGACTGATATGCGTCACGAAAAAGCAAAGATCATTGCGGTATGGGGATCTCCCCATTCCGGTAAAACGACTTTTGCAACCAAGCTTGCGACTGCCATTTACGATAACTATCAGGCAACGGTCATTGTGCTGTACACCGACCTTGAAACGCCGACGCTCCCCGTAATCTTCCCGAACGAAAAAAGCGAAATCCTCGGCTCTGTCGGGATTCCGCTTTCCAAGACCGAGATCGATACCGACGATGTCATCAAAAACCTCGTTACGATCAAGGAACGGCAGAACTTCGGCTTCCTCGGTTTTCGTGCGGGCGAAAACAAATTTACCTATCCCCGCTATGGAAAAGCCAAAGCCGAAGAACTCTATAGGGCGCTCGGAATGCTTGCCGATTATGTGATTGTGGATTGCACATCAAATCTTGAAAACAATGTCCTCTCTTCGGTTGCGGTCGAACGGGCAGATCAGATCATCCGCCTTGCGTCTCCCGACCTTTCCGCCATCAGCTTCTTTCTCTCGCAGAAGGGCGTGTATGAAGACGCAAAGTACCGTATGGAGGAACACATCATCGGGCTGAATATTCCCAATGCCGATGCATATATGCCGGTTGAGGAAGCACGAAGCCACCTAAAGGATGTTGCGTTTACCGTCCCGTACAGTCAGCTCATAAAAGAACAACTGCAGAAAGGAAGCCTTTACGCACCGGCAAAGGACAAACGCTTTGATTCCCGCATGAAGGAGATCGCCGGAAAGGTGGTGGAATATGAAGCACAGTGACCTTTGGAGTGTTCTTGCAAAGACACAGCAGTATATCTCCAAATACTATGCCTCCGCCCTGACCGATGAGAGCAAACACGATCAGCTGAAATCGTATATCGAAAAGTATATTCTGGACGAAGGCTTTCTCGTTGATGGGCTTACGGACGAGAAGCTGGTCAACCGCCTCTACTCCGAAATGGTGGAATACTCGGTCTTGACTCCGTATCTCGGCTCTCCCGACATCGACGAGATCAATGTCAACTCCTGGGATGATATCGTCATCACATGGTCGGACGGGCATCTGGAAAAGCTCGAAGAACATTTCCACACGCCCGGTCATGCCGTGGATAGCAAAATCCCGTCGGTAGAGTTCGATGACGCCCGTCTTTTTCTTGCCCTTCCGTCCGACGCTGTTTGCCGCTTTGGAGGCTTTCAGTGAGGGAATCTTCAT